>WNGB01000360.1_pt1 | contig 101158 bp, 105 predicted proteins | sample 5400681 | NCBI WGS metagenome assembly WNGB01 (sample SAMN13153367, study PRJNA577476) | soil metagenome | isolation source: 115 cm soil or saprolite under grassland replicate 2 | place: USA:California | collected 2016-06-15 | reverse complement strand
GGAATCGGGCTGCAAGGACTGTTCTCGTCGAAGCTGCATTGGCTGCCGAAGGGCTACTACTGCCCGCTGCATGCGCCGCCGCAGGTCTCGTCGCTGGCGCCGAAGCCGTGCGGGGGGCCGGCGGACTGGGCGGCGCATCTCACGCTGCCGTGGATCGTGTTCGCGGTGATCTTCCTGCCGCTCTACCTGCGGATCATCCGCGCGCAGGTGATCACCGTCCTCGACGAGCAGTACGTCACCGCAGCGCGAGCGAAGGGAGCCTCGACGCTGCGAGTGATGCGCTCACACGTCCTGCGCAATGCGCTGCTGCAGCCGATCACGATGATCGGAATGGAGATCGGCCTCGCGATCACGGTTTCGATCTACCTGGAGACGATCTTCAGCCTCGGCGGCGTCGGCCGGCTGGCGATCGGCGCGCTCGGCTTCGGCGTCGGCGGCGAAGGAGATCGCTTCGATCTGCCGATCCTCGCCGGGGTCGTGTTCACGATCGCGTTCGCGATCATCGTCCTTAACTTGCTCGTCGACCTGTTGTACGCGGCGCTGGATCCCCGGGCCCGAGTTGTCGGGACGCCGACGGTGCAACCCGCGTACTAAGAGGAAAGGAGGCCGGCGTGGGCAGATTCGTTCCCACAACTGCCCTCGCGGTGGTAGCCGCGGTCTTCGTGCCCTTCGCTTCCGGCGTCGAGGTGACGGTCGTCCCTGGCGTCGGCATTGGCAAGGTGACGCTTGGGATGACGGCCGCACAGGTGAAGGCGATGCTCGGTGGGTCCTACCTCGTCGATGAGAAGACGACGGTCGGCGGCATCAGGTATGTCAAGTATGGGTGGGACTTCAGTACCTGGGCCGTCATGTTCCGACAGCGTGGTGGGACGCTGCGCGCTGTCCAGGTCGAGACGACCTTGAGGGGACAGCGGACGCCGAAGAAGATCGGCGTAGGTTCGACCTTGCAACAGGTCGCGCGGGCGTACCCGCACGCGGTTTGCGGCTACTACGCACTTCTCATCGTGTCGCGGAACGGCGTACAGACAGTCTTCAAATTCGACGCGCTTCACCCAAGGCCCACGGGTAAGCCCGCGCCGCTAGACGTGGCGTACCACGTTTCGGAAGTCCTTGTTCGCCAACCGTTCCGTCCCCAGCCGGAGTTCTCTGCGCGGTGTCGCGACAACTGGCTCGAGGAGAACTCGCCAACGCCAGGGACGCGATGAAGATGACCGTTTTCGTCAGACACCTTCCTGCGCCACTTTGCGCGATCGCAATCTTGCTGGCGGTCGTGCCGTCCGCGTCCGCAATCGAGTCGACGATCTACCCGGGAGTCGGGATCGGGAAGGTCAGGCTCGGGATGAAGCTCGCCGGCGTCGAGAAGGCGCTAGGGCACTATGAGGTCGTCAACGAGCGTACGACGGCCGACGGCGCGTCCTATCTCGAAGTCGGATGGGAGTTCGGCCGATGGACTGTCGGGATCATCGGAGGGAAGGTCGTCAAGGTTGCCACCACGGCTCGCGCGCAACGGACGCCGAAGCGAATCGGGCCCGGGTCGACGTGGCGCGCACTCGTCAATGCGTACCCGGGGGGAACGTGTTGGTTTCTACCGAGAGCGGGACGACCATCGTTCAAGTACGTCGTCAGTCACAAGCCAGGCCTTGAGACGATCTATCGCCTTCAGGAACACCAGACGCGCGAGAACTGGGTTCCCGTCGCAGGCAAAGTCACGATCTACGAGGTCGAGGTTCGGTCGCGTCCACTTCCTGAAGACGTGAGTCCGATCTTCGGAACGCCTGTGCGATGCAGAGGCGGCTGGGAAAAGCGCGACGTGCCGTGATGACCCGCGATCGCATTTGTCTCGAAGGAGAATGAGATGTGCGCAGCGTTGCAATCGCATCGCTCGCCCTTGTCGCAATGGCTTCCGCTGTCTCATCGGCGTCGGCGGTCGAATCGACGATCTATCCCGGCGTTGGCATCGGCAAGGTCAAGCTTGGGATGACACTCCCAGATGTCGAGCGCGTCCTCGGCAAGGAGCACATCGTCAACTCAGAGGCAATCGTCGGTGGTGCGCGATTCCGCGAACTCGCTTGGAACTTCGGCAGCTGGTCGGTCGGCTTTCTTCGCAGGGGCTGGCATTGGCGCGTTGTGCAGGTCGAGACGACGCTGAGCCCTCAGCGCACGAAGCGGGGCATCGGGGTCTCCTCACCATTCAAGCGGGTCGTCGGCAGTTACCCGCAGGTGTTCTGTGGCGGCATCTACTCCTCTTGGGGATCCGAGGCGACGCGCAGGTGAGACACCTCGCTGATCCTCGTGAACAAGTCCGTCTACACGGCGTTCCCCGTCAAACCCTCTGTCTTCGGGGATGGCCACAGTGTGTGGCGCGTATACGCGGTGATCATGCAGCAGGCCGTGCCGGGCCACACCACCCTGACGCCAAGCAGCTACGGCTGCGCCCCCGGCTGGCGCGAGCGCGGGAGACCGTAGGCAAGCACCCAGCTCGATCTCACCGCGGCCGCCACTCCTCGCGGGTGATCGCCCAGCGCTCGTGGTCGCGCCAGCGGCCGCCGATCTTCAAGTAGCGCGGCGAGTGGCCCTCGTAGCCGAAGCCGGCGCGCTCGACCAGTCGCTTCGACGCGTCGTTGTCCGGCTGGATGTTCGCCTCGAGGCGGTGCAGCTTCAGGTGGCGGAACGAGTGCCGGATGACGAGGTCGAGGGCCTCGCTCATCAATCCCTGGCCCGCGTGCGGCGCGAACGCGTAGTAGCCCAGGTACGCGCTCTGGAAGAACCCGTACGCGATCTGGCTCAGGTTGAACACGCCGACGATCGCGTCGTCGTCGCGCTTGCAGACGAGGAAACAGCGCTCGCTCTGCATCCGCCCGCGAGCGAGATAGGCCTCGAACTGTCGCCGCGTCTCGGGCGCGTAGATCCACGGGCGATGCAGCTTGCGACTCGCGCGCGCGAGCCGGAGGAACTCGTGCCGGTCGGACTCCCGCGGCGAGCGCAGGTAGACCCGCTTGCCCGTTTCGATCGCTCGCATCTCGAACCGAAAAACCCTGCGCTGAGCAGGGCTTTCTCAAAGGCTGCGGGGCTAGGATTCGAACCTAGACTACTCGGTCCAGAGCCGAGCGTCCTACCATTAGACGACCCCGCAACGGGACGAATCAGTGTAGCCGGGGACCAAGTTCGTGGCTTCGGGCCACGAACTATGTCTCGAGTCTGTACATCGGCACGAGGCGCTTCTCGGCCTCGGTGTCGATGTGCGCCACGACCTCGACGTACGGCTCCAGGCCCGAGCCCTGCAGCTTCGCCTTCAGCAGCCCGTCCACCTGGTAGATGCCGGACGAGTTGTTCATCAGGATCTCGATCAGGATCGGGCGCGACTCGCCGTCCTTGATCTCGACCGAGTCGATGGCTGCCGCGCTCAAGGAGTGGATCGACACCGAGCCGCGTTCGAACGGGATCCGCGAGCGTCCCTCCGCCATGTCGAGCGCATCCGCCACGCGGACGATCCCGGCCTCGATCGTGAGCGGCTTACCGTAGTCCCGGTGGCTCGTGATCGCCTGCAGCACCTCGCTGACGATCACGGTCAGGTCGGGCTCCTCGTACACCCCGTCGAGCAGCTCGCGGAGCTTCGGCTCGGCGAGGAAGAGCGAGAAGTCCTCGTGACCTTCGCGGTGGACGGCCATGCCGATGCAGTGCGTGAACGCCGCGAGCGCGACGACGACCTCGGCGTCGTCGCGCGAATACCCGTAGTCACGGACGACGCCGGGCTCGACGCCGTGCTTCGTGAGTTGACGCAAGAGCTTCATCGCGATGTTCGCGACGATCTGGATGTGAACCCAGGAGTGGTCGTTGATCTGCATGCGCGAGACGGCGTTGACGTTGGCGACGTGCCACCACGCCTTCAGCTGCGTGTCCGCGTTGACACGATCGACCACCGTCCGGAGCTTGCGGTTCGCGCGCGAAGGCACGTTGATGCGCATGCGCTTGACCGCCTGCTCCGGCGTGAGGCGGATCTCCCGCTCCGCCTCGTCGGAGACCGGCTGGTCGATGCGCTCTTCCGTCTCCTTGTCCAGCGCCACGCCGGAAGGGTACGTCCTCAGAAGACGAACGCGTACGGCTTCAGGTTCTGGCGCCTGATCTTGCCGCGCCGCACCTCGACGAAGAAGCGGCGGCCGGTCGGACCGCGCTCGACGAACGTCACGCCGGCCGCCGCGGGCGCCCAGCCGATCTTGCCGAGCGGCGGCGAGGCATCCGGTGAGGAGAGGCGGACGATCGGGTAGCGGCCGAGCCCGCGTTCGAGGGCGGCGCCGCTTTCTCGACGGATGCGCTGCACCTTTCCGCTGCGGACGAAAAGCGCCAGGTCGCGGGCTGCGGCTCGGTCGTCGAAGAAGCGGCGTCCTTTCTCCGTGAGCGGGATCTCGACCGGGCCGTGTGATCCGTACCGGTCGGGCCAGCGGTGTCCGTACGAGCCACTGAGCTCGCAGCCGTCGTACGGCTTGGGCAGGCCGAACATCCGCACCGCGATGTGCGGCTGGAAGCGGCCGGAGACGCCGAAGTACTTGGCATCGAAGATCCCGAACTCGCGGACGAGCTTGAAGCAGCTATAGCTCGTCCCGCGTCGGATCACAGCGCGGGACTCTGCGCCCGTCGTGTCGAAGAGAACGACGCCGTTCGCGCCCGCGACAACCGAGACGCCACTTGCCGAGCCGCGCTGCGCCGGCTCAGTCGGTGGAACCTTCGACGTGGCGGGCAGCTTCTGCGGGACGTACTTCCCCGGGCCGGGAACGAGGTGCGGCTTCGGGAGGGGCGTGTAATCGAACGACTGCCGCCCGAGAACGTTGCCTTCGCCGTCGAGCAGGACGACTTCCCGGGCGCGCGCCTCCTTCGTTCGGTGGTCGCGCGGGATGTCGGACACGAAGAAGCCGGCGTCGATCGGTGCCGAGACATAGAAGAAGGAGACATCCGACGTCGAGCCGTCCGCGTAGCGCACCTCGACGCGCCTGGCCTTTCTGTCGTTGATCTGGCCGTCGATGCGGGTGACGGCAGTCGGGCGCCAATTGGGCCTGTTCGTGCTGAAGCCGACAGAAAGGCGCGGGCGTTCTGCCCGCTTCGGGATGCAGCCGCCGAGGGCGTGTTCGACCATAAAGCAGTAACCGCCGCGCTGGGTCGGCGCGACCCAGAGCTTGTGTCTGTGCCCGCCGAAGCGGAACGTCCCGACCTCGCGCGCCTTTGCCGCCAAAGGTGCGACCGCAAAGCTGGGCGGCGCGCCGAAGCCGAGGTCGGCGAACTGCTTCTTGACGATGTTCGGCGCCGGCTTCGAGCTCGAGAAGAGAACGTCCGTGCGTGTGACCACGGCGGCGACGATCGCGGCCGGGATGACGAGTAGGAGAAGCGCTGCAGCGAAGAGGAGGCGCGGCCTCCGTCGCGGCTTCGGCGCGGGCGGGGCTGCGACACCGACTCCTGCGCGGCGCAGGACGTCGTTCCAGTCGCCGAACTCGCCGTTCGCGGGAACCAGCTGCTCGAACACGTCGGCTACGTCGCTCACCGTGCCACCTCCGTCAGCGTTCGCCGAAGCGACTCGTGCGCTGCGTGCAGCGTCGCGGCGACGGTTCCGCGCTCCACGCCGAGCACGGCCGCGATCGACTCGTACTCCAGATCCGCGTAGTGGCGCAGGAAGAGCGCGAGCCGCTGCCGTTCCGGCAGCGCTGCCACCGCCGCCCTCACCTCGGGCCACTCCTCCGCGCGGCCGTTCCGCGCCGGCTCGGCGCGCGGCTCGACGCGTCGCCGCTCGTCCGTGCAGACGTTGACGAGCGTGCGCCAGAGCCAGGCTTCGAGCGACCCTTCGCCCCGGTAGTCGAAGCGGCTGCGGATCGCGCGGGCGAACGCTTCTTGAACGGCGTCGCGCGCCCGATCGTCGTCGCCGAGCGTCGCTCGGGCCACGCGCAGGAAGCGGGAGTACCGCCGCCGGTAGACCTCCTCGATCGCAGCGATCGTGGCAGGCGTCCCCCTCACCACCATGTATGACGCAGATACGGCCGAAACGTTTACCGGGTCCCGCGCCGGGGTCAGGCGACCTCGGCCCAGTCGCCGTACAGCGACGTGTAGAGCCCGCGACGGCGCAGCAGCTCGTCGTGCGTCCCCAGCTCGACGATCTGCCCGTGCTCGAGGACGACGATGAGATCGGCGCCTCGGATCGTCGAGAGCCGGTGGGCGATGATGAACGCCGTTCGGCCCTCGAGCAGCGTGCGCAGCGCCTGCTCGATCTTCCGCTCGGTGCCGATGTCCACCGAGCTCGTCGCCTCATCGAGAATCAGGATCCGTGGATCGGCGAGGAGCGCGCGGGAGAGTGCAACGAGCTGACGCTGGCCGAGCGAGAGCCGCGTCCCTCGCTCCTGCAGGTCCGTCTCATAGCCGTCCTCGAGCTCGACGACGAAGTCGTGCGCACCGACCGTCTTGGCCGCGCAGACGATCTCCGTCTCGGACGCGTCCGGCTTGCCGAATGCGATGTTGTCACGCACGGTGCCGGCGAAGAGGAAGCCTTCCTGCGGAACGACGCCGAGCTGACGGCGCAGCGATTCCTGCGTCACGCCGCGCACGTCGTACCCGTCGATCGTGATCGCGCCGCCGCGCACGTCGTAGAAGCGGGCGAGCAGCTTCGCGATCGTCGACTTGCCGGCGCCCGTGTGTCCGACCAGCGCGACGGTCGTTCCGGCCGGGACGTCCAGCGTGATCCCGTGCAGCACCTCCGGCCCCTTGCCGTATCCGAAATGCACGTCGTCGAAGACCACGTGTCCCTCGATGCGGGGCAGCTCGATCGCGTCGGGCTTGTCGACGACCTCCGGTTCCTCGTCGAGCACCTCGGTGATCTTGTCCAGCGCGGCCACCGCGGAGAGGAACGTGTTGTAGAGCTGCGAGAGCTGCTGCACCGGGTCGAAGAAGTTCGACAGGTAGCCGACGAACGCGAACAGCGTGCCGACGGTCATGTCGTTGCCGAAGACGCGGTAGCCGCCGTAGCCGAGCACGATCGCCGTCGCGACCGCCGAGAGGAAGTCGACGAACGGGAAGTAGAGGCCGTTGAGCACGACCGTACGTTGGTTCGCCGCGCGGTAGTGGCTGTTGACCTCGCGGAAGTTGCGCTCGTTCTGCGCCTCTCGGGTGAACGCCTGGACGACGCGCATGCCCGCGATGTCCTCGGCGAGCGTGGCGGTGACGAGTCCGAGCCGTTCGCGCACGGCGCGGTAGGCGGACGCGGATCGCTTGCGGAAGAGGATAGTCGCCCACGTCATCGCCGGCATCACGATCAACGTGGCCAGCGCGAGCCGCCAGTCGAGGAAGAAGAGGATGACCGCCGAGCCGAGCAGCGTCAGCGAGTTCTGGACCAGCGACGTGACGCCGTCCGTCACGAGCTGGTCGAGCGCCTCGACGTCGTTGGTCAGGCGGCTGATGATCACGCCGCCGCGGTTGCGCTCGTAGTAGCCGAGCGACAGCCGCTGCAGGTGACGGAACAGCTTGTTCCGTAGGTCGGCGAGGATGCGCTCGCCCGTCCAGCCTGTGAAGTACGTCTGCGCGGCCGAGGTGACGATGGTGCCGACGCCGGCAGAGACGAACAGTGCAGTGATCCACCACAGGGCCGACTCGTTCTGGTGCTGGATGCCTCGGTCGATCGCGAGCTTCGCCAGGTACGGCGGGACGAGCGCCACGGCAGTGGCGAGCAGCAGGAACCCGATCGCGAACGCGGTGCGCCGCTTGTACGGCGCGGTCAAGCGCGCGAGGGTCGCGATTCGCCGGCGTGTCGCCGCCCACGACCAGTCTTCGACCTGCACCGCGCGGGCACGCATCAGGTGACCACCCGGCTGGTGCACTTTCATGCCGTGGCGCGCTCCTCGACGCGCTGGATGAATTCCTGCTCGAGGAGGCCGTGCTCGTAGATCTCGCGGTAGACGGGGCTCTCGGCGAGAAGCTCGTCGTGCGTGCCGCGCGCCGCGATCGTGCCGGAGTCGAGGACGATGATCTCCTCGGCAAGGGAGATCGTCGACAGCCGGTGGGCGATGATGATCGTCGTTCGGTCGCGCATCGCCTCGCGGAGGCCGAGCTTGATCTGCGCCTCGGTCGTCGCGTCGACCGAGGCCGTCGCGTCGTCGAGGATCAAGAGGCGGGGGTCGACCACGAGGGCGCGCGCGATCGCGAGCCGCTGCCGCTGGCCGCCCGAGAGCGTGATCCCCCGCTCGCCGATCATCGTGTCGTAGCCGTCGGGCAGCCGCTCGATGAACTCGTGCGCCTGTGCGAGCCGTGCGGCGTGCTCGACCTCTTCGTCGGTCGCGTCGCCGCGGCCGAAGGCGATGTTCTCGCGCACGGTCGCCGAGAAGAGGAACGGGTCCTGCGACACGACACCGATCGCGCGCCGCAGCGAGAGCAGCTTCACGTCCCGCACGTCCGTGCCGTCGAGCTCGATCGCGCCCGTCGTGACGTCGTAGAAGCGGGGCACGAGCGCGGCAAGCGTCGTCTTCCCCGAGCCTGTGTGTCCGATCAACGCGACAGTCCGGCCCGGTTCGAGCTCGAGGTCGACGGCTCGCAGCACGGGGCGGCCCGGCGCGTACTCGAACCCGACCGATCGGTAGGCGACGCGTCCCGGTCCCGGCGGCAGCTCGTGCGCGTCCGGCCTGTCGGCGACGTCCTCCGGCTCGTCCATCACCTCGAAGATGCGCTCGCCGGACGCGGTTGCCCGCTGCGCCTGCCCGATCCACATGCCCAGCATGCGAAGCGGCATCACGAGCATGAGCACGAGAATGTTGAAGAAGAAGAAGTCGCGGTAGGGAAGCGTGCCGTCGATCACCATTCGCCCACCGACGAGCAGCACGGCGCCCTGGGCGAGCAGCGGCAGGAACGAGAGGACCGGCACATAGAGGGCGCGCTGCCGATTCGCAGCGATGCTCTGCGCGAACACCTGCTCCGAGGCGGCCTCGAACTTCCGTTGCTCCGCCCGCTCCTGGGCGAACGACTTGACGACGTGGACGCCGACGATGTTCTCCTCGGCGACCGTCGCGACGTCCGCCATCTTCTGCTGGACGTCGCGGAGCAGGGGGTGCGCGACGTGCGAGTAGCGGTAGGCGAGCCCGATCAGGAGCGGCGCGATCCAGAGCGCGGCGAGCGTCAGCTTCCAGTTGACGACGAACATCACGACCATCGCCCCGAACAGCGTCAAGAGGTTCTGGAAAAAGAAAATCAATCCATACCCGAGGAAGAAACGGACGGTCTGCAAGTCCACCGTTGCGCGCGACATCAGCTGGCCGGTCTGGTGGCGGTCGTAGAAGCCAAACGACAGCCGGACGAGGTGCGAATAGAGCGCGTTCCGCATGTCGTACTCGACGCCCAGCGCCTGGCGGCCGGAGATCAGCCGCCGGCCCGCCATCGCGATCGCACGCGCGACGCCGACGAGCACGATCGCAGCGACGATCATGTTCAGCGCATGCCGGTGCTCGCCCTGAACGGCCTTGGCGAGCCCGTCGCCGGTCAGGAACGCCGCCCCGAACTGGCCCGCCTGGGAGATGACCGCGAGCAGGATCGAGACCACCAGGGACCACTTGTACGGGCGCAAAAAGCCGAGCAAGCGGCGAAATGTCGTCCTGTACGGGACAGCGGCCATCTATGAAACTTAGCCAGTGGACATTTCCGAGACGCGCGAGGCCCGAAGCGGCGCCGTCAACATCGCCTACCGGGCCGCGGGCGACGGCCCCTTCGACGTCGTCTTGGTTCCTCCGGCCGTCGAACGTCGAGCTCTCGACGGAGGGGTCGGATCTGGCCGGTTTCTGGGATGCCTGAGATCCGCTACGCACTGAGCGGCGACGTCGCGATCGCGTACGCGGTCGACGGCGAAGGACCCGTCGATCTCGTGTACGTGCATGGGTTCGCCGGAAACCTCGAGACGGAGTTCGACAATCCGTACTACCGCCGATTTCACGAGCGGCTTGCCGCGTTTTCGCGGCTCGTGCGTTTCGACCGCCGCGGAACGGGTCTGTCCGACCGCATGCGGGAGGCGCCGACGCTCGAGACGCGGATGGACGATCTTCGCGTGGTGCTCGACGCCGTGGACTCCAAATGCGCGGTTCTCTTCGGGACGTTCGAGGCGGCGTCGATGTGCATCCTGTTCGCAGCGACGTACCCCGAGCGGACGCTCGGTCTCGTCCTCTACAACCCGGTAGTGCAGGGCGCCGGGGCATCCTGGGCAAGCAGTGACGACGCAGGGCTCCGGGCCGACCTGAAAGAGCTCGCGGCAACGTGGGGAACGCTCGAGGCGGCGCGACAACACGCTCGAGCGATGGCACCGTCATTCGTCGGGGACGAGGAGTTCATCAGCTTTCTGGCCCGGCAGCAGCGATTGGGCGCGAGCCCGGGCGCGGCGTTGACGATTCGCCGGATGGCGATGGACGTCGACGTGCGCGACGTGCTGCCGGCTATCCGCGTGCCGACGCTCGTCCTCAACATGCCCGACGCCCGCGATGAGGCTCAGTACGTGGAGCAGCGAATACCGAACGCGCGCCGGCTCGAGGTGTCCGGCCCAGACTACTTCATCTTTCTGCTGGGCGACGAGGTCTGGAACGAGGTCGAGAGCTTCGTGGAGTCCATCCGCGGTGGCCGTGAGCCCGAGACGGTTCTTGCGACCGTGCTCTTCACCGATATCGTCGACTCGACGTCGCGTGCCGCGGCGATCGGAGACCGCGCCTGGGTCGAGCTCGTCTCCCGACACCACGCCGTCGTGCGCGGGCACCTCGACCGTTTCCGCGGGCGCGAGCTCGACACCGCGGGCGACGGGTTCTTCGCGGCGTTCGACGGACCGATCCGTGCGATCCGCTGTGCGCGGGCGATCGGCGAGGGCGTGCGCGAGCTCGGGCTGGAGGTGCGCGCAGGGCTGCACACCGGCGAATGCGAAGTCGTCGGCGTGAAGCTCGGTGGCATCGCGGTCAATATCGGCGCCCGCGTCGCCTCGCGCGCCGGCGCCGGGGAAGTACTCGTAACGAGCACGGTCAAGGACCTCGTCGCCGGTTCGGGTCTGCAATTCGAGGAGCGCGGCGCCGTCGAGCTCAAGGGCGTGCCCGGCGAGTGGCGGCTCTACGCGGTGGCCGACGCGGCCGCCTGAAGCTCGGGCCGCATCTCGCGCAACAGCTCCAGGAACGCCGCCGTCGCGCCCGAGGGCGGCCCGGCGTAGCGACGGCGTGCCGCGACGATCGGGCGACGCGGCGGGCGCCGGTCGGCGATCTGCACGACGCGCAATCGACGCGAGCGCACCTCGTCAGCGACCGCAACCGCCGGCAGGAACGCGACGCCGAGCCCCTGCTCGACCATCTTCTTCGCGGAGTCGATGTTGTCCAGCTCCATCAGGGAGTGGGGAAGGATCCCCGATTCGAGGAAGAGCGCGCTGGTCAGCTCGTGGTAGCTCGACGCGCGGTCGAACATGATGAACTGCTCCTCCGCGAGCTCGGCGAGCTTCGCCTTCCCGCCGAAGTGATGTGAAGGATGGACGACGAGGACCAGCTCGTCCTCGTAGAGCGTGAACGCGTCGATCTCGGCATCGCGCAGCGAACGCAGGAGCGCGACCGCGACCTCGTCGCGCCTGACGAGCTCGAGCACCTCCTCCGAATGGCCCGTGCGGACGGCGACGCGCACGTCCGGATACGTCTCGGCGAACCGCTTGAGAATCGACGGCAACGCGTACGTGGAGACGGCGGGTGAGGCGCCGATCGCGATGTGGCCGGCGACCCCCCGGCGCAGCTCGCCGAGCACCTGCCGGCCTTCGTCCACGGCCTGCAGTGCGCGCTCGGCGTAGGGCAGGAACTCGCGGCCGGCCTCGGTCAGGCGGGCGCCGCCACGGCGCCGGACGAGCAGCTCGGCCTGGAGGCTGCGCTCGAGCGCATTCAGGCGGGCCGTCAGCGCCGGCTGCGTGACGTAGAGCGCCTTGGCGGCGCGGGTCACGGAGCCCCGGCGCGCGACCTCGACGAAGGCCTGCAGCTGAGGGTACATAGACAGAGCTTATGCAAAACATCGAAAGCAACGATTGGACTTTTGTTCTCGCGACCCTCACCATCCAGAGATGGAGGTGACGGAAGCCCCTGCCGAGCTGCGCGGCGCCGAGGACGAGCAGATCCTGAGCGCGGCGGCGCTCGCCTTCGTCGCCGGGCTGCACCGTGAGCTGAGTCCGCGCCGACGCGAGCTGCTCGCGGCCCGCGCGGACCGCTGGCAGCGCCTGCGCGCCGGCGACCTGCCTGCCTTCCTCGACGAGACCCGCGCGATTCGGGAGGCGGACTGGCGGGTGCCGCCGGCGCCGCCGGACCTGCGCGATCGGCGGGTCGAGATCACGGGCCCGGTCGACCGGAAGATGATGATCAACGCGTTCAACTCAGGCGCGCAGGTCTTCATGGCCGACTTCGAGGACGCGAACTCGCCCACGTGGAGCAACTGCGTCGAGGGCCAGCGCAACCTGATCGACGCAGTGCAGCGAACGATCCGCCTCGAGACCGGGGAGAAGGTGTACGAGCTGCGGGACGAGATCGCGACCCTCGTCGTCCGCCCCCGCGGCTGGCACCTCGAGGAGAAGCACCTGCTCGTCGACGGCGAGCCCGTCAGCGCGTCGCTGTTCGACTTCGGCCTCTACGTCTTCCACTGTGCTCGCGCGCTCGTCGAGCGAGAGACCGCGCCGTACTTCTACTTGCCGAAACTCGAATCGCACCGCGAGGCGGCGCTCTGGCACGACGCCTTCCGCCTGGCGGAGGACGAGCTCGGGCTCGAGCGCGGCACGATCCGTGCCACCGTCCTGATCGAGACCGTCCTGGCCGCATTCGAGATGGACGAGATCCTGCATGCGCTCGGCCCCTACGCGACGGGGCTGAACGCGGGGCGGTGGGACTACATCTTCAGCGTCATCAAGAAACTCGGCGCGCACGAGGACTTCGTGCTCCCCGACCGGGGCGCGGTGACGATGGCCGTCCCCTTCATGCGCGCGTACACGGACCTGCTCGTGCGCACGTGCCACCGGCGCGGCGCGCACGCGATCGGCGGCATGGCGGCGTTCATCCCCTCGCGGCGCGACGCCGCGGTGAACGAGGTCGCGCTCGCAAAGGTGAAGGAGGACAAGCAGCGCGAGGCCGGGCAGGGCTTCGACGGCACGTGGGTCGCTCATCCCGATCTCGTGCCCATCGCGCTGCCGGAGTTCGAGCGCGAGCAGCAGCTGGACGTGCTGCGCGAGGACGTCCGTCCCGACGCGCGCGCGCTGCTCGACGTCGTCTCGACACCGGGCGAGATCACGGAAGCGGGCCTGCGCCAGAACGTCAGCGTCGGCATCCGCTACGTCGCCTCGTGGCTGAACGGCGTCGGCGCGGCGGCGATCTTCAACCTGATGGAGGACGCCGCGACGGCCGAGATCTCGCGCTCGCAGGTGTGGCAGTGGCTGCGCCACGACCGTGTCCGCGAGCAGGACGTGCGCCGCGTGATCGAGGAGGAGATGCTCGAGGTGCGGGACGTTCCCCGCGCCCGCGAGGCTCGCGCGTTGTTCGAGCAGGTCGCGCTCGACCCGGACTTCGCCGAGTTCCTGACCGTGCCCGCCTACGGGCGGCTCGACTGAAAGGAGAGCAGGTGAGCAACGACACGTTCATCCAGCTGGAATCGGAGGAGTTGGCGCGCGAGTGGGAAAGCGCGCGCTGGCAGGGGATCCGGCGGGACTACTCGGCGGCGGACGTGATCCGGCTCCGCGGCTCGCTCAAGCTCGAGCACACGCTGGCCGCCCGCGGCGCGGACCGGCTCTGGTCGCTGATGCAGGAGCTGCCGTTCGTGCGGTCGCTCGGCGCGCTGACCGGAAACCAGGCCGTGCAGCAGGTGAAGGCCGGCCTGAAGGCGATCTATCTCTCCGGCTGGCAGGTCGCCGGCGACGCGAACCTCGGCGAGACGACCTATCCCGACCAGTCGCTGTATCCGGCGAACTCGGTGCCGGCGGTCGTGCGCCGGATCAACAATGCGCTGCGCCGCGCCGACCAGATCCACTGGTCGGAAGGCAACAACTCGTTCGACTGGTACGCGCCGATCGTGGCAGACGCCGAGGCAGGCTTCGGCGGTGCGCTGAACGCGTACGAGCTGATGCGCTCGATGATCGAAGCCGGCGCTGCCGGCGTCCACTTCGAGGATCAGCTCGCGTCGGAGAAGAAGTGCGGCCACCTGGGTGGCAAGGTGCTCGTCCCGACGGCACAGTTCGTGCGCACGCTGACCGCGGCGCGGCTGGCGGCCGATGTCTGCGGCGTGCCTACGGTGCTGATCGCGCGCACGGACGCACTCTCGGCGAAGCTCTTGACGAGCGACGTCGACGAGCGCGACCGCGACTTCCTCACGGGCGGGCGCACTCCCGAGGGCTTCTTCGAGATCCGTGACGGCCTCGAGCCCGCGATCGCGCGCTCACTCGCCTACGCGCCCTACGCCGACGTTCTCTGGTTCGAGACGTCGACGCCTGACATGGGTGAGGCGCGCGCATTCGCCGACGCGATTCACGCCGAGTATCCCGGCAAGCTGATGGCGTACAACTGTTCCCCGTCGTTCAACTGGCGCAAGCACCTGAGCGACGACCAGATCGCAGTCTTCCAGGAGGAGCTGGGCGCGCTCGGCTACAAGTTCCAGTTCGTCACCCTGGCCGGCTTCCACGCGCTGAACGCGGCGATGTTCGAGCTCGCCCACGGCTACGCGGAGGGGGGGATGACGGCGTACGTCCACCTGCAGGAGCGCGAGTTCGAGCTCGAGGAGCAGGGCTACACCGCGACACGTCATCAGCGCGAGGTCGGCGCGGGCTACTTCGACCAGGTCGCGCACGTGATCTCCGGCGGCGAGTCCTCGACGCTCGCGCTCAAGGGCTCCACCGAGGAGGCGCAGTTCGCCTCGAATCCCTGACCGCCGGCGGCTCCCGCCGGGCGGAGTCCGGCTCCGCCGCCGGCTCGGCCCGCTGCCCGTGCTCCGCGCGGCGGGTCGTATTACCCATACTGTCCCGCCGCGCTCCGCGCGACCAGCGGGCCGTCAGGAATCCGAGGACGCGGCCACGGCGATTCCCACTAACGACTCCGGACCGGTCCGGGGTCTGACCCCGGACCGGTCCGGAACAGGCCTAGCCGGTCGAGCTCCAGCCGGATGACGTGGACCGCGTCGGCGACGCGCGCGCGGTTCGCCGGGTCGTTCAGCCAGCCGGAGGCTCCGGACGGGTGCGGCAGCGGGATCGCGACGTAGCCTTCGCGCTCGAAACGGACGCCGACGCACTCGGTCACGCTCTTCACACCGAGTAGCCGCCGCGCGGCGAGGCCGCCGACGGTGACCACGAGCCGCGGCTGCATCAGCTCGAACTCCCACCGGCGCCAGAACGCACACAGTTCCTGCTCGCGCGGTGCCGGCGTTCGGTCGCCGCGTCCCGAGGGCGCGCGGCCCGGATAACAGCGCGTGACGGACGCGCAGTAGAACGTGGAATAGAAGGTGTCCTCGTCCATGTCGAACCATCGGCGCAACGTCCTGCCTGCGCGCCCGCGCCACGGTTTTCGCTCCTGGCCTTCCTGGACGCCGGGCGCCTGCCCGAACATGTACGCGCGCTGACCCGTGTAGGGCAGGACGACCGGCAGCGACTCGAGCGGGAAGCCCGCCTCGACACAGGCGCGGCAGACTCGGTTGTCCCGCTGAAGCGACGCGAGCGAGCGGTAATTCGAGCGGCGGCGGGTCACGGCGCGATCGGTTGTGGCCTGCGGGGTTCAGCGAGAGTCGTTGGCACGGAACTTGCAGCGTGCGACGTAACACGAGAGGTTAGCTCCACAACGACCGGGAGCTGAGGATGCGAGCCGCAACCCGGAGGGCAGGTGCCGACAGCCACACTTGACACGACGTTCGCACAGAGGCTCGAGCTGCGGCCGTCGCCCGCGCTCGTCGCCTATGCACAGTTGCTTGCCCTGCCTGCGGCCGAGCTCGAGCACGTCGTCGAACAGGAGCTCGCCGACAACCCTGCGCTCGAGCGACTCGAGCAAGATGTCTGCCCGCTCTGCGGCGGCTACGGGTGCGGCGTCTGCGCGCGGCCGACCGCACGCGTGCCGGCCGCCGAGCCCGTGTCCGACCCTGTGGCACGCATCGTCGACGAGCCCGATCCTGTGCGGCGGCTGCTCGAGGAGGCCCGCCTGTTGCTGCCGACCGCTGACCTACAGGTCGCCGACTACGTTGCCGGGAGCCTCGATCGTCGCGGCTATCTCGCGGCGGGCATCCCCGAGATGGCCGCCGCCCTCGGCGTCGAACCCGAACGGATCGTGCGCGTCGTCGACGCGTTCCGCGAAGTCGGCCCGCCGGGGATCTGCGCGCGCGACCTGCGCGAGTGCCTGCTCCTGCAGCTCGACCGGATCGAGCAGGAGGGCGAGGCGCAGCCCCTCGCGCGTGCGCTCGTACTCGGCCGGCTGGAGGCGCTCGCAAACGCCCGCGACGCCGCGCTCGGGGCCGAGCTCGGGGTGACGCGCGAAGAGGTCGCTGACGCGCGAACGTTCATCCGCGCGCGGCTGAGACCGTTCCCGGTTTTCGAGGGCGGCGGCCCGCCGCCGCCCTTGCTCGTCGCCGATTTCGTTGTCAGCGAGCGCCTGGACGCGCCGGGTGAGTTCGACGTCGAGCTCGCCGAGCCGCGACGGCTCTCTGTCGCGGTCTCCGATTCGTACGAGAGGGCCGGGCGGTCCGACGAGCGCGAGCGGGCTCGCCTCTTCGTCGCACGCCTGCGCCAGCGCTGGCGCACGCAGCGCGCGGTCGCCGAGTGCGTCGTCGAGAAACAGAAAGAGTTCCTCCGCCGCGGCCCGGCGTCGCTCGTTCCGCTGACGCGCGCAGAAGTCGCTGCGGCGCTCGGGCTGCACGAGTCGACGGTGAGCCGTGCAACAGCAGGCAAACACGTCCTCCTCCCGTCGGGTCGCGTCGTCCCCTTCGCGGCATTCTTCGATGCTGCACGGCCGGCGCGCGAGGCGCTCGTCCGCGTCGTCGCGTCCGAGCCGCGTCCGCTTTCCGATGGGGAGCTCGCCGATGAGCTGAGGCGGCGCGGCTTCCGGCTCGCACGACGGACGGTGGCGAAGTATCGCTGCGAGCTCGGGATCCTGCCCAGCTCGCTGCGCTGACGCGAAGCGGGCTTCGCCGGAGCCTGCCCGGTGCGCGCGGATGCGAACCGCAATTCGCCGCGGCGTGGCGACAGGCCTGGCACGCAACTTGCAGAGAGCGGGGGAGACGCGCCGCGACCCCGACCTTGGAGGACCTATGCACGACCTCGATCGCACACAGCTGGAAGCGGAGCAGTTCGAGTACGGCGAGTCGGAGTCCGAGAGCGAAGCCGAGAGCTTCCTAGGCTCGATCCTCGGCAGCGTCCTCGGGAGCGGTGAGATCCAGGCGCAGCAGGAGACGCCGCTGACCGAGCTGCAGGAGATGGAGCTCGCGACAGAGCTGCTCGAAGTCTCGAACGAGCAGGAGTTCGAGCAGTTCCTCGGCGACGTCCTCAAGAGCGTCGGCCAGGCCGCCGGGCAGTTCGTCCGTTCCGACACCGGCCGCGCGCTCACCGGCATCCTCCGGAATGCGGCCAAGCAGGCGCTGCCGGTCGTCGGCGGCGCGATCGGCGGGTGGGTCTCGCCGGGCGGCGGGGCGACCGTCGGGAGGCACCTCGCGCAGCAGGCCGGCTCGCTGCTCGGTCTCGAGCTCGAAGGGCTGAGCCCGCAGGACCAGGAGTTCGAGGCGGCCCGCCAGTTCGTCCGCTTCGCGAGCTCCGCGTACCGAAACGGGCTCACCGCCCCGCCGCAGGCCGCGGTCGCGGCCGCCGCCCGCCAGTTCGCCCCTGGTCTGCTCGCGCGGCTCGCGCCGACGTCGTACGCGAGCCCAAACGGAGGGCCGCAGAGCGGACGCTGGGTCCGCCGCGGCAATGCCGTCGTCCTGTTCGGGCTCTGAGAGCGCGAACGGTCAACCGCAACGAGAAGGAGAGACAGATGAGCATCTTCGAGACCGAATACGGCGAGACCGAATACGGCGAGACCGAATACGGCGAGACCGAGTTCGGTGAGGTCTTCGAGTTCGGGGAGATGGGCGAGTCCGAGAGCCCGCTGACCGAAGTGCAGGAGATGGAGCTCGCCGCCGAGCTGCTCGAGATCACGAACGAATACGAGCTCGAGCAATTCCTCGGCAAGCTGATCAAGGGAGTCGGCCGAGCCGTCGGCGGCGTCATCAAATCGCCGATCGGCCAAGCGCTGGGTGGCGTCCTCAAGAACGTCGCAAAGACGGCGCTGCCGGTCGTCGGCGGTGCGCTCGGCTCGATGGTCGCGCCGGGAATTGGCACCGCCCTTGGTTCGAAGCTCGGCTCGTTCGCGGGCAGCCTGTTCGAGGTCGAGGTCGAGAGCATGGAGCGCGAGCAGGCCGAGTTCGAGGTGGCACGGCGGGTCGTTCGCCTCTCCGCCGCTGCCGCGAGGAACGCTGCGCTGGCCCCGCCGACGGCGCAACCGCAGCGCGTCGTTCGCACGGCCGTCACGCAGGCCGCTCGCCGGCACGCGCCGGGCCTGATCCGCGGTCGCGTCCCGGGGATCGCCGGGGGGCCGAGCGGCGCGCCCGGCTACGCGCCGGGGTACGGCCAACCTCCGGACACGTGGGGAGAGCCGACTTACGGAAACGATGGGCCGACCTTCGCGTCGACCCGGCCGCGCGCCGGACGCTGGATCCGCCGCGGGCGCAAGATCGTCCTCTACGGCGTCTAGGGCAATGTCGCCGCGCACGCGCCTGATGGCTTCGCCGGCTCCGGGCCACGGGATCGGGAGGACCGTCCGCTGGTTGCTGCACCAGGAGGCCCGTGCCCTCCTGACCCGGCTCGCGGGTGTGAAGCCGTTCGCCCTTCAGGAGACGATGCTCCCGGCCGCCGCGATCACGCCCGCCGCCCTCGTCGGGATCGAGAGCGTGCTTCTGACCGAGCGGACGAAGCTCCTGAACCGGGTGCACGGTTTCATCCGCTGGCTCGACGGGCCGGGAAGCACGGCGCCGCCGGACCAGTTGCAGCGGCGGTTCACCCTCGTGCGGCTCAACTTCAACACCGTCCTGTCGCAGTTCGACCTCTTCTCCGACGTGATCACGCAGCGAAGCGAGCAGCAGACGGGCGTCTGGCTGTCGGGCCTCGACGTCTTCTGCGCGGATGCGCTCTCGCTACAGGGCGCCTACTTCGACGCGCCGAACGTGATCTGCTATCTCGACCGCGGTCCGGGCGCGGCGATCCGCCGCGCCCGGACGCGCCTGCCCGGTGGCGCCGAGAATCCGGTCGCCATCGTGCGGGTGCCGCGGGAGCGGATGGTGGGGCACGGGATCGCCTCCTCCGTCACGCACGAGGTCGGTCATCAGGCGGCGGCACTGCTCGACCTCGTCGCCTCGCTACGCCCGGTCATCCAGGCGCGGCAGCGGGCGGCTCCTCCGAGCGAGAGCGCGGCGTGGGGGTTCTGGGACCGCTGGATCTCGGAGATCGTTGCCGACCTCTGGTCGGTCGGGAAGCTGGGCATCAGCTCGACTCTCGGGCTCGTCGGCGTGGTCAGCCTCCCGTCCTACTTCGTCTTCGCGCTTCACCCTGAGGACCCGCACCCGATGCCCTACCTACGGGTCAGGCTGAGCTGCGCGATCGGCCGCGCCCTCTACCCACACCGCCAGTGGCGCGAGCTTGCGCGCATGTGGTCGGCGCTCTATCCGCCGACGGGCCTCGACGAGTCGCGGCGCCGGGTGATCGAGGCGATGGAGTCCACGATGCCGGAGTTCGTCGCGCTGCTCGTCGACCACAGGCCGCGGTCGCTGCGCGGGCGGTCGCTGCGAGAGATCATGCCGCTCGCGGAGCGGCGGCCCGAGCGGCTGATCGCACTCGACCGCGAGTGGGGCCAGCGACTCGACCGGATGCGCGACCAGCCGCCGACCCTCGTCTTCGCGGTCCTCGGCCAAGCCCGAACGCGCGGCTCTGTCAGCCCTGAGAGCGAGAGCGAACTCGTCGGGAAGCTGCTCACGTACTGGGCCCTACGGAGCACGCTCGAGCTGGCGGGAGCTTCGGCTCCGTCACGCGTGCTTCCACCCGCTCTTACCCCCGTGCCGAACGGGCGTCCGCACCGCGCGGCGCCCATGCCGGTCTCCGTCTAGCAACAGGAGGAAGAGATGGCGAGCTTCACACCGAACCCCACGCAGATCGAGTCCGGAGGGCTGGTTCAGCTCTCCGCGGAGAACGTCCCGTCCGGCTCGACGGTTCAGTGGACCGTCGAGGACGGCAAAGGGTTCATCCCGGAGCCGGATGAGCCTGAGACGAAGTGGGACACCGCCGGCCTCGAGGCAGGCGCCTACACGATCAACCTGCTCGTCGACGGCCAGTTTGAGCAAAAGCAGACCGTGAACGTCACCGTCCGGCCGCTGACGGCGGCGGACACGCTCAACCTCAACATGGGCGGCGGCCCGATGGCGGTCACGCTCCAACGAAGCGACTTCGTCGACACCGCTGACCAGGCGCTCTGGCAGATCATCCGCAAGAGTGTCGAGTCGCTGTCGTTCAAGGCGTACCACGACTTCATCGACCCGCTGCTCTGCGGAACTGCATCGGGGCAGGACAAAAAGGCGTTCGACGAAATTCAACGACGGCGCTCGCTGCCGTTCCCGGACATCGATCCCTACCGGCTGCTGAAGGCGGCGACCGAGGTCTTCATGATGACGCACTGCGGCGTCATGACCGGCCAGGATGGTCTGCGCCGCCTGGTCGCGAACCTCACGGCGGAGGACCGCGAGCGACTCGGTCTCGCCAGCGGCGTCACCCTGTCGTCGTTGTGGCAGAACTACGCCGCCAGCGTCAACGGCTCGGCGACGATTCCGTATCTGGACCTCGTCCGCCGCAAGCTCGGCGAGGTGCGGGTCGTCAGCCGAAGCAACGCAGGCGAGAAGTGCTACGGGATCCTGCGCGAGAAGCTGACGCAGCCGTGCTTCATCGAGCTGATCTGGTCGTACTGGCACGAGGAGGGGATGCTCGTGCAGACGATGAATGCGATCAGCCTGCGCTTCCAGAACAGGCGCACGACGGAAGGAGTCGACCCGCTCGCGACGCTCGAGCTCGACCCGCTCCGGCCGCTCAACAACCTGCTCTGGGGCCATATCCAGGACGAGCAGCACCGGTTGACCGTCCCGCGTCGCGCCTACGAGTACGACCACCACTACGGCCTGACGCTCTACGGCAAGGCGGTTCCGCCGCTGCGCGCGGCGGACAGCCGCTCGAGGTTCCTGGAGGCCTTCCACAACCTCCTCCACCGCTGCTCGATCTTTTACAAGGAGGACGACGACACGACGATGATCGCCGACCCCTTCCCGGTGCTGAATGCGCTGCGGGAAGTGCACTTGCTGCTCGCGGAGGGCGCGCACAACCAGTTCGGCGACCTGCCGTGGACGGCTCGGCAGGAGATGCTCATGGAGCAGTGGCTGCTCGCGCGGCCGGAGTTCCGCGAGTTCCTGCCGACGCGGATCATGGTCGTCTACCCCGAGCCCTGGATGGACCGCGTCGACGCGGTCAAGAAGATGCAGGGCTGGACGGACACGTCCGTTCGCCACTTCCGCGACCTCGCGGTCACGGGCGAGCCGATCTTGCTCTCGATCCGCTTCGGCAACTGGAGCGACGTGATCAACCGCAACTCGGCGGCAAACTGGGCGCGCTACTGGCGCCAGGAGGTGCAGTGGTACATCCAGGCCTACCAGTCCGTCACCGGCGTCGACCTGTCCGCGGACACAACGGACGTCCGCGCAGCCGAGCGCGCGGCTGCACGGTACGCCCAGCCGGCCGTGCATCTGAGCAAGCGGCTGGCGCAACAGCGGGCGGCGACGAGGCAGAAGGTGGGGGTGTGAGCGGTCACGCCGCCGCTGGACTTCACGTCGGCGCTGTACCTCGGATTGCGGCACGGGACGCGCTCCCTTCGCCCCTGGGCGCAGTTGACCACGGGGGCGCCCGCGGCACTCGTCCCTCTTCCGGGAGCCCGGTCGGTTGCACGCCGGCTGGCCGGGCTCCAGGGCTGCGACACGGCCACACTCGCCCCGTCCACGCTGCACCTGTTCTGGGATCTCTTCCGCGTACTGACGGACGGTGAAGGAATGGTGTACGTGGACGACGAGAGCTACCCCATCGCTCGCTGGGGCGTCGATCACGCAGCGGCCCGCGGCGCGCGTGTGCGCACGTTCGCGCACCACGACACCGCTGCCCTGAGGAGGGCGTTGCGCGCGGACGCGCCGCACGGGCGCCCTCCCGTGGTTCTCGCCGACGGCTTCTGTCCCGGCTGCGGCGAGGCGGCGCCGGCACGCGCGTACCTGTTCGCGGTCCGGCGTTTCGGTGGGCTGCTCGTCCTCGACGACACCCAGGCGCTCGGCATCCTCGGCGCTTCGCCGGCGCCTGTGCAGCCATACGGCCGCGGGGGCGGCGGCTCCCTGCGCTGGCACGGCCTACGTGCGGCGGATGTCCTCATCGCCGGGTCGCTCGCGAAGGCCTTTGGCGCCCCGCTCGCTGCGCTGGCGGGTCCGCGAGCCCTCGTTCGGCGGTTCGACGATGGCAGCGAGACTCGCGTCCATTGCAGCCCGCCTTCGTCTGCCGCGCTCGCCGCCGCCGCGCACGCGCTCGACGTCAACCAGCTCCACGGAGACGCGCTGCGCTTGCGGCTCGCGCGACTCGTACGCCGCTTCCGGTGCACGCTGCACGGCGCCGGTATCGCGACCGTCGGCGGTGGTTTCCCCGTTCAGACGCTCGCGCTGCCGCCGGCCGTCGACGTGCCCGCCGTCCACGAGCGTCTGCTGAAAGCGGGCGTGCGTGCGGTCCTGCATCGTGCACGCGGTCGCGGGCAGCCACAGCTCAGCTTCCTGGTCACTGCTGCACACCGGGCGGAGGAGGTCGACGCGGCGGCCTCCGCAGTCGCGCGCGTGCTCCGGGACGTCCCAGCGCGCCCGATTCGACTGCGAGGCGCGTCATGAGCGCCATGCCGGCCACCGGGACGACTGCGCAGGGCAACGGCGTCGGATTGCTCGATCTCGCGACGCCCGCGATCGACGCGGCGAAGGCCGCCGGCGCCGCGCTGCTACGGAGTCTCGACGCCGGTCGCGAGTCGACCGCTGTCCGGCTCGCGATCGGAAGTGGGGTGCGCGACGAGAACATGCTCACGGATCTCGTCTTTCGCGCCCGGCACCCGGAGCGTGGCGGACGCCCGCTCGGCGCGGGCGAGTACGCGCTCGTGCGAGAGTGGATCGAGATCCGCAACGACCTCGTCCGACCGCTTCTGAGCGGCGCGGTGCCGTTGCCGGCGCACGTGCCGATCGGGCCCGCGAGCGGCTTCGTGCCCCGGCCTGCAGAGATCCCGGGCGGCGGCCGCATCACGGACAAGCGCGAGCCGAGCGCCGCCGACCTCGTCACCGTCACAGGGGTCAACGGGCCTGTACCTCTGCACCGTCTCGCCGCCGAAGCTTGGACGGAGCTCGTACGCGCGGCGCGCGGCGATGGAATCCCTGCGCCGATCCTGTTGCCGACGTCCGGTTACCGGAGCGTCGCGCGTCAGGCCGCGCTGTGGGCCGACGCGCTCGGCAAGTACGGCAGCCCCGAGGCGGCGCGGAAATGGGTCGCGCCGCCGGGTGGCAGCCCGCATCACAGCGGCCGAGCGATCGATTTCTATCTGGGTGGGCGGAACTCGAGCGCGAACGTCGACAACCTGCGGACGCTCCCGGCCTACAAATGGCTCGTGCTGCACGCGGAGGGATGCGGCTTCTACCCGTACTCGCAGGAGCCCTGGCACTGGGAGTACAACCCGCCGGCAGCGCGTCCCGAATTAGAGGAGGAGGCCTGGCGGAAGAAGGAGGAGCGGGCCAAGACCCCCGAGCCGGTCCGGAAGGACTACGTCGCAGCCCGGCTCGCCTTCAGGAAGCTGCGGGACGCCTACGCGCGGGCGCTCGGGGTCGCAAAGGCCGGGCACGTCCACCACGCGATCGAACTCCAGGTCCTCAAGGGGTTCCCGGGTGTCTTCACGGCGAAAGACCTTAACGGTCAGTCGAACATGCGCCGGATGAACCACGGCGGCTTCCACAACAGCTGGCTGCGGCTCTTCTGGAACAAGCGCTATCGCGCACTCGACGACCTCCTGAAGCAGCCCGGCGCGCCGAAGCCCGGCACCGACGAGTACAAGGCGTTCGTGCGCCGCAAGCTCGAGGGATGGCGGCGCGTCGCTGACGGTGCGATCCGCCGGCACGAGCGCGGTCGCGCGCTGCCGCCGATCCTCACGTCGTAGCGATGGCGCCGGCCCGCGCGTTGGCGTTCGCGCGTGCGGAGCTGCCGCGCTACGTCCTGGAGCTCGCGGAGCTCGTGCGCTTCCCGACGGTCAGCTCGCAGCCTCGGCACGCGCCCGACCTGCAACGCTGCGCGGCCTGGCTCGCGGACCACCTCCGCCGCATCGGTCTCGACCGGGCGCGCGTCGTGCCCACGGCGGGGCATCCCCTCGTCGTCGGGGAGTGGCTTCGAGCCCCCGGCCGGCCGACGCTGCTCGTGTACGGGCACTACGACGTCCAGCCGGCGGAGCCGCTCGACGAGTGGCGGTCGCCGCCGTTCGAGCCGGTCGTGCGCGGTGACGACATCTACGGGCGGGGCACAAGCGACGACAAGGGGCAGCTGCTCATCCACTTGAAGGCGATCGAGGCGCTTCTCCGAACGAACGGCCGCCTGCCGGTGAACGTCCACGTCCTCCTCGAGGGCGAGGAGGAGACTGCGGGCGAGAGCGTCGAGCGGTTCATGCGCGCGTCGCCACCGGCGGCGGACGTTGCCGTTGTCTCCGACACGCGGATGCGTGGGCCTGGCCGGCCGGCGATCACCTACGCGATGCGGGGGCTGCTCGCGCTCGAAGTGGAGCTCCACGGCCCGCGCGAGGAGCTGCACTCGGGCCAGTTCGGCGGCGCCGTGTACAACCCGATGCAGGCGGTCTGCGAGCTGGTCGCCGGGCTGCACGATGCGAGTCACCGCATCGCCGTCCCGGGCTTCTACGCCCGGGTGCGACCGCTCAGCCTCCGGGAGCGGGCCGAGATGCTGCGCGCGGGGCCGAGCGACGCCGAGATCCTCGCGGCGGCGGAGGCCGAGCGCGGTTGGGCGGAGCGCGGGCTGACCCTCTACGAAGAGACGACGACGCGTCCCTCGCTCAGCGTCACGGGCATCGCAGGCGGCTATGCCGGCCCGGGCGTCAAGTCGATCGTTCCGCCGAGTGCCGCTGCAAAGCTCAGCTTCCGACTCGTCCCCGACCAGACCCCACGCGAGGTCGAGGCCCTCCTCCGGCGTCACGTCGCGCACGTGACGCCGCCAGGGCTCCGCTCAAGCGTGCGGACGGTGTCGCGCGCACGTTCCACCATCCTCGATCGCAATCATCCTGCGCTCCGTGCGGCGGCTGCCGCCTACAAGACCGGGTTCGGCGTTGCACCCGTCTTCCTTCGCTCGGGCGGGACGATTCCGATCGTCGCCGCGTTTCGCGAAACGCTCGGGATCCCAACGGTGCTGATGGGCTTTGCGCTGCCGGACGACGCGATGCACGCGCCGAACGAGAAATTCCACCTGCCGAATCTCGCACGAGGGGTCGCGACATCGATCTCGTTCATGTCCGAACTCGCGAACGCTCCCTTGGCCAGCCCTGCTCGGCCGCTCGAGGCGGCGTACGGATGATCGTCGACTGCCACTGCCACGCCGGACTCGGCGACGGACTCACCGGGCCGTGGGACACGGAGGCGCGCCTCGGCCGCTACCTCCCGCGCGCCGCAGCCGCCGGCATCGACCGGGTCGTGCTCTTCCCGGCGTTCCATTCGGACTACGCGGTCGCGAATCGGGAGGTCGCGCGGATCGTCGCGCGCCGACCGGACCGCTTCTACGGCTTCGCGTTCGTGCACGCGGAGCGCGACCGCGGCCGCGTCGCAGCGCTCGTCGCGGAGGCCGTACAGGAGCACGGCTTCTGCGGGATCAAGGTGCATCGACACGACGCACGCATCACGCGCGAGATCTGCGAGGTCGCACGCGCATTCGCGCTCCCGGTGCTCTACGACGTCATGGGGGAGGTGTCGGTCGTCGAGCTGCTCGCCCGCGAGTACCCGGACGTGTCGTTCGTCATCCCGCACCTGGGCAGCTTCTCCGACGACTGGCGAGCGCAGCACGCGTTGATCGATCACCTCGAGCGCCACCCGAACGTGCACACCGACTCGTCCGGTGTGCGTCGCTTCGACCTGCTCGTGGAAGCCGTGCAGCGCGCCGGTCCGGAGAAGCTCCTCTATGGCTCGGACGGGCCGTGGCTCCATCCGGGCGTCGAGCTCGGGAAGGTGCGCTTGCTCGGGCTCGACCCGGCGGACGAGCGACTCGTTCTCGGTGGCAACTTCCTCCGGCTCATCGCGTCCGTCAGAACCGAGCCGGATCGCGCGCTCCCGTCCCGCGCTGTCGCCGCTGGGCGCCCCGCGCCGGAGGACCCTTGGGCAGGCGAGCAGTTCCCGGGCGACTGAACTGCTCAGCGGCCGTCGGGCGATGCGTCGTCGCCCGATGCGCCGTCTCCAGCGCCCACGCGCCGGCGTGCCGCACGTCGCAGCTGCAGCGCGCGCGGCGTGACGCCGAGCCGCGCCGCCGCACGCTGGACGTTCCCCTCCTCGTCGGCGATCGCGATGCGAATCGCGGAGTCGGCGGCCGCACTGCCGAGCTGCCGTAGGGTCACGCCGGACGCGAGCGCGAGCCGGATGGAGGCGTCGAAGCGCTCGTCGCGCCAGTCGCCGGCGCGTTCCGCATGCACGCGCTCCTCCTCCGGCACGTCGCCGAGCGTGATCGGCCCAGGCCCGACATGGCGGAACTTGATCCGCGTGACGAGATGGCGCAAGTCGCGCGCATTCCCGGGGTATTCGCGGGAGACGAGGAAATCGCGCACCAGCGGGTCGAGCTCCGGCAGCGCTTCGTGCGGAGGCGTCAGCTGGCGGAGGAAGTGCCGCACGAGCGGGACGATGTCCTCGGTCCGTTCGCGCAGGTTCGGCAGCCGCAGCGACCAGCCGGCGATGCGGTAGTAGAAGTCCCAGCGGAACGTCTCCTTCGTGGCATGCTCGAGCAGATCGCGATTCGTCGCGCAGATCAGGCGAAAGTGCGCTTCCCGCCAGTCGTTGCTGCCGACCCGCTTGTACGTTCCTTCCTGGACGACACGCAGCAGCTCGGCCTGCAGGCCGAGCGGGAGCTCGCCGACCTCGTCGAGGAAGAGCGTGCCGCCGTGGGCGAGCCCGAACGCGCCGTCGCGAGCGGCGACGGCGCCGGTGAACGCACCTCGCTCGTGCCCGAAGAACTCGCTGCCGCTCAGCGTGGGCACGATCGTCGTGCAGTCGAGCAGGACGAGCTCACGCTTTCTCTCCCGTGCGTCCAGCTCGTGCACGAGTCGCGCCACGAGCTCCTTGCCGGTGCCCGTCTCGCCGGTGATGAGCAACGGGGCGTCGGTGAAGCGCGCGACCTCGACGAGGCGGCGGACGACCGAGCGCCAGACGGCGCTCTCGCCGATGAGGTGCTCGCTTACCGCCGGCGAGCGAACGATCTTCTCGACCTCTTCCCAGCGCGCGATCCGAGCGGCTACCTCTGCGGCAGCAGTCTCGGAGTGGTGCCAGGAGAAGACATCCGCGGCGCCGGCGGCGAGGAGGCCCCACGACTCGCGCTCGCGGAGCGGCGCATGCCCGGTCGCGACTGCGACGACACGGTCGAGACCGTTTTCGCTCGCGGCACGAATCAACTCGTGCAGCCGGTCGTCGATCTCGTCGAAGACGACCACGCCGGGACCGCTCGGTGCGTCGAGGTCGAGCGGGCGAAGCTCGATCCCCGCGTCGCGCAATGCGCGCTCGAGTGCGTCCTGCGCGAACCCCCCCACCTTGCCGGCAAAGTGGAACCACGCGCGCGACATCAGAGCACTCGGCAGTGGCTCCCTCCGCCGCAGCAACGGTCGGGGCAGTCTCCCAGCGTCGTGGCTCCTCTAGCGAGTGACCATGGCACGTTCGAGACCTGCGTGTCAAACAGGGGGCCGCGAGCAAGCCCGCGACCCCCTTCGACTCACGTTCTACGTGCTCGGCGCCGGAGCCCGGCGCAGCAGCAGCTGCACGTGCGAGATGCCGTAACGGCCGCCGCTCGCCGTGCTCAGGTTGAACGGCGGGCTGCTCAGGATCGTGGCGATCGACTGGATCGACCTGCCCTCCTCGTACCGGAGGTAGCCGACCACCTGGGTCAAGGGCACCGACTCCGGGATCGAAGTGGGTCGCCCGCGACGGCGCCTTCGCCGCCCACCCGACCGCATCTGGTCGAGCTCCTTCTTGATCGCTTGGACGAGCGCCTTGAGCTCCGCCTGTTGCCTACTGATCTCGGCCAGCGTCTTGGCGGTACCGGCCCCGGCCCTCGGCGCGGCCGAGGCGCGCGGAGTGGTCTTGCGGCCGCGGGCCGCGGCGCGAGGGGCGCTCCTCGCTCTGGACGCGCCTGCCATCTGGCTCATGCGAGCCACCTCCTTCTGACGACGACCCGTCGATCTTACAAAAAAGAGCGATTTGTTGTAAAGTCGAGGCCGCACGAAGTGGATCAGCAGGGCCTGGACGTACGCGCCATGACGAACCAACGGTTCGCCAGCAACACGTCGCCGCCGAGCTCCTCGCAGAGCTGCTCCGGCGTGAAGTAGTGCTTGAACACCTGCCAGCGCGAGCCGTCGTTCAGGATTCGCTCCTCCCGTTGGACGGGCTCGCGGTCCTCGCGCCGAATCGTGTCGACGACGACCAGCTCACCCCCGACGCGGCGCGCCTCGGAGAGGAAGCGCGTTCGGTCGTCCTCCTCCAGGTGCCCGTAGAAGTGGCCCGTGAAGACGCGCTCGAACGCAGCGTCGGCGAACGGAAGCTCCAGTGCGTCGCTTCGCACGAGCGTCGCCTCCGGGACCCGCTCGGCGACGATCTCGAGCATCCGTGGGCTCTGGTCGAGCGCAGTGACGTCTCCTCGGAGGTGCCGCGTCAGAAAACCAGTGCCGCAGGCGACGTCGAGCGTCCGGCGCGGAGCAAGCGCCGCGACGGCGCGCTCCAGCTCCCGCACGTCGTCGTCCCAGTTGCCGCGGTCGAGTCCGTCGAAGCGGCCGAGCCCGAGGTACCACTCGTCGTACTCGGCCGCACGAGCGTCGTAGTACGCCTTCACGATTTCTAGAGTACGCACGTGCGCGTTCTCGAAGCCGTCCCGAACTTCTCCGAGGGCCGTGCCCGCGCGACGATCGACGCGATCGGCGATGCTCTCGCCGCGCACGCTCGACTCCTCGACGTGCACGCCGACGAGGATCACAACCGGTCGGTGTTCACGCTCGTCGGCGACGAGCGCGAGCTCGTCGATGCGCTGGTGGGGGGAGTCGCGACGGCTAAGGCGCGGATCGATCTCCGCCTTCATACAGGCGCGCATCCGCGCATCGGTGCGGCGGACGTCGTCCCGATCGTTCCGATCGCGCCGGAGGACGTCGAGCGTGCAAAGACGTGTGCGCACGAGCTTGCGCGCCGGATCGGCAGCGAGCTCGCACTGCCGGTATTCCTCTACGGGGAACTGGCGCAGGGGCGTGGCCCGGCGTTCTTCCGGCGCGGCGGGCCCGCCGAGCTCCAGCGCCGCATCGACGCGGGCGAGCTCGTGCCCGACCACGGCCCGGCGCGGCTCGACGAGCGGGCGGGCGGCGTGATCGTCGGCGCGCGGCGTCCGCTGATCGCGTTCAACGTCAACCTGCGCGGCGTGGGCGTGGAGGTCGCGCGGCAAGTGGCGCATCTCGTGCGCGAGCGCGACGGTGGCTTTCCCGGCGTCCGGGCGCTCGGCCTCGACCTGCCGCGCGCAGCCCTCGTGCAGGTGAGCATGAACGTCGAGGACTGGGAGTCTGCGGCGCTGCACGACATCGTCGCGCGGGTCGAGGACGAAGCGCGGGCCCTCGGGGCGGAGGTGATCGGCTCGGAGCTGGTCGGGCTGATGCCGGCCGGCGCGGCCGCCGCCGCAGCGGGAGCGCAACTGCGAATCCACGGCTTCGACGCGACGCGTGTGCTCGAGCTGCGACTGCTCGAGTAGCCGCTTGGAGAGCTCGGTCTCCGTGGGGCGTCCGTCCGGTGCGTGAAGCCGGCGCACTTTCGACACCCACGCGTCGACGCGCGGACGCTACGCTCGCAGCGGGGAGGAGGTTCGGGTACCTGGCGCCAGTCCGAAGGCGCCGCGCCTGTTATGGCCGTGGCCGAAATCTCTGTCGCGGAGAAGGTGCAGCACCCGCGCCGGCGAGCCGGGACCGGCAACGCCTCGGCCGGAATCGTCTCCCGCGAGCGGCTCGGACACGCGGCTGAGTCTGCCGGAGCGGGAGGGCTAGACTCGCCGCGTGCTCGCAACCGCGATGCTCACGGGCGACGACCTCCGCGTCGAGGACGTCTGGCGCGTGGCGGTCGACGGCGGCGGCGCCGAGCTGTCGGACGCGGCCAGGGAGAAGATGCGAGCTGCGCGAGATGTCGTCGAGTGTGCAGCGCACGGAACCAGCGAGCACACGTACGGCGTCAACACCGGCTTCGGCCGCTTCGTCTCGAAGGCAATTCCGGAGGAGCTCACCGAGGAGCTCCAGCTGCGGCTCCTGCGCTCCCACGCCTGCGGCGTCGGCGATCCGTACCCGGACGAGATCGTCCGTGCGGCCATGCTGCTGCGGGCGAACGCGCTAGCCAAGGGATGTTCCGGCGCGCGGATCGAGACGGTCGAGCTGCTGGTCGAGTTCCTGAACCGCGGCGTCCTTCCGCACGTCCCAGCGCGCGGTTCCGTGGGCGCCTCCGGCGATCTCGCCCCCCTCGCCCACCTTGCGCTGCCGCTCGTCGGCGAGGGCGAAGCCCGCCACGAAGGCGAGCGCGTGCCCGCCGCGGCGGCGCTCGCGGCCGCCGGGCTCGCGCCGGTCCGGCTCGAGGCGAAAGAGGGCCTGTCGCTCATCAACGGCACCCAGTTCATGGCTGCGGCGGGCGCCCTCGGCATCGTCCGCGCGTGGCGGCTGGCCAAGGCGGCGGACATCGCGTGCGCGCTCTCGCTCGAGGCGCTTCAGGGATCGAGGACGAGCTTCCTGCCGGCGATCCACGCGCTGCGCCCGCTGCGCGGGCAGGGAGCCTCAGCCGCAAACGTGCTTCGCCTGCTCGAGGGGAGCGCGATCAACGAGTCGCATCGCTGGTGCGACCAGGTGCAGGACGCGTACTCGCTTCGCTGCGCACCGCAGGTACACGGTGCGTCGCGCGATCTGCTCGACTACGTGCACGCGACGATCTCGGTCGAGCTGAACGCGGCGACCGACAACCCGCTCGTCCTGGTCGAGGACGAACTCCTCGTCTCGAACGGCAACTTTCACGGCCAGCCGCTCGCGTTCGCGCTCGACGCGCTCGCGATGGCCGTCGCCGAGCTGGCCAGCATTGCCGAGCGCCGGATCGAGCGCCTCGTCAACCCATCGCTTTCGGGCGGCCTGCCGGCGTTCCTCACTACGGACGGCGGCTTGAACAGCGGCTTCATGATCCCGCAGTACGTGGCAGCGTCGCTCGTCTCGGAGAACAAGGTGCTCGCGCATCCGGCCAGCGTCGACTCGATACCGACGAGCGCCGGGCAGGAGGATCACGTCTCGATGGGAAACGCCTCGGGGTTGAAGGCCTGGCAGGTGCTCGCAAACGCCGAGCGGACGCTCGCGATCGAGCTGCTCGCGGGCGCGCAAGGTGTGGAGTTCCTGGCTCCCCTCGAGCCCGGGGCAGGTGTCGCAGCCGCGCGCAGCTTCGTGCGCTCGCTTTCGCCGCGGCTCGAGGACGACCGGCCTCTCTCGGCGGACATCGAGACCGTCTCAACCGGGATTCGAGACGGCTCGCTCGTCGCCGCAGTCGAAGCCGAGATCGGCGAGCTCGCATGAAGCGGCTGCGCTGGGAGCCGCCGGCACGCCCCGTGAGCTCGACTCCGAAGCGGCCGTACCGCGACACGGCCCTCGTCTACGGCGGGATGGCGGTCGTGATCGTCGTGATTGCGACCCTCACAGGCGGCGACCTCTTCAACGCGGTGCTGATCGCCGCGGCGTTCTTCGTCGTCGCGACGCTCTGGACTTGGCGCAACTGGCGCAACCGACTGCGGCAAGAGCGACTCCGCGCCGAGAAGCGACCATGACTACGGTCGACGTCGAGCAGACGGTCGAGTCGCTCTGCGGCGACCTCGCGTCGATCCAGGCGCCGCGCGGAACGGACCTGAACGCGCGGTCGTGGTCGACGGAAGCGGCCCTGCGCATGCTGCTGAACAACCTCGATCCAGAGGTCGCCGAGCATCCGCAAGAGTTGATCGTGTACGGCGGATCCGGCAAGGCCGCACGCAACCACGATGCGCTGAAGGGAATCGTGCGCACCCTGCTTCGGCTCGCCGACGACGAGACGCTCCTCGTGCAAAGCGGGAAGCCGGTCGGGGTCTTCACGACCCACCGCGCCGCGCCGCGGGTGTTGATCGCGAACTCGCTGCTCGTGCCGAAATGGGCGACCTGGGACGAATTCCGCAGGCTGGAAGCGGCGGGCCTGACGATGTTCGGCCAGATGACCGCCGGGTCGTGGATCTACATCGGCACGCAGGGGATCCTGCAGGGGACGTACCAGACATTCGCGGCGGCCGGCGAGAAGCACTTCGGCAAACCGGACCTCCGAGGGCGGACGATCCTCACGGCCGGACTCGGCGGCATGGGAGGCGCCCAGCCGCTTGCGGCGACACTGGCCGGTGCGGCAATCCTCTGCGTCGAGGTGGATGCGACGCGAATCGAGCGGCGCCTTGCGACGCGCTACCTCGACGAGGCGACCGATTCGCTCGACGATGCGCTCGCCCGTGTGCGCGCGGCCGCACGGGACGGGCGCGCGCTCTCCGTCGGGCTGCTCGGGAACGCCGCGGACGTCGTCCCGGAGTTGGCGCGACGCGGGGAGGAGTTCGACCTGATCACCGACCAGACGGCCGCTCACGATCCGCTCAACGGGTACGTGCCGGCAGGTCTGTCCGTCGACGAGGCCGCGGCGCTGCGCACATCGGATCCGGATGAGTACCTCCGGCGCGCACGCAGGTCGATCGTCGCGCACGTGGAAGGGCTGATCGAGTACGTCCGGCGGGGTGCGTATGTTTTCGATTATGGCAACAACCTCAGAGGTGAAGCGCGTGAAGGTGGCGTAGCGGAGGCGTTCTCATACCCGGGCTTCGTCCCGGCCTATATCCGTCCGCTCTTCTGCCGCGGCATCGGGCCGTTTCGGTGGGCGGCGCTTTCCGGGGACCCCGCGGACATCGACGCGATCGACGACGAGCTGCGCCGGCTCTTTCCGGACGATGCACTGCTCCAGAGGTGGCTGGAGCTTGCGCCGGGACGAGTCGCCTTCCAGGGGTTGCCGGCGCGGATCTGCTGGCTCGGTTACGGAGACCGCGCGAAGGCGGGTCTGGCGGTCAACGAGCTCGTCCGAAGCGGCCGTGTCTCGGCGCCGGTCGTGATCGGCCGCGATCACCTGGACGCCGGCTCGGTGGCCTCGCCGTACCGGGAGACGGAGGCGATGCGCGACGGCTCGGATGCGATCGCGGACTGGCCGATCCTGAACGCCCTGCTCAACACCGCGGCAGGCGCAACGTGGGTCAGCGTCCATCACGGCGGCGGCGTGGGAATCGGGAACTCGATCCACGCAGGCATGGTCGTACTCGCAGACGGCAGCGACGAGATGGCGGAGCGGCTCGAGCGCGTGCTGACGGCCGATCCGGGCACGGGCGTCCTGCGGCACCTGGACGCCGGCTACCCGGAGGCCGTAGAGGCTGCCGACGCCGGTGGTCTGGACGCGCCGATGCGGCCTCGCACGTGACGCGGGTCCTCGTCCGCGATCTCGCCCAGCTCGTCAGCACCGCAGGCACCGGGGCTCCCGTCCGGGCTGCGGCACTCGGGACCGTGGATGTTGTCGAAGACGCGTACGTCCTCTGCGATGACGGTCGCGTCACGGGGGTCGGTCGCATGCGCGATCTCGAGCCGCTGGACGGCGACGTCGTCGAGGTCGACGCCCGCGGCCGTTGCGCGCTTCCCGGTCTCGTCGACTGCCACACCCATGCAGCGTTCATCGGCGACCGGGTCGAGGAGTTCGCGCTCCGTGCCGCCGGGGCGGGGTACGAGGAGCTCCACGCGGCGGGCGGGGGGATCCTCTCCACCGTGCGCGCGACGCGTGCGGCCTCCGAGGACGTCCTCACTGCGCGCGTCGGCGCCCACGCTCGAGCCATGCTCGAGCACGGGACGACGACCTGGGAGGGCAAGTCGGGCTACGGGCTCGACCGGGACACCGAGCTCGCGCAGCTGCGCGCCGTTCGCGCGAGCGGCGGCGTGCCGACCTGGCTCGGAGCGCACGCGGTGCCGCCGGAGTTCGAGAGCGCCGACGAGTACCTCGACTTCGCCCTGGCCGAGGTTCTCCCGGAGGCGGCGAACCTGGCCGAAGCCGCTGACGTCTTCCTGGAGCGGGGCGCCTTCGACGCAGGGCAGGCCGGGCGGTACCTCCGTCGCTGCCAGGAGGCGGGACTGGCGCTCCGTCTGCACGGCGACCAGTTCACGGAATCCGGGGCGATTCCCCTCGCCGTGGAGCTCGGCGCCCGCTCGATCGACCACCTCGAGGCGACAGGCGAGGCCGGCGTCCGAGCGCTCGCGGGCAGCGACGTCGTCGGCGTGCTGCTGCCGGTGAGCGCGCTGTTCCTCGGACGGCCGATGCCGCCGGCGCGCGCACTCGTGGATGCAGGTGCCGCGGTCGCGCTGGCGACGGACTTCAATCCGGGCAGCGCCTTCTGCGAGAGCCTGCCGTTCGCCTGCTCTCTCGCCTGCACACAGCTCCGGCTCTCACCGGCCGAAGCGCTGAGCGCCTGCACCGTGAACGCCGCGCACGTCCTCGGCCGTGCCGATCGCAAGGGCAGGCTGGCGCCGGGGTACGACGCCGACCTCCTCCTGCTCGACGTCCCCGACTGGCGCTATCTCGCCTATTACCTGGCGGGTGACCTCGGCATCGAGGCGTTCGTCGGCGCGGAACGCGCGCTACCGTAGACGTATGCCGTCCCGGAAGCAGCGACGCCGCCGTCAGAAGACGCGGCGGCACGAATACGAGTACGTGCTCGTCGACGAGGCGGGAAACGAAGAGGTCCTCGACGCCGAAGAGATCCGAAAGGACACGAAGAAGGAAGCCAAGGGTACGGCCTCCGGAGGCCGCAGGCGCGTCGGGCGAGAGGTGCAGCCGCCCTCCTGGAACCGAGTCGGCAAACGGGCGGCGATCTTCGCGCCGGTGATGCTCGTCGTCGTCTACCTGCTCGGTGGAAACAAGATCGGCCCCGCTCAGGTCATCCTCGAGACCGTATTCCTGCTCGCCTTCTTCCTACCGTTCAGCTACGTGATGGACTCGATCGCCTACCGCGCCTATCGCAAGCGCGTCGAGCGCAGCTAGCCGTCGGGCGGCCAGAAGTGGCCCGCACCGGGCCACGGAGCCAGCAGGAGCAAGATGCGTGCGCCTTGCTCGCTGGAGATGGAATGACGCTCGTTCGGCTCGAACATTGCCAGCGTGCCGACGCCGCACTCCTTCGCCTCGTCGCCGGCGGCGATCTGCACCGAGCCGTCGACGACGACGATCCAGGCGCGCTCCTTCACCTGATGCTCGCCGAGCCGCTGTCCGGGCGAGAGGGCGACCATCACGGCGCGTGCGTCGTCGTTGCTCGCGAGCACGACGGGGTCGCGTGTGCCGTCGGGTGCGTCGATCTCTTGCAGGTCCCAGGAGCGCACGGCGGAAACCCTAACCCCTCACTACACTCAAACGCTTCGTGACTCTCGTCGTCGAACGCTACGAGCTCGGGATCGCGCGGACGAACTGCTACGTCGTGCGAGCGGAAACCGGGGCGCCCGAGGCGGTCGTGATCGACCCTGGCGACGACGCTTCGGCACTGCGGCTCGAGCTCGCCCGGTTGGGGACGGCCTGCACGGCGGTGCTCGTCACGCACGCGGACGTCGACCACGTCGGCGCGGTCCACGAACTCGCACGCGGCACGGGGGCCCCCGTGTATGCACCGGCCCGCGAACGGATGCCGAAAGAGCGCGCAGACGGGCTCGGGTGGTATTCGGTGCAGCCGTACACCGTCGACACGGAGCTCGAGGGCGGCGAGGCGGTCGCCGTCGCCGGCATCGATTTCGACGTGCTGGCGATCCCCGGTCATTCGCCGGATCACGTCGCGTTCGCCGCAGAGAGCTCGCTCTTCTCCGGCGACCTCGTCTTCGCGGGGTCCGTCGGTCGCGTCGACCTTCCGGGCGGCGACTGGGAGACGCTGCTCGAATCTGCCCGGGTGCTCGCCGGCAGCTATCCGCCGGAGACGACGATCTACCCGGGACACGGCCCGCCGACGACGCTCGGCGCGGAGCTGGCGCGAAACCCGTACCTGGCGGAGCTGCGCGCGTGAGCACGAAATTCGAGGCGCCGCGCGGGATGTCCGACATCCTGCCGGCGGATCAGGCACGCCGCCGGCACGTCATCGACGTGATGGAAGAGGTGTGTCGCGTCTACGGCTATCGCCGCATAGACACGCCGGCCGTCGAGGACACCGGCCTGATCGTCCGCACGTCCGGGGAAGGCTCGGACGTCGTGCAGAAGGAGACCTACACCTTCGAGGATCGCGGCGGCCGTTCGCTCACGCTCCGGCCCGAGGGGACGGCGCCCATCGCCCGCGCGTACGTCGAGCACGGGCTGTACAGGCAGCCGCAGCCGCAGAAGCTGTACACGATCGGCCCGATGTGGCGGTACGACCGGCCGCAGAGGGGCCGCTACCGCGAGCACTGGCAACTGTCCGTCGAGGCGATCGGCAGCGACGATCCGGCCCTCGACGCCGAGGTGATCCAGCTCTACGCCGAGATCCTGCGCCGGCTCGGCGTCACCGGCTGGGTCGTCCAGCTGAACTCGATCGGCGATGCGAACTGCAGACCGGCGTATATCCAACGCCTCTCCGCGTGGCTGGACGAGCACGATGCCGAGCTCGACGACGAGGCGCGCACGAAACGGGCGACGTCGCCGCTGCGGGTCTTCGACGTCAAGAACGAGCGTACGCAAGAGGCACTTCGCGCCGCGCCGAAGATCGGCGACTCGCTCTGCAGCGCATGTCGCGAGCACTTCGAACGCGTGCGCGCGCTGCTCGACACGTACGGGGTCCCCTACGAGCTGGTGCCGACGCTGGTGCGCGGCCTCGACTACTACACGCGCACGGCGTTCGAGTTCAAGGACGCCGAACAGGTGACGATCTGCGGCGGCGGTCGCTACGACGGCCTGATCGAGGCAATCGGCGGGCCGCCGACGCCCGGGATCGGGTTCGGCGCCGGCCTGGAGCGGCTCGAGCTCGCGCTCGGCGACTGGAAGCCCGCCGAAGAGGGGATCGACGTCTTCTTCGTCGTCGAGGACGGCGCGCCGCGTGACCACGTCCTCAAGACGGTCGCCGAGCTGCGGGCGCGCGGCGTGACCGCCGACACCGACTATGCAGGCCGCTCGGTGAAAGGCCAGTTCACCCAGGCGGGCCGTCTCGGCGCGCGCACTGTCGTCGTCGTCGGCGCCGACGGTGCGCGCGTGCGAAGCGAAGGGCGAGAGGAAGCGGTGAGCCTCGACGACCTCCCCGCTAGGCTCGTTTCATGAGCTGGCGCGACATCCGCTGCGGCGAGCCGCGCCCCGAACACGAGGGCCGGACGGTCACGCTCGCGGGCTGGGCGGCCCGCCGCCGCGACCACGGCGGCCTCGTCTTCATCGACCTGCGCGACGAGACCGGGGTCACGCAACTCGTCGTCAACCCGGAGCACTCGCCGGGCGCCGCCGCAGTCGCGCACGGCGTCCGCAACGAATTCGTCCTGCAGGCGACGGGAACGGTCGTCCGCCGCGCGCCGGAAACCGTGAATCCGCGGATGGAAACGGGCGAGGTCGAGGTTCAGGTCGACGAGTTGCGCGTTATCTCTGCGAGCACGCCGCTCCCGTTCCAGCTGGACGAGGAGAACGTCGACGAGGCGCTCCGCCAGCGCTACCGCTGGATCGACCTGCGCCGCGACCAGATGCAGCGCAACATCCGCATCCGCGCGCAGCTCGTGCGGATCATCCGAGAAGAAATGGAGAAGGAGAACTTCGTCGACATCGAGACGCCGATCCTCTGGAAGCCGACACCGGAGGGCGCGCGGGACTTCCTCGTGCCGTCACGCCTGCAGAGAGGGAAGTTCTACGCCTTGCCGCAGTCGCCGCAGATCGCGAAGCAGCTGCTCGTCATCTCCGGCTTCGAGCGCTACTACCAGATCGCCCGCTGCTTCCGGGACGAGGATCCGCGCGCCGACCGGCTGCAGGAGCTGACGCAGCTCGACGTCGAGATGGCCTTCCCGGACCGCGAGTTCCTGTTCGCGCTGATGGAGCGGATCGTGCAGCGCGTGTGGCGCGAGTGCATCGGTGTCGAGCTGAGTGCGCCGTTCGAGCGCATGAAGTACGACGAGGCGATGCTGCGCTACGGCATCGACCGGCCCGACCGCCGCTTCGGGATGGAGATCCAGGAGGCGACCGAGGACACCCGCGCCTCCGAGTTCGGCGTCTTCGCCGACGCACCGGCCGTGCGCTACATCAGCGTCCCCAAGGAGTTCTCGCGCGCCGAGCTGCAGACGCTCGAGACGCAGGCCAAGTCGTGGGGCGCGAAGGGTCTCGCCTACATCGTCTTTCGGGCGAACGGCGAGGTGAGCTCGCCGATTGCCAAGTTCCTCGCCGATGAGCTGCTCGAGCGCTGGCGCGAGCCGGGACACACGTTGCTGTTCGTGGCCGACGAGGCGCGGATCGCTGCAAAGGTGCTCGGGCTTCTTCGCACCCAGCTCGGCCGGGAGCTGGACCTGGTCGACGAGACGAAGTGGGAGTTCATCTGGGTGGTCGACATGCCCGCCGCCGAATACGAAGAGGAGACCGGTCGCTGGCACGCGGCGCACCATCCGTTCACCCGGCCGACAGACGAGAGCATCGAGATCTTCAAAACCGATCCGGGCGCGGCCCGTGCGGTCGCGTACGACCTCGTCGGCAACGGGATCGAGCTCGCCGGCGGCTCGTTCCGGATCCACGAGGCTGAGTTGCAGCAGCGCGTGTTCGAGTACCTGGGAATCGGCGAGGAAGAACAAGAGGAGAAGTTCGGCTTCCTGCTCGAGGCGTTGCGGATGGGCGCACCGCCACACGGAGGCATCGCTTCGGGGATCGATCGGCTGACGATGGCGCTGCTGGGCGAGGAGCGGATCAGGGACACCCAGGCGTTCCCGAAGAACCAGGTCGGCTACGACTACATGACGGGCGCCCCGATCGAGCTCTCGCAGGAACAGCTCGACGAGCTCGGAATCAGAGTGGAAGTCGAAGAACCTTCGGGCGCCGGCTAGCGCCGGCCGATGACCACGGGCATACTTTCCATGCCCGCCTCCGTTTTCCGGGAGAGTTCCCGCGCCGATGGCAAACGAAGAAGCCCGCCAACAGTCGCTGACCTCGCTACCGCGCCTCGAGGACATCCCTCGCGCGGGTGAAGGACTCGACGCGGAGGCCGTTCGCGAGGCCTTCGAGGCCTACCGCCGGCACGCGGCCCAGCTGCAGGCGCAGCTGCGCGTGCTCCAGGCAGCGGGCCGGAGCGCCCAGGTCGAGCCGAGTGGACATGCCGTCCGGATGGATGCGCTGCATTTGATTCGCGCGGCCGCCGAGTTCGCCGATACCGTCGAGCGAGATGCGCAGACGGCCTCGGCCGCACAGGTCGCCCGCACAGAAGAAGAGGTGCGGCGCAGGCAGCGCGAGCTGCAGCAGCGTGAGGCCGAGATCGAGCGCTATCGCACCGAGAGCGAGCGACAGCGTGCCGAGATTCTCAATGCGGCGAAGGCGGAGCAGCGCGAGATCATCACGAAGGCCAGCTCGGACTCGAGCACGGAGCTACGCGAGGCCGAGGCCCGCGCGGCGCGGCTGCTCGAGCAAGCTCGTCACCAGGCCACGGAGTTGACGAACGCGGCGCGCGCCGAGGTCGAGCAGACCCTGGAGTGGGCGCGGGCGCAGGGAACGACGATCATGGCGAGGGCGCAGCAAGGCGCAGAGCAGCTCCTGCGCGCCGCCGGCCTCGGCGATGATGCGCTCGCGGAGGTCGTCACAGCGATCATGCGTGCCACGGAGCAGTCGGCAGAGCCGCCGGAACGTCCGACACCGCCGCCCGCAGCGGCGATGGCCGTACCGCCCGAGGAGCCGGCCGACGCCGAGGCCGAGGCGTCCGGACAGGAAGACTCGCCACCGTCCGAGGACGGCGAGCAGCAGGACGAGCCGCAAGGCTAGGCGCCCGTGGCCGGGGGCCTGGGAGTCCGCGTCGTAGCTCTGGCGTCGGCGCTCGTCGCGGTCGCCGTCGTCTCGGTGCTCGCGAGCTGGGGGACGTGGACGATCGTCGGCGTGATGAGCGCCTCGTTTTTGATCGTCTCGGCGATCGAGATCGTTGCCTCACGCCGAGAGACGGAGGGCACGGCACCCGAGCCGGTGCCCGAGCCGGAGCAGGCCCCGGCAGAGGACGAGCTTCCGCAGCACGTTCGCGTGCTTCACGACGAGCCGGAGCCCAAACCCGAGCCAGAACCGGTTGGCCCAGCGCTGACCGCCGTCCCGATGCCGCCTCCGCCGCGCGAACCGGAACCCGAACCGGCGCCGGAACCTCAGCCGACGGCGGTTGTCCCCCTGGCCCTGCGCGACGAGCGCCCCCGGGAGTGGAACCTCTGGGAGCTCGAGCGAGCCTCGCGCGACGCGGCAGGACAGGACCCCTTCCGCGACGAGGAGCGCAATTACCTGCTCATGTACCTACGCGAGTTCGCCAGCCCTGAGGGGACGCTGCCTGCGGACTTCGACGCGCTCGTTCGCGACTCGTTCGGCGACGTGCTCGCGACGGTGCGATGAGGCCCCAGCTCGCGCAGCGGCTGGTCGCGCTGGCCGGCCTGGCACTCGTCGCCGCCGTCGTAGCCCTCGCCGCGACCCGGAACCACTCGAGCAGCAAGGGCACGGCGAGCGCGCTTCCCGAGGCAGCCCCGGCGCCGGGCGGCGGCTGGTACCGAGCGCTCGGTGCGCCGGCGACCCTGCCGTCAAAGCCACGCCGGACCGTCTGCGGTCACGTCCTGCGGGCGAAGACGGTCGGCGTCGCCCACCCGACGCTGCCGTGCGGCGCGAAGATCTTCATCGAGTACGGCGACAAGCGCGTGCTGACCGAGGTGATCGACCGCGGCCCCTACGCCGCCGGCCGCGAGTTCCAGCTGACGAAGGCGCTGGCCGACAAGATCGATCTGCACGGAGTCCAGCCCATCAAGTGGCGCTTCGCAGTTGCGCCTTCGAAATAACCCACGACCCTCCGCGAGTCGGACCCCTTGGGAACCTGCTCGTAGCAGGTGGGTGCCCTGCCGACATCGGAAACCAGTCCTAGCCGGACGCGGGCTCCCTTCATGGCGATGTTGGTTCACCATTATGGAGCCCGACCCGCGCAAGGTCGCTCATCCACCATAGCGCCGCGCGCACCTGACCGTCGCCGCTGCGGCCGGCGGAGCCGGCCTCCGCACGCCCAGCGGACGTCAGGAGCACGCGGAGCTACCCTGGCGCTGATGGTCGAGGTGCTCGGAGACAGCGCGCGGGACGACGAGTTCGCCCTCGTTCGCCTCGCCGTCGAGGATGATCGCGTCGTCGCGGCCGAGGCGTCGGGCCTCGAGCGGCCGCTCGAAGGACTGATGCTGCTCGAGGCGGCGGCCGTCGGAGGTGAGACGCTTGCCGTCGATGCGCTCGCCAACGCGCTGGCGCAGGTCTTTCGCGCCGACGCCGATCCGGACCGGGTCGCAGTCGCGATGAGCGGAGGCGTCGACAGCGCCGTTGCGCTGCTCGAGGCCGGGCCGCAGGCGGTCGGGGTCACGCTGCGGCTCTGGGTCGATCCCCACGGCCCGGACGGCGAGCGTGCGTGTTGCTCACCGAGCGCGGTGATCGCCGCCCGCGACACGTGCCACCGGCTCGGACTTCCGCACATCACGCTCGACCTGCGCGAAGAGTTTCGCCGGGCGGTCGTCACGCCGTTCGTGCGAGGCTACGCGCGTGGCGAGACCCCGAACCCGTGCATCGCGTGCAACGGCTCGTTCAGGTTCGCGGAGCTGCTCGAGTTCGCGGAGCGTGCCGGTGCAGCCCGCTTGGCGACTGGTCATTACGCAAGGATCGTCAGCCGGCATGGAAAGCTGCTGCTGGCACGCGGCGTAGACGCGCGCAAAGACCAGACGTACATGCTCGCTCGGCTCGATCCACGCTTCCTCGACCGCATCTGGTTCCCGCTCGGGGGACAGACCAAGGCCGAGACGCGCGCGCAGGCCGAAGCGGCAGGCCTTGCGGCCGCACGGCGCGCCGAGAGCCAGGAGGCGTGCTTCCTGGCCGGAGGCGACTACCGCGACTTCCTCGAGCACCACGGCCTGGCCCGAGCTCCCGGCCCGATCGTCGACGAGGCCGGACGCGAGCTTGGCGCGCACGACGGTGTCTGGCGCTACACGCCGGGTCAGCGGCGCGGGATCGGCGTTGCGGCGCCCGAGCCGCTGTACGCACTGCGCAGCTCGGGAAACGCACTCGTCGTCGGCCCGCGCTCTGCCCTGGCCACGAGCACCGTTCACGCGCGCGGGCGACTCTATGCGGAGGTCACGCGCGTCGACGCAAAGCTTCGCTATCGCTCGCCTGCCGTCGGGGCGTCGGTCGAGACCACCGCCGGCGGTTTCACGCTGCACCTCGACGAGCCCGTGTACGGCGCGGCTGCGGGTCAGGCGGCCGTCCTCTACCAGGACGACGCTGTCGTCGGCTGTGGCGCGATCACCGAAGCGGCGTAAGATCGCCCGATGCTCGCGTTCAGTGCCGGCGACCTCGCTTACGTGGCACTCAGCGTCTTCCTCGTCCTCGTCGCCCTGGGAATCGCGTGGGTCTGCTGGAGACTAGGCGGAACGCTCGGGCGCCTCTCTGCGTTCTTAAAGGGGGCACAAGACGAAGTTCTCCCCGTCGTCTCCAAGGTCGGGACGACGATCGATCACGTCAACGCTCAGATGGAGAAGGTGGACCGGATGACCGACAGCGCCCTCGACGCCGTGCAGAGCGCGGACGTCGCCGTGCGTACGGTCAGCGCAGCGGTGACCGCGCCCGTCCGCAAGCTGTCCGGCCTCGCGGCGGGGATCTCGCACGGTTTCGCCGACTTCAAGGTGCACCGCAGCTTGGGCGGCGCGAAGGCTGCGGCGCGGGCGGCGGCCGCCGAGCGAGAGGCGGAGCTCGACGAGGAGCTTCGTGAAGCGGGGGGGCCGGAGTGGCCGACGTCGTAACGCTGCAGCTCCCGCGCGACCGCGATTTTCGCGCGGTTGCGCACCTCGTTCTCGGCGGGCTCGCGACGCGCCTCGAGTTGACGTACGACGTGCTGGACGATCTCCTGACGGCGCTCGACGAGCTGCTCGAGCGGCATGAGCTCGACGGCGACGTGACAGTCTCGCTTCGACTCGACGACGATGCTCTCGTCGCGACCGTCGGCCCATTCGGCGGCCGTGTCGCGGAGGAGCTGCGCTCCGGCGGAGAGGGTCTCGGCCTTCGCCGCGTCCTCGACACCGTGGTCGACGACGTCACGCTGACGGAGCGAGACGACGCCCAGTGGGTCGAGCTGACGAAGCGGGTTCCCGGAGCCGACAACGGTGCCTGAGCGCGGCGACAGGGAGCTCCTTCGCCGTTACCACGAGGGCGGCGATCTCGCGGCGCGCGAGCAGCTCATCAATCAGTACATGTCGCTCGTGCGCTCGCTGGCGCGGCGCTACTCGTATCGCGGCGAGCAGCTGGAGGATCTCGTTCAGATCGGCGCGATCGGGCTGATCAAGGCGATCGACCGGTTCGACCTCGAGCGCGGCGTCGAACTGACGACGTACGCGACGCCGAACATCATCGGCGAGATCAAGCGCCACTTCCGGGACAAGGGCTGGTCGGTGCGCGTACCGCGCGGGCTGCAGGAGCTGAACGTGCAGCTCTCGCGACTGATCGAGCAGCTGACCGTCCAGCTCGGCCGTTCGCCGACGATCCCCGAGCTCGCGAAGGCCGCCGGCGCCGAGGAGGAAGAGGTGCTGGAGGCGCTCGAGTCCGGGCGCGCCTACTCGTCGCTCTCCCTCTCGAGCGGCGGCTCGCAGGACGACGGCGAGGAGCTCGACCCGCTCGAGTCGATCGGCTCCGAGGAGCACCAGTACGAGGTGTCCGAGGACCGCGCGGTGCTCGCACCGGGCTTCAAGGTCCTGGACGAACGGGAGCGCCGAATCCTCCACCTGCGCTTCTTCGAGGGGCTGACGCAGTCGCAGATCGCACAGCAGGTCGGCATCTCGCAGATGCACGTCTCGCGGCTGATCCGGCGTTCGCTGGAGAAGATCCGCGACGAGATCGCCGCCGAAGAGCGCGCCAAGTCCGCGTAAGACGCGCCCGTACCTACAATCGGGACATGCACACCGCTGCCGAACTTCGCGAGGGTTTCCTTTCGTACTTCGAGTCGAAGGGTCACCTTCGCCATCCCTCCGGATCGGTGATCCCGCCACCCGACGACACAACGACGCTCTTCACGATCGCTGGCATGCAGCCGCTGCGCAATTTCTTCCTCGGGGTGCGCGAGCCGCCGGCACACCGCCTGGCCACCGTGCAAAAGGTGATGCGCGCGGGCGGAAAGCACAACGACCTTGACGACGTGGGATCGACTGAGCGGCATGCCTCCTTTTTCGAAATGCTCGGCAATTTCTCAATCGGCGACTACTTCAAGGACGGGGCGATCGACTTTGCTTGGGAGTTTGTCCTCGAGCACATGGGCTTTCCTGAGGAAAAACTCTGGGCGACTGTCTTCGCCGGTGACCCGGAACTCGCTCTCGATGAGGACGAGGATGCCGTGCAAGGGTGGCTTCGCGTGGGTGTGCCGCGCGAGCGAATCGTCGCACTCCCACGCGCCGAGAACTTCTGGCAGGCCGCCGAGACGGGCCCCTGCGGACCGAACACTGAGATGTACCTCGATCGCGGTGAGGAGCTGGGCTGTGGCCGGCCAAGTTGCGCGCCCGGCTGCGAGTGCGAGCGCTTCCTTGAGTTCTGGAACCTCGTTTTCATGGAGTTCGATCTTGGCGAGGACGGCTCGCTGACTCCGCTGCCGAAGCAGAACGTCGACACAGGAATGGGCCTCGAACGCGCCGGGATGCTGCTACAGGGTGTCGGTTCGATCTTTGAGATCGACAACGTGCGTGCCCTCATGTCGTGGGTCGAGGAGCGGAGCGGGAAGACTTACGGCGAGTCCCAGCTGGTGACGAAGGCGTGCCGCGTGATCGCCGACCACGCTCGTGCGTCCACATTCCTAATCGCTGACGGCGTCTTGCCCTCGAACGAAGGCCGCGGCTACGTGTTGCGGCGAGTCATCCGGCGCGCGGTTCACTTCGGTCGGCGCGTCGGGATCGACTCGCCGTTCATGTGGGAGATCTCGGACGTCGTGCGGGATCAGATGTCGAAGTGGTATCCCGAGCTCGACGATCACCGCCCGCAGGTGCGGGAGTACCTGCGGGCCGAGGAAGAACGCTTCACAGAGACGCTCGCTCGCGGCGAAAAGCTGCTGGAGGAAATCGTCGCGCGCGGTGGTGCGATCTCCGGCGCTGATGCCTTCAAGCTCCACGACACATACGGCTTCCCGCTCGAGCTGACACGCGAGCTTGCCCTCGAGCGCGGTCTAACGATCGACGAAGAGCAGTTCACGCGACTGATGACTGAGCAGCGAGAGCGTTCGCGTAAGGCGTCGTCTGTCGAGCGCGACGTTCGGATCGTCGGAGCGACACCGACGCAATTCGTCGGCTACGAGCGCACTGACGTAAGGACTGCGATCGTCGGCTTCCAGCGCGTCGATGCAGAGCATTTCGTGGCGAAGCTGGAGGAGTCGCCCTTCTATCCCGAGGGAGGCGGGCAAGTCTCCGACGTTGGTTACATCGAACACTTAGAAACGGGAGCACGAGCGACTGTGAAGCAAGTCATTCGTCTCGCCGGGATGGATCAGGTCATTGAATTCGTCGGCGAAGGTTTCGCGGAGGGTGACCGCGTACGCGCGGTGGTGCCTTGGTCGGTGCGGTTCCCGACGATGGCGAACCACACCGCGACCCATCTCTTGCACAAGGCGTTGCGGGACGTGCTCGGCGACCACGTGAAGCAGGCCGGCTCGGCGGTGCGCCCGGACAAGTTGCGCTTCGACTTCACGCATTCAGCGGCCTTGACCGAGGCCGAGCGGCAAGAGGTCGAGCGGATCGTCAACGAGACGGTGTTCGCGAACCTCCCGGTGCGCGCGTTCGAGACGCCGATCGACGAGGCGCGCAAGCTGGGCGCGATGATGCTGTTCGGCGAGAAGTACGGCGACATGGTTCGCCTCGTCGAGGTCGGCGACGGGTGGTCGCGGGAGCTGTGCGGCGGCACCCACGTGCGCTCGACCGCCGAGATCGGCGCGCTCGAGATCCTCTCCGAGTCGTCCGTCGGGTCGGGCGCGCGGCGGATCGAGGCCGTCACGTCGGGCGAGGCGTTCGCCTGGCTGCACGAACGCGCACGCGAGGCGGGCGAGCTGCGCGGCGAGCTCGAGCGGCTGAAGAGGGAGGCGCGCAAGCCGAAGGCGGAGAGCGGCCCCGAGGTCGTCGAGGAGCGGCGGAACAGGGCGGGCGACGTCGAGGTGATCGTCGTCGAGGCGCGCAGCGCGACCGCCGACGAGCTCCTTGCGCTCTCCGACCGCCTGATGCAGGCCAGCGCGCCGGCGGCCGTCGTGCTCGGCGCGCGCGACGACGGCCGCGCCCACCTCGTCGTCAACCTCGACCGCTCGCTCGAGGAGCGGGGGATCGACGCGGTCAAGGTGGTGCGGGAAGCGGCCGCCCTGATCGGCGGGGGCGGCGGCGGTCGGCCCACGATGGCGCGCGCCGGCGGCAAGGATCCGGAGCGGCTCTCCGAGGCGCTTGCAGTTGCGGAGCGCGCCCTCGTCGAGGCGCTTTCCTAGAATCGGGGCGCGTGAAGGTGCTCGCCCTGGACTTCGGCGCCGCACGGACCGGCGTCGCCGTGTCGGATCCGACGGGCACGCTCGCCCGGCCGCTCGGGGTCGTCCAGCGGGCGGCGGACGCCGGTCTTGACGAACTCGTGTCCCTGATCGGGGACGAGGAGCCCGAGCGAGTCGTGGTCGGGCTGCCGCTGACGCTCCGCGGGGAGCGTGGAGAACAGGCGCGCGCGACGGAGGCCTTCGTTGCGCTGCTCCGGGGACGGATCGAGGTGCCGGTCGAGCTGTGGGACGAGCGCTTCACGACCGACCTCGCCGCGCAGTCGCCGTCCGCGAGCGCCGAAGACGCCCGCGCCGCCGCCCACCTGTTGTCCAGCTATCTCGCCTGGTCGAGCGCCCGCCGGTGACGCGTCCGCGCCGCGGCCCGACGAGGGAACAGGTCATTGTGCGTCGCGCGGTCGCGCTCGCCGCGCTCGCCGTTGTCCTCGGGGTGATCGTCTGGGGTGCGGTCGCCATCGGCGGCGGCTCGCCGTCGGACTCGAGCGGCGAGACCACCTCGGCCCTTCCGCCGCCGCCCAAGCCGCTGAAGATCATCTTCCCCGAGGGCTTCACGCGCCGCGACATGGCCAAGCGCATCACGGCGGTCGACCGGATCGCGAAGCGCAAGCGCGGCGTCACGCCCAAGCTGAGCGCGCGCGCGTACCTCGCGGCGACCAGGCGCCCCCGGCGCATCCCGGGATTCGGCTCGAAGGCCTACCCGCTGGAGGGCTTTCTCTTTCCCGCCACCTACGACTTCCTGCCCTCGACGCGGTCGCGCCAGCTGGTGCAGAAGCAACTCGACGCCTTCCAGCGAAGCTGGAAGCAGATCGACCTGGACTACGCGAAGCGCAAGAAGCTGACGCCGTACGACGTGCTGATCATCGCCTCGATGGTCGAGCGCGAGACGCTCGCCCCCGACGAGCGTGGGCTCGTCGCGGCGGTGATCTACAACCGGCTGCATGCGCGGATGCCGCTCGGCATCGACGCCACGATCCGGTATGCGCTGAACGTCCCGGGGACGCAATCTCTGCGCGAGTCGCAGCTGCAGAATCCGACGCCGTACAACACGCGGCTCCACGCCGGCCTTCCGCCGACGCCGATCGGCAATCCGGGGCTGGCCTCGATCCAGGCCGCGGCGCACCCGGCGAACGTGAACTACTTGTACTTCGTACGCAAGCCGGACAAGGTGCATCACTTCTTCACAGCGAGCTTCACGGAGTTTCAGAACTACGCGAACGCCCACGGCTTCTGAGTTCCGGGCCGTTGGGGCACCCCTAACCCACCACCCAGACGCAATTCTATCGACGAAAGTTGCTCACGTTGGCAACAATTCTGTGACGGATGATCACTGCGCGCACGCGTCTCGTCGCACTGCTCGGCCATCCGGTGGCGCATTCGCTGTCGCCGCTGATGCAGAACGCGGCATTCGCGGCACGAGGGCTCGACTGGAGCTACGTTGCACTCGACGTTCCGCCTGAACAGCTCGCCGCTTCGATTCGCGGACTGGCCGCCGCCGGCTTCGCCGGCGCCAACGTGACGGCGCCCCACAAGCTGGCCGCCGCGGAGCTTTGCGACCAATCGGACGCCGAGTCGGTGAACACGCTGGTTTTCCGGGAGGGCCGCGTGCTCGGCCGGAGCACTGACGCGGCCGTCCTCGATGGCCTTCCGGTCGAGCGTGTCGTGATCATCGGAGACGGCGGCGCTGCGCGCGCATTCGCCGCGGCACTCCCGCGTGCGCGTACCTTCTCGCGACGCGGTGAATGGCCGCCCGACGCGCAGGACGCCGACCTTGTCGTACACGCGACGCCGGTACGCGACGAGGTGGTCGTCGCGCTGCGGCGCGGCCAGACGCTGGTCGATCTGCTGTATCCCGAGTCCGCAACGGCTGCGGCTGCGCGCGCCAGTGGTGCGACGGTGGTGGACGGCCTCGAGGTGCTCGTGCGACAGGGCGCGAAGTCGTTCGAGCTGTGGACCGGGGTTCCGGCCCCGATCGACGTGATGCGCCGCGCGGTTCGATCCGTCCAGACGTAGCCTTCGCGCGTGACGCTGAGACTGACGACGGCAGGCGAATCGCACGGACCGGCGCTTGTCGCGATCGTCGAGGGACTGCCGGCCGGGCTGGTGCTCGAGCGGGACGCGATCGATGCCGACCTTCGCCGCCGCCAGGAGGGCTACGGCCGCTCGCCACGGCAGCAGATCGAGCAGGACGCTGTCGAGGTGCTCGCCGGCCTGCGGCAGGGCCGCACGCTCGGGACGCCTCTGGCCCTCGTCGTCCGCAACCGCGATCACAAGAACTGGACGTGGGGGATGGGGCCGTGGCCGCCGGAGGGCGAGCCGGCCGGCAAGGGCACGAAGCGCGTGACACTGCCGAGGCCCGGCCACGCGGACCTCCCGGGCGTCTTCAAGTACGGCCTCGAGGACGTGCGCGATGCGCTCGAGCGCGCATCCGCACGCCACACCGCGGTGATCGTTGCCGCCGGGAGCGTCGCGAAGGCGCTGCTGCGCGAGATCGAGATCGAGGTGCGCGGAGCCGTCGTCGACGACGACGCGTTGCACGCGCGCATCGACGAAGCGCGCGGGGCACGCGACACCGTGGGCGGGCTCGTCGAGGTACGCGTGACGGGGGCGCCGCCCGGGCTTGGCTCGTATGCGTCGCGCGCCACCCGGCTGGATGCGCGGCTCGCCGCGGCGGTGATGGGCATTCAGGCGGTCAAGGGCGTGGAGATCGGCGAGGGCTTCGCGCTGGCCTCGAAACGCGGCAGCGAGGCACACGACGAGATCGGCGAGGGCTATCGGCGCGAGACGAACCACGCCGGCGGGATCGAGGCCGGCGTGTCGAACGGGGAGGAGATCGTCGTGCGCGCCGCGATGAAGCCGCTTCCGACCCTGATGCAGCCGCTCGCGTCGGTCGACCTGCAGACGGGAGAGCCCGGGAACGCGCTCGTCGAGCGTTCCGACGTCGCGGCGGTCGAGGCGCTCGCGGTCGTCGCGGAGGCGGCGGTCGCGTTCGAGTTGGGGCGCGCGGCGCGTGAGAAGTTCGGCGGCGACGCGCTCGGCGACTTCGTCGGCGCGTGGCGCGCGTACCTCGAGCGGATCCCGTGGCAGCGCACGCGTTAGGCCGTCACCTCGTGCTCGTCGGCTTCATGGGATCGGGCAAGTCGACGGTCGCCGAAGAGGTGCACCGCAGAAGCGGGCGGGTCCTGGTGGACGTCGACCAGGTGATCGAGCGGCAGGAGGGAAAGACGATCGCGGAGATCTTCGCCGACGAGGGCGAGGCAGCGTTTCGGGAGCGCGAGCGAGACCTGATCGCGCGCCTGCTACGCGGCGCGGACCCCTACGTCGTGGCCGTCGGCGGCGGTGCGGTCGAGTCACCGCTGGTGCGCGAGCTGTTCCGCGAGCGCGCCTTCGTCGCCCACCTCGACGTGGACGTCGACACCGCGTGGGAGCGCGTACGCGGCAGCGACCGGCCGCTCGCGCAGGACGAGTCGGAGTTCCGCCGCCGGTACGCGCTGCGCGGGCCGCTCTACGACGAGGTTGCCGATACGCGCGCGCGCGACGCAGAGGACGTCCTGCTGGCGGCCGCCGGCATCCACGTCGAGGTCGGTGCGCTGCAATTGCTGGAGGCGTTGGTCGAGGAGCCGGCGGCGCTCGTCACAGAACCGGTCGTCGCGGGGATTTACGGCGCCGACGCTCAGCTCGCGTTCCCGTTCGCGGAGACCCACGAGCTGCCGACGGGAGAGCGTGCCAAGACACTGGCAGAAGTGGAACGTCTCTGGCGCGCGCTGAGAATTCCCAGAGCCGGCACGCTCGTGGCACTCGGCGGCGGCGCGCTGACCGATGCGGCCGGGTTCGTCGCGGCCACCTACACACGTGGATGTAGGTGGATACCTGTGCCGACGACGCTGGTCGGGCAGGTGGACGCGGCCATCGGGGGCAAGACCGCGATCGACATCCCCGAGGGGAAGAACCTCGTCGGCGCCTTCCACTGGCCGCAAAGGACGATCATCGACCCGGCGCTTCTGGAGACGCTTCCTGCCGACGAGCGCGCGAACGGCATGGCCGAGGTCGTCAAGACCGGCCTGCTCGCCGGCGAGTCGCTCTGGGAGCTGCCCGATGCCGAGCTCGTCCGGCGCTGCGCAGCCTTCAAGGCCGGCATCTGCCTGCGGGATCCGTACGACCACGGAATCCGGCGCACGCTCAACCTCGGTCATACCTTCGGGCACGCGCTCGAGGCGGCCGCCGACTACGAGCTCCCGCACGGCCGCGCCGTCGCGTTGGGACTGCGCGCGGCGCTGACCCTCTCCGGGCGAGACACCGCGCCGGTCGACCAGGTGCTGCAGCCGCAGCCGGTCCGCGTCGACGGCGACCGCGCCTGGCAGGCGCTTCTCCGCGACAAGAAGGGAGCGCTCCGCCTGATCCTGCTCGGCGACGACGGGCCGTTCGAGGCCGAGCTCCCGGAGCGCGACGTACGTGCCGCGCTGGACGAGCTGATCGCCGAGTAGATTCTTGAGCCCGCGTGCGCATTCTCGTCCTCAACGGCGTGAACCTGGTCGTCCTCGGACGCCGCGACCCGGCGCTGTACGGCGGGCTCTCGCTGGGCGAGCTCGAGTCGCGGATCTACGAGTGGGCGCGCGCCGAGGGCGCGAGCGCTCAGTGCAAGCACACGAACAGCGAGGGCGAGTTCATCGGTTGGTGCCACGAGGCGTACGACTGGGCCGACGGCGTCGTGGTGAACCCCGGCGCGTGGACGCACTACAGCTATGCGATCCGTGATGCGCTCGAGCTCTTCGAAGCACCGGTCGTCGAGGTGCACCTCTCGAACATCGCCGAGCGCGAGCCCTGGCGGCGAAACTCGGTCATCGAAGACGTGGTTGCGCATCGGGTGATCGGCAAGGGACCGGACGGCTACAAGGAGGCGATCGAATGGCTCGTGTCTCAGCGATGAACGAACGAGTCGGGCGGCTACTCGAGTCCGTCGACGAACCGTTTCTCGTCACCGATCCGACCAATGTGTTCTACCTCTCCGGCTTTCGCAGCTCGAATGCGGCCCTGCTGATCGAGCGGGAGCGGGTTCGACTGTTCACGGACTTCCGCTACGCCGGGGCGGCGCGGGCCGTCGAGGCGGTCGACTTCGTCCAGACGCAGCGCTCACTCGTCCACGGAATCGCGCAGAACGTCGAGGGCAGCGTGGCCTTCGAAGCGGCGACGATGACGTATGCAAATTGGAGCACGCTGAAGGACGCAGGGCTCCAGCTCGTCCCCACGCAAGGCGTCGTCGAGAAGCTACGCGCCGTCAAGGGCGACGACGAGCTGGAGAAGATCCGCGAGGCCTGCCGCATCACCGACGCTGTCTACGCTGCGATGGCCGAGGAGCGGTTCGTCGGCCGTCCGGAGCGCGACCTCGCGTGGCGCATGGAACAGCTGTTCCACGCGCAGGGTGCCGATTCGCTGGCCTTCGAGCTGATCGTGGGCTCGGGGCCGACGGGAGCGCTGCCGCACGCACGCGCGACCGAGCGCATCGTCGAGGCGAACACGACGGTAGTGATCGACGCGGGCTGCGAGGTCGACGGCTACGTCTCCGACTGCACGCGCACGTTCGCAACGGGCGAGCTCCCGGACGATCTCGCGCGTGCCTACGAGGTCTGCTCGAGAGCACAGCGCTCGGCGCTCGCCGCCGTGCGGCCGGGTGCGGCGGGCAAGGAGGTCGACGGGGTCTCGCGCGAACCGATCGAGCAGGCCGGGTGGGGCGAGAAGTACGGCCACGGGCTCGGACACGGCGTCGGCCTGCTCGTCCACGAGGCGCCCACGTTGCGCCCCGAGTCGGAAGACGTGCTCGAGCCCGGCAACGTCGTCACCGTCGAACCCGGCATCTACCTCGAGGGTGAGGGCGGCGTACGGATCGAGGACCTGGTCGTCGTCACCGAAACCGGCTGTGAGATCCTCACGCACTTCACGAAGGAGCTCGTGACAGTCAGCTAGCCTTTCGCCGCCGTGGCCGACACCGTCAGCACGAACGAGTTCAAGAACGGGATGCACATCGAGCTGGACGGCGGCGTGTGGCGCATCGTCGAGTTTCAGCACGTGAAGCCGGGAAAGGGCGGCGCGTTCGTGCGGACGAAGGTGAAGTCCATCGACTCCGGCTCGGTCGTCGACAAGACGTTTCGCGCCGGCGAGAAGTTCGCCCGCGTCTTCACGGAGAACAAGAGCGTGCAGTACTTGTACGACGACGGATCCGAGGTCCACTTCATGGACGAGGGCACGTACGAGCAGTTCGGCCTTCCGCACAGCGAGGTCGAGGACGCGCTGCCGTACATGCAACCGTCGTCCTCGGTGCAGATGCTGTTCGTCGGCGGCAAGCCCTCGGGCGTGCAGCTGCCGGCCTCGGTCGAGCTCGCGGTGACCGAGACGGAGCCGGGAGTGAAGGGAGACACGGTCTCGAACGTGACCAAGCCCGCGACACTCGAGACCGGCGCGGTCGTGCAGGTACCGCTGTTCGTCAACGTCGGGGATCGGATCAAGGTCGACCCCCGGGAGGCGCGCTACATCTCCCGCGCCTGACGCCCTCGGCCGGCGTCGGCTCCCGCCGGGTGAAGCCCGGCTCCGCCGCCGCCTGACGCCGCTGGCGGCACGATCGCCTACGAGGCCGTGCTGCTCGCACTGTCTCACCCGCGAAGCGGGTGCGAGTCGCACCGCCAGCGGCGCCCCGAGAACGTCAGGCTTTCGCGTAGCGCAGCGCCCGCTCGATCCGCCGGCGCGCCTCCTCGTGGTGCAGCGGCACGTCGCTGCGCTCGACGACGAGTTGCGTCCAGGCTGCGAGCGCGAGCGTCAGGTGGGGCATGACCGCGTCGATGCCCGCGGCATCGTGCGCGCCGTAGGCGGCGATCGCTTCCTCGGCTGCGGGCAGGCCGCGGAAGCGCAGGCAAGCGAGGTCGTACTCCACCGGCCCGCGGCAGGCGTTCTCGAGGTCGTTCCAGAGCGGGCCCTGCGCAGACCAGAGCACGTTGCCGAGGTGGGCGTCGCCGTGGAGCGGCCGGCCGTCGAGCGGCTCGAGCCGGTCTGCGAACGCGCGCAGCTCCCCGAGCTCGGCCGTGTGCTCGAAGGTCGAGAGCAGCCGGCGCACCTCGGTGAGCCGATCGCACGTCGGGAGCGCGCCGGGATAGTGCCTCAGAGCCACATGCAGCTCCCGAAGCGAGCGCCCCGCCGCGCAGGCGTCGAGCCGTTCAGGATCGTGGTCGATCCAGCGCCAGAAGGTGATCTGAAAGCCGTCGCGCCGGTGGGGTCCCGGCGTGACGTCGTCGGCAGGCGGAACGATCGGGGCGCCTCGGTCGACGAGAAAGCGGGCAAGGCGCATCTCCTCCTCGAACCATTCCGGTTCGCGCAGCCGCGCAAGCGTCACGGGCACGCGCGCGACGACCGGCGCCGGAGCGAGGTGGACGAGGACGTTGGTCAGGTCGCGGACGATCAGGGGCGAATCCGCCGGCAGCCCGTGTTCCCGCGCAACCGCGAGCGCGGCCGCTAGGGCGCGTTCCGTCGCAGCCATTCGATGCGCTCGTCGACGCGCGCGATGCGCCCGTGGATGAACGTGCCCCAGGTGACTGTCACGACACCGCGGAGGAGCACGAGGAGCTCGAGGCGATCTGCATCAGGTACGTCGAGCTCCGAGAGGGCGGCGTCGTACTCCGGATCACGTCCGTCGAGGCGCTGGGGGAACTCGAGGCACGCTGCGTCCCACTCGGGTGGCGCCAGGCACGCATCTTCGAGGTCCGACCACAGCGGGCCGCCGACGGTGAAGAAGCAATTGCCGAAGTGAGCGTCGCCGTGGAGCGGCACGGGGTCGTAGCGGAGCTCCCGCTCGACGTGTGCGCGTACCTCCTCGACGTCCGGCGGGACGTCGAGCCTCGCGATCAGCTCCTGCATCTCGAAGAGCGGCCAGAAGCCGCGCAGCTCGAGCGGGCACGCGCCCAGGGCGTCATCGATCTGCCGCAGCGACCGGCCGGCCGCGTGACCGTCCGCCGGCCGCTTGTTCTCGATGAACGGCCACAGTGTGAACTCGCGTCCGCCGGCGTCGAAGACCTCGTCGGCGAACGGCGGCAGCACCGGAAGCCCGCGTTCGGCGAGCCACTGCGTGAGCTCGAGCTCGTAGGCGCGGATTTGCGGCCGCAGCTCGCCCATCGCCTGGCCGACTCGTGCCACGACGGGTGACGGGGGAAGATGCACGACCAGGTTGTGACCGTCCTTCAGCACGCGCGGCTCGACCCGCAAGCCCTCCGCGCGCGCGGCGGCGGCCGTTGCAGCTACGGCGTCCATTCGTCCGCCCCACGGTAAGGTCCGGCGCGTGCCAGCGCTCGCCGACACGACGATCAGATTGCTCGGCCAGGACCCGCTCGCGGGGCGGATCCCCACATCGGATCTGCTCGACCTCGCGGAGGTGCTGGACCGCGCGGGCTTCCAGTATCTCGAGGTCTCCGGCGGTGGAGTCTTCGACAGCGCCGTGCGGCGCGGCGTCGAGAGCCCGTGGGAGCGCATCCGCTCCCTCAAGGCGCGCACGAAGACCCCGCTCGGGCTCGCGCTCCGCGGCCGCTTCCTCGTCGGTCCGCGTCCCGTGGACGCCGAGTTCATCCGCCGCTTTGTCGCTTCGGCGGCGGCCAGCGGAATCGAGGTCTTCCGCCTGCACGATCCGCTCAACGACATCTCCAACCTCCGCGACGCCGCCGAGGCGATCGCCGACGCCGGCGCCGAGTTCGAGGGCGGGCTCGTCTATTCGTCCGGGCCGACCGGCGAGACGGATTCGCTCGTCGAGCCCGCACGGAAGCTGCCGGAGCTCGGTGCGGCACGCGTCCTCCTGCACGACCCGACCGGCTCGCTGCAGCCGCACCGGGCCAGCGAGCTGGTGCACCGGCTCGGCGAGGCAACCGGCCTTCCCGTCGGCATCTACTGCCAGGGCTCGGGCGGGAACGCCCTGGCCGCCGCGCTCGAGGCCGCGCGCGCAGGGGCGGATCTGATCGCCTGCGCGATCTATCCCGTCGCGCTCACGTTGCACCGAGTCTCAGGCGAGTCGCTCGCCGAGGCGCTGGCCGGGCTCGGTCTCGACACCGGTGTGGACGTGCAGACGCTCTGGGAGGCGTCCGATCTCGTCGACGAGCACATCGGCGACGAGCCGGTGACGCCGCTGGCGCCGCGGATCGCGGTGCGAGCGGCGGAGTACGACCTGCCGGCAGGACTCGTCGCCGCGCTCGACCAGCAGCTGCGCGGCCAGGCCGCGGGCGACCGTGTCGACGAGGTGCTGGACGAGCTCGTCCGCGTCCGTACGGAGATCGGCTCGCCGCCGCTCGCGGCGCCGATCGGCCAGATCCTCGCCTCGCAGGCGCTGCTGAACGTGCTCTCGGCGTCGCGCTTCTCGACCGTCATCGACGAGGTGCGGGCGCTGTTCGACGGGCGCTGGGGGACGCCCCCGGGAACGGTCGATTCGAGCATCCGCCGCGCGGTCTCACTGCTCACGGACCCGGACTCGACGGAGGAGCCGCCTCCGAAGCTACACGAGCTCCGCGCGCAGGCCGAAGGGCTCGCATCGAGCGAGGAGGAACTGTTGCTGCTCGGCCTGTTCGGCGAGGAGGCCGAGCCTCTGCTCGAAGGGATCCGCGGCCGCGCCCGCGGCGACGAGTCGATCGACTCGACGGTCGACAAGGCTCGCGCCGAGCGCATCAGGGAGATCGTCCGCGTCGTGCAGGAGAGCGGCGTCGGCGAGGTGACGGTCGAGGAGGAAGGGATGCGCGTCACGGTGCGGCGCACCCCCGAGGTGTCCGCCGCCGCGGCTGCTGCCGCGTCCATTGCGCCGGAGGGCGAGCCCGGCGAGGCGCTCCTGCCGGGGCGGGCCAACGGTCTGATCCGCGTCGAGGCGCCGATGGTCGGCGTCTTCTACCGCGCACCCGAGCCGGGAGCCGAGCCCTTCGTCGAGGTCGGAGATCCCGTCGGGCCCGGACAGACGCTGTGTCTGCTCGAGGCGATGAAGCTGTTCAACGAGTTGAAGGCGGACGCCGCCGGGATCGTTCGCTCCGTGCACGCGGAGAACGCGCAGCCGGTTGAGTTCGGACAGCTCCTGTTCGAGCTGGAGCCGGTCGTCGGCGTTCCGCTCGACGCCGTCTGATGTTCGAGCGCGTCCTCGTTGCCAACCGCGGCGAGGTCGCGGTACGCGTGATCCGGGCTCTGCACGAGCTGGGGATCGAGGCTGTCGCCGTCTACTCGACCGCGGACGAGGGCTCGATGCACGTCCGGCTCGCTGACCGCGCGGTGAAGATCGGGCCGCCGCCGGCCTCCGAGTCGTACCTCCGCATTCCGTCGCTCGTCGCGGCCGCGGCAATGACGGACTGCGAAGCCGTGCACCCGGGCTGGGGCTTCCTCGCGGAGAACCCGGCATTCGCCGCCGCGTGCGAGGCGAACGATCTCGTCTTCGTGGGCCCTGCGCCGGACGTGATGGCGCGGATGGGCGACAAGGCGCAGGCGAAGCTCGAGCTGCAGGCGGCCGGGGTGCCGCTCGTGCCGGGCACGGACGGCGCGGCGTCGGTCGAGGAAGCGCGGCGTGCGTCCTCCGAGCTGGGCTTTCCTGTGCTCTTGAAGGCCTGCGCCGGCGGCGGTGGAAAGGGCATGCGCCTCGTCCATTGTCCGGACGAGCTCGAGGATGCGTTCGGAGCGGCCGCAGCGGAGGCACAGTCCGCGTTCGGGAACCCGGCGCTGTACGTCGAGAAGGTGATCGTTCCGGCTCGCCATGTCGAGGTGCAGGTGCTCGCGGACTCGCGCGGCGGGGTGCTCACCCTCGGCGAGCGCGAATGCTCCGTCCAGCGGCGGCACCAGAAGCTGATCGAGGAGTCGCCGTCGGCGGCGCTGACGCCGGACTCGCGGGAGGCGATGGAGGCAACTGCGGCGCGAGCGGCTCGCGAGATCGGCTACACGAGCGCCGGGACGTTCGAGTTCCTCGTCGCCTCGGACGGCTCATTCTTCTTCATCGAGCTGAACGCGCGGCTGCAGGTCGAGCACCCGGTGAGCGAGCTGTGCACCGGCATCGACGTGGTGCGCGAGCAGTTGCGCATCGCTGCGGGCGCCACGCTCGAGACGACCGGACCCGCGGAGCGGCGCGGGCATGCGATCGAGGTGCGGATCAACGCCGAGGATCCGCGACGGAACTTCGCCCCCGCGCCGGGGACGCTGACGCGCTTCCGTGCACCGCTCGGGCCGGGTGTGCGCGTCGACACGGGCGTTGAGGACGGCGCGACGATCTCGCCGTACTACGACTCGCTGATCGCCAAGATCATCTGCTGGGACGAGACGCGGGAGACGGCGATCATACGAACTCTGCGCGCGCTCTCGGAGCTGGACGTCGACGGCGTGCCGACGACGCGCGACTTCGCGGCGGAGATCCTGCGAACCCCGGAGTTCGTGAGCGGCGAGTACTCGACGTCGCTTCTCGAGCAGCGGCTGGTGGTTGCATGAGCCTGACGATCAGCGAGTCGGCCTGGGCGCAACTCGTGGCGCATGCCGCCGAGCAGGTCGACGGGGTCCGGGTGCGCAGGCGCGGCGTCGAGCGAAGCGGCGACGACGTGTCGCTGCAGATCGTCGCGACATACGGGACGGTTCTGCCGGCAGCCGCGCGCGACGTTCAGGCGCACGTCGCCGCCGCGGCGCGGACGATGTGCGGCGTCGAGCTGCGCTCGGTGGACGTGGCGGTGGAGGAGCTCGATGAGTAGGCGGCAGGCACGTCGTGCGGCGCTGTTCGCCCTCTACAAGTCCGACCTCACCGGCAAGCCGGTAGAGCTGGAGCCGGACGCAGACGAGTACACGGTCGCCGTGACGCGGGCGGTGACGGCGCACGCGGACGAGTTGGACGCGCGCATCACGCAGTCGTCGAAGGGATGGCCGGCCGACCGGCTCGGCGTCGTGGAACGCAACGTCCTCCGGATCGCGATCGAGGAGATCGAGCGCGGGCTCGTTCCTCCGGAGGTCGCGATCGACGAGGCGGTGACGCTCGCCAAGCGCTACTCGACCGAGGAGGCCGGCAAGCTCGTGAACGGCATACTCGGACAAGTGGCGCGGGAAGCCGCATGACCGCCGACGAGTCGCTTCAACGCGCGGAGGAGCTGCTGCAGCGGCTGGAGGACGCGCGCGCCCGCCTCGAGCGCACGGACGACCCGAATGCCGCGGTCGAGGTGCTGCAGGAGCTGTCGCAGATCGCGAAGGACGTCGAGGCGGAGATCCAGCGTGCCCGGCGCGAGGCGGACGATGCATAGCGCCGCCGAGCTCCGCGAGCTCGTCTCCGCGTATCTCGCCGACCTCGAGCTGACGACCGAGCTCGGCTCGCTCGAGGAAGCCGTGCGCTACGCCGTCGGCGGCAAGCTGATCCGTCCCGTCCTCTGCCTCGCCACCGCCGAGGCGGCGGGCGTGACGGCCGACGAGGCGCTTCCGGCGGCGGTCGCCGTCGAGCTCGTCCACTCGTTCTCGCTCGTCCACGACGACCTGCCCGCGCTGGATGACGACGACGTTCGCCGGGGAAAGCCGACCGTGCATGCCGAGTACGGCGAGCGCACCGCGATCCTGGTCGGTGACGCGCTGCTGGCCGAGGCGTTCAGGCTCGCGCTCACCTACGACAGCCCCGAGGTCGCGCGCGAGCTCGCCGGCGCGACCTTGCGGATGATCGGCGGCCAACAGCTCGACTTCACCGGGGCGGCGGAACGCGAGGAGGTGCACCGGCTCAAGACCGCGGCGCTCTTCGAGGCACCTGTCGGCTGCGCGCTCTGGGTCGCGCGCGTCCCCGACGACGAGCAACGGACGTGGCGTGCGTTCGCGCGCGAGGCGGGCCTGCTCTTCCAGGTGGTCGACGACCTGCTCGACGGAGACGGGCTCGTCGCCGAGCGCGGCGAGGAAGCGGTCCGCGCCCTCGCCGACGAGCGCTCCGCGCGCGCACAGGCGGCGCTGGCGGAGCTCGCCGCGGACACGTCGGTGCTCGAGGGAATCGTCGACGCGCTCGCGACACGCACCGCGTGAACGGCGACCCGAACTGGTTCGAGGGCTACTTCGAGCGCGAGTGGCTGGATGAGATCGCGCTTCACATCTCTGAGGAGCGGACGCAAAAAGAGGTCGACTTCGTCGTCGAGAAGCTCGAGCTCGAGCCGCCGGCTCGAATCCTCGATCTCGCCTCCGGCCACGGCCGTCACAGCATCGAGCTCGCGCGGCGCGGCTTCGATGTCACCGGCTTCGACCTGAGCCCGCGCTCGCGCGAGCTCGCGCTCGCCGCTGCGGAGAAGGCCGGCGTCGAACTGGAGCTCGTCCAGGGCGACATGCGCGAGCTGCCGTATGTCGACGAGTTCGACGCGGTGGTGAACCTGTTCACGGCGTTCGGGTACTTCGACCAGGAAGACGAGAACCAGCACGTTCTCGTGCACGTGGAGCGCGCGCTCGTGCCGGGTGGGAGGTTCTTGATCGACACGATCAACCTCCTCGGGCTCGCACGCCGCTTCAACGCGAAGACCTGGGAAGAGCGCGAGGGAGGCGCGGTCATGCTCGCCCTGCACGAGTTCGACTTCCTCAAGGGCAGGAACAACGCGACGTGGACGTTCCTGCATCCGGACGGCAAGCGCACCGAGCTGCGGCACTCGCTTCGGACGTACGCGCCGCACGAGTTGGTGTCGATGCTGACGAGCGCGGGACTCGAACCCGTCGGAACCTGGGGCGACTTCGAGGGCGCGGAGCTCGGCTTCGAAACCTGGCGCCTGATCGTACGCGCGGACAAGCCCAAGTAGCGCTACCGGGCGTCGCTAGGCTCGGGACATGTCCGCGATCCTCGCCGACGAGCTGGTCAAGACGTACCCCGGCGACGTCCGGGCACTCGACGGGCTGAGCTTCTCCGTTCCCGACGGCACCGTGTTCGGACTGCTCGGTCCGAACGGCGCGGGCAAGACGACGGCGGTGAAGATCTTGACGACGCTGTCGCGGGCGGATGCCGGGCGCGCCGAGGTCGCCGGCTTCGACGTGGTCCGCAAACGCAGCGGATGTTCGCCGCTCGATCGGCGTGGTCGGCCAGCGCCACGGTGTCGACACCGCGCTGACCGGTCGCGAGAACCCGCGCCTGCAGGGCCGCGTCTACGGGATGGGCGGCAAGGAGCTCGAGGGTCGCACGCAGGCGCTGCTCGACCAGCTCGGCCTCGACGAAGCGGGAGACCGGGTCACCCGTGGCTACTCCGGCGGCATGCAGCGGCGGCTCGACATCGCGCTGGCGCTCGTCCACCGGCCTCGTGTCCTCTTCCTCGACGAGCCGACGACGGGCCTCGATCCCGAGGTGCGCGCGGCGATGTGGCAGGAGATCGAGCGGCTCACCGAGGCCGAGGGACTCACGATTCTGCTGACGACGCACTACCTCGAAGAGGCCGACCAGCTGGCGGGCGAACCTGGCGATCGTCGACCGCGGCAAGGTCGTCGCCGCCGGAACTCCCGACGAGCTGAAGGGTCAGCTGCGCGGCGATTCCGTGCAGGTCGAGCTCGAGGGGACGCCTCAGAACGGCGTGCCGCGCGACGCGCTCGAACGGCTCGACGACGTCCACGAGGTGACCGTCGACGGCCGCACGGTGCGCGCACGAGTTGCGCAGAGTGCGCGCGACGTTCCCGTCGTCCTGCAGGCGCTCGAGTCGCACGGCGTCTCCGTTGCCTCGGTGACGGTCTCGCGCCCGTCGCTGGACGACGTCTACCTGCGGCACACGGGCCGTGCGTTCGCGCAGGCAGACGAGGAAGGTGCGAAGCGATGATCGCCCTCAAGCACGGCTGGTTCATGCTGAACCGGCACCTGCTCAATCTCTGGCGCCAGCCGATCTGGATCGCGGTGACGCTCGTGCAGCCGGTGATCTGGCTGCTGCTGTACGGCGCGCTGTTCAAGAGCGTCGTGCAGATCCCGGGCTTCCAGTCCGGCTCGTACATCCAGTTCCTCGCGCCCGGCATCGTCGTGATGACGGCGCTTTTCTCGTCCGGTTGGAGCGGAATGGCCGTGATCGACGACATCGACAAGGGGATCGTCGATCGCTTCTTGGTGTCCCCGGCCGTGCGGGGGTCGCTGATCACGGGCCGGCTGCTGCAGGGGACGGTCGTGATCGTCGTGCAGTCGCTGATCATCGTCGTGCTGGCGGTGATCGTGGGTGCGCGGTTTCCGAACGCGTGGGCATCGCCGTGCTGATCGCGCTCGCGTCGCTGCTCGGAGCGTCGTTCGGCGCGCTGTCCAACGGGCTGGCACTGCTGGCGCGGCGTGAGGAGACCGTGATCGCAGTGATGAACTTCGTGCTGCTGCCGCTGACGTTCCTCTCGACGGCATTCATGCAGAAGGACCTGATCCCGGGTTGGATGCAGCGGGTCGCGGACGTCAATCCCGTCAACTGGGCCGTCGAAGCGGGCCGCGCGTCGGTGCTGCCCGGAACCGACTGGAGCATGGTGCTGACGCGGCTCGGCCTGCTCGCGGCGCTCTGGCGCCGTCTGTCTCGGCGTGTCCACGCGCGCCTTCCGTGCCTACCAGCGGGCCGTCTAGTGCCCCATTAGTAGTGGCCACCGTCCGCTACCTCGTGGACGACGTCGACGCCGCGGTCGAGCTCTAGCAGCCGCTGCGCAGGCCGCGCGCGTCCCGGGTGAGCGGCGGCGGGGCGTGGGCGAGGAGCTCTGGGACGGTGACGGCACGGAGCCCGCGGCGCGCCAGGTCGCGGAGGATCGACCGGAGCAACGGGAGCGCCCGCGGACGCGTCTCGTGGAGCAGCACGATCGACCCGCCGCGGATCCCGCTCCGTGAGTCCTCCACGTCCCAGAGGACCTGCAGCATCCCGAGCTTGTGCACGTAGGCGTCGCCGGCGGCGGTGCGGATGCCGTACGGAGGCCGGAAGAGCGCGATGCGGCGACCCGTGCGCGCGATCTCCGCAGCACGGGTGCGGCCGACCTCGGCGCGGAGGCCGGCCCGGCCGAGCGCGGCAAGGCTCACGTGCGACCAGGTGTGGTCGCCGACGGCGCCAACTGAGGCCTCGGCGCGCAGGGCACCGCGCCACCAAGCGAGGCGCTGGCCCACGAGGAAGAAGGTTCCCCGGGCACGTGCCCGGCGGAGCTCCGCCGCGATCGCGCGCGAATAGACGCCGGGGCCGTCGTCGAACGTCAGCGCGACCAGGCGTGAGCTGCGGTCGGCGCAGTAGACGGCGACGCCCTTCCGCGCGAGCCGCTCGACCGCGACTTCGCCGGCGCTGCGTCCCCGGCTCGCTTCGTCTGTGACCGCGGCGAAGGCAGCGGACGGCAATGCGAGGACGAGCAGCGCGGCGAGCCGGCGCACGGCCTCCATACTGCCCTTCGTGGAGGACGTCCGGCCGGCGCGCAGGATCCTGGCCGTCGCCAGTGGCAAAGGCGGCGTCGGCAAGTCGACGATCGCGCTCAACCTCGCGCTTGCACTCGCCGGCCGCGGCCATTCCGTCGGGATCCTCGATGCGGATCTCTACGGGCCCGACATCCCGGCGATGCTCGGCCTAACGCGCACCGAGGAAGCCAAGCAATGGACGCTCTGGCGGCGCGGCGGCCCATCGCTCAAGCCGATCGAGCGGCGCGGGGTGAGCGTGATGTCGGCTGGCTTCCTGCTCGGCGAGCGCCAGATCATGCCCTGGGAATCGCAGACGCTGCCGTTCGTCCTCCGGCAGTTGCTGAACGGCGTCGAGTGGGGCGAACCGGACTTCCTCGTCATCGACCTGCCGCCGGGCACGGCCGACCTCCAGGTCACCGTCTTCCGCGAGGCGGCGCTCGACGGAGCGCTGCTCGTGGTCGGCCCCCAGGACGTCGCCCACCTCGACGCCAAGAAGGTCGTGACGCTTCTGCGGGACGCGAACGTGCCGCTGCTCGGCGCGGTCGAGAACATGGCGGCGACGACCTGCCCGCACTGCGGCGAGCGGATCGAGTTCTTCCCTCCGGTCTCGGCCGAGCGCTCGTTGTGGCAGGACGGCGTCCGCAGGCTCGCCTCGATCCCGCTCGACCCCGCCCTGTCGCAGCTGAACGGGGGACCGCCGCCCGTCTTTTACGCGCTCGCCGAGGACGTCGAACGCGCGCTCGGGTGAAGAAGCGCCTCGACGTCCTGCTCGTCGAACGCGGCCTCGCCGAGAGCCGCGCACAAGCACAGGCGCTCGTCCTCGCCGGCCTCGTGCCCGGGTACGACAAGCCCGGAACCGCGGTGGACGACGCTGCCGAGCTGAACGTCGAGTCCCCGCCGCCGTACGTCTCGCGCGCCGGCCACAAGCTGGCGAACGGGCTGGATGCCTTCGGAATCGACGTGGAGGGGCTCGACTGCTGCGACGTCGGAGCGTCCACCGGCGGCTTCACGGACGTCCTGCTCCAGCGCGGCGCGGCGCGCGTGATCGCGATCGACGTCGGCTACGGCCAGCTGCATCCGAAGCTGCGCAGCGATTCGCGCGTCACCGTTCTGGAACGGACGAACGCGCGGCACCTCAGCGAGCTGCCGTTCTCGCCGCAGCTGGTGACCTGCGACGTGTCGTTCATCTCCGCGCGTGTTGCACTGCCGCCCGTGCTCCGGCTCGCAGTGCCCGGCTGGCAGGCGCTCGTGCTCGTCAAGCCGCAATTCGAGGCGGGACGCGAGGAAGCGAGAAAGGGCGTCGTGCGCGATCCCGAGGTGCAGCGGCGTGTGCTCGGTGAGCTCGTCGACGCCGCTCTGGACTGGGGAGCGGAGACCCGCGGCGTGGTGGACTCGGGCCTCCCCGGGCCGAAAGGAAACAGGGAGTTCGTGCTCTGGCTCGAGCACGTGCAGAATCCGCAGCGTGCCGACGACGTCGATCGCTGGATCGCCGACGCCGTTGCGTGATCCCGTCCGCCGCGCGGCGGTCGTCACGCACGGCAAACCCGCCACGATCGGCGACGCCGTCGAGCGGCTGCGCGCCGTCGCGGCCCGGGCGCACGTCGAGCTCACCGAGGACGACCCCGACATCGCGGTCGTGCTCGGCGGCGACGGGACGATGCTCCGGGCGCTCCAGCGCTGGCTCGGGACGGACGTGCCGGTGATCGGCGTCAACTTCGGCCGTGTCGGCTTCCTGGCGTCGATGCGACCCGACGACATGGAGGACGGCCTGGGGCGCGTCTTCGCAGGCGAGTACGTCGTCTACGAGTTGCCGACGCTCGACGCGGAGGCGGGCGGGGCGACGGCGATCGCGGTGAACGACGTCGTCGCCACCAGCGGGACGCTCGGCCGAATGGTCGAGCTCGACTGGAAGATCGGCGGCGAGGACATGGGCAGTGTCCCGTGCGACGGCGTCATCTGCTCGACCCCTTCCGGCTCGACGGCGTACAACCTGTCGAACGGGGGCCCGGTGTTGATGTGGGAGATCGACGCGTACGCGATCACGTTCGTCGCGCCGCACTCGCTCCACGCACGTCCGGTCGTCGTGCCGCGCAAGCGCGACGTCGAGGTGACGAACGTCACGCGGGACGTGTCCCTGGCCCTGATCGCCGACGGTCATCGCTTCGCCGACATCGCGCCGGGCGGCTCGGTGCGCATACGCCTCGGCGAGCAGGCGAGCCTGCTCGCGACGCTTCCCGAGGCGACCTTCGTCAGGCGCTATCTGGAGACCTTCGCCTCCTGAGCATGAGTCGCGCCTACCCTGCGGCGTTGTCTGGGTTTGCTGCAGGTTCGGCTCTCCGTCCGAGGAGCCAGATCGCCAAGAGCAGGACGAGCATCCCAACAAGGAGCTGAGGCGATCCGAGCGAGATCAGCGCCACGATGGGAAACGAGACGGCGGTGATGCGGAACAGCGTCCTCCAGGACGGCCCATGGCCGAGCGCCCGCGCGGCGCACGCGACGAACAGGCCGGTCACGAGCAGCGAGGCAGCGGCCGTCACCCAGCCGTACCAGCTGGGAAGGTTGCCCTCCTCGTGGCTGCGGAGCGCGTAGCGGACGCTGACCACGATGAACCCGCTGTAGGGGACGGCGGCGATCGCGAACCCGGCTGCCATGAGGCCTTGCCGCATCGGAGCATTGTGGACAACGTGCCAGGTATGTACCCGGTACGTGCCAGGTACGTGCTGTGGCTGGCGGTGGCCGCTTCCGCCGATACCCGCTCCTGGGCGCCGGGCGTACCATCCACCCGGTGCTGCGCCGCCTGCGCATCGAGAACCTCGTGCTCATCCGCGAGGCCGAGCTCGACTTCGCCCCGGGCCTGAACGCGATCACGGGCGAGACGGGGGCGGGGAAGACGATCCTCGCCCAGTCGATCGGGCTGCTGCTCGGCGCACGGGGCGACGCCGCGATGATCGGCGCCGCGGGCGAGGAGGCCTACGTCGAGGCCGAGCTGGAGGGGGAGGCGGAGTCCGTTGCCGAGCTACGCCCGGAGGACGAGCCGGGGCTCGTCGTCGCGCGCCGGATCTTCCGCGACGGACGGACGCGCGCGTACGCCTGGGGCCGTGCCGCGGCGCGCGAGGACGTCGCCTCGGCCGCCGAGGCGCTCGTCGCGATGTCGGGGCAGTTCCAGCAGCGGCGGCTGCAGCGCGGGTCGTTCCAGCTGGACGTCCTCGACGCCTACGCAGGCACGGCCGCAGTGCGCGCCGAGCTGCGCGCCGGGTGGCGCGAGCTCCTCGCGGCTCGGCGGCGGCTCGACGAGCTCACCCGCGACGCCGCGGCGCACGAGTCGCGCATCGCCGAGCTCCGAGCGCTCGTCGAGGACACCAAGGGTCTGGAGCCGGGTGAAGAGGACGCGCTCCGCGACGAGCGGGAGAAGCTCCGGCACGTCGAGGAGCTGGCGGCCGGCGCCGCTGCGGCTGCGGAGGCGCTCGCGCCCGACGACGGCGAGGGCGCCGCCGGGCTCGCCGCGGTGGCCGAGCGTGCCGTCGCGCCGCTGGAGTCACTCGCTCCCGAGCTCCGCCGCGTGGGCGACGAGCTGCGCGACGTGGAGCTCCGCCTTCGCGAGGCCGCGTCGGAGCTCCGTTCCTTCCTCGCCGGGCTCGGCGCCGAGCCGGGTCGGCTGCAGGAGCTCGAAGAGCGGCTGGAACGGATCGCGGACACGAAGCGGCGCTTCAGCTGCGAGACGTTCGCGGAGTTACTCGCCCGTGCCGCCGGTGCGCGAGAGGAGCTCGAGGCGCTCGACGCGGGCGCCGATCCGGCCGGGGCGGCAGAAGCCGCGGTCGCCGCAGCGCAGTCCCGAGCGGATGAGCTCTCAGGCGCACTTCACGACGCTCGCGACCAGGCGGCGCCGCGCTTCGCCGCGGCGGTGGCGGCCGAGCTGCGCGAGCTTGGCCTCGGGGCCGGGGAGTTCGTCTGCGAGTTGCGCGGGCGCGACCCGGGCAGCGCCGGCTGGGACGAGGCGCGCTTCTTGATCCGTCCCAACCCTGGACTGCCGCTCGCGTCGGTCGGAGACACCGCTTCCGGCGGCGAGCTGTCGCGGATCGCGCTCGCGATCGCCGTCGTCGCGGGAGGCGAGACGCTCGTCTTCGACGAGATCGATGCGGGGATCGGCGGAGAGACCGCCAATGCGGTCGGGCGCGCGCTCGCCCGAGCGGCGGAGCGCGCGCAGGTGATCACGATCACGCACCTGCCGCAGATCGCCTCGCTCGCCGAGCGGCACTTTCGCGTGGAGAAGGTCCCGGGCGATCCGACCCACACGCGCATCGCCGTCCTCGATTCGGAGGAGCGACGTGCCGAGCTGGAGCGGATGCTGGGCGGCGCAGAATTTCTCGCCATTCTCGGCAGGGCCGAGAATGGCTAGTACGTTCCTCGAGTTCACCGGTCCAGCACGCCTCGACCGGCGTACGAAGAATCTGACACGGCGGCTGCAACCCGGCGACATCGCGATCATCGACCACCGCGACCTCGACCGCGTTTCCGCGGAAGAGCTGATCGATTCCGGCGCCCGCGTCGTCGTCAATTGCTCCCCTTCCCAAACCGGCCGCTTCCCGAATCCAGGCCCGCTGCTGCTCGTGCGTGGAGGCATCCAGCTGATCGACGTCGAGGGCGAGGAGCTGTTCGACGAGCTGCACGACGGGGAGATCGTCTCCGTGCGCGGCGGAGGCGTCTACCGCAACGGAACCCGGCTCGCGACCGGGCGAACGCTGGACGAGCGCGCGCTCTCCGTCGCGCTCGCCGAGCAGCGCGGCCGTGTGACCGAAGCCCTGGAGCAGTTCGCAGACAACACGATGCGGTACCTGCGCGACGAAGGGCGCTTGCTCTCCGAAGGCGTCGACTTTCCGTCACTCGGGACGTCCTTTCGCGACCGGCACGCGCTGGTCGTCGCGCGCGGGCCCGGCATGAAGCGCGACCTGGCGATCGTCCGGCCGTACATCCGCGACTTCAAGCCGGTGCTCGTCGCCGTCGACGGCGGCGCCGACGCGCTGCTCGGGCTGGGCGTCAAGCCGCACGTGATCGTCGGCGACATGGACTCGGTCTCGGACCGCGCGCTGCGCTCGGGCGCAGAGCTCGTCGTACATGCCTATCGCGGCAACGGCAGCGCGCCCGGTGCAGCGAGGCTGGATGCACTCGGCGTCACGTACCAGGTCGTGGCCGCGCCGGGGATCAGCGAGGACATTGCACTCTTGCTCGCGTACGAGAAGGGCGCGGAGCTGATCGTCGCCGTCGGCACGCACCTGAACCTGATCGAGTTCCTCGAGCGTGACCGCGCGGGCATGTCGTCGACGTTCGTCACGCGACTGAAGGTCGGCGAGATCCTCGTCGACGCAAAGGGCGTCTCCCGGCTCGTGTCGCGCCGGGTCGGGATGTGGCCCTTCGTCGCCCTCGCGCTCGCAGGTCTCGTGGCGATCGTCCTCGCCGTCGCGGTCTCCCCGACCCTGCGACACGCGATCGAGCTGCTCTCGCTGCGCCTGCAAGACGTGCTCGGTATTTAAGTGCCCCATCAGGCAATACACGCCGGCTTCTGGCCCCCGATCACGCGGGGCCAGAGTCCACCCTCGCGCTTGCCAAGGCTTCTAGCCGTCTGTTCCGGCGCCCGAACATGACCGGCATGCTCGTCGTCGTCGCGGTCGAGGAACCGTCGCGCTTCGCCTTCCTGCTCACGGGCGACCGGCTCGAGGCCGAGTTGCGGCTGGAGGAGCGCGGGGAGGACCGGACACTCGCAATCCTGAGCGTGAGCGGCCCGGCGCTGATCGGGCTTCGGCGAGGCTTGCCGCAGCGCGCGCTCGCTCGCCTGCACGCGCTCTGCCAGACCGCGGCAGACTTCTAGCTTCGTGTTCGATCTCCGGTATCACGTCGCGTCGCTCGCGGCGGTCTTCATCGCGCTGATCCTCGGGATCGTCATCGGGGTCGGGCTCTCCGGCAGCGGCGTCACGAAGGAGGCCGACCTGAAGGTCGCGCGCCTCGACCGGGACAAGGCCCGTGCCGAGGCGCAGGCATACAAAGAGCAGCGCGACCAGCTCCGGAAGGCGAGCAACGCATTCGATCGGGTCTATCCGGTCGTGATGCAGGATCTGCTCCTCGGCAAGCGCATCGCCGTCCTCTTCGTCGGCCGGGTCGACGGCGGGCTCGCGAGCGAGATCGAGACGGCGCTGACCGACGCGGGCGCCCACCCGGCGATGCGGACCCTCGCCTTGAAAGTTCCGATCGACGTCAAGCAGCTCGACAACGCGCTGATCGCGCAAGGGCCGCAGTTGGAGCGCTACGTCGGCGACGACAAGCTGGACGTCCTCGGCAGCGCGCTCGCAGACGAATTCATCAACGGCGGCGAGACGCCGGTGTGGAAGGCATTGGGACGCGTGCTCGTCGGCGAGCGGACCGGGAACGTGCGTCAGCGCGCCGACGGGGTTGTCGTCGTCCGCACGATCAAGCCGCAGGAAGGCGCGACGGCGCGTTTCTTACGCGGCCTTTACACGGGATTGGCCTCGTCGGACGCGCCGGCGGTGGGAGTGGAGGACACCGGGACGACCCCTTCGGCGATCCCCACGTTCGACGACCGCGGCCTCGCCAGCGTGGACGACATCGACCTGGACACGGGGCGCGCCGCGCTCGCGCTTCTCCTCGCCGGCGCCCGCAGCGGCCACTACGGCGTGCGCGACGACGCCGAGGCGATCCTTCCCGAGACGGGTGGATGAGCCGTTGACGATCCTCGTCGCCGCGCGCGACGAGGAGGACCTGATCGGCGACACGGTGCGCGCGCTGCTCGAGCAGTTCCCGGACGCCGAGGTCCTGGTTAGCGACGACGGCTCGCGGGACGCCACCGCAGATCGCGCCGAGGCAGCCGGAGCGACGGTGCTCCGCCTCCCCCGCCGCGGCAAGGGCCAGGCGCTGTCGGCCGCGGAACGCGCCGCGCCTCCGGGCGCGCTGCTCCTCGTCGACGCCGATCTCCGCGGCTCCCTCCGCGACTTTGTAGCCCCGAGCCACAAATTCGGGATCACCGTGGCGTCGTTCGCGACGCCGCGCGGGGGCGGGTTCAGGATCGCCAAGCGGACCGCCCGGGCGTTGATCAAGCTCCGCAGTGGCTTCGAGGCACGCGAGCCCCTCTCCGGCCAGCGGCTGTTGTCTGCACAGGCACGAACGGCGGTCTTCCCGGTGGCGCCCGGCTTCGGTGTCGAGACGCGAATGACGATCGACGCCGTCCGGGCGGGGCTGCCCGTCGAAGAAATCGAGCTCGACCTGGAGCACCGAGCCACGCTGCGCGACGCGAGCGGGTTCCTGCACCGCGGGCGCCAGCTCCTCGACGCGCTGCTCGCCGCCGGTCCGTTGCGGCTCAACTACCGCGGCCTGCGTCTCCCGCTCGTCGGTTGGACGGTTGCCGTGCACGAGCCGGTCGTCACCGCGATCGGCCTCGCTGACGACGTCTGGTCCGGCCCGGAACGAGGCTTCCGGGCACACCTGCGGGCCGGCAACACGACCGGCATCCTCAAGCTGGTCGGCATCCCGGTCTACGGGCTCGTCCGCACGCGCTCGGTCTCGGGCGCGCTGCTCGTCGGTCTCTCCGCAAACGTTCTCAACCAGCTCGACACGCGTCCCGGCCGCGCGCTCAAGGCGTACCTCGCCGCCGCGCTCTTCCTCGACGCGCCGCTCGCACTCGCCGTCCTGCTCGCTCCGTACGATCTTCGGGAGATGGCGATGCTCGGGGACGCGGGGTCGAACGGTTTTGGTGCGCTGCTAGGCTTGAATTCCGTGAGTCGTCTCACGGGCAAACGCCGTTGGGCCGCGATCTCAGCACTCGCCGGCCTCACCCTCCTCGGAGAACGTCGAAGCCTCGGCGCCCTGATCGAGCGCACGCCGGTCCTGCGCGAGCTCGACGCCTGGGGGCGTAGACCTTGACCAAGTACGTCTTCGTGACCGGTGGCGTGGTCTCCGCGCTCGGCAAGGGCATCGTCGCCGCCTCGCTGGGTCGGTTGCTGCGCTCGCGCGGCCTGCAGGTGCAGGTGCAGAAGTTCGACCCCTACCTGAACATCGATCCGGGGACGATGAGCCCGTTCCAGCACGGCGAGGTCTTCGTCACCGAGGACGGCGCCGAAACCGACCTCGACATCGGCCACTACGAGCGCTTCGTCGACGAGAACCTCTCCCGCAACGCGAGCCACACCGCCGGCGCGATCTGGGACACCGTCCTGCGCAAGGAGCGCAAGGGCGAGTTCCTCGGCGCGACCGTCCAGGTGATCCCGCATATCACCAACGAGATCAAGCGCCGCATCCGCAGCGCCGCGGAGGCCACGACCGCGGACGTCGTCATCTCCGAGATCGGCGGCACGGTCGGCGACATCGAGGGACTGCCGTTCCTCGAGGCGATCCGCCAGTTTCGCCGCGAGGTCGGCCCCGAGAACGTCCTCTACCTGCACGTGACGCTTGTGCCATTCATCGAGGCCGCCGGCGAGCTGAAGACGAAGCCGACCCAGCACTCCGTGAACGAGCTGCGGCGCATCGGTCTCCACCCCGACATCGTCGTGGCGCGCTCCCGGGAGGAGCTGTCGCGCGACATCCGCGAGAAGATCGCGCTGTTCGCCGACGTCGACGCAGAGGCCGTCATCGCGTCGCCTGACGTGCGCGACGTCTACCTCGTCCCGTCGGTGCTGAACGACCAGGGTCTCGACTCGCTCGTCTGCGCCAAGCTCGGCATCGAGGCTCCGGAGGCCGACCTGGGCGAATGGGGGACGCTGATCGATCGCATCGACCGGCTCGAGGGCGAGGTGGAGATCGCGCTCGTCGGCAAGTACGTGAAGCTGCGCGACGCGTACCTCTCCGTGCACGAAGCGCTCAAGCACGCCGGCGTGTACCACGGCTGCAACGTGCGCGTGCGCTGGGTGGACGCGGAGGGGATGTCCTACGACGAGGCGACGCGCGTGCTCGAAGGCGTCGACGGCGTACTCGTCCCGGGCGGCTTCGGCTCGCGCGGCTGGGAGGGGAAGATCCTCGCCTGCCGCGTCGCGCGCGAGCGGAGCATCCCGTACCTCGGCATCTGCCTCGGCATGCACGTCGCGGTATCGGAGTTCGCTCGACACGTCGTCGGCCTGGACGGCGCCAACTCGACGGAGATGGATCCCGAGACGCCGTACCCGGTCATCGACCTGCTGCCGGAGCAGAAGGAAGTCGAGGATCTCGGCGGCACGATGCGGCTGGGCGCGCAGGCGGTCGAGCTCGTTGGGGGGACGCGCGCCGCGGAGACGTACGGCGACGGCGTTGTGCAGGAGCGGCACCGCCACCGCTACGAGGTCAACAACGCGTACCGGCCTGCGCTCGTCGATGCCGGGCTCGTTGTCTCGGGGACGTATCTCGAGGGGCGGCTGGTCGAGATCGTCGAGCTGCAGGACCACCCCTGGTTCGTCGCGTCGCAGTTCCATCCCGAGTTCAAGTCGCGGCCGACGCGTCCGGCGCCGCTCTTCCGCGATTTCGTCGGCGCGGGGCTGAGCCGCGCGCGGGAGCGCGGCACGGTCGCGCTGGCCGCTGCGCGCTAGTCCTCCCGCTGCGCGTTAGTCGTCTTCGATCGGGACGCCGACCGAGACGTAGTGCGTCATCCCGGCCATCGTCGTCTCGCCGGCGCGGTAGCGGAACTCGAAGGTCGTCCCGTCCTTGCGTCGCGCCGTCAGGACGCCCTTCTGGGTCCGTGCCGCGACGAAGCTCTGGTAGTGCGCCGCCACGTCGGTGCCGACGGCGACATCCGTCACGTTCAGCTGGAGCAGCTCCTCGCGTGTGTAGCCGAGGAGGCTGCACGCGAAGCGATTCGCGGCGACGTAGCGTCCGGTCTCGTCCGCCACGAGGACGGCAACCGGCGCGCCGTCGACAGCTTCGCCGAGCAGGCCGATCTGAACCAGAGGTGCGGCGACGCTCAAGTGCTCCAACTGTAGTCCCCTCTTCTACGATCGCCAAATGGCTCCGGTTCTCGAGCTGTTCACAGAGCTGGCCGCGATTCCGAGCCCGCCCGGCCAGGAGCGTGCCGTGGCGGATGCGGTCGCCCGCTACCTGCGCGACTGCGCGGTCGAGGTGGACGAGGACGGCGCCGGGACCGTGGTCGGGGCAACGGCCGGAAACCTCTACTCCCGGCTCGAAGCGACCGCCTCGGGGACGCCGCTCTTCTTCTGCGCCCACCTCGACACGGTCCCGCCGACCGGCCCGATCGAGCCGGTCGTGGACGACGAGGGTGTCGTGCGCAACGCGGCCGAGACGATCCTGGGCGCGGACAACAAGGCGTCGGTGGCGGCGATGCTCGAGGCGACGCGCCGCGTCCTGTCCGAGAACCGTCCGCACGCCGGCATCGAGCTCGTGTTCACACCCAAGGAAGAGGTGGGCCTGCTGGGTGCGTTCGCGTTCGACCACCGGCGCCTGACGGCCACGCACGGGTACGTGTACGACCAGGCCGCGCCGATCGGGGACGTGATCCTGGGCGCGCCGTTCGCGCAGGCACTCGAGGTGCGCTTCACCGGGCGCGCCGCCCACTCGGGCATGCATCCGGAGGAGGGACGGAACGCGATCGCGGCCGCCGCGCGGGCGATCGCCGACTTCCGCCTCGGCCGCGTCGACGAGGATTCGACGGCGAACGTCGGCCTGATCAGCGGCGGCACCGCGCCGAACATCGTCGCCGAGTACTGCACGTTCCAGGCCGAGGCGCGCTCCCACGACGAGCGCAAGCTGCACGAGCTCGTCCAGGAGATGATCGACGCCTGCTCGTTCGCGGCGCAGATGTCCGAGTGTCGCGTCGACGTGAAGACGCGCAAGAGCTACAGCGGCTACCGCTTCAAGCGCGACGACGAGGTCGTCCGGCTCGCCTCGGAGGCGTTGTCGCGCACGGGCTACGAGCCGCGCTTCGGCCTCAGCGGCGGTGCGGCCGACGCGAACGTCTTCAACGAGCGTGGCCTGCAATGTGTGAACCTCGCCAACGGGATGACCGACATCCACACGCCCGACGAGCACATCTCCGTCGCGGATCTCGAGGGTATGGTCGACGTGACCCTCGCGCTGATCGATGCCGCTGTCGCTTAGGCGCGGCACGGTCACCGCGATCACCGAGCGGCACGAGGGGCTCGTGCGGCTGGAGGTGGACGGCGCCGTGTGTATCGCCTACCCGCGCCTCACCGGGCCGGTCGCGCTCGGCGACGAGGTGCTCGTGAACGTGCAGGCGCGGGCGCTCGAGCTCGGATCCGGCGGCTTCGACATCCTGTACGCGAACCTGACCCGGGGGCTCGAGCTGGCGGCCGAGCCGGGCACGCACGTGATGACGCTGCCGTACACGCCGCTGCAGGCTGCGGCGCGCCATGTCGAGGAGGGAGATCGACTCGCGGAGTCGTTGAGCGGCCTGCCCGTCGTCTGCTGCACAGTGCACTCGCAGGTCGCGCCTGTCTGCGCGGCGCTGCGCGGCCCGCGCGTCGCGTACGTGCAGATCGGCGGCGGCGCGCTGCCGGTCGTTCTCTCCGATGTCGTGCGCGTGCTGAGGGAGCACGGCCTGCTCGCGCACACGGTCGCGGCGGGCCCGTGCACCGACGCGGACGTCCAGTGCGTGAACGTCTACTCGGCGCTCGCATGGTGCGCGAGCCGCGCCGACGTCATCATCTGCTCCGTCGGCCCCGGGCTCGTCGGCACGGGGACGCGGCTCGGGCATGGAGCCGTGGCCGCGGCCGAAGCGGCGAATGCCGCAAGCGCTCTCGGCGGCGCTCCGGTGCTCGCCGTTCGCAGCTCGGAGCTGGACGAGCGCGAGCGTCACCTCGGCGTCTCGCATCACGCCCGCACCGTGCAGGAGCTGTGTCTGGGCGAGCTCACCGTCCCCGGACCGGGGGACGTGGACGCCTCGGGGTGGCGCGAAGCCTGCGCAGGGCTGCCGCTTTCCTTCATGGGCCGCGGCCCGGACGAGGAACCGCGTTTCTTCGAGGCGGCCTACGCTGCGGGGCTAGTCGCGCGCTCCAAGATTCCGTAGCCGCATCCCGCTGAACTCGAGCGACGATGCGATCACCTGCTGCCATAGCGCCCAGAGGTCGGGGACGATGCGCAGCTCGATCGCGGCCTCGGCGTGGAGCGCGACGAGATCGCCGAGCTCGACGAGCTCCAACGGCTCGATGGGCACGCGGCTGATCCAGTAGCCGCCGACCTGCTCGTCCTGCACGAACGTTTCCTCCGGAAGTCGATACGCGACGACCCGGGCGGTGCGCATCACCTCGAGCCAGTCGTTCTGAATCGCGTGCACGCGAGGGCTTCCGCGGAGGAAGTGCTCGCGGTCCGCGGCCGTTGTCCGCGCGTCGGCCCAGAAGGTCCCCCGCGGACAGTCGCGGGGGAACCAGTAGAGCGGCAGGTGTCGCGTGTCGATCGCCCAGACGCGCGGTTCGTCGGTGAGCGCGGTCTCTGCGCGGTGCGGCTCGAAGCGGCGGATCGATTCGTCCTCGCTGACGTGCCAGAGCGCGTGCGGGCCTTCTCCACGGTACGGCGGTGCCGGCGCGCGCACGGCGGCAGTATTGCGGGCCGTGGAGGAACGGAGGCTCGGTCCGGTCGTAGGTCTCGGAACGTGGAAGACGTTCGGCGGCGGCGCAGCGCTCGCGCGGAATGTCGTCGGCGCAGCACTCGATGCGGGCGTGCGGTTGTTCGACAGCTCGCCGATGTACGGCGGGGCCGAGCCGTCACTGGGTGCGGCGCTCGAGGGCAGGCGCGACGGCGCGACCGTGGCGACGAAGATCTGGACGCCAAGCGTCGAGGAGGGACGCGCACAATACGCGCGGCAGGTCGGCTGGTTCGGGCGCGTCGAGATCGAACAGGTGCACAACCTTGTCGCGTGGCGCGAGCACGTGACGTGGCTCGCGCGGGAGCGCGAAGACGGCCACGTCGACAAGCTCGGCGTGACGCACTATTCGCCTGGGAGCTTCGAGGAGCTGGCCGAGGCGATGCGGACGCGCCGGTTCGACGTCGTCCAGCTCCCGTACAACCCGCGCGAGCGAGCCTGCGAGCGCGAGCTGCTTCCGCTCGCCGCGGAGCTGGGCCTGGCCGTGATCGTGATGCGCCCGCTCGGCGGAGGCGCTCTCGCACACCGCGCGCCGTCGCTCGAAGAGCTGGCGCGGCTGCGGGAGCTCGGCGTCGAGACCTGGCCGCAGGCGCTGCTCAAATGGGTGCTGTCCGACGAACGGGTGGACGTCGCCATCCCCGCGACCTCGAAGCCGGAGCGCGCCGCGGAGAATGCGCTCGCAGGCGAGCCGCCGTGGTTCGGGGCGGGGGAGCGCGCCTACGTGGAACGATTGGCGGCGCGATGAAGCCGGACGAGTCGCGCACGGTCTACGACGGCAAGCTGTTCGACGTCACGCTCGAGCGCTGGGGCGACAACGAGCGCGAGATCGTCGAGCATCCAGGCGCCGTCGCGATCGTCGCCGTCGACATGGAGGACCGCATCGTCCTCGTCCGCCAGCTCCGAGAGCCGGCGCGGCGGAAGCTGCTCGAGCTGCCGGCCGGGACGCTCGGCGAGCGCGAATCACCGGACGACTGCGCCCGACGAGAGTTGCGCGAGGAGACGGGGTTGAACGGCGGCGAATGGACACGGCTCGCCCGGTTCTGGACGACTCCCGGCTTCTGTCGCGAGTTGATGCACGTGTTCGCCGCCGAAGGGGTGAACGAGGGCGAGCCGGAGCTCGAAGCGGACGAGCAAATCGAGCTGGTTCGCATCCCACTCACCGACGTCGAGGCCCGAATCGGCGAGCTGCAGGACGCGAAGACGATCGCGGGTCTGCTGCTCTACCTGCGGCGCGGCAGCCACTGATTCCGCAACACCCCCGCCCGGGGCACCCCATCCCACCACCCACTGCGATCGTAACGAGAACGGTGTCGCGTGTCTGTGCCGGAATCGTGCCGCGAGTCAGCGACCCCTGTAAGGTTGCGCGCGCCGTGAAGATCGGCGTCGCGAAGGAGATCAAGTCCGACGAGTACCGCGTCGCGCTCACCCCGGCCGGCGCGCTCGAGCTGATCCGGGAAGGGCACGACGTCCTGGTCGAAAACGGCGCCGGCACCGGGAGCGCGTTTGCAGACGACGCCTACACGAACGTCGGCGCGCGCATCGTCTCGGTCGACGACGTCTGGAACGACTCCGAGCTGCTGCTCAAGGTGAAGGAGCCGATCGAGCCCGAGTACGAACGCCTGCGCGAGGGGCTCGTGCTGTTCACGTACCTGCACATCGCCGCCGACGAGCGGCTGACACGCGCGTTGATCGACTCCGGCGTGACGGCGGTCGCCTACGAGACGGTCGAGACGGACGATCGGCGGCTGCCGCTGCTCGCGCCGATGAGCGAGATCGCAGGCCGGCTCGCCGCACAGGCCGGCGCGTATTTCCTCGAGAAGCCGCTGGGCGGCCGCGGGCTCCTGCTCGGCGGTGTGCCCGGCGTCGCGCCGGGACGGGTGATGGTGATCGGCGGCGGTGCGGTCGGCTACAACGCCGCGATCATCGCGATCGGCCTCGGCGCGCAGGTGACGATCCTCGAGCGTTCGATCGATCGTATGCGCTACCTCGACGAGATCCTCTCCGGCCGCGTCAGTCTCGTCATGTCGTCGAGCCTCCAGATCGCCGAGTCGATCAAGGACGCGGACGTCGTCATCGGCGCCGTGCTGATCCCGGGCGCGCTCGCGCCCAAGCTGGTGACGCGGGAGATGATCGGCGACATGACGAAGGGCGCAGTCGTTGTCGACGTCGCGATCGACCAGGGCGGGTGCTTCGAGACGTCGCGCCCGACGACGCACTCCGATCCGGTCTACGAGGTCGACGGCGTCACGCACTACTGCGTCGCGAACATGCCCGGCGGCGTTCCGATCACCTCGACGAAAGCGCTGACGAACGCGACGCTTCCCTACGTCGAGGCGATCGCAGACCGAGGCCTGCGGGAGGCGGTCGCCGAGGACCGCGCACTGGCGCGCGGCGTCAACGTCGTCGAAGGCAAGATCACCTATCGGGCTGTCGCCGAGGCGCACGACCTCGACTACACGCCGCTGGAGGACGTGCTCCCTCTGGCGAGGGTCTAGTCCGCGGGGTCGGGCGTCGTCTTCGTCGGCGAGACCTTGACGACGATCCAGGTCACGGCGGCCGCGAGCGCGATCACGCACGCGATGAAGACGAGAATGCCGATGACTCCGAGGACCGTGGTCACGCCTGCGCCGTAGGATAGCCGCGTGCCTAGGGCCTGCGTGATCGTTCTCGACGCCGTCGGCGCCGGCGAGCTCCCGGATGCCGCGGAATACGGCGACGAGGGCTCGGACACGCTCGGCAACGTCGCCAAGGCCGTGGGCGGTCTCGACCTCCCGAATCTGGAGGCACTCGGCCTCGGCAACATCGAGCCGCTGCAGGGCTGTCCACCGCAGCCCGGCGCCCCGGCGATCGCCGGACGCTTGATCGAGCGCTCGAAGGGCAAGGACACGACCGCCGGCCACTGGGAGCTGATGGGCATCGTCACGGCGCATCCCTTCCCGACCTATCCGCACGGCTTTCCGCACGACGTGATCGACCCGTTCATGCACCGAACCGGCCGCGGCGTGCTCGGAAACAAGCCGGCCTCGGGGACCGAGATCATCCAGGAGCTTGGCGAGGACCATCAGCGGACGGGGAAGTGGATCGTGTACACGTCTGCCGATTCCGTCTTCCAGATCGCCGCCCACGAGGAGACCGTGCCGCTCGAGGAGCTGTACGAAGCGTCGCGTACCGCACGCGACATCCTCACCGGAAAGCACGCAGTGGGACGCGTGATTGCTCGGCCGTTCACCGGCGAGCCGGGCAACTACACACGCACGGGCAACCGTCACGACTTCTCGCTCGAGCCGCGGCGGCCGAATTACCTCTCGCTCGTCCGCGACGCCGGGCTGAAGGTGCACGGCGTGGGCAAGATCGGCGACATCTTCGCCGGCGTGGACATCGACGAATCACATCCGACGAAGTCGAACACCGAAGGGATCGTGACGACGGAGCGCCTTTTGCGTGAGCTCGACGACAGCTTCGTCTTCGTCAACCTCGTCGAGACGGACATGCTCTGGGGTCATCGCAACGATCCCGTCAACTTCCATCGCTGCCTGCAGGACTTCGACCGGCGCCTGCCGGATCTGCTCGACGCGCTCCGGCCCGGCGACCTGTTCGTGCTTTCTTCTGACCACGGTTGCGATCCGACGACACCCTCCACCGATCACTCGCGGGAGCACGCGCTTCTCCTCGCGTACGTCGAAGGCCGAAACGCGAGCGGCGCTCGGCACGACGGCGAGTTCGCGGACGTCGGCGCGACCGTCAACGGGTGGCTTGGTGGAAAGGAGCCGTCACGAGGAATCCCGGGCAAGCCGATCGTGACTCCCTGAAGCTCGACGTCGTCGCGCAGAAAGCGGCGTGATTCGCGCCGTCGAGCTGATCCAGCGCAAGCGTGACGGGCACCAGCTCGCCGCGGAGGAGCTCGCAGACTTGGTGCTCGGCTACACACGGGGCGAGATTCCGGACTATCAGCTCGCCGCGTTCTGCATGGCTGTCTACTTTCGCGGGCTGACGAGCGCGGAGACGCATGCGCTCACCGACGCGATGATCCGTAGCGGCGAGACGATCGATCTCGGCGCCGCGCTCGGGCGCAAGGTGGTCGACAAGCACTCGACGGGCGGGGTGGGGGACAAGACGTCGCTCGCGGTCGGGCCGATCGTCGCGGCCTGCGGTGTGCCGTTCGGGAAGATGAGCGGCCGGGGGCTCGGTCACACGGGCGGCACGCTCGACAAGCTCGAGTCGATCCCGGGTCTCCGCGTCGAGCTGTCGCAGCAGGAATTCGTCCGGCAGGTGCGCGAGGTCGGGCTGGCGATCGTCGGCCAGACGGCGGATCTCGTCCCGGCGGACAAGAAGCTCTACGCCCTGCGCGACGTCACCGCGACGGTCGAGAACGTATCGCTGATCGCGGCAAGCATCATGTCGAAGAAGATCGCCGCGGGCGCGCAGGCGATCGTGCTGGACGTGAAGGTCGGCGACGGCGCATTCATGAAGACGTTGCCCGACGCCCAGATCCTCGCCGAGGCGATGCTCGACCTCGGCCGCCGGGCGGAACGCGAGGTGGTCTGCCTGCTCACCGACATGGACCAGCCGCTCGGACGCGCGGTCGGGAACGCGCTCGAGGTGCGTGAGGCGCGCGACACGGTCCGCGGCGACGGGCCTCCCGATTTCACCGAGCTCGTGCTCGACGCCTGCGCGCGGCTGCTCGCCCTGTCCGATCTCGGCGTCGACGACGCTGAGGGCCGTCGGCGCGCCGAGCAGGCCGTGGCAGACGGCTCCGCGCTCGTCGCGTACGAACGCTGGATCCGTGCGCAAGGCGGTGATCCGTCGGAGGAGGCACTGCCGCGCGCGCCCGTCGTCGCCCCTGTGGAGGCGTCGCGCACCGGGTACGTTGCCCGGCTGGGCGCGACCCGCGTGGGTGTCACTGCGCTGCACCTGGGTGCCGGGAGGCAGACCAAGGACGACACGATCGATCACGCGGTCGGCATCGTCTGCCGGCGCAAGCGGGGAGACGCGGTCGCCGCCGGCGAGATCCTCGCCGAGGTCCACGCGCGCGACGAGACAGCTGCCGCCGGTGCGGTTCGCGAGATCCACGCCGCCTACGAGCTCGCCGACGAGCCGCCGGCTCCGCGGCGGCTGCTCCTCGACGTCCTGAGCTGAGCCCGACGAGCCGTGGCTAGGCTCGATCCATGCCCGAGCTTCCCGAGGTCGAGACGATCCGCCGACGACTCGAGCCGGTCCTCGTCGGACGGCGCTTCGAGGACGTCGAGATCAACGATCCGCGCCTGACGCGTCCGCACGACCCGGCCGAGGTGGCGGCCGAGCTGACCGGAGAGCGCGTCGCAGCGGTCGAGCGTCGCGGCAAGTATGTGGTTGTTCGGTTCGAAAGCGGCCGTGTGCTCCTGATCCACCTCCGGATGACGGGGAACCTCCTGCACGCCGACGGGGGGACGCTCGAGCCGGATCCGCACCGCCGCGCCGTTGTCAGACTAGACAATGGATCGGACGTCACGTACCGCGACGTCCGCCGCTTCGGCACGTGGCTGCTCGTCGAGGCGGCCGATGTCGACGCGTATCTCGCCGAGCGCCTCGGCGCCGAGCCGCTCGAGCGTGCGTTCACCACGAAGGGGCTCGGCGCGCGGCTCGCGAATCGCCGCGCCCCGCTCAAGGCCGCCCTGCTCGACCAGCGCACCCTCGCGGGGATGGGGAACATCTACGTGGACGAGACGCTCTGGCGCGCCCGGCTGCACCCGTTGACTCCGGCCGGAGACGTGTCGCCGGACGCGTACCCGCAGCTGCGCCGGGCGATCCGGGCGGCCCTGCAGGCGGGCATCAGACGCCAAGGAGCGACGCTGCGCGACTACCGGCAGCCCGATGGTGCGCGCGGACGGATGCAAAACGAATTCAAGGTCTACGGGCGCGAAGGCGAGCCGTGCGAGCGCTGCGGGACGCCGATCGAGAAGACCCGCGTCGCGGGGCGCGGAACCTGGTACTGCCCCAGCTGCCAGCGCTCATAGCTACCCGAAGCGCGTTCTGAGGCGCACCCGAATCGGTAGAGCTGCTCCCCCTTTCGGGTGAAGGAGTAGCGCCTATCACTCGATTGGGTGACGTCGCGCGTGTGGCCGTCGTGCAGGAATCGATGGGAACGTGCGGCCGGAGCCCCGTGCGGCGCCGCGCGCTACCCGACAACGAAAGCGAGATCTGATGCCCTGCCGCAAGAGCAATCGACCCTTGCCTGCGACGCTGCGCTCTGCGCTGCTTCTCGTCACACTGTGCGCGCTCCTGGCGCCTGCCGGCGCGAGCGCCGGCGATCGTCCTTCGGTGTTCGTTCCCCAGTCGCTGTACGCCGCAGCGCGGGCCGAGCCCGATCGGGGCTTCGACGTGATCGTCCAGGGCGCGCCCAACGTCGGCATGGTCGCGCGGGCCGTCACCGCCGCGCTGACAGCTGTTCCGGCCAAGGAGAAGGACAAGGCGAAGGAGCCGCGCAGGTTCACGAGCGTCGACGCCGTGAACGTGCAGCTGACCGGGCAGCAGCTCGTCTACCTCGCCGGCGCGAGGGACGTCCTGTCGATCACCCCCAACACCCGGCTCGACGTGGCCGGCTTCCTGAACAAGCAGCAGTGGCCCTACGTGACCGGGGTGCCCAAGCTCTGGCCGCTGACCACGAGCACCGGTCTCCTGGGAGCGCCCGTTCCGCCGACGCCCGGAATTGCAATTGTCGACTCCGGCGTCGATGCGGCCCGCGAGGACTTCGGCGGACGCGTTACCAACGTCGACCTCTACACGGGCACCGCCCAGAACGCCGCCGGCGACGGTCGCGGTCACGGGACGTTCGTCGCCAGCATCGCGGCCGGGCAGGCAGCGGGCTACACGGGAATGGCACCCTCGGCGCCGATCGTTTCGCTCGACGTCGTCGACGACTCAGGCCACGGCTCCGTCAGCGACCTCCTGGCAGCCTGCGACTGGCTGCTCGCGAACAAGGATCGCTACGGGATCCGGGTCGCAAACTTCTCCATCTACGCGGCCTCTCCCGCGACGATCCGGTTCGACCCGCTGAACCGCGCCGTCGAGAAGCTCTGGCTGAGCGGCCTCGTCGTCGTCGCCGCGGCCGGAAACTACGGCTCCGCAGCCGGACCCAGCGGCATCCCCTACGCGCCCGCGAACGATCCATTTGTGATCACGGTCGGTGCTGCCGATATCTCTGGGAGCGTGTCCACGAACGACGATTTCACCGCACCCTGGTCGGCCTGGGGCTACACGCCGGACGGCTTCGCAAAGCCCGACCTGTCCGCGCCCGGCCGCTACATGGTCGGCGCGGTCCCGGCGACGGCCACGATGACGACCGAGCATCCCGAGCGCGTCGTCGCGCCGGGGTACATGCAGATCTCCGGCACGTCCTTCTCGGCGCCGGTCGTCTCGGGCGCGGCGGCGGAGCTCCTCGCGCTGCACCCGAGCTGGACGCCTGATCAGGTCAAGGGCGCGCTGATGCTGCGGGCGAAGCCGATGGGCGCGGCCGTCCCGCGCTCCTCAGGCGTCGGCGAGGTCTACCTCCCCGAATCGAACACGCTCACGCTGCCGCCCAATCCAAACCTCTCGCTGCGGAAGTTCGTCGTCGCCGATCCGGCCGGCGGCACGATGTTCGACGCCGAGGCCTGGTCGGCTGCGGCGGCCGCGGATCCGCTGTGGGACGCGGGCACGTGGGAGCCCGGCACCTGGGAGCCCGGCACCTGGGAGCCCTCGGCGACCTGGGACACCGCCAGCTGGATCAGCGGCACCTGGGAGCCCGGGACCTGGGAGCCGGGAACGTGGGAGCCCGGCACGTGGGAGCCCTCGAGCTGGGTATCCGGCACCTGGGAGCCCGGGACGTGGGAGCCCGGGACGTGGGAGCCGTCGACCTGGCTGAACGGCCTCGACGCGGCCGCCGCGGACTTCAACAGCGCGGGCGGGTACTGGATCAGCGACCTCGAGCGCCAGCAGGTCCTCGCCGAGCTGGGAGTCACCGGGTAGATGGCCGTCGCAGCGCCTCGTCGCAGCATCGCGTCGTTCGGAGCGCTGCCCTCGGCTGGACGGATCTTCATCCTCGCGGTCGCGGCGGCGGCGCTCGGCGCCGCCGTGCCTGCGCTGGCGCAGCTGCGCCTGGACGAGCCGTGGTGGACGTTTGCCGTCCTCGCGGCAGGCGCCGCCGCCGTCAACCTGCGCGGTGTCACGACCGGCCGGCACCACCGGCTCGACGGCGCGCTCGTCTTCATCACCGCGGCGGCGCTGCTGCTGCCGCCGGAGCTGGTCGCGTTCATGGGGCTCGCCCAGCACGGCGTCGACGGAGTGCGCCGGCGCTACCCGTGGTTCGCGCAGGTCTTCAACGTCGCGAACAGCACGCTTGCAGGACTCGCGGCCTGGGCCGTCAACGACGCGTTCGCAGCAACGGGTAGCGACGCACGCGTCGGAGCGGCAGCCGTCGTCGCCGGTGTGACGGTCGTGCTCGCGAACCAGACCTTGCTCGCGCTGATGGTGCGGCTCGGGAACGGCCGCAGCCTGCGCTCGACGCGCCTGCTCTCACGCGAGAGCCTGGCGGTCGAGTTCGTGCCGGCATGTCTCGGGATCGCGCTCATGTGCCTGTGGCGGTACAACCCGTGGCTCGCGCCCGTCGCGCTGGCGCCGATGCTGCTGGCGCAGCGGACGTACGCGATCCTGGGCCGGCTCACCGAGAGCGAGGAGCGCTTCGGCGCGATGTTCGAGTCGGCCGCCGTCGGAACGGCGCTGATGGAGCTGGACGGCACGATCGTCTCGAGCAACCGCGCGCTCGAGACGATGCTCGGCTACGACAAGGACGAGCTGAGCGGCCGCGACTACCTCGAGCTCGTCGCACGTGACGACGCAGCGGCCGAGGGGCACGTATTCGCCGAGCTCGTCCGCGGCGATCGGGCGGAGTACCACGTCGAACGACGGTATGTGGCGAAGAACGCGGGCAGCGTCTTCGGGAACGCGTCCGTCGCCCTCGTCCGTGACGCACGCGACAACCCGCGCTACGCGATCGCGATGATCGAGAATGCCACCGAGCGCAAGGAGCTCGAGGAGCAGCTCCGGCAGTCGCAGAAGATGGAAGCCGTGGGCCGCCTCGCCGGCGGCATCGCGCACGACTTCAACAACGTGCTGACCGCGATCACGGGCTACGGCGAGATCGCGCTGATGCGCGTCGACCAGGGGCTGCCCGTCGAGCGCGCTGATCTCGAGGAGATTCGCAAGGCCGCAGACCGCGCCGCGGCGCTGACGGCCCAGTTGCTCGCGTTCAGTCGCAAGCAAATGCTCCAGCCGCGCGTGCTCGACGCGAACGAGGTCGTCTCCGATATCGAGCGGATGCTGCGGCGGCTGATCGGGGAGCACGTGACGATCGCGACGGTGCTCAGGCCGAGACTGAGCGCGATCAAGGCCGATCTCAGCCAGCTGCAGCAGGTGCTCGTCAATCTCGCGGTCAACGCGCGCGACGCCATGCCGACCGGTGGACGGCTGACGATCGAGACCGATGAGCTCGACGTGCCGCCGGGCGCGACCGGGCCCGGCGGCGCGCCTCCCGGCTCGTACGTCACGCTCGTGGTGTCTGACACCGGTGTCGGGATCCCCCCGGAGACGCTGCCGCGCATCTTCGAGCCGTTCTTCTCCACGAAGGGCGCGAAGGGCACCGGCCTCGGCCTGGCGACCGTGTACGGCGTCGTCACCCAGAGCGGCGGCTTCATCGACGTCGAGAGCGAGGTCGGCGCCGGCACGACCTACCGGATCTGCCTTCCTCGCGTCGACGAGGAGGTCGGGCAGCCGGAGCTGATCGCGCCGCAACGGCACGCGGCCGCGACGGCGGCGACGGTGCTGGTCGTCGAGGACGAAGACGTCGTCCGCACGATGATCCGCGAGGTGCTGCGGGCGGCCGGCTACGAGGTACTGGACGCGCCGCACGCGCGCGAGGCGGTCCGCATCCACGAGCTGCACCGCGGGCGAGTCGACCTGCTGCTCACCGATGTCGTGATGCCGGACGTGAACGGCGTCGAGCTCGCGCGTCAGCTCACCGCAGCCGCGCCGGGCCTGCGGACGCTCTTCATGTCCGGCTACACGGGCTACGCGAACGAGTCGTTGGCCGGCGAGGCGTTCCTGCAGAAGCCGTTCACGCCGAGCGAGCTCACCCGGAAGCTCCGCGAGGTGCTCGACCGACCGCTGCGCGAAGAGGCCGCGTGAGCACGATCTGGCCGCAGCTCGGGCTCTCCGAGCACAATGCGCGCGGCTCCGAAGCCGTGCTGGTAGTCGAGGACGAGCCGGGAGTGCGCCGTCTGATCGAGTCGATGCTCGCGCTTCACGGTTACCGTGTTCTCGCCGCGGCCAACGCGGGCGAGGCCCTCGATCTCGCTGCGTCCGCAGGCCGGATCGATCTGCTCCTGACAGACGTCGAGATGCCGGACATGAACGGTCGGGAGCTCGCGCAGCGGCTCGGCGCCGAACGCCCGGAGATGCGGCTCCTCTACATGTCGGGTCACAGCGAGGAAGAGGTCGCCGGCTACGGCGTGTTCGCCTCGGGCGTGCTCTTTCTCCCGAAGCCGTTCACCGTCGCCGCGCTCACGCAGCGTGTGCGCGAAGTCCTGGACACCTAGGGCCGGTAGACGCCGTCAGGCCGCGAGCTTGTCGTCGAGCTGACCGGAGCGGTCGAGGCGCCAGAGCTCGGTATAGCCCCCGATCGGCTCGTCGCCGATCACGATCTGCGGCACGGTCCAGCCTCCGGTCAGCTCGTGCAGCTTCTGCCGGAACGCCGGATCGTCGTCGAGCAGGACCTCGTCGTACTCGAGCCCCCGCGAGTCGAGCAGCGCCTTGGCACGGACGCAGTAACCGCACCAGCGAGTCGAGTAGAGCCGGATCGATTTCATCTGATTCGTAAACGCCGAAGGGGCTGGATCCGTTCCCCTACCTAGACTGGATGGGTGCCGCGCAGCTACCGCACCGAAGCCGTCGTCCTGCGCTCGCTGCGGCTCGGCGAGGCGGACCGGATCCTCCACCTCTACACGCTGGAGCACGGCCGGGTCGGCGCCGTGGCGAAAGGAATCCGGCGGACGAAGTCACGCTTTGGCGGGCGGCTGGAGCCGCTCTCGCATGTCGAGCTGCAGCTGCACCGAGGCTCCGGCGAGCTGCAGACGGTCACGGGAGTCGACCTCGTCCACTCTCACGCCGTCGCGCGCGACCTTCCCTACCGGCTGAACGTCGGCCTGATCGGGGCGGAGGCGATGCTGCGCCTGTTCACGAACGAGGAGCGGAACGAACGGGCATTCACGGCGCTGACGCGCTTTCTGGAGGCGCTCGACGACCTCGAGCCGCGTAGGTCACGCCCGGCGCTCGACGCGCTGGTGCTCTCCTTCCAGCTGAAGCTGCTCTGGCTCTCCGGCTACCTGCCGCACCTGACCAGCTGCGCCGAGTGCGGGGCGCAGAACGTTCCGCTCGTCGGCTATTCGCCGCGGGCGGGAGGCGCTGTGTGCAGCGGCTGCGCCTCGGGCGCGCTGCCGCTGAGCCGGGACGGGATCTCCGGGATCGAGGAGCTGCTACGGCGGCCGCTCGCCGAGGCCCGTCGAGCGGGGCTCACAGAGCGCGGCTCCCGCGACGCGCTGGGCGTGATCGCCGCGTCGTACGAGTACCACGGCGGCTTCCGGCTGCGGACACTGTCGGCGTGAAGCGTCACCTGGACGACGGCTACGAGCTCGACGACGACCCGGCGCGAATCGACCGCGACGCCGTCCACGCCTGGCTGAGCGAGCACGCCTACTGGGCGAAGGGACGCGGGCGCGACGTTCAGGATCGGCTGATCGACGAAGCGGAACGCGTCGTCGGGCTCTATCGCGACCGACGGCAGATCGGCTTCACGCGCACCTCGTCGGACGGCGCGTCGTACGCCTACCTCGCAGACGTCTACGTCGAGCCGGAGCACCGCGGGCGCGGGCTCGGCCTCGAGCTCGTCCGCTTCAGCGTCGACGAAGGGCCGTACGCCGGGCGGAAATGGCTCCTGCACACCGAGGACGCGCACGACCTCTACCGCAAGGTCGGCTTCGCCGAGCCGAACTACAAGGTCATGGAGCGGCGATAGGCTGGCCGCTCGATGGCCGTTCGCAACTACCAGGAGATGGTCGCGGCACTCCAGCAGTTCTGGAGCGACTACGGCTGCGTGATCCTGACGCCGTACCACACGGAGGTCGGTGCGGGAACGATGAACCCGGCGACCTTCCTGCGCTGCCTCGGCCCCGAGCCGTGGAAGACGTACTACCTCGAGCCTTCGATCCGGCCGATGGACGGACGCTACGGCGAGAACCCGTTCCGCTTCCAGCAATTCCTCCAAGGGCAAGCCGTCGTCAAGCCCGCTCCCGACGACATCCTCGACGTCTACTTCAGCTCGCTCGCCGGAATCGGCATCGATCTACGCAGGCACGACCTGCGGCTGGTCGAGGACGACTGGGAGGCGCCGACCCTCGGCGCCTGGGGACTCGGCTGGGAGGTTTGGCTCGACGGGATGGAGATCACGCAGTGGACGTACTTCCAGCAGCTCGGCGGCTTCGAGGTGGAGCTCGTTCCGGCCGAGATCACCTACGGGCTCGACCGGCTCTCGATGTTCCTGTTCGAGAAGGACTCCGTGCTGGACGTCGAGTGGGCCCCGGGTGTGACGTGGGGGGACGTCTACCGTGAGAACGAGCGGCAGTTCTCCGCCTACAACTTCGAGGCCGCGCCGATCGACGTGCTGATGCGCCGCTTCGACGAGTACGAGCGCGAGGCTGTAGACCTGCTCGACCGCGGGCTCGTGCTGCCGGCGTACGACATCGTGTTGAAGGCGTCGCACGTGTTCAACCTGCTCGACGCGCGCGGGGCGTTGTCGGTCACGGAGCGCGTCGCGTACATCGCGCGCGTCCGGAACCTTGCGCGCCGCGTCGCGGAGCAGTACCTGGGGGAGCGCGCAGCTGCCTAGCCTGCTGTTCGAGATCGGTTGCGAGGAGCTGCCGGCGGCGGCGCTCGACGAGGCGTCGCTGCAGCTGCCCGCGCTCGTGCGCGCGCACGTAGGCGCGAACCCGACTGACCTCTACCTCGCGCCGCGCCGCATCGCCTTCTTCGCCCCGGACGTTCCGGAGCGAACGCCCGACGAATGGGTCAAGGGACCGCCGGAGCATCTCCGCGACAAGGCGGCGGAGGGCTTTGCGCGCCGGCACGGCGTGACCGTGGACGAGCTGACCGTGCGCGACGGCTTCCTCGGCGTGGAACTGGCCGGCAAGGGCGTACGCACGGTCCTGCCCGAGGCGCTGGCCGCGATCGTGCGCGGGCTCACCTTCGCGAAGTCGATGCGCTGGCCCGGCGTGGACTTCCGCTTCGCGCGACCCGTGCGCTGGCTTTGCGCGAAGCTCGACGAGGAGACGATCGACGTGCCCCTGACCGGCGTGCCGTCCGGCGGCGTGACGTATGCGCGTCGCTTCGAGGGCGAGCGCGTGGTCGAGGTCTCGCACGCGCGTGCGTACGTCGAGACGCTTCGCGCGCAGGGTGTCGACCCGGACCGGGCGACGCGCATGATGGACATCACGGCCGCGCTCGACGCTCTCGGGGGCTGGACCGACCCCGGCCACGTCCTCGACGAGGTCGTCTATCTCGTCGAGTCGCCGCGCGTCCAGGACGGCCGCTTCGACGAGAAATACCTGCAGCTGCCGACCCGCGTCATCGTGACCACCATGCAGTCGCATCAGCGGTACTTCCCGCTGGGGGGCAACCGTTTCGCCTTCGTGGCCAATGGGGGAGAGCCGGAGACCGTCCGCCGCGGGAACGAGCGCGTGCTCAACGGCCGCCTCGAGGATGCGCTGTTCACGTTCGAGCGGGACGTCGCCGTCGGCATCGACGAGCTCGCGCAGCGCACCGTCGACATCACGTTCTTCGCCGGCGCCGGGTCGTACGGCGACAAGGCTCAGCGACTCGTCCGGCTCGTCGAGCAGCTCGGCGGGGGCGACGCGTCGCGGGAGGCCGCGCGCCTCGCGAAGGCCGACCAGGCTGCAGAGCTCGTCCGCGAGTTCCCCGAGCTCGAGGGCTACATCGGCGCCGAGTACGCACGGCTCGCCGGGTATCCGGAGGCGGTGTGCGCAGCGATCGAGGAGCACTACCTGCCGGAGTCGGCGCACGGCCCGCTGCCGCAGACGGAGGCCGGACGCATCCTCGCGGCAGCAGACCGGATCGACACGCTGAACGTCGCGTTCGAGCTCGGGCACCAACCGACGGGATCTCGGGACCCCTTCGGCCTGCGGCGGGCCGCGATCGGCCTCTGCCGGCTCGCCACGGAGCGGGGCCTCCGCGTTCCGCTCTCGGTGCTGCGCGAGGACGTCGCGGACTTCACCGAGGAGCGCTTCGAGAACCTGCTCGACGTTCCCGTCGAATACGTGCGCGCGGCCCGCCGCGCACGCGCCGACCACCTGGGGCGAGTCGCGGAGATCGCCCGCACACTCGCCGCGCTCGACCGTGCTCACCTGGAGCGCATCCACACGGTCTTCACACGGGCCCAGAACATCACCGCGAAGGCGGACGGGGCGGCGGAGACGCTGCGGCCGGAGCTGCTGGTCGAGGACGCGGAGCGCCGCGTCGCGGAGACGCTCGGCGAGGTGAGCGCCCAGCTGGAGTCCGCCGAGGCGGTCGAGCAGCAGGTGCACGCGGCCGACCGCCTCGCCGAGCCGCTCGAGCAGTTCTTCCAGGACGTGCTCGTGATGGCCGACGATCGCGACGTGCGCGCGAACCGGCTGAGGCTCCTGCGGGACGTGCGCGACACGATCGAGGCGAGTCTCGGCGATCTTTCCCAGATTCCCCTCTAGGGTCCCGCCGTGACCGACCAGCCGTTCGTCGAGCTGCACGTCGTCTCCGACTCGACGGGCGAGACGGCGGCGCGACTCGTCACCGCGCTCGAGGCGCAGTTCCCCGATACGCGCTTCGAGGTCGTCCGGCATCCGCGTGTCGAGACGGTCGACGACCTGCAGCTCGCCGTGTCGCGCACGAAAGGACGCCCGGCGGTGATGGTGTACACGCTCGTCGACCAGGAGCTGCGCGCGCGCATGCGCGAGTTCTGCAGGCGCGCAAAGCTGCACTACTGCGACCTGCTCGGTCACCCGATCGACGCGGTGGCACGCGTTTCGGGGCAGCCCGCGAAGATGGAGTCAGGCCGCCGCCACCCGCTCGACTCGCAGTACTTCAAGCGGATGGAGGCGATCGAGTTCGCCGTCAAGTTCGACGACGGGGTCGGCGCCGGACTACCTGACGCGGACGTCGTGCTGGTCGGTGTCTCGCGGACGTCCAAGACACCGCTCTCGATGTACCTCGGCTATCTCGGCTTCAAGACGGCCAACGTCCCGATCGTCCGCGGGATCGACCCGCCGAAGGAGCTGTTCGAGGTCGATCGCACGAAGATCGTCGGCCTCACGATCGACGCGGAGCGCCTGTCCGAGATCCGCCATGCCCGCGCACGCCACATGCGCATGTCCAAGCGCGTGTACGCGGAGCTGGTGGAGATCTACGAGGAGCTCGAGCAGGCCGCCGCCGTCCACCGCCGGCTCGGCTGTCCGGTGGTCGACGTCTCCGAGCTGTCGATCGAGGAGACCGCACAGCGCGTCCTGCGGATCGTCGAGCGGCGGAAGGCTGCGACGGCGTGACCAAACCGCGCGTTCCCGCGTGGCGCTGGGCACTCTGGCTCTGCATCCTCGCGCCGGCGCTCGTCGTCTTCTACGTGCTGCTGACGCCCGTCTGGATCGGAATCAGGCTCACCCGCTGGTTCGTCGGCAAGCGCGCGCCTGCGTTTGCGAAGCGCTAGCCCGCGCATCGCGTTCCGGCTCGGACGGCGCCGTCGGCGTCCTCCGGCGTTGTGGGAAGATTTGCCGCCGAATGGCCGGAAACCGATACGTCTACGACTTCGACGAGCCCTCGAGCGGGGGAAAGGAGCTGCTCGGAGGCAAGGGCGCGGGACTCGCCGAGATGACCCAGTTGGGCGTGCCGGTGCCCGCCGGGTTCACGATCACGACCGACGCCTGCCGCGCCTTCATGGCTGCGCATGACATCCCCGACGGGCTCGAGGAGGAGGTCGCCGAGCACATCGCGCGGCTCGAGGAGCGGAGCGGCAAGCGCTTCGGCGACGTGAACGATCCGCTGCTCGTCTCCGTCCGCTCGGGCGCGGCCGTCTCGATGCCCGGGATGATGGATTCGATCCTCAACCTCGGGCTCAACGACCAGGCCGTCGCAGGGCTCGCACGCTCGACGGGGAACGACCGGTTCGCGTACGACTCCTACCGCCGCCTGCTGCAGATGTTCGGCGAGGTGGTCGACGGGATCGACGGGCACCGGTTCGAGCGGCGCCTCTCGGACGTGAAGCAAGGAAAAGGTGTGCAGCAGGACTCCGATCTCGAGGCGGACGACCTGCGGGCGCTCGTCGATGCCTTCAAGACGATCTACGAGGACGAGACCGGACGAGGCTTCCCGCAGGATCCTCGCGAGCAGCTGACACGGGCCGTGCGCGCCGTCTTCGAGTCGTGGGACAACCCGCGCGCGCAGGTCTACCGGCGCGCGCACGAGATCCCGGACGACCTCGGCACCGCGGTCAACGTCGTGCAGATGGTCTTCGGCAACAAGGGCGAGAGCTCCGGCACCGGCGTCTGCTTCACCCGTGACCCCTCGACGGGCGAGCAGGGCCACTACGGCGAGTTCCTCGCCAACGCGCAAGGGGAGGACGTCGTCGCCGGCATCCGCACTCCGCAGCCGGTCGAGACGATGAAGGACCAGCTCCCGGAGGCGTTCGAGCAGCTGCTCGAGACGATGGTGCGGCTCGAGCGGCATTACCGCGACATGCAGGACATCGAATTCACCGTCGAGGACGGCAAGCTCTTCCTTCTCCAGACGCGCTCGGCGAAGCGCACCGCCGCGGCCGCCCTCAAGGCGGCCGTTTCGATGACGGACGAAGGATTGATCACGCGCGAGGAGGCCGTCGCGCGCATCGATCCGGGCGCGCTCGACCAGCTGCTGCACCCGATGATCGACCCGAGCGCGCAGCTCGAGGTCGCCGCGAAGGGCCTCAACGCCTCGCCCGGCGCCGCCTGCGGACGAATCGTGCTCGACGCCGACTCGGCCGAGGAGCGCGCCAAGGCCGGCGAGAACGTGATCCTCGTCCGCTGGGAGACGACGCCGGACGACATCCACGGGATGATCGCCGCGCAGGGCATCCTCACCGTGCATGGCGGCATGACGTCGCACGCGGCGGTGGTCGCACGCGGCATGGGTAAGCCATGCGTCGCCGGCGCGGACGGCGTTTCGATCGACACCGACGCCGGCACGGTGACGCTCGGCGGGCGGAAGCTCGACGAGGGGGACACGATCACGATCGACGGCGGCACGGGACGCGTCTTCGTCGGTGCAGTCGAGCTCGTCCCGCCGCAGATCAACGAGGACTTCGAGACGGTGCTCGGCTGGGCCGACGACTTCCGCCGCCTGAAGGTGCGCGCAAACGTGGACACGCCCGAGGACGCGGCGAAGGCGCGCGAGTTCGGTGCGCAGGGGATCGGGCTCTGCCGCACCGAGCACATGTTCTTCGGCGAGGACCGCCTCCCGGTCGTGCAGGAGATGATCATGGCCGACGACGAGCAGGGCCGCCGGGCGGCCCTCGAGCGGCTGCTGCCGATGCAGCAGTCCGACTTCGAGGGGATCTTCGAGGCGATGGCGGGCTTGCCCGTGACGATCCGGCTGCTCGACCCGCCGCTGCACGAGTTCCTCCCCGACGAGTCGCAGGCGCGCGACGACAAGATGCGGCAGCGCATCCGTGCGCTCCGGGAGGCGAACCCGATGCTCGGCACGCGGGGCTGCCGGCTCGGCCTGATGTTTCCCGAGATCTACGAGATGCAGGTGCGCGCGATCGTGCGCGGCGCCCGCGCGGTGCAGGAGCGGAACGGCGAGGCGCCGCTCGTCGAGATCATGCATCCGCTGGTCGGCTTCGAGGAGGAGCTGCGGCGGCTGCGCGAGCTGACCGTGCGCGTCGCCGAGGAGGAAGCGCCCGGTCTGCCGTATCTCTGCGGCACGATGATCGAGCTGCCGCGCGCCTGCGTGCGCGCCGACGAGATTGCCGAGCACGCCGACTTCTTCTCCTTCGGGACGAACGATCTCACGCAGACGGCGCTCGGCTTCTCACGCGACGACGCGGAGGGAAAGTTCCTCACCTATTACCTGGAGCACGATGTCTTGGACCGCAACCCGTTCGAGACGCTCGACCTCGCGGGCGTCGGGGAGCTGATGCAGCTCGCAGTCGAGCGTGGCCGCAGCGTCAAGGCGGACCTCAAGCTGGGCATCTGCGGCGAGCACGGCGGAGAGGCGAAGTCGGTCGCCTTCTGCCACGACCTCGGCCTCGACTACGTGTCGTGCTCGCCCTACCGCGTCCCGCTTGCGCGCCTGGCCGCGGCACAGGCCGCGTTGGCGGAGTCGGGCGCGGCGCAGTACGTGACGGCCGGCGGCTAGGACCCGACTCCGTTCAAGACCGGCCGTCCGGCCTATTGCGGACATGTCCGGACGGTGGCAGGCTGGCTCGGGGTCCTGCGGAGAGGTTCTGCGGAGAAGGAGCAGATGGGTCGTCGGTTCGTTCCATTCCTGTTGGTGCTCGCCGTGTGCGCGGCGATCGTCGTCGAGCGCGCAGACTCGGCGCCCACGAAGACGTGCGGGGCCGGTTACGTCCACGCGAACCTCAGCTCGGGCGAGAAGTGCCTGAAGGTCGGGCAGTTCTGCAAGATCAAGGGCGACCGCGAGTACCACCGCTACGGCTTCCACTGCCACACCGGCCGTTTGAGCAAGTCGTCCGCCGGCGGCAACTCGACGGGCTCCGGCTGCCAGGCCGGCTACTCGCCGTGCCTGCCGCGCGTCGCGGACCTGAACTGCGGCGACATCGCCGAGTCGAAGAAGCCGATTCGCGTCACCGGCGCCGATCCGTACCGGCTGGACGGCGACGGCGACGGCTGGGGCTGCGAGCCCTAAATGGGCTACTGGCGGTTCCAGAAGCGCAAGCAGCTCGCGCCGGGGGTGCGGTTGAACCTCTCGAAGAGCGGGGCCGGACTCAGCTTCGGGCCGCGGGGCGCGCGCGTCAGCGTCGGCCCGCGCGGCCTCGGCGCGGCGGTGACGCTGCTCGGGACCGGCCTGACGTACTTTTGGCGCCAGAAGAGCAAGCGCTGAACCAGGCGGCGCTGGCGCTAAATCGAGCGCTGGCGATTCCCCTCCCCGCGCAGACGGGCGAGAAGCCGTACACGCGCATCGTGTAACTCTGATGCCTTGCTTCGGTCGTTCATAGCGTCCCAAAGCAGTTGCTCGACTTCATCGAAGGGGTCGTACACGCCGTAGTCGGTCGTGAACGCGTCGATTTGGCGGATCAGCGCATCCGTTTGCGGCCCGACCTCGCGGTTCCATTGAACTACGTCCGTGACGGGAGTCATCACCCGGTATCCCGTTGGGCACGAGACAACCCTAGTCCCGATTCACCAACCCCTCCTGCTACCAGTAGTAGGGAGTCTGGTGAAACGCGGGCCATCGCCCGATCACTGCACTCTCCGGGGCAGTCCCTTGGATGTGGCCGGTTCCGACGATCCTGCGCGACGAGTCGCTCCCGGCAAGAAACGCCCGCCGCCGTCGCGGCACGGGCCTCGAACTGTGGTAGTGCACCTGCTCGCGGAAAGTGCGCAGCACTTTCCGCGAAGGACTAGGCGACAGCCTCCGCGCGTACGACAATCAGCGAGTGCGGCGCCTGCTGGTCGCGGTCATCGTGGGCATGGCCTTTCCGGCTCAAGCCGACGCCGCGCGCGACTACGCGCCCCAAGGGCTGAGCGACACCGTCACGACGGCGCATTTCGTCGTCCACTACACGTCCCTGCGCGGCAACGAGAACGCGATCACGCTGGCGGCCGCGCGGCGCGTAGCCGCGAACGCGGAGCGCGTGTGGTCGGTGGAGGTCGACGGCTGGGGTTACCCGGCGCCGCTCGACGACGGCGATGGGCGCGTCGACATCGACGTGTTCCGGTTCACGAGCGGCTACGCGGGCGACGCGTATCCGCTCTCGACCCACCGCCGCGCGTGGCAGTTCCCGGGACGCATCGAGCTGAACGCAGCCTTCGCGACGAACCTCGGCGTCCTCGGCCACGAGTTCTTCCACGTGCTGCAGTTCGGGATGTTCGGTCGCAACGCGCGCTGGCTCGACGAGTCGACCGCCCGCTGGTCCGAGCACGAGGCCGACTGGCCCGACGGATGGCCGACGGCGCTCGACGACAGCTACCTCGCGCATCCGAACATGTCGCTCGACTGCACCGCGGCCGAATGCCCCGCCGGCACCTGGGACGGAGGCTACGAGCGCTGGCTGTTCTGGGCATTCCTCGCACAGCGCCACGGGCGTACCGTCGTCCGCGACTTCTATTCGACCGAGCCGGCGTGGGCCGCGTCGCTCGCCGTGGGACAACCGTTCAGCACGACCGCGGCGCTCGATTCGTTCCTGCGCGCGCGCGGCTCGTCGCTGGCTCAGGCGTTCAGCGAGTTCGCCGTCGCGAACGCCGCTCGAACGTATCCGGCGGCGGCGCAGGTCGACGGCGTCGTAGCGACGCGCGTTGCGCTCGGCGCTCCCACGAGCGTGCGCGTCGGCCACCTTGCGGCGGAGTACCTCGAGCTCGCCCGTTCCACGCCGTGCCGCGGCGTTCGGCTGCATCTCGCTTTGGCGGCGCCGCAGAAGGCCGACCGGCCGTACCTCGTCTTCGGCACCGTCGCAGCGCCGCTCACGGCCTTCGTCGACATGCAATGGAACACCTGCAGCCGGCGCACGCTGATCGTGATCCCGAACGGCTCGCTCACGGGCGACCCGCTCGACTACACGCTGACCGCCAGCGTCCGCAGGGCGTCGTTGGCCGCCCACTCCGCCTTGAACCGGATGTCGTAGAGATCGTTGCCGACGACGTCGACGTACGCGTCGCCGGGGTAGTAGGCCTGCGCGCGGTTGCCGGGGCGATCGGGGCTGCCGTAGCCCTGCGGGTTCCAGATCACGCGCACGCGCGGCATCGGGTTCTCCGGAAGGTCTTGCGCGACCGGCGGGAGGCCGAGCTTGCGCAGCTTCGCATCGAGGACGTTCTTCGCACCTCCGTGCAGGAGCAGGTAGGTGCGCGCAAACGCCTTGCGGAACATCGCCGTGGTGTAGTTCGGCCCGAGCGCGGCGTTCGGCAGCTGGTTCCACGAGAGGATCACGTGGCCGACGCTCGAGTCCTGGCCGGTCAGGCTCGCGAAGCGGTCGATCGGCCCGAAGATCCCCAGGCGGGCCGCGCCGAAGCAGCGGGCGCGAGGACGAGCGCGACGATGACGAGTACGACGACCCGGAAGCGCACCCCCGGGTCCTAGCGCACGATCAGGATCTCGTCCAGGCTCTTGCGCTCGAGGTCGGGAACCGGCGCGTCTGCCGGGTAGCGGCGCGCGAGCGCTCGAGCATCTCCTCGATCTTCAGCCGCTCGAACCGCAGCGGCACCGGGCGGTACTCGTTCACGCGTAGCCGCGCACCTTCCAGTACGAGACTGCAACGCTCACAACCGCCACCCCGATCAGTCCGGCGACGCCGATCAGGCCCGGCCGTCCGTACGCAAGGTGCCCGCGGCCGAAGCGGGCCAGCGCGAGCGAGGCGAGGATGCCACCGGCGAGCCCGCCGAGATGTCCTCCGTACGAGATCCCGGGCACCGAGAAGCTGAAGAGCAGGTTGACCCCGATCAACGTCAGCGCCTGCCCCGCGAGCTGGCCGGTCTGCTGATACTCGATGATCAGCAGCGCGCCCAGGATCCCGAAGATCGCGCCGGACGCGCCGACGGTGACCTCGGTGGGATTCACGATCAGCGCTCCCGCCGAGCCGGCCAGGCCGGAGACGAGATACAGCGCCGCGTACCGGACGTGTCCCAGGTACGTCTCCACGGGGCCTCCGAGCCAGTACAGCGCGAGCATGTTCAGTCCGATGTGGATCAGGCTCCCGTGCAGGAAGGCGGCCGTGATCAGCCGCCACCAGTCGCCGTCTGCGACCGCCGGCCCGTAGAGCACCCACTTTCCGAACAGGCTTCCGCCGGGCGAATTGATGCCCGCGCCCTGCGCGACCGTGACGAGATAGACGAGGACGTTCACTCCGATCAGGCCCCAGGTCACGAGCGGTGCGCCGCTGGTGCGCGGCATGGCCATCCGCACCTGCTGGCCGACCGAGCCCGCGCGACGCGCGTACGCATGGTCGGGGCAGCGTGGCCCGACCGGGGTCATCGTCATGCACTCGGTGCAGATCGGCCGGTCGCACTCGGTGCACGACAGGCCGGTCTCCCGGTCCGGATGGCGGTAGCAGTAGGCCACGCCGACTAGCGTATCCGCGTGCACGTCCACGTCGCGTTCACTCCGGAAGAGCAGGCGTCGGCGCCGCTCGGCATCGTCGTCGACGTCATCCGCGCGACGTCGACGATCGCGCAGGCGCTGGCCGGCGGCTACGAGCGGGTCCTCTGCTGCCGCGAGATCGACGACGTGCTGCGTCTTCGCGAGCAGCTCCCCGATGCCCAGACGGCGGGTGAGCGCCGCGCCGTCAAGATCCCCGAGTTCGACTTCGGCGTCTCGCCGCGCGACTACGTCCACGCCCGCGGCACGACGCTGCTCCTCTCGACGACGAACGGGACGTCGGCGATCCTCGAGGCTGCGCGGCGCTCCGACGAGGTCTGGCTCGGCTCTCTGCTCAATCTCGGCGCGCTCGTGCGCGCGGCGGTGGAGCGCGGGGAGGACGTCGCCGTGCTCTGCGCAGGCTTCCAGGGAGCGTTCGCCCTCGACGACGCGTACTGCGCCGGACGGATCGTCGCGGCCCTCGAGGGGGAGCGAAGCGACGCCGCGATCGCCGCGGAGCTCGTCGCCCGCGCCTACCCGGACACATGGAGCGGCCTCACCGCGCGCACCTACGGTCCACCGGGGCTCGACGAAGACATACGCTACTGCGCACAGGAGTCGATTCTCGACGTGATCCCCCGCTATGCCGGGATGGAGGGGCCGGCTGCGGAGATCCGTACGTTTTCCTAACCAACTCTATGGGCACCGACGCGTCCAACGCTCCAATGACCCGGATCGCACTGTCACTCGCAGTCATGTGCGCCTGCGCACTCGCGTTCGCCGCCCCGCAGGCGGATGCGTCGACGGGTGTCCGCTTCGGCATCCAGGACGACGCCTGGCTCGGTTACGGGCCGGGCACGCTCGAGTCGCGACTCGACACGCTCGATCGCCTCGGCGTGAAGCTCGTCCGCTACACGATCTTCTGGGACCAGGTCGCGACGGCGCGGCCCGAGCAGCCGAGATGGTCGGGCGACCCGGCCTATCAGTGGGGCGCGGCGGACTCGGTGCTCAAGGGCCTGCACGCGCACGGGATCGGTGTCGTCGTCGACGTCCGCTTCGCGCCGAAGTGGGCGAACGGCGGCAACAAGCCGAACTGGATCCCCGAAAACGGCGCCGACTACGCGAACTTCGTCGTCGCGGTGCAGAACCGCTTCCCCTGGATCCGGGACTGGCTGATCTGGAACGAGCCGAACAAGGCGCCGTTCATGCATCCGGTCGATCCGAAGCTGTACGTGCAGCGCTTGCTCAATCCGGCCTACGCCGCGCTGCACGCGGCGAATCCCTCGGTGCGGGTCGCCGGCGGGGTCACGGGCCCGCGCGCCGGAAGCGGCGGCCTGTCGCCGATCGCGTTCCTGCGTGGGATGAAAGCGGCAAACGCGAAGCTCGACGCCTACGCACACAACCCGTACCCGGAGCGTCCGAAGATCGAGAGCCCTACGTCCGGCGGCTGTGCCCGTTGCGCGACGGTCACGATGGCGACGCTCGGGAAGCTGTTGACCGAGACACAGCGGGCCTGGCCCGGCAAGCGCATCTGGCTGACCGAGTACGGCTACCAGACGAATCCGCCCGACCGCGACCTCGGGGTCTCGTATGGGTTGCAGGCGCGCTACATCGGTGAGGCCGCGCTTCGCGTCTACCGCGCGCCGCGCGTGGACATGCTGATCCAGTTCATCATCCGCGACGATGCGAATCAGGCGGGTTGGCAGAGCGGCTTCTTCACGACGGCAGGGAAAGTGAAGCCGTCGTATGACGCCTGGCGTTTTCCACTCGCGCAAGCGTCGCGGAGCGGCACGAGAACGGTCCTCTGGGGCGAGATCCGCCCCCGGAGCGGCGCGCAGACGTACCGGCTCCAGGTTTACCGCGGCGGCCGCTGGCAAGCGGTGGGCGGCACGGCGAGGACGAACGGGCGCGGGATCTTCCAGCGAACGCTCACCGCGCCGAAGGGCACCAAGGTGCGCCTGTATTCGCTGCGCGACCGGGCAGCCAGCCCGGCGCTCGTGATCCGCTGAGCCCGAGGATCCGGCTCGGCTCGGCGGAGCCACTCGTTCCTGCAGTAGTGGTAACTATCCCTTGACGGGAAGTATCCCGTCTCTGTAGAAGCGCGGGCCGCTGATGGGTCGGTGGAAGGGCCTAATCCGAGGACTGCGCCGCCTGGACATCCGCCCAGGTAAGTGGCATGACTCCGCGCTCGAACCAGTGGCCGATCACGGTCTGGCGGACGTGCCAGTGGATCATCTCCAAAAGTCGGACTGCGCCGATGGTGTAGCCGACGATCCCGGTTTTGTCGATCTGTATCTCCAGTCCCGATTGGGGATGCACCTTCATGTCCACGGCGGTGTCTTTGGGTGTTGCGGTAAACGACACGATCTTTGTGTCGTGTACTACAGGCTGCCTGGAGAGGTACGTAAAGCGAACGTCGGCGTTGTCAGAAGCGACCCAACTATCAGTCTCGCTTACAGCGGCGATCATCGGGACGAGAAGTCGGTGCTTGTCGAGGTTCGAGAGTTTGCTGAGCACGGCGAGGGGGTCATCGCTCGGCACGTTCGTAGCCGCGTAGGGCTGTACCCGCTGAATGAGTGTGCGCTCGTTCTGGCCGAGGCCGCGAATCATTGGCGGGCTAAGCACTTTGAACTCGCACTCATCGGTGAAGATCGGGAATTGAGTCCCCCGCTTCCGCCGTACGCTGGGGGGCGCGAGTTCGTAGACGAGATGGTCAAGG
>WNGB01001088.1_pt1 | contig 101233 bp, 94 predicted proteins | sample 5400681 | NCBI WGS metagenome assembly WNGB01 (sample SAMN13153367, study PRJNA577476) | soil metagenome | isolation source: 115 cm soil or saprolite under grassland replicate 2 | place: USA:California | collected 2016-06-15 | reverse complement strand
TAATTAGCTCTTCAAAAAAACGTGTCGGTTTCTTGAAAAGAACAGCAGTGCGCGCTTTGCCGATCGAAATGGTCGCGCCCATCGCGAAAGTTCCGTCGAGGCGTTCTAGCGCCATCAAGTTTCCGCCTTCATCGACCACAGCGACGACCCCGCCGGGGGCATTGTTCTTCTTTGCGTAATCGACCGCGGCGGCGATCGCTTTTTTTGCGCCGTCGAGGTTGAGTGATTTTTTCTCCACCACTTGCGCGTGGCTACTCGCGACGGCCACAAGCGTCGCAATGACTGTTCCGGTTGAGATTTTCATAAATTTTTACGGGGTCTTAGATTTGCCGTCCTGGCCGGCCATTTGCGAGGCCCGGCCAGGCGGCATTGGTGTTATTTGACCGGATGTTCAAAGGCGGCTTCGCCGAGGTTTGTCTCAGCAAAGGCGCACCACATCTGCACCTTGGCGATGTCCGGGATGTAATCTGGGACGACGATCGATTTCTTGACCTTCTGACCTTTCGTCATCAGCCGGTCCAAGAGGTAGCTCTTCCCATTTGAGTCCACGACCTGCCAGTGCGGATCGGGTGTTTGCGGTGGGACGAAGTCATCGGAGAGCGTGAGCGTGCTCTTGCCGTTTGCCGTCGTGTGCGTGACGAATCCCTTGTTTGCTTTTGCGCCTTGGAACGGTCCACTCTTGTGGCTGTCCTGGGCAAAGCTGCTCGTCACAGCAATGGCCAGCGCGGTTAAGGAAGCGAGTAATGTTTTATAATTCATGTTGTTTACTTGTTCTGTTTGCGACCGGGCTATTTCCGGCTGCAGTTCACCCGATTCGTCGCGGCGCTCGCGGAATCCTTACACCTGTAAACGGGATCTCTGATTCCGGATGGGCAAAACGGATTGGATAACGCAAGCGTCGCGCCACATCGCGCACGCTGGTTCCGGCGTCGCACCGAAACGGTCTTTTCTTTAGATGTGAAAATACAGAAGCGACTTTACGGCCAGGAAAGTTCGCAATCGTGAGACGCGCTCGCCGACACGCGTGACGCGTGCGCTACCGGAATAAACGATCGTGCAGCGCGGGAATTGAAACAGTCAGCTATCGCGGGTGCTCAGCGAGCTTTTGTTTCATCCGCTCCTTCGCTTCCTCGCTGAGCGGCGGCCCCTGAACTTCGCCAGTATGTTCGGGAAATTGCCGTGCAGTGTCGCGAATGTAGCGAAGCTGTTCTTCGTAACGCTGGCACCAGCAGCAGATCAGAAAATGAATTCGTTTCTTGATCCGCATGGTTAACGGCATCGGCTGGTCCATCGATTGCGACAAAATGCGTACCATGTCCCGGCATTTCGGCGTGTGTTTGCCAATGAAAATCACCAGCTTGGTTTGCAGCCAATTGCGCCGCGCCAGGACCGATGGATTACCGACCGGAGATGGATTGTATGGTTCAGCCGCCATTTAAATTTCCTCGTTGGATCGATTCATCTCATCCGCGTCTACTACACGAAGCGGCAGCGACGCGGGTAGTGATCGTCTGCCAACGCGGTCCATAGTGTGAATGTAAGCGCCGCTCACCGCGCATTTGCCACCGTTGTTAAGATTGCCGTTGTGCGATGCTTGCGAGCTGGTCTCGTAAACAGCTGCTTGGTAATGCGCGCAAGCTGGAGCGACGCTAAAGGAAAGAACAGCCAGCGTCCGGTGTGCCAGTGACCTTTACCGGCGATCGCTTGATGATAAACAAGCAGCGCGGCGGCGATATAAGCCAGGCGATGAAGGAGCTTCCAATTTCTTCCGCCCAGACTGCGAATGGAGAACTGGTTGCTGGTGACGGCCAGAATAATGAGAATCGACAGTCCGGCGGCACCGTACCAGATAAATGGTTTCGAAAAGCTCCGTAGCAATCCGTCCGATCCGCCTTCGTAAACTACATGTGCGGCAAGGTGCAAAAGCGCGTAGATGCACGCTGAAACGCCGACGGCACGACGATGGCGGTTCAAAGCCGCGACGATTCTCGACTTTGGAAACAATGCGCGCAGCGGGCTGAGCGCGAGCACAGCGCCCAGCATCCAGATCGCAATCTCGCCGGTTAGATGCAGCAGCTTCTCGACCGGGTTTGCGCCGAGTCCGCCGGTCAACGCTGGAACAACCAGCAGCCAAATACCAATGCCGATGAGAGTGCTCAGGGCGAATAATTTGTTCCCGAGAATCCTTGCCAGCGTGTTCATGTCTTAAAAATTCTTCCGCAAATCCATCCCGGCGTAGAGATGTCCGACTTGTTTTTCGTAGCCGTTGAACATGAGCGTCGCTTGCTTGCCGGAAAAGAATCCGGCACCGATCACGCGCTCGCTTTTCTGGCTCCATCGCGGATGATCGACGTTGGGATTCACATTGGCGTAGAAGCCGTACTCGTTAGGCGCGAGCTGATTCCAAAGCGTCTTGGGCTGCTCGGCTACGAACTCGATTTTCGCCAGCGACTTTGCGCTCTTGAATCCGTACTTCCATGGAATGACGACGCGGATCGGCGCGCCGTTCTGGTTGCGCAGCGGTTTGCCGTAAAGACCGACCGCCAGAAACGCGAGTTCGTGGCGTGATTCCTCGATCGTTAGGCCTTCAGTGTACGGCCACGGAAAATCGTTCGAGCGCTGCGCTGGGCAATTCGCCGAATCGAAAAAAGAAGCAAAGTGAACATATTTCGCTTCGCCCTTTGGCTGTGCGAGATCGACAAGTTTTGCCAGGGGAAAACCGTCCCACGGGATCACCATTGACCATGCTTCGACACAACGATGCCGATAATTACGCCGCTCGATTGGGCCGAGAAGCTGAATCAATTCGTCGACGTCCATCTTGCGCGGGTTCGCGCATAATCCGCTGATTTCAATGGACCACGGTCGCGTTTTCCAGCCGCGATTGGCCAGTTCCTTCGGCTGATCTTTCGCTAGACCCCATTCGTAAAAATTGTTGTAGCTGGTGACGAGATCTTCGGGCGTGATTTTGACACCATCGAGCTTGTAACCGGCGTTAAGCGCGTCAGGAAAACCTGTGGATGCGGCCTGCGAGGTCAGCGGCAAGAACGCCGATGCGGCCACACCGAGTCCGAAGACACGCAGAAATTCCCGACGTCGCAGATAGTACGGCTCCGGTGTTGCTGCCGAATCCGGCAAATCCCATGGGCGATGTGCGTAATCCTTGCGCGCTGTATCCATTTCCACAGTGATACGTCGATCTAGGCATCCCAATCCTTACACGTATAAGGTCGTCCATTTCGCAGAATATTAGTGTCGCGACAGCGGCGAGATATCTCCGGCGAATACTATGATCGCCCGCGCTGTAAGGAATCCGCCGGAATCGCGACGGATTTCTAAACTTGCACGTCATGATCACGATTCGCTCTTCCGCAGATTCCTCGACGCCAGCCCTGGTTGCTTTGGAAGTCACGCTTACGGCGCCGATTGGCGTTTACACCATCTGTTCCGAAGAACTGATGGACGGTTCGCATTCGCCTTTTAGCGGCGCATTGTTTGGGGCTATCTCGTGGCCGCGTTCGCGTTTCCAGCTCACACCCGGAATCATCCTCGAACAGCAGATGTTCTTGCCGCATGACAGATCGGCCGCAGCCTTCTCATGGCAATTGCACAGCCCGTTTCCGATGCAAGCACACCTTGCCGTCAAACCGTTGTTCTCCGGGTGCAGTCCTCGCTCATATCGAGATGTCGGATTCCAATTACAATCAGAAGATGAAGGTGGCCATCTGGTCTGGCTGCCAAACGTTCGAGGCCCCAGAATCATCGCCGACACCAACGGCTCTTACCGCAATGAGTTAGTGCGAACTTGCGATGATCTACTTGCCTCTTGTACCCGTGAACCTTTAAACGCGCCAGGTACATTTGAATTCCACCTGAGCGATAGGCCCTCTGTCCTCATCTTCAGTAATCCAGACCTTCAGACCAAGAGCAGCCAACAAATAGGCACGTTTCTTGCCGGGCTCATGCTTCCCGCGGAACGAACCGAGCGCGCGATGGCCGAATCCAACGTGCAAACAGACTCTCGCCTCGTTCGCGCCGCCTAACGATGAATCAGTCCAATGGATTCACTGTCGCAACAAAGCCAGCGCGCCGGGAGCCCCTGCGACGAACCCGCAACATCGGCCGAGTCGATGACGCATTAAGAAGGGCGTACGAGAAGTACGATAGATCAGCAGAAACCAAGCGGCTGCTGCATCTCCTTCTTCGGTGATTTAGAGGACCACTACTGCCGCATGAAGCGTTGTGTTTCTCGGTGAGCCTTAACTTCGCCCGACTTCTTGCCGCTTGTCTGTTCGGAGGCTCAGGACCAGCAGGGTTTCTCCACGCGATTGCGCTTAGGCAGGAGCTAATCGGTAGCTGCCCATTGCGAAGAATGCCGAGGTGCTCAAAGGCAGAGTTCGAGGCATTTATTTACGAGGAGAAATATACTGGCTCGGCAAACAGGTGAACGGGCGGCGCAGCGCCGTATCTTTGGAAACTCGCGACTACGGTGAAGCTGTTGAGCGCGCACGCGAGATTCTCGAACGACCGGAACTTCAGCCGGCACAGGCGTTCAACGCTGAGATTGAGCGATTCCTGAAGCACAAGTTCGACACGAACCGATTCAGCCGGGCGAGCGCAGATACGAAAGCTTATGTCCTGAAAATGTTCGCCGAGCATGTGAAGAATGTTCCGCCAGCCAACGTGACAGGCTACCAGTGCAAGACCTTCTACCAGGGGGCGAAAGCACGCGTGGCTCCGAGCACTGCCGAGAGTTACATGTTTACTCTGCGTTCGTTCTTCAATTGGTGCGTGGCGCAGAATCTGTGTAGGCGCAATCCTGCGCTCGACATCCAGCTCGACCGAATTTATCACAAGGGCAGAACTCGCTTTGCGGATCTCGACGTCGCGCAGCGATTGATTCAGAACGCGCCGAATGACAATCTGCGCTTTATTCTGTTCTGTGGCTTTCACACTGGCATGCGGAAGCTGGAGATCGTCGAAGCTGTGCCTGAGTGGTTCAACCTCTCAGCCCGTACGGTGGAGATTCGCGCTACGACGACGTTTCGCCCGAAAGACCGCGACGCCCGGACAGTGCCGCTGACGGATCAATTTTCCGAATTCCTTCAAGGCTATGGTTTGGGCGCACCTTACGTGTTGTAGCCGGATATCCCGCACGCGAAGCACCGCTACCGGTTCGATTTCCGTCGCAGTTTTTCCGACTACATGAAGGCAGAAGGTGTACCGTGGATCAGTCCGCACGTAATCCGCCACTCCTTCGCTTCGATCTGTGCGAGCAAAGGAATCGACATTTATCGCATCGCAACTTGGTTAGGAGACGACGTAAGCGTGGTGGAGCGGCATTATGCAAAGCTGCGACCGGACGATCGCGAGATCATGCGCGCGTTTACCGTGTAACCAACGCCTCCGTGCCGTTTGAAAGTTGCTCGCCCGCTTTCAGGCGATCAATGCATGTGTCCAAATCCCGAATGTCAAAACGAGTGAGCCGATTGCCTCGAACAAACGGCCTCAGCCATTTCGCCCGTTCAAATTGCCGTAACAATTCTTTGCTGCCGACGTATCCGGCGGCCTCATCAGGCGAAAGGCCTCGGCGAAGTTGCGAGTATTTCATTTGCGTCGGGTGCTTGGGGTTAAACGGAAAAGAGAATCACACACGATGCATAGTCCGATGCGCGAGACTCGGAGCGGAATGGCGTTACTCCAGGTCGAGTTTATTGATGTGCTACGACTAGAAGAAACGGAGCTGGAGCAGCGAGGCACGCCCGCGAAGCGTTTGCCTCGAATCTCGGCGGCAACAACCAAACGCCGCGCCCGAACCCGCACGAGGTAAATGCGAACTGCCAGCTTGGTTTGCGTCTTACGGGACAGCATGTCGTCGAAAGCACCACGTCGTAACAAGCAGCTTGCTCTAGTCGCGAACCGCCGGCGCAATGGCGTTGTGAAACAACGGAAGGTGTATGCTCCCAGAGTTTTTAGGAGGGACGCCCTACCCCTTAACGCAGCTAAGGAATTTCCGACCTAGCGCTAACCCGCTCTTAACGCATGAGCAACCTCACGACATGGCAGCGTGCACGCAGCGTTTCAACGATGTCATCTGCGCCATTCACGCGTCCGTCACCGTCGATGCCACGCGGAGCCTAACGCCGCCAAAAACGGCATTGTCGAGCTGCGACAGAAGGGCGTCGCCCTCCGGCTCATCCGCGAGTTGCTCGCAAGTGGCGGCGTGGCAGTTGGAACGAATACGATCACGCCGTTCCTCGCGGAGCTGAATGGGTGCGACACGCCGTAACGAGCCGACACGATCCAATCATCGATGCGCGGCTGTCCACAATGTGTTTGGCCGGCGAACTGCGGCCCGTTCCGGTAACAACCGGATCGTCACCACCCGCGTGGTCGCCGATTCAGCCCGCTGCCAAACGCGAAGACTCCGGGCCTGCTTCGGTGCGGGAACACCTGCGCAAACCCGCAGACTTCGCGGGCGGGTGGTTGAAGGTTGATGATGCCGCTGCTCCGCAGCCGCATGGATGCGCGACGAGGCGCTGACGACTGCTCACAACCACGGACGGTAAGACGCAACAAAACACAACCAATGTCGGATTTTATCGCTCGCTGCGCGCGCCGTAAAGGTATTGCTCGCGCGGCTGTGCTCCACCTTTACTGTGCTCGCTCCGCGTCAGGAGGTTCGTATCGGTTGCGTTGAGAACAGTTGTGTTCGCGCGGAACTCCGCAGTCGATGCCGTAAGTGAGATTGCACAACTCATGAGAAGTTGGAGGCAACGCGATTTTGATGACAGACGGATCACGCGCAACATCCGGACCGAGTGCGATCCAGTCCATGGAATCCAAAAATGCTACAGTGAAAATGCTACAGTCAGTCGCGCTGCCGTCGCTTCCGGAAGCAGATGTCCCGATTTCTAAACGAGTTATGATGGTGCGCGGTAGAGGTTTCGAACCTCTGACCCCTACCGTGTCAAGGTAGTGCTCTACCACTGAGCTAACCGCGCCTGGATCAGAAGTGATAAGTGATCGGGGATAAGTGATCAGTCAAGACCGAGGAAGGGCCGATCACGGTTCACTGATCACAGATCACGTAGATTCGCCCACTTCGCCACTGGACAACATCGAGGCGCGAGACGACTATTCGAGTCCCGTGAGTGCCCTCTTTTTCAAGCGTTTCCTCCAGCGACCGTTTCAAATCGCATCGATCATCCCCAGCTCGAAAGCGCTGGTGGAACGGGTCGCCAGCAAGATGGATTTCAGCCAGGCGCGCGTGATCGCCGAGTACGGTCCGGGGGAAGGGGTGCATTCGCGCGAGATCGCCCGGCGCATGAGTCCTGATTCGCAGTTACTGCTGTTCGAGCTCGACCGGGCGTTCGCGCGGGATCTTGAGCGACAATTTGCGGGCGATGCCCGCGTACATGTGATTCATGGGGATGCAGCCTCGTTGCCCTACGAGTTGAAACGACGCGGGATCGCTTCCTGCGATTACATCCTTTCAGGCATTCCGTTCAGCATTCTTAAGATCGACAAGAAACGCGCGCTCCTGCGAAAGACGCATGATGCGCTCGCGCTGGGCGGCAGTTTCATCATTTATCAAGTGACCAATGAACTGAAGCAGCACGCCACGCTTTTCGAGCACGGCGAATCGGAATATTTCCTGCAAAACATACCGCCGATGTTCATTACCGTTTTTCACAAAGCGCCGTTAAATGGTCGCGAGCATCGAACCAGACGGCGGCGGCCGGTAGCCGTTTGCGCGGATCGTTCGACATGACGGATCGGCCGACCCGGATAGAAAAGGATTCAATGGGCGAGATGTCGCTGCCGGCATCCGCGCTTCACGGCGCCTCGACACACCGTGCGGTTCTGAATTTTCCGGTGAGCGGCTATCGATTTTCACGGCCGTTTATTCGCGCCTTGGGCTTGATCAAATGGGCGGCTGCGCAAGCGAATCACGATCTCGGTTTGCTAGATGCCGAGCGGGCCGCGTTGATCGTGCAAGCAGCCGAGGAGGTCGCAGAGGGCAAGCTCGACGACCATTTCCCGCTCGACATTTTTCAGACGGGTTCCGGTACGAGCACCAACACCAATGCGAACGAAGTAATCGCCAATCGTTGCGCGCAGCTAGCAGGCAAAACGATCGGGTCACGTGAACTGGTTCATCCGAACGATCATGTCAACATGGGCCAATCGAGCAACGACGTGATTCCGTCCGCGATTCACGTTAGCGCGGCGGAACAGCTAAAGACCTGTCTGATCCCGGCGCTGGAAAAATTACACGGTTCGCTCGATGCGAAGGCGAAGGAGTTCTGGGACATCATTAAGATCGGCCGGACCCATTTGATGGACGCGACGCCAATCCGGCTGGGACAGGAATTCTCCGGGTACGCGCAGCAGGTTGCTTATGCGAAAGAGCGCGCCCAAAAATCGATCGAGGTTTTGCGCGAGCTGGCGCTGGGTGGAACGGCGGTGGGCACGGGGCTCAACCGCCATGTTAATCTCCCGGGAAAGATGCTGCGCCATCTGGAGCAGCGCACCGCCATCCCGTTTGTAGAGGCAAAGAACCATTTCGAAGCGCAGGGAGGAAAGGACGCGGTTGTGGAAGTGAGCGGTCACTTAAAGACGATCGCCGTCAGCTTATTTAAGATCGCTAACGACATCCGCTGGCTGGGAAGCGGTCCGCGTTGTGGCATCGGCGAAATCCAGCTTCCGGCTACGCAACCGGGTAGTTCAATCATGCCGGGCAAGGTAAACCCGGTGATGTGCGAATCGGTGATGATGGTGTGCGCGCAGGTGATCGGAAACGACACGTGCATTACCTGGGCCGGGGCGAATGGAAATTTCGAGCTCAATGTCATGATGCCGGTGATGGCGCATAACCTTCTCGAGTCGATCCGGCTGCTTGCGAACGTGGTCGATGTTTTCTGCGAAAAATGTGTCCGCGGTATCGTGGCGAACAAAGAGCGCTGCCGGGAGTTGATCGAACTATCCATGGCAATGGCAACCAGTCTCGCGCCCAAAATCGGTTACGATCGTGCGGCCGAAATTGCGAAGGAGAGCGCGAAAACCGGTCGCACTGTTCGTGAAATTGCTCGCGAGAAAAAGGTGCTGCCGGAGAAAGAACTCGAGGACGCGCTTGACCCAATCAAAATGACTGAACCGGGCGGCAAAGACGCGGAGTGATAGAGTGACGGAGTCGTCGAGCAATGGGGGATGAGCGCTCATCGTTTATGTCGGTATTCGTCAGCAGCTGCCGGACAAACTCTTATGTATAGAAATGACCAATGACGAATGACGAAGCACGAATGACCAAAGAAGCACGCTTCGAACTTCGTCATTTGTCATTGATTCGGATTTCGTCATTCGGATTTCGTTATTGAACCCATGGTTGCCAAACTCGAGGGGCCGCAGTTCTCAGGTGGAGCGAATATTGCGATCAAATGCCCGAGTCACACGTATGAGCAGACCGTCGCTTTTTATCGGGACACGCTGGGGCTGCCTTTGATCGAGGAAGAAAAGGACGGCTGCATTTTTCAATTCGGTCCGAACCGCCTTTGGATCGACAACGTGCCGAATCTGAGTCATCCCGATCTCTGGCTGGAACTGGAAACGAACGATACCGAAGCAGCCGCCTCATTCCTGAAAGTGCACGGTGTTGCGCGGCGCGATGAAATCGAACAATTACGCGAAGATTTTAACGGCTTCTTCGTTGCCGCGCCCAACGGCGTGATCCATCTCGTCATTGGTCCCGAAGAAGGATAGCGGCAGATGCCCGCAGATTACATTCTACGTCTGATCGAACAGGTCTCGCTGATGCTGGCCGAGCTAAGTCGGTTGAGAGCTGGCGAGAAGCCAGCACGGATTAGTGCGCTTTGTCTACGCGAGACTGGGTTGCCGCTGGATTTTGTCAAACATTCCTCCCCGGAAACGATTCTGCAGCTGCTTGAGAGTGGCGGGGGCACTCAGTACGCGCGTGCAGTTTTATTGGCGGAAATGCTTTTACAAGATGCCGATCTAAGCGATGCCGCCGGCAAAAATCGAGAAGCCACCATCAGTCGCTCTCAAGCAGAGGCGCTGCTCACGCACAGCATCGATCAGCTTTCACCGGAAGAGCAAACCGTATATCGGCCAAAACTCGAGGCCCTGACTCTCGATCTCAAACGTGACGTCCAAGGATAGCGAGATCGCGCTCCACGCCGTCGAGGCGCGCAACACCTGGAAGAAGTCCCCACCGTTCAAAGCCGAGCTGCCCAAATAATTTCAGACTCGGTTTGTTGTGTCCGAAGATCACGCCGACCATGGCGTTAATCCCAAGCGATGGCGCCCGGGCAATTGCGTCTTCCAACAAGCGCCGCGCGACGCCCTGACGCCGGAATTTTTCATGAATGTAAACGCTGATTTCCGCCGTGCCGCGATAGGCGCAGCGCGGCAGGAATTTTTTAAAATCCAGCCAGCCGATCACGCGACCGTCGTTTTCCGCTACCCAGAATGGATGTTGATCGGGTGAATGTTCGCGGAACCAAGGTAAACGCGCCTCCACCGTGATCGGTTCGAGCTCGGCCGTCACCATGCGTGTCGGCACAGTGGCATTGTAGATATCGATAATGGCGGGAAAATCGGATTCGAGCGCGTCGCGGATTGTTATTTTATCTGTAGCGGCGGCCTGTTTATCGCGCTGTAGCCTCGGCGAAAGCGGATGACCGCCGATCTTCTAAAGTGACAGCGCTCATAGAGCGCCGCTACAGGGCGGACGCGGTTTGGAAAAACGCATTTTCGAAAGTCGGTTGAAACGGACCGGGCTTCGTTTCACCGATTCGAAATCGCGGACTGATTTCTGATTGGGTAGAGCAATGAACGTCGATGTCGATCCTGCCGTGTTTCGCGAGCGACGCGCGCACGGCGCCCAAGGCAAGCTCGGGTGTGTTGCAATCGCGGCTGAGATGGCCGAGCACGATCCGCTCGATTTTTCCCGGCAGCAATTCCTCGATCACACTTACCGCCGCCGTGTTCGACAGGTGCCCATGCCGCGATTGGATCCGCTGTTTCACCGGCCACGGCCGATGTGAATCGTTCTGCAAAAGTTTTTCGTCATGATTCGTTTCGATCACGAGCGTGTGCACTTCGCGCAATCGCTCGACGACCATCTTCGTCGCGTAACCGAGATCGGTGATGAAACCGAGCCCGCTCGATCCCGCGTGAAAAGCAAATCCCAGCGGATCGACAGCGTCGTGCGGCACCGGGAATGTTTGCACCGTGACGTCGCAAATCGAAAACTCCGAACCAGTCCGAAAAATCCGCCAGTTGGTCCCGAAAGCTTTCGGGACTCGCTCGAAGAATCCGTCGCACCGAATTGCCTCCGCCGTGAGCGCGTTGCAATAAATCGGCAGATCAAATTTGCGGCAGAGAACTTCAAGGCCGCAAACGTGATCGCCATGTTCGTGAGTGAGAAGCACGCCATCCAACTGATCGGGCGTGACGCCGCACTGGGCCAGACGCAGTACCAATTGCCGCGCGCTCAGTCCGCCATCGACAAGAATCTTGCAATGACCGGTTGCGAGCAATGCGCTGTTTCCCGCGCTGCCGCTGCCGAGCATGGTCAAGCTGAACACGGATCTTAAATTAGCCTTGTTGCTTCAACTTGCGCAAACGGAAACGAATGGAAATGACGAATAGCTTCGCTACGTTAAGGCGTTGAAGCGTTAAAAGGATTTGATCTCAGCCACCGGCCTGCAGCTCGCGGAGTCGGGCGTGCAGCCGCGCCAGGATATTGCGCTTTGCCTCGCGGCTAAGAGATATTCGCGTATCGAGCATCTGGTCTAGTTGCTCGAGCGCTCCGTCGGTTGGATAAGCTAGCCGGGCTTGGAGCACGGCAATCTTCACCTGCAACCATCTGCGAATTGACGCCTCGTTGGGCACGTCAATTTCACGCAGCGCATCGAGCCCCTGCCGGTCCTGGCGGATCTCCTCTCGGATGTCGCTTCGGATCGCCCGAAGTTGCGCGCCCGACACTGGTGGAGGGCCCGTCACTGGTGGAGGGCCCGTCTCCGCGACTCCGAAGAAAGTGAAGTTGTAAGTGCCGACGGGCAGAGGGATGCCATACGCATCGGTCAGATCGGCGTCGAGGAGGAGGCGTCCTGTATCCTGCCTGCCCAGTTGCCAGACCCGAAACTTCTTCCCGGTGGTTTTGTTCCGATCCACGCCGTTCGCAGAGACGAACGTCCCTTGAAAGGTGCCCAAGGCATCGTCACCAGTCACTCTGTAGAAAACCTTCGTCAGGTCGGTGCCGGAGTCGATGTAGGGATGGAGCGGATAGCTCCACCTGCCCCCGCCGGTGTAGGAGCCGTTGCCGGTAGTCGTTGTGCCGTCAGGCTTGACCAGATCGAACGTGTTCTTCGTCACATTGGCGATCTTGAAGTCGCCGTTGGCCGCGGTGTTACCCTGAACCTGGTCGATATGCACCTTATCGCCGTTGGCGAGGTTGTGTTGCCCCGGCGTGGTAATCTTGATCGGCGAGATCCCCCTGCCGCTGACGCCGCTGATGGCGTGGTAGAGGGTATCCCCGTTGCTCGAATTCGCCGGTCCCGAATAGTAGAGGGAGACATTTTTCACCGGACCGTAGGGCGCCTGGATGGTCCATGGGTTGATGTTCTTCAGGCCTTTGGTGCCGGTGACGGTGAGCTGCAACTGGGTCGCCCCGCCGGCGCCGACATCCGCCGTGTCGTCGTCCACGGAGAAACCGTATCCGGAGAAGCCCAATTGGACATGGACGAACCAGACGAAGGGATCGAGATTGAAGACATTGAACCGCTGGCCGCCGGTCGCAATCTTCGGATCCGGATACCATTGGGTGTGGTTGCCTTTGGTATCGACCTCATCCGGATACTTGGTGAAATCGCTCACCCCGCGCAGCACGGATTTGATCATGTCGCGGATCATCGACGTCACCATATTGCCGTCGTCCGAATCCTTCGCAGCCTGGTTGAAGATGAATCCCATATTGGCCCCGACAACATCCTGCATGAATTTGGACACACTGTCGTTGTTCGAGTGGCCGATCTGGTTCATCGAGGCCATGACCAGATAGACTGCCTTGGAGAATTCGTAAGGATCGTGCCACGCCGGTTCGTTGGAAAATTTGGATTTGTCAAAACCGATTAACGGATGTCCCGGGTCACCCGATTTGGTCGGAGTCCACAGCAACGTTTTTGGCGGCGAGAAGGTGAATGACGCATTCATGGAGGCTTTGTTCGCCACCTGGCTCAGGATGAGCGACTTCCGATCGCTGGCGATCTTCAGGATCACGGCGTCACCCTGGTGGAGATCGACTTCTGTCATTGCGTCGTCCAGACCGGGGCCTTTTACCGCCATGCCCTCGACCAATTCGGGGTGCGCTTCGTTGAAGGTAAGCGTCGCCGTCCTCTTCTCCATGGATCCGGTGATCGCCGTCGGGGCCGTGGGAGCGCCCGGCGTCTGGTCCTTCCAGTGCGTCAAGTAGTATTGCGCCCACGAATACCAGAGTTTGATCATGACATTGGAGGCGTAGTCATCGGTAGGTCGGGTGAACGTGAAAGCGCAGGCTTCGCTCGAGGCGATCAACGGTAAGCTCAAGGTGACCGTTCCCGCCGCCTTGTTGACGTCTTTGACCGTGGTGCCGGGTTGGATGGGGTTGGGCGTCGGAGGGCTTACCGGCGGAACGCCTGTGACGAGGTAATCCTTCTCGACGAAGGCGATTTTGTCGGGCTCCGCGAGGTTGAGGTGCAGGGTGGTGCTTGGCGGTAGATCGGGGATGCCTCCCGCCCATCCGATGGTAGCCGAGACCGGCGCGGTGCCGCCGCTCGAGAGCATGTATTTGTCATTCTGCCAGTTTATCCCGTCGCCATAACCCCAACGGACCGCTTTTAAGGGGCTTTGCGCAAAAATGTTTGCGCCGGACGGGATCTTCATCGGCAAGTTCGGGTCGTTATTGAAGTTGTAAAAGGGCCAGCCTTTGCCGCCAAAATACTGCCCGAGGAGCGTGTTGTCGGGGGCGGTGAATAGACGAATCGCTTTCTGCAAAAAGTCGTTCGTATTGATGGCGCCGGTCCAGCCGTAAACATCGGGATTCGACCCGGGCTTCCAGCCATCCCTGTTGGCCCTCGGGCCGATCCCGGATGACTGGGGCACCACCCAGACGTCGAGAGCTTGAAACGCCAACGGCAGATACAGGCTATCGACATTGGATACATCGAGATTAGACAGGGTGACCAATTGGTTGTCCGGGATTTCACTCTCGCCAATTGTGCACTTTTCCTTATCTGTGCACTTGGTCTTTTCCGTGATTTTCGGATTGACCAGGTAGCCGTGGTCGCGAATCGTCCACTCCGCGAGTTGATCCTCGCTATCGTCTTTTGGAGCGCTGGAGACTTCGGCCCGATACCACATCACGACGCCGTTCGGGATCGTGTCTGCGCTGGGCTCGGCGGGGGCGATGGCGCGTTTCGCGTTGGGATCGTATGTCAGGGGATTGGGGAGCCCGGTCGCTGTGAGGTATTGGCCATCGGTCCCAACGCCCATGCGGCCGCCATTCCAGAAGACCAGCGGAATGCTCACGAGAATGCTTTGGCCGGGTTTCAGGCCGAAATAGTATTTACCGTCCGTACCCTGGTAACCGATGTAGCCCCGGTATTCTTTCTTGGGCGGATCGTAAGGATCATACAAGCCGACCGCTGGATTACTCGCGAGGATGTTCGAGTTGGGATCCCGCATGATCGGATATACGGTCTTGTCGGTGGTGTTATTCGTGATTCGCAGGGTCTTCCGCGGCACCGTGGTGTTGTCCGTGTCGGTCCCATACGTCAAAAACTGCCTGGTCTTCGAACCGGAGGCGGCGGGATTTGGATCAAAGGGCTGCTTGCCATCGTCGGGGGCCCCGCCACCGGGCCCTGTTGGCATAAGGTAGGTGGATTCTGTCGCCGCCCGGGCGAAGGGGGCGAGCAAGGAAGCGGCGAGAAGAAGTGCAGATACGGATATCAAGGCGAACGTGAATGTGATTCGAAGCGCAAAAGCGCGTGCAGATTTATTTTGGTGTTTTTTCATTTTGTTTGCCGCGACGGATTTCAGAAGCGAGCAGCCTGCTTTTACTTAAAACGCAAAAATCCGTCAATAGTATTTTCGAAAAACTTGTAAAAGACTTTTGCACTACGGATTACCCAGATGCCGCGGCCGACCGCTGTAGTCGGGGGCGTTGACCCCGGCGTGGAACATTCCTTCGATGCCATCTTACCGAGAGGCAACGGCTTTATCCCTTTGCTCGGCATGACTCGGAGAGAGAATTACATTCGCGCCGCTTGAAACTACGACTTCTCATTTGCGTCGCACTAGCCAGCGCGCTGTTTAGAGGCATAGATTCCGCTGCGTCGCCAGATGTACCGGCTACAGATACCGGCGCTCTAGATTTCAAGCCATGGGGACTGCTCGCGATTCAGGATGGCGGGCGTCGTAAACCGGTGGACACGTTTGCGAAGGAAACGCTGATCCGAGTAACTGGCGGCATTGTTCGGCATCTTGTCGAACATGAATCCAGCGGGGGCAGAAGCGTCCGGCACGATGCCGAACGCAGCACGCTGGAAGCGTGCGCTCCCAAGCTCGCATGGATGCCCGCGCTCCCGTGCTCTGCTTCGAATCAAAAGTATGGCAGGACGCAAAACGAAAATCGGCGTAAAGAGTGGCGCGCAAAAATCTGAGCGCACCCGCGCGAAGCGTCGCTCGGCCGGTGTGCGCTGATGTTGTAGCCGCCGGCCTGTGACCGGTCGCGGCAATGAATAAAAGCAAGGGACCGTCGCACAGCGACGTGGCTACAGCCGCGGTCAACGCCCGCGGCTACAGGGTTTCCAGCGTGAGCGCATCCAGAAATTCGCGTGGAGTTTCGGCGTGGAGCAGTGTCGATCGTATCGCATCATCTTTCACGAGCCGCGCCAGCGTGCCGACACAGATCAGGTAATCATTGACCAGTTGCTGCGGCACGCCGATTAGGAAAAGCAGGTGGGCGCGCACCCCATTCTCGCCAAATGGAATGCCGGCGCGACTGCGCCCGATGCCAAGAATGATTTCGTCAACCAGATCGGTGCGTGCATGCGGGAAGACAACCCCTTGTTCGACGGCACCGGGGTGCACTTGCTCGCGTGCGATGACTTGTTCGAGAAATTTCTCCGGTTGATCGATCTTCCCGTTTTCGGCAAGCAACTGGACGATTTCGCGCAACGCGTTTGCCGGTTTGCGGGAGCGCAATTGCAGAATCACCTGCTTTTCATTGAGAAGGTCAGCCAGCGCGATAGCCATTAGTAGCAACGAGATTTGTTGGATTATCCGGGCAAACACAGTTATCCAGTTAATCTGATAGCCGTGGCAACTGAAAAGATACCAGCCGGGTCGAACGAAGAGGCAACGGTCTCGTTGCAGCGCAGCATTTACGATCCGGGCTACGTCAATGCGATGTCGCATTTTTATCGTGGCGAGATGGGACGGATCATGGTCTGGCGGCAGCGACTCGACATTACCACCAATTGGGCGATTACCAGCAGCACGGCCATCATCACCATCGCCTTCACCACGCGCGAAGTGCCTCATATCATTTTCTTTTTTAATCTGGCCATTGTCTGGGCGATGCTTTGGATCGAGGCGCGCCGTTACCGTTTCTACGACGCATTCCGTGCGCGGGTCCGTATGCTGGAAGCGCATTTCCTGGTCCCGATGGTGATGGAAAATCGCGAGATGCTCCAGGGCGAATGGAAAAAGCTGGTCTGCGAAGATTTGATTTTGCCCTGCTTCAAGATCAGCAAACTGGAAGCGGTCGGGCGACGATTGAAGCGGAACTACGTTTTCATTTTCATTCTCATCATGATCGCGTGGGTGACGAAAATATTCTTGCACGCGAGCGCACCAATCGAGGGGCCGCGCTCATTTTACCAGGCCCTGCGCATCGGACACATTCCTTCCTGGCTGGTTGCCTTCGTTTTTGCCGGCACTCTCGTCAGCGTGACTGCCATCACGATTTATGTCAGCAAAAAGTCCTCCGGCGAAATTTCCGAGTTCGGCACGCATCGTTCGCTCTGGCGGATTTAACGGGAGGTTTGATGTCCGATGTTTGATGTTTGATTGGTTTTAGATGGATCAATCGACAGGCGGTCATTTTGAGAAGCTTTGCGAGATCGTGGCGCGTTTGCGCGCGCCGGGCGGTTGCCCGTGGGACAGAGAACAGACGCACGAATCGCTGCTACCTGCGATAATTGAAGAGGCTTACGAAGTCGTGGAAGCCGCGCGCACAGGAAACGATGCAAATTTTTGTGAAGAACTAGGCGATCTTGTGCTGCTTGTCGTCATGCACGCGGAGATCGCGCGCGAAGCTGGGCGCTTCAACATCGATAAAATTCTTTGCGAGGTCTCGGACAAACTGGTGCGGCGACATCCGCATGTATTTGGGACCAGCGACGCGCGCGATTCCGGCGCCGTGCTAAAGCAATGGGAAGCGATCAAGCGCGCAGAGAAAAAAGCCGGCTCCCATTATCTGGCGAGTTTGCCCAAAGTGCTGCCTGCGCTAAAGCGTGCGGAGAAAGCGCAATCCAAGGCGGCACGAGTGCATTTCGACTGGGCCGAAGTCCGCGACGTGATTGCAAAGGTGGACGAAGAACTTCGTGAAACGAAGCGGGCGATCGCTTCGCAGAATCAATCGGCCATTGACGATGAGATCGGCGACTTGTTGTTCGCAGTCGTGAATCTCGCGCGCAAATGCAAACTCGATGCCGAAAGCGCGCTGCAAGCCGCTACCGACAAGTTTGTCGCGCGATTCAATCGACTCGAGGACGAGTTGCAAATGCGAGGCAAGCGGCTTGGGGATGCCGATCTGGCTGAGCTGGATGAGATTTGGAACAGGATCAAGAAAATGACGAAGCAATGACGAAGGCCAAATGACCAGCCGTTTACTACGGTCTGGTTCGTCATTCGACATTCGTCATTTGGCGTTGATATTCTCCGTCCCGATGAACCTTCTCATCAATTTACTTTCGGGGATCTTCGTGCTCGTGGCGCTGCTCATGGTTCTTGTCATCCTGATGCAACGGCCAAAGAGCGAAGGTCTGGGGGCGGCATTTGGCGGGGCGGTCACGGAAAACATTTTCGGCGCGCAAACTACTAATGTGCTGGTGAAGTTTACGTCATGGCTGGCCGGCATTTTCTTCGCGCTGACCTTTGCTTTGTCGATCCTCTATGCTCATAGGAGCACGGCCGACAGCGCTTTCCGGCGTGAGCTGATGAAATCGCAGGCGGCGGCCCAGACTTCTCCTAAGCCGAAAGCTGCTTCTCAAGCGTCGCCAGGGTCTTCTCCCGCGACTACGCCGGCTCAGGCTTCACCGGGATCGAGTCCTTCCGCCGCGCCAGATTCAGGCGCTGGCGTTTTGCCTGTTGGCAGCGCGACGCCCGCGACTTCGCCGTCGCCGGGTGCGTAAGGGATCGCTTCGCCGGCGTCCGTTGTACGCCGTTGTAAATCCCGCTGCGGCGGCAGCGTCGTAAAGACAAAAGATCCTCCCTTTCAAGCAGGGGCAGGAAAACTCAACTCCGAAAGCTTTTCGCCTGCCGCTCGGCTGCGACACACATGGCGGCGCGCGTCGCTGCGATGATTGCGAGTTTAACACAATTGTTACTTTGCCGCCATACGCCTGTAACAATCCGCCTCCATTTTCGCCGCGAACAACAACAACCGCGGCACAGTGCCGCTTTAAACCAAGGAGAAACAATGTTTTTGAAGAAATTAACCTTCGCTGCCGTCGCCTTTTGTTTTGCGTTTACTGGAATCGCGGCCCGGGCGCAAGAGGCAGGCGCCTTGCTCGATCTGCTGGTAAAGAAAAGACTCATTACTGATCAGGAAGCTGAGGAAGTGCGCGCCGACCTGGTAAAAGAGGTGGCATCGACCTCTGCTGGGAAATGGAAACTCTCGACGCCGATCAACGAGATCGAGCTCTACGGTGATACGCGCGTGCGTTATGAATATCGCGGCGGCAGACTTCCCAGTAACGATCCGGATCACCCGAGCGATTGGCTGGAGCGCCATCGTGAACGCTACCGCGTGCGCATTGGTCTGCGCGGCACGCTGGCTGACGATTGGTTTTTCGGAGTCCGACTCGAAACGAGCACTAACCCGCGCTCGACCAACGTCACTTTCGGCGACGACAGCAGCGTGAATGGTCCTTTTTCCAAAGATAGCGATCGAATCAGTGTCGGACAGGCTTACCTGGGTTACAAAGGCTTCCCGGACATCACTCTGACTGCGGGCAGAATGCCGAACCCGCTCGTGAACACGAGCTTGGTATGGGATGACGATATCAATCCTGAAGGTTTGGCCCAGCAGTGGAAGCATACGTTTAATGTCAGCTTTGGCGGCGGGGGCGGAGCCGAACCGGTCCAATCATATAGCAAGGATAGCAAGGCCGTTCTGGCGCCGGAACCAGCGGAGCCGTTCAAGATGAAGATCGACGTCTTCGCAAATTTCGCGCAATTCGTATACGACGACAGTAATCCCGAGAACCCCATTGGGCCGCAGCCGGATAACGTCCCGGACACCGATGCGTTCATGCTGGCGTGGCAAGTGGGGGCAAGATTCAATTTCCCGAAGAACTTTTATTTCCAGCTTGCGCCGACGCTCTACAACTATACCGGCCATGGCGACTCATTTTTCATGCATTACTCAGGCGACCCAGGTGGCAATCAAACCGGTATCAACAGCCTGCTGGTTTTCGATATGCCTGCGGAGATCGGCTGGAAAATCGGGGAATTACCGATGCGCATTTTCGGCGATTTTGCCGTCAATCTTGACGGCGACGAGCGTGCCAACGCCGCTGGGCATCCGGACAAGGACGACCAGCGCTTCGCCTACATGATCGGCCTTGGCCTTGGCCAGTTAAAGGCAAAACACGATTGGCAGATCAGCGCTTGGTGGCAGCACAGCGAGCAGTATTCGCTCGATCCGAACCTGGTTGACTCTGACATTTACGACAGCCGGCTGAACTTGGAGGGCGTGGGCGTAAAAGCTGGCTACGCTCTGGCCGACGCCATCTTCTTTAACCTTACGTGGGCGTATGGCTGGCGAATTGACGACGCTCTCGGCACCGGCGGGGTCGGCGATATCGGCATCAATCCATTGGATCAATACCAGCTATTTCAAGCTGACCTGAGCGTGAAATTCTAAAGATCGACACTTCTGCATCACCAATCCAACACCAAATCCCTATGAAAATTAAATGTCTTGCAGTTAGTCTCGCACTTGCAGCGACTGGCCTGTCCAGCGCAAATGCCGATCGCCTTGTCATAAAAGGTTCGGACACACTCGGCGCAAAACTGGTCCCGCAATTGGCGGAACAGTTCAAGGCGCAACATCCGGGGACGACCTTCGACATCGCAGCAGAAGGGTCGACCACTGGCATCGCCGCGATCATTGACGGAACCGCCGAAATCGGGATGTCGAGCCGGCGCGCCAAGAGTTCCGAAGTGGGGACTGCTGCGGCCAAAGGCAAACACATGAAGCCGACAATCGTCGCCTACGACGGCATCGCCGTGATCGTGAACTCGGCCAATCCGATCAAAGGCTTGACGAAAAAGCAGGTGGAACAAATTTTCACCGGCGATGTGACTGACTGGAGCGCAGTCGGCGGATCGGGCGGAAAGATCTCTATTTATACTCGCAATACTTCATCGGGGACGTACTCCGATTTCAAGGAGTTGGCGATGAAGAAGCGCGACTACGCCGGCGGTTCGCAAAAAATGGCGGGCAACGAACAGATCGCGGCTGAGGTCGGTAAAAACCCGAACGGTGTTGGTTATGTCGGTTTGGCTTATACGAAGGCAGGCGGAATAAAAGTGATGCCGATCGACGGCGTCAGCCCCTCAACCAGTACGGTGCACGCCCATTCATATCCCTATGCGCGGCCAACGTTTTATTACACAAACGGAGACCCGAGCGGCCTGGCCAAGGAATTTCTCGATTTCACGATCGGCCCCGGCGGTCAGAAGATTGTCGCCCAAGTAGGATTTGTTCCAATCAAGTAAAAACGACAGGTTAGGTTAGCGAACGCCCGCCGGGAGAGCGCCCCGGCGGGCTTTTCGCCAGATAATGGCCTTAATAGAGCGCTAGTTTTCTTGAAAGCACGATGCCGGTCTTAACCGCACCCCGATTTTCCATCGAGCGACCGTTTGCGCCCGAATCAGATTCCGTCCGTCGCGTACGAGCGGCGTGGATCTCGGACGTGCACCTGGGCACGCGTGGCGCGAACGCGGGCGCGCTGCTCGATTTTTTGCGCGAATATGAGTTCGAGACGCTCTATATCGTGGGCGACTTGATCGATATCTGGCAGTTGCGGCGCGGCATTTACTGGCCGCAACAGCATAACGACGTCATCCAAAAGATTCTGAGGAAATCCCGCAAAGGCACACGAACGATTTATATCCCTGGTAATCACGATGATCTGCTCAGCAGATTTTACGGCGCCTACGGCAACATCATCGTGCAGAGACATGCCATTCATCGTCTGGCCGATGGCCGCCGCATGCTCGTAATCCACGGACATGAACTCGACACGGTCGTGCAAAACGCGAAGTGGCTCGCCTTTGCAGGCGATATTGGCTACCAGTTCCTGCTCTCGCTCAATCCAGCGATCAATTTCGTGCGCCGCCGGTTCGGCCTCGGTTACTGGTCGCTCAGCGCCTACGCTAAGAAACGAGTCAAGGATGCCGTAAGCTTCATCGGCCGATTCGAGGAAGAGGTCGTTCGTTACGCGAAGAAATTTTCAGTGGACGCTGTTCTCTGTGGTCACATTCACAGCGCCGCCATCCGGCAATTCGGGGACGTCACCTATTATAACTGCGGCGATTGGGTTGAAAGCTGCTCGGCACTGGTCGAACACCAGGATGGCGTCGTAGAGATAATAAACTTCCATCCGTTCTCCGCTGCGCGTGCGGTTCTCAACCGGCCGCTGACGCCAGTTTCCATATCGAGCAGATGAAGAAAAAAAAGCGACCGAAAAGGAACCGAGAAACCTCTCCGGTGACAATGCTTGCGGGAGAACTGGCCATCCTTCGACGCGACTTGCGGGCGACGATTCGAGCCTACGCAGCGCGGCTCGAAATCGACCTGGCGGAAAGCATGGCGGCCGTTTCCTCGAAAAGAGCGGAAGCTTTGTCGCGGGAGCAACTGCACGATATTCGCGACCTCACGATCATGGTGCGCAAGCGCAAACTGAAACCCGAAAAAGGCCGTCGCAAAGATCTGCGCAAGATCGATTCGCTCATCCACGACCTGCACTCGATCACTCATCCCGCTGAATCCCGTAATAGCTTTAAATGAAAAGTAGCTTTCCGTACTCGATAGCAGCGTGGACGTTTATGTTTGCCATTCTGGGCGGATTTGTATCCGAAGCCTCGATCCCCAGCACTGAAGTGATTATCAGCGTGCCTGATCAAATGCTGGCGCTGGTCGACCGTGGACGTCTCATCGCGCGTTATCCGATTTCGACTTCCAAATTTGGAATCGGCGATTCCGCCGGCAGTTACTGCACGCCTCTGGGCACCTTGTTTGTTTCGGCGAAATTCGGTGACAAATTGCCTCCGGTCGCGGTCATCAAGAATCGAGTCCCAACGGGCGAAGTCGTGACCGCGAACGCCCCCGGGCGGGACCCGATTGTCGCTCGCGTCATCTGGCTGCGCGGAATGGAAGCGCAAAACCGCGCCGCGCGCGATCGCTGTATTTACATTCACGGCACGCCTGAGGAGCGGCGGATCGGCAAACCGGCCAGCTTTGGCTGCATCCGTATGCGCTCGCGCGACGTGATCGCGCTTTATAGCTCAGTGCACATCGGCATGCACGTCATCATCAGCCGAAAACAGATTGGCGATTTCATCCAGGCGGGCGAACCGAGCTTGCTCGCGAGATCGGATTAACGTGTGAACGTTAACCGAACCGGCCGGTGATATAATCTTCGGTCTGTTTTTCGTTTGGGTTTGTGAAAATTTTCGCGGTCGATCCAAATTCGATCAGCCGCCCAAGATAAAAGAAGGCCGTGCAATCAGAGATGCGACCGGCTTGTTGCATGTTGTGGGTCACCGTCACGATAGTGTACTGCGTTTTGAGTTCGTGGATTAATTCCTCGATCTTTGCCGTTGCGATCGGATCGAGCGCCGAACAGGGCTCATCCATCAGAATCACTTCCGGTTCAACCGCGAGCGCACGCGCTATGCAAAGCCTCTGCTGCTGGCCGCCTGAGAGGCCAAGGGCATTCGCATCCAGCCGGTCCTTCACTTCGTCCCACAGCGCCGCGCCGCGTAAACTTTTCTCGACCGCTTCATCAATGAGCGAACGCTTGTTGATTCCCGCGATGCGGAGGCCGTAGGAAATGTTTTCATAAATCGATTTAGGAAACGGATTCGATTTTTGAAAGACCATCCCGACACGCCGGCGAAGATCGACAACGTCCACCTCCGGCGCGTTAACATCGACCCCGTCGAGTTGAATCACGCCCTCGGTGATGCGTGCCCCATCAATGAGATCGTTCATGCGATTGATGCAGCGAAGGAGTGTAGTCTTGCCGCAACCAGACGGCCCGATGAACGCCGTTACGGCTCGCGCCGGCATTTCCAGTGTCACTTTGTGAAGGACCTGATGACTTCCGTAAGCAAAATCAAGATCGCGTGCGGCGATCATTACCTTGGCAGTTTCGGCTTCGTCTGCGGGCTGATCAGTCTGAGGTGGAAGTTGTTGCGGCATGGTTTGTGGCATGTCGATCGCGCTTACCATGACAAGCGCCTCCTTTGCTTCTCGCGCAACACAATGGAGGTCAAGGCGATCAGCATCACGAGGATAAGGAAAACGAACGCGGCGCCGTATTGCACGCGTTCGGTGTATTCATTCTGCGGAATTTTGGAGCTGACTACATAGATGTGGTAAGGAAGCGCCATCACGCCTTGGAAGAAGAAATCGGTCCATTTGGTTACCTGCCAGGGCATTTCATCGCGCATCGCGTACGCGGCTGTGAACATGATCGGAGCGGTCTCGCCCGCGACGCGCGCGATGCCAAGGATCGAGGAGGTCAAAATTCCCGGCAGCGCATAAGGCAAAACATTTTTGCGAATGGTCTGCCACTTCGTTGCGCCGAGCGCCAGTGAACCTTCGCGCAGTCCCTGCGGCACCGCGCGCAACGATTCTTCACTGGCAGTGATGATCGCCGGCAAAATCATCAGACCCAGCGTGAACCAGCCCGCCAAAAGCGAAACATTCCAGCCAAAGAAAATGACGAAGAGTCCAAAACCGAAAAGGCCGAAAACAATCGAGGGAACCCCGGCCAGATTTAAAATCGCGATGCGAATGAAGCGAATAAGACGAGTCTCCCGGCTGTACTCGCTCAGATAAATCGCCGCACTGATTCCGATGAATAACGCCAGAATCATCGAGCCGACGACGAGCAACGCTGTGCCGACAATGCAGGGCCAGATTCCGCCGGCCGAATAGGCAATGCTTGTTGCATCGACCTCTTCCTTGTGCGTTTCCTTCCATTGGCGGAATTCGCGATCGCTCAGCTCCATTTTCTGTCCGTTATAATCGAAGACATAAAGGGTCTGTGGCGCTTGAGTGAGAAATTTCAGGTTAATGAAAGGCGCGCGAGAGGTGAATACGGTACGGCTGCCCTTGATTCCGATATCGAGGAAAATGTAGGTGGCGCAGGCCAGCACGAGGTAGGTAGCGAGGCGAAAGGCCCAAAACATCAACCGTTGGAAGAAACGGCTCCGGCGGCGATGGGAAGGCGCTGCGATCATTTAACCGATGCTCATGCGGTAGCGAGTCACGAGCTTCTGAGCCCCATAATTGATGGCGAGAGTGATCGTGAACAGCACAAGCCCTACCATGAAGAGAGCGCGGTAGTGAATGCTGCCTCGAACCACTTCGCCCATTTCCTGCGCGATGATTCCCGTCATCGTATGCACCGGCTGAAAAAAAGCGCCGAGACCGTCTGCGAAATCAGGGATTGCTATTCGGTTTCCAGCGCAGAGCAGGACGACCATCGTCTCGCCAATCACGCGACCGAGCCCCAGCAAAACCGCCGATACGATCCCGGAGAGCGATGCGGGCACGAGCACGCGCACGATCGTTTGGAGACGATTCGCGCCGAGCGCATAGGAAGCTTCCTTGAAGCCGCGCGGCACGTTGCGAAGCGCGTCCTCCGCCAGTGTAAAAATGGTCGGCACCGCCATGAGGGCGAGCAAACAACCAGCGGTGAAAATGTTGAGTCGTTCGCTGATTGGAAAAAAAGGAACCCATTTCATAAATGAAAGCTGAGAGAAGGCGCGGACCGCCTGGCCAAGAACCGCAATCCCGAAAAAGCCGAGGACGACGGATGGAATCGCCGAAATGAATTCTATGTACGGCTTGATCAGGCTTTTCTCTGCAGGCGCCGCAACTTCGCTTACGTAAATGGCGCCAGAAACTCCCAGCGGAACGGCAATCACCAGCGCGACGACGGCGACCATGATGGAGCCGACCAGTAGCGGGATGATTCCGTACCAATCCTGCCAAAAACTTGCCGTAGTCCAGCTTGTCCCAAACAGGAAGGTGGTAATGGCGCGATATGCCGGCACCGGCTTGTTCGGATCCCACGCGCGAAGTTTTTGCGAGGCGATCGGAAGCTGTCGCAGATAATCCTCCGTCTTAGTTTTCCATCTCTCGAAGGATCGACGCGCTTCTTTGTTGGTCAACGGCGGCGGCTGGGCAAGCAAGCTGTCGATTTTGCCCTTCATCGAACCAATGATCTGCGCGAACGTAGTCTGAGCCGAACGGAGCGCAGCCATTCCTTCAATTGGATTGATCTCCGGCGCCACAGGCGCAGTTTCGTCAGGTGTCTCATCAGTAGAACTCGCAGAGTGACCGCCGGCGCGCAGCATCGCTTCGCGCAGCGCGACTGCCTGGTCATTGGCATCCGAAAGGAGTCCGTTTAATTCGTCGCCGGTGTCGCTGAATCCGGTTGCAAACTGATCGAACTTGTCGAGCGTCGGCTGATCTGCATGGGCGCGCACTTCTCGAAGGCGGATGTCGCTGAGCTCCCGTGAGAGGGCGGCATGGTCCTCGGCTTGCGCGCGGATGATATCCACGTACTCCAGTCCAGCGCGCCGATAGAGCCGCAGACTCGCCAGGTTCTGGCCAAAAAATCCGAAACCTTCGCGAAAAAGAAAAATCGTGATCAACGCGAGCACCACGATTGCGACGAGAGCGTTGCTCCCAAAGAAGGCCTTGGCGACGATGCGAAACGGCTGCGCACCCAGCAATGCATTTAATGTTACGTTTCTGTGACAACAAGCCGCGCAGCGCCAAGAAAATGCGTGGCGTGCTGGCCAAATTTGGTGCGCTGTCACCGGATCGTCACGCGCTTTTGACAATTCGTAACCTGACCCAGCGCGCTTCCCGGTTTATCCAAGGCTCACCTATGAGCGTGATTACCGTGAAGAGAACCGTGATCAAACCCCGAAAGCCTTCCGGGAACAAGAGGGCGGCAACGCGCCGTTCATTCCGCGAATTGAGCCGGAGTTATTTCGCGAGCGAAAAGAGCTTGAAGTTTGTCATCGAAGCCCTGCTTTTTGCGGCAATGGTGGCAATCTCGGCCTGGCCGGTCGTTGCCGCCATCGGCGCCCTGAACGAACTCCTCGAGCGCACGCCGAGTTAACGTGCGGACCTAACGTTCGGCAACGGTGCGCTCTGGCTCACGGGAACGCTTTTCCCCTCCCGGGTTCCAGGCGCGTTCCTGCCAGAAAACCTGCAACGCAGTTCGGGACCCGTCGAAAATATTGCGTTCCGCCCTGACAATGTTGGCCACGCTCTTCGGATAACCAGAACCCGGAAGACGGCATTTGCCATCGCCGGTGTACTGCCAAAGATGCCAGTAACTCCACGGCGAGATCGCCCGCGGCCGAGCACCATAGTTTGCAAGCCACAACCAGCAGTTCCGCAATATCTCCTTGTAAGATGGACCTACCTTTGAGCTGCCTAGCGCCTGCTGAATATGATATTCGCCGGAGTAAATGCCCGGATACTTGCCAGTCCGCTCGCGAATCCGTTCGACGAATGCAATCGCTTGATCAACGCGCATCGTGCCGCCGGGATAGTGACCATTTTTCTCGAAATCGAGCACGAGCAGGACGCCAGCCGGTCGCGATGCTGGATCGGCCTGCGCCCAGGCACTGGAAACGACGCGCAGAAAATGATCGGCCTGCCTGACGGGATCAGTTCCATTGCCGTAATGGTAGGCGCCCCAGAACAAACCGGCCCGGGCCGCCGCCTGCTGCCGTAGGGCATAGTCCGCATCGCGCGCGAACGGCGGATAACTGGCTTCATGAATTACACCCATGATGCCTTCGGACTTCATCCCGGGAAAATCGACCCGCATCGTGTCGTAGTGCGATAAATTCACCACGGCATTTGTCGCAAGAGCTGAGACCGGCAACGCCAGGAGAAGGAGCGGAATGCGAGTGACGAACAATTTCATTCGGACTGGCGAAAACCCTTTGCCGGGAACGCACACACGAAAGTCGGCATTTCAACGAATGCAAATGAAAAATCACAGGAAAGATTTTTCGAAGTGCGGAATTTTGTTCAAAGGTCTAGCGCGGAGCATGGTTCCCGCGCGAATTTGAAACCTGCAAGCCGCGGGGCACCGGGATCGACATTTTTTGCGAGCGCGAGCACTTGAAAACTGCGGCCGAGCATTTCCGGATGGAGCAGTGTTTGCAGCTCGCGCTTCATCTTAGGCGAGGCGCCGATTTCTGCTGGGGACGATTGACCCCAATCGCCGGCGGGCGGTTCAGGTGAACCGCCCCTACCTGGCCCGGAAATGATTCCGGTGAGGAAATGATGTTGATCGGTGAAGCCGGCAACATGCAAGCCGTTTGCCTGCGCGCGCTGGACGATGCTCATCCAATCCACGCGCATCGTGATGTCGGCGTGACCGATTCGCTCGAAAGGCGAATCCAGATATCGATGCTGCGCGCGGACCTGAACGCTTGCTTCAAATTCATTGCTCAAGTGCCCGTAATCGACCGCGAGGATATAGCCGCGTTGCAATTTCGCCGCAATATCGTCGATCCAATCAAGTGCCGGTTGATTGAAAGCCCCTTTTTCCGTCAACGGCTCGCCATGGGACGAGTCCGTCCGATTGGCGGACTTGGAATCTGTCGCTCCCTTGGAAAGCGGGCGCTCGACCAACACAAACCCGTCGCCTTCAAGATCGACAAGTTTTTCTTTGCCGTCGCCAATCAAACGAACCGGCATCGAATCGAGCAGTTCGTTGGAAAAATGGACGCCGATAAATGGATCGAGTGAATTGATCGACGCACGCCACTCGATCTTGTCCTTGAATTCAACGAGCGTTTTCAATTGCCGATCTTGCAGGATCGGAAACGGTTCGACGATCCGGTATCGCAAAGCGGCAAAAAAGTCAGGGTATTTGGCTGCCGACTCCAGCACGTCGCGCGCAAAGTCACCATGGTGCGCGCCTTGCTCTACAATGACGAAGTTTTCTGTTTCGCCCAGCCGCTCCCACATTTCTGCGAATTGCCCGGTCAGCAGTCGCCCAAAGAGCGGACCGACGCTCACATTCGTGAAGTAATCGCCGTGCCGCCCAATCGCGCACTGGCCGGAAGAATAATATCCGTGCTCGGGATGATAGAGAGCCTGTTCCATGAACCAGGCAAACGAGACCGGACCGCGTTTTTGGATTTCCGCGCGAATCAATTTGATTAGCGCGGGATTTCCATTGCGCGTGTTCAAGCATTCAACGTCCATGTTCAACGCTCGACGTTCAACTGCCCGGTTCCGAATTGGACGTTCGAATGTTGGGCGCCTGCCGCGCCGTAGCCTTGCAGAGGCGGGTTGAGCCTTGGGCGTTTCGATCTTAAATTCTCCGACTCTTGAGAACGTCCACGACCTATCTCAAACCTCCGCCGGGCTACCGCTTTCGTCCGCCCTGGTATTCGAGGCCGCAATTTTACATCCCCGTGGCCATTGCTGCGGCGTTGGCCATTGCCTTTGCGGTTTACATTTCAATTCTTGTCGCCGACTTGAAAGCCCAGGCCCAAACATTCGATCTAAACAAGCTCGAACAAATGGAATCAGCCAGCGTGATTCTCGATCGAAAGGGCAGGATATTCGGCCAAATCTACGTCGAGAACCGGGAGACAGTGCCGTACGATCAGTTGCCACAAGATCTCATCAACGCAGTCGTCGCTGTCGAGGACGCAAAGTTTTATCGGCATCAGGGATACGATTTGCTGGGGATCGTCCGTGCGGCGTTGAAAAACTTCACGGCCGGCCACGTGCGCCAGGGCGCGAGCACGATTACACAGCAACTGGCGCGCAACAGTTTTTCGCTCAAGGAAAAAACATTTCGTCGGAAGCTGCTCGAAGTTTTTCTGGCGCGCCGAATCGAGGAGCAGTTTGGCAAGCAAAAAATCATGGAGCTTTACCTGAACCGGATTTATTTCGGCGGTGGTCTCTACGGAGCGGAAGCGGCGGCGCGCGGTTACTTTGGGAAGTCTGCGCGAGAAATGTCGCTCGCGGAATGCACCACTCTCGCCGGTCTCATTAAAAGTCCGAACAGGCTATCACCGTGGAGCGATGGGACCGCTTCGCGCGAAGCGCGCAATTACGCGCTCGATCGGATGCGCGATCTCGACTTAATCAGTCGCGAACAGTGCGCCAAGGCGCGCGCGGAACAAATCGCCGTCGGAAGCCGGCAGAACGCTCAGGGCCAAACCTACGCGGTCGATTACATCCGCCAGCAGGTGATCGCCGCAGTCGGATGGGACCGCGCGATGAACGAAGGTTTTCGCATTAAGACAACGATCGATGTCGATCTTCAGAAGGTTGCCGAGGACTCGCTTCGGGCGAATCTGGACCGGATCGAAAAGCATCCTGACTACAATCACCAGACTTACGCCGATTACGCGACCACTTTTCGCAAGGCAAAAGCAAACGGCACCATGACCAACCAGCCTGCCCCGGAATATCTTCAAGGGGCGGTAATCGGTCTGGATAACGCGACGGGCGACATCCTCGTCCTCGTGGGCGGACGCGATTTCGAGCACAATCAGTACGACCGGGCGCTTCAAGCCAGGCGGCCAGCTGGAACGGCAATCCTCCCGTTTGTTTATGCGGCTGCTTTTGAAAAGGGAATGTTCCCGGGAGCCCTCGTGGAAGATTCGCCGCTCGATAACCGCGCGGTCATGATCGGCGGCACAACCGGAATCCTCGGCGAATGGGGCCCGGAAAGCGCTGACAACCGCTACGAAGGCGCCATGACAGCGAGGCAGGCGCTGACCAAATCAAAAGATGGCGCAGCCGTCCGTGTCGGAATGAGCGCGGGTGTTGATTCGGTCTTGCAGCTTTGTGCCGCAGCCGGCATTCGTTCGCCCCTGCGTCCCTATCCGGCCACATTTCTCGGTAGCAGCGAGATTACGCTCGCCGAGCTTGCGCTTGCTTACACGATATTTCCCAACGGCGGCTGGCGGCCAAACGCGCCCCACATTTTGGAACGCATCGAAGAAAAGGATGGAACACTGGTTTGGGATGCTAAACAGGACCGCATGCAGAAAACAGTGGTCCAACCTGAAACTGCCTACGAAGTGCACTCATGTCTTGTCGATGCGCTCCAATCAGGAACCGGGAAAGCCGCCTACACAGAATTTGGGCTGAAGAAGATGCCGGCAGCGGGCAAAACCGGCACGGCCTACGATTTTACCGATGCTCTCTTTGCGGGCTACGATTCCAATTTTACCTGCGCCGTCTGGGCGGGGTTCGACAAACCGCAAAAGATCTATCGCGGCGCGTTCGGGCGCGAGCTCGCTCTGCCGGTTTGGGTGGACATTATGAACGCGGCGGCCCAGCAGTATCTGCCGCGCGAAATTAGACAACCGCCGAACCTGAGCGAGGTCGAGATATGCTCGAGGTCCGGCTTGCTCGCCACCGACAAGTGCTACGACGCGGTGAAATCGTCATCTGGCGACACCGTTCAACGGCGCACGACTTACCTGGAGCTGGCAACCTCAGCGCAGACACCCGCCGAACCTTGTAACGTCCACGGCGAACCGCGCACTCGCCTTGTGCGAGACCTTCCTCCCAGCGATTTGCCGCGCGCCGCGCTTGCCGTGGATCTTCGCGAAGTCACACCGGTACCTGTGACAAACCCAACCTTGTTAGCAGATAAAGACCCATACAATTCTCTCAAGCCAACTTTGAAACCGGAGCCGACGCCGGAACCGGAAGCGCAGACAGCCGAAAACCAAAAGACCGAGAATGGAACTGCCGGCACTCCGGCAACGCCGACGCCGGTTGGAGCGATTGACCTCAACCCCGCAAGCGCCAGCCAACCGGCCGGAGAACAGGTTAATCAAACACCGGAATCCGTTATGCCGATTAGGAAAGCGATCCCGATTCAGCCGCAAGATAAAACCCCAGTCGAGATTCGGCGCGCACTACCAATTAAGCCGCTCGATCAAGAAAGCGCGGAGGAAACGCTATTGAAATCGGCAACGCCATCCCCAGGCGATCTTTACCAATAAGCGTGGCGCCTCCTCAGTTTTCAGTCTCGCAAGCCCTCGGGATCGAATGACAAATAGCAAATGACGAAGGCTGGGTATTTCGCGGGCTTATCCGACAATGACATCAAAAAACGCAGACGATTTTCGATTGACCGTTCTTAATCCAAGCGGACGGGACCCGGAACAGCGCTTTCACAATGGACTTGGACCGGGCGAGGGGGAGCATCCGCCCATAAATTTCCACGCATATGCTGCGTGCACGCACGGAGCTTTTCATTACGACACTCGACGCGCGATCGCCGAGGGAACGCCGGTTCTTCTTCTTTTGCGTGGCGAGTTCCGGGCTTCAGAGCGGGCATTAGCCGAATTGAAAAAGCATCAACGCACTGTGGTTGTCTCCCTCAAAGAGACCGGCCTGCACCAGATCGCGCAACAATTATGCGACCGCGGACGGCTGGCGCGTTTCATGGGAATTCTGGCGCACGCCGACGGATGCATCGCGACGACACCGGAAGCCGCGGGAATCTATAACCGCGCCCGTTGGAACCATGATCCCGCCACCGTTGCGTTTGTCCCAACGCCTTACCCAGTGGACGATTCGCGATGGGACTTTTCGATCCCGGCTGAAGAGCGATCGGGGATTTTGGTCGGCACGCGCGAGTGGGATGTGCCTTCTCGTAATCATTTCGCGGCCCTGCTCGTCGCACGGCAACTCTCGGAAGCAACCGGCGAACCGGTCACTGTCGTCAATCTGGATGGATACAAGGCGCGACGATTGCTTTGGGAGCTAAAATTTCCCCAGGAAAAATTCTGTCTGATTGAAGAACAAAAATCATATCCGGATTATCTGCGCCTTGTCGCCCGGCATAAGCTTGTTTTGCAACTGGACCGTAGTCACGTGCCCGGCCAAGTTGCAGGCGACGCGCTTTTGTGCCGGACTGTTTGCGTCGGCGGCGATGGCGCGATTGAAAGAATTGCATTCCCAAAAACCTGCGGCGAAGGGCGGGGGATCAACGAAATTGCGTCCATCGCGCTTGACCTGCTGAGAAACGCCGAGTCGCGCGCGGCAATTGTGACCGAATCGCAACAGCTCGCACTAGAACAGCTTTCCTTTCAAGCGGCGCGTTTGCTGCTCGCAAATTTCTTCGCACAATTCGCGTCGTAGCATGCGTCCTTGCTCTGTGATGTGAGGGCAGCAATAACCACGGATTACCCGGATTAAAACGGATAAAGAGATTTTGGGTTGGCCCCCGAATCACGCCAATTAACGCTAATAAAACAAGAGCTTTACTGAAATCGTTCAGGCGGAGTTACGCAAGGCGTAGAAATTCAGATACCTCTTTCTGACTTATTCGCGTTAATTCGCGCCTGCCGCGCCGGAGCGTGCGAAGGCTGGGTAATTCGCGGGCAGATTCTTCTTGTAACGCTGTTAAGGATTTTTCAAACTTGGCGACGTCTGGAACCGGGGTCAGGGCAGGAAGCTGCTTCCCGACAGCTTTCTTTCTCCTTTTTCAGACTTGCAGTCCTAAGGGTCAACTACCGGGAGAACAGGAAAAATCATAATATGAATCAAAGATTAAAGTTAATTCGTCTGATCGTGCCTTTGGCTGTCTGCGTTGGGCTTGTGCCAATCCCGAAAGCATTCGGGACAGATACGGACGGTGCCCTGCCCAGTGGCAACAACGCTGATGGCGTCGGGGTTCTCACCAGCTTGACCACCGGCGCGTGGAATACCGGCGATGGCTATCAAGCGCTCAATCATGACACGATTGGCAATCTCAACACGGCGACGGGTCTGCGTGCCCTCTTCAACAACACTGAGGGCGATGCCAACACGGCCAACGGCATGATGGCGCTCTTTAGCAATACAACCGGCAGCGACAACGTTGCCATCGGTGCTCAAGCCCTCGTTTTCAATATCGACGGCACCTTCAATACAGCTGTCGGAACGCGAGCGCTCTCGAGTAACACCAGCGGCAGTCAGAACAATGCGGTCGGCGCCTTTACGCTCTTTTTCAACATTGACGGATCCAACAATACCGCAATGGGCAATGGCGCGCTTATTGACAATATGCACGCCAGTCAAAACACTGCCATTGGTGTTCTAGCGCTCGCGCTCAATGACGACACCGGAAACAACGTAGCGAACTACAACACGGCCGTTGGTGCTGAAGCGCTCTCTTCCAACACCGATGGCGATTCAAACACCGCTGTTGGCGCCGATGCGCTCTCTTTCAATGATCTCGGCTCCAGCAACACGGCGGTCGGTCGTGAGGCGCTCTTTGGCAACATCGAAGGCGTAGAGAACGTGGCTGTTGGTTTTGAAGCGCTCCAAAACGACACAACCATCGGGGGCAACTCCGGCATAGACAACACAGCTGTTGGTACTCGAGCGCTCCAAAGCAACACAATCGGCGCCTTCAACACGGCGATCGGCGGTGACGCGCTCGCCTCGAATACCACGACCCACGACAACACTGCCGTCGGTTCTGGCGCCATGGCTCTCAGCACTGGCAGCAACAACACCGCCTTGGGCCGTCAAGCCGGCATAAGCTCAGGCACCGGAAACAACAATGTTTATATCGGCTCGAACATCAACGGTGTCGCTGGCGAGAACGATCACACCTATATTCGCAATATTAACGCTACGTCGGTAAGTGGTGGCGGAACCGACACCGTTACCATCAACTTAACCACCGGCTTGCTTGGTCACCTTAGTTCTTCGCGGCGTTACAAGGAAAGCATCAAACCAATGGAGAGCACGAGCGAAGCGCTCTACCAGCTTAAACCCGTCACCTACCGCTACAAGAAGGAGATCGATTCGACCCAGTCACCTGCCTTTGGCCTCATTGCTGAGGAAGTGGCAGAGGTGAACCCCGATCTCGTGGCGCGCAATGCTGAAGGCCAGCCGGAGAGCGTGCACTACGAAATGGTGAACGCGATGTTGCTCAACGAGTTCCTCAAAGAACACAAGAAAGTCGAGGCGCAAAACCGCAGGATTCAGGAACAGGAAACGACGATCACGCAGCTTAAAAAAGAAGTGGAGACCGTAGTCGCGCGCCTCAAAGAGCAGGATTCAAAGATCCAGGCAGTGAATGACCGAATCGAACTGAGCAAACCTGCGCCGCAAATGGTGGTTAAATAATCCTCAAAAGACCTGCAGGGAAAGGTTACCCGCGAATCATACGAATTAATCCGCCTCCGCTAAGGCTCCGGCGCGGCGGGCGCGAATGAATCGATATCCAAGTGCTTTTTTTCGCGTCTATTCGCGCCTGCCGCGCCGTAGCGTGCGAAGGCTGGGTGATTCTCGGGCAGCAATGTTTTCTTGACAAACTAACGAGTTTTTTCCCAAGCTCGACGCGCCGAGCGAAATTGTTCCCGGATCGGCAAAGGAGATTTCAACCGGTGGGTTTCTTTTCCGGTGTCAGGAACTGCCCGGTCGCCGCGGCGACACGAGGCCGTCCGAATGGCGAACCATCACAAATTCAATCAACCGGGAGAAAAAGAAAGAAAATCCATCAATGAAAACAAAACTAAGAAATTCGGTTTGCGATTTGCCGCGTAAAGAGCAACTGCGGTGGACCAAGGTGCTGTGGATCATACGCGGTTTGCTTCCAATCGCGCTGATGCTGGCCTGCTTTGGACTTGCGCCAAGCGCGCTCGCCACAGATACGGACGGTGCGGTGCCCAATGGCAACAACGCTGATGGCGTTGGGGTTCTCACCAGCCTGACCAGCGGCGCGTGGAATTCCGGCTTTGGCTTTCAAGCGCTCAATAAGGACACCATTGGCAATCTCAACACGGCAACGGGTCTTCGAGGCCTCTTCAACAACACCGAGGGCGATGCCAACACGGCTAACGGCATGATGGCGCTCTTTAGCAACACCAGCGGCGACCGCAACGTCGCCATCGGCGCTCAAGCGCTCGTTTTCAACATCGACGGCTCTGACAATACAGCCGTCGGAACCCAAGCGCTCTCGAGCAACACCGCCGGCACGAACAACACGGCCAACGGTTCTTTTGCGCTCTTTAGCAACACCGAAGGCAATCTCAACACGGCCAACGGTCTTGCCGCGCTCTATAGCAACGCAACCGGCATCGGCAACACTGCTGAGGGTGGTGATGCGCTCGTTTCAAACAACTCCGGCAGCAACAACACAGCCATCGGTACCGGTGCGCTCTCGCAAAATACAATCGGCAACAACAATATCGCGGTGGGCGCTTTTGCCGGTACTAGTCTCACCACGGGCGATCACAATATCGATATCGGCAACGGAGGTGTTATCGGCGAGTCTGACACGATCCGCATCGGCGACATTTTTCATACAAGAACCTTTATCGCCGCCATTCGCGATGTTACAACGGGAAACGCGGACGCCATCAATGTGGTAATAGACTCTGATGGCCAGCTCGGCACCATGAGTTCCTCGAAGCGGTTCAAGAAGGAGATCAAACCGATGGACAGCGCGAGCGAAGCGATCCACGCGCTTAAGCCGGTGACGTTCCACTACAAGAACGACTCTAGCGGAACGCCGCAATTTGGTTTGATCGCCGAGGAAGTAGCCGAAGTGAATCCCGATCTGGTCGTGCGCGACGCAGACGGCGAGATCTACACTGTGCGCTACGAAGCAGTGAACGCGATGTTGCTCAATGAATTCCTCAAAGAGCATCGCACGGTGCAGGAATTAAAGAAGGAAATTGCAGCGCTCGCTACAACGGTGAAAGAGCAGGCAGCGCAAATCCAGAAAGTGAGCGCGCAGATTGAGATGGTTAGAGCTGCGCCGCAAACGGTGTTGAAATAATCCGTAAAGATTTTTCCGGGGATGCGCCGATTCACAGGATGATCTCTCCGTTCGGTTCGGCGCCGGAATTGATAATCCGTTTCCAGCGCAGACTGGCATGTTTGAAGTTGATCAAGATCGCAAGTTCCAACCCTGTGATCGCGAGATAGCCCAGCATCTGCGCAAAATGATCCTGGTTGAATTCCTCCATGACTTTGGGATCGATGATCACCAGATCATCCACGATTAGATCCGGCGTCATTTTTCCGATGAAATGGCCATCGTAGTGGACAGAGAAACTTTTCTGCTGTTCCGCGCGATGGCCGCGCTTTACCAGCTCGATGAGCAGTGCGTTTTCATAGAGCTTCTCATCCAGTCCGGGCTTGAGTGTCGAGTGCACCTTCATTGCCGCAGCGAGGATGTCGCGGCTCAATTCTTCATGGATGAGCTGGCCCATTTTCAACAATCCGCGTTAATCCGGGTAATCCGCGGTTTCATGAACTCTTTTCCTCGCCTCTGGTGCAGAGCAAAGGGGACCGCCGATTCCATAAGAGACTTTTATTTTAGTCTCGACGCGCTGGCGAGTTTTTTAGAAACTCGACGCTGTTAGAAAATGGATCTGAATTAGGCAGAAGAGACTTCGCCCGCTGGATTCTTCGCCTCTTTCAAACCCATAAATGCAGAATCAACTCAGCGGGAAAAAGAAAGAAGCACGTTATGAATTCACCAACTAAATCTAAAACCACAGCGCCATCGCTTTTCATCGCGTTGGGAGTGACGCTGGCCTGCTTTGGGCTTTTGCCAAATGCGCACGCTACAGATACGGACGGTGCGCTGCCCAGTGGCAACAACGCTGATGGCGTCGGGGTTCTCACGAGCCTGACCAGCGGGGCGTGGAATTCCGGCTTTGGCTATCAAGCGCTCAATCATGATACCACCGGCAGTCTCAACACGGCCACGGGTGTTCGTGCCCTCTTCAGCAACACCGAGGGCACTGCCAACACGGCTAACGGCACGATGGCGCTCTTTAGCAACACCATAGGTGTCCGCAACGTCGCCATCGGCGCTCAAGCGCTCGTTTTCAACGACGCCGGCGAGAGCAATACAGCAATCGGAACGCAAGCGCTCTCTAGCAATACCACCGGCTTCGACAACACGGCCGTCGGGGATCGAGCGCTCTTTAGCAACACCGGCACCGGCATCGACAACACGGCCATTGGTCATCTTGCGCTCCAGAGCAACACCACTGGCGGCGGCAACACGGCCATTGGTAATAATACGCTCGTTAACATCACCACTACCAACCTCAACACGGCGTTGGGCGCTAACGCTGGAAACGGTGTCACCACGGCCAGTAACGTTATCTGTATCAATAGTTTCGGTCAGGACGTGAGCGACAGCTGCTACATCGGCAATATCTACTCGAACGTGCAACCCATTGTTGGGACCGATCCAGATTCGGTCACAATAACCAGCGCCGGAAGACTTGGCCGCGGTAACGTATCTTCGCGCCGGTATAAACACGACATCAACCCGATGGAGCAAGCCAGCGAAGTGCTCTACGCTCTCAAGCCGGTCAGTTTCCGTTACAACAAGGAATACGATGCCACGCAGACGCTGGCCTTTGGCCTGATCGCCGAGGAGGTGGCGGAGGTGTACCCCGATCTGGTGGGGCGCAATGCCGAGGGGCAGCCCGAATCAGTCCGCTACGAGCAGGTGAACGCGATGTTGCTCAACGAGTTCCTCAAAGAGCACAAGAAAGTCGAGACACAAAACCGCAGGATTCAGGAACAGGAAGCGACGATCACGCAGCTCAAAAAAGAAATGGAGACTGTCGTCGCGCGTCTCAAAGCGCAAGATTCAAAGATCCAAAAAGTGAGCGATCAGGTCGAATTGAGCAAAGAGGTACCGAAAGTGGTGGAGAACAGTGAGTAAAAAATCATCTATTGCCCACTAAACACACGAAATCACACGAAAATCTTAAAGGCATAATCCGCGGTTCGCTTCATCCTTTCGTGTCATTCGTGTGTTTGGTGGGCTAATTATCCGCTGCCTCCCCGCCTCGCCGCGGGACGAGTCCGACCGAATGGCGGACGTGGTGGGTAACCCAGGGTTCAACCTTGGTTTCCTTTTGTTGGATCGAACAAAAATCGGCACAGAAGAAAACGAAGATCCAACCCTGCCGCGATTGTGGCCGAATCGCAAGAGCGCGCAGTTGAGCGACTTTCCTTGCGAGCGGTCGGTTCGCAATTAGGGGAATTTCTTCGCCCAGTTCGCATAGGCGCACAGCGACGGTTGTGTCGGAACCGGCCCGGGCGATTGAGAGCCTGCCCTGAGCGAAGTCGAATGGGTCAATCGCCCCTGCCAATCACCCTCAGATAGGCATCTTCGAGCCGTCGTGCTTGCGCTTGCAGATCGAATTTTTCGCGAACCACATCTGCGCCATTGCGCGCGACTTGCGAAAGGAAATGCCGATCTTCCACCGCGTTGAGCAGGGCCCACGCCAGCTCTTCATCATCGCGCTCAGGCACGAGCACACCGCTCATCCCGTGCTCGATCGCTTCCGGAATTCCACCATGGTCGGTCGCGAACACCGGGAGCCCGCTGGCCATGGCTTCCAGCATCGAATTTGGAATTCCCTCCTGATTTCCGTCGGGACCAGTCTCGCTCGGGTGCAGGAAAATGTGAGATCCGTAATAAAGATCGCGCAGTTGCTCCTGCGAAATGAAACCGGTAAACGAAACGCGATTGTCGATCTTGAGTTCGCCCGCCAAGCCCTGGAGTTGACCGAGCAATGGACCTTCTCCAGCAATCGTCAGGGTTGCGTTCGGATATCGCTTCAGAAAACTTGCAAAAGCACGGAGCGTAACGGGCAGACCCTTTTTCTCGATCAAACGGCCAGCTTGGACCAATCGCCATTCGCCCTTGCCAGCGCTGGGCGGGAAACTGCGTTCGCGAAACGGAAATTCATCAAGCGGAATCCCGGTTCGCTGGACTTCGATTTTCTTTTCGTCGCAACCCAGATCAGCGACCGCGCGGCGCAACGATTCCGAGCGAACCAGAACCAGTTTCACCGCGTCGAGCATCTGCCGCGTGCCCTCTCGATATGCCGGCTTGTTCATGTCAACCAACACATCGGCGCCATGAAAGGAAACAATCGATGGATATTTCCATGCGCGAATTAGCGGCAGGAGATGGACGGCGATGTGACCAAAGTAAATGTGCAAAAGTCGAGCGTCGGTGTTTCCCAAGACGTCCAGCAACGCGCGAAGCTCGCTGGCCGAAGTCTGCCACGGCCTATCGCGCAGCTGGCGAAACCAGAAGCGGCGCAGAAAATGCAGCGCCGGTTTTGGGACGATGTCGATCTTATCGAATGGAAAGCGGCCCGAATTTTCACGTTTTTGAGCGATGACAACAGGAGAGACCCGCTCGAGCGCGCTGATTTGGCGGTAGATGTGCCACATCTCCGGCTTGAGAAACGTCGCACAATAACAGGCGACCACCGGGGGTGATCCGTTTGTCATGTCGAGCGGAGTCGAGACATCTCTCATTGTTTTCTCAATCGCAGGATGACAACAGTAAGAGATTCCTCCACTTCGGTCGGAATGACAAAATCTGGCTAAGTCGTATCTGCGAGCCCCGCGATTACCGAGAGAGGATCAGGTTTGATGTTTGATTTTTGGGAGTGCGCGGACACGTCCGCGCTTTCAAAAGCGGCGACATGTCGCCGCAGTCCAACCTATCGCCACTCTCGCTTGTCCACCGGTTACATCAAACATCAAACCTCGAACCTCAAACATCTCAAAACACAATTTCGAAGAGCTTGATTTGGTCGTATTTCCCGGTGAACGGATTATAAGCGACGCTTTGCTCGGCCGTGCCGTATTGTGGAGGCGCCCACGGATTAAACATCTGGAGCGGATTGCCGCCCCGGATCGCTCGCGGGACCGCTCCCTGGACCCGGGGGCGTAGCGAGACGGGTGGCGGCGTTGGCATTGCTCTCACCGGCTTTTGCGGCCCGATCGGGGCTTCAATTTGCGCCGAAGCTGTTGTAACCAGCCCGGCCAGAAACGCGATCAGTAATGTTTTCATGTTTTTCCTTTCGTGCGCGGCGTGCAAGTTCTTGCCCGTCACAACGCCTGCCCACATTATATAGTTCGATGGACTACCTTGAAAAGGCCGCACGTGTTTTGGATATAGAAATTTTTGAGCTCAAACGGCTCCGGGAGCGCCTGGGCGAAAATTTCGCCCGCGCCATTGAACTGATTAAGGAAAGCGTCGATGCGCGCGGAAAAGTAGTCGTGCTCGGCGTGGGCAAATCCGAACACATCGGCGCAAAAATCGCCGCCACCATGACCAGCACAGGATCGCCGGCCGTCGTGCTCGATTCCTCAAACGCCCTGCATGGCGATCTCGGAATGATTGCCGATGGTGACGTCGTGCTCGCACTAAGCGCGAGTGGAGAGACGGAGGAATTGCTCCGAATCCTGCCCGCGATCGCCCGGTTCCAGGTCAGAATTATCGCCATGTGCGGCGATCCGAGATCCACTCTCGCCCAAAACGCGCATCTGCTTCTCGATGTAAATATCGAACAGGAAGCATGTCCGCTCAATCTCGCGCCGACTTCGAGCACGACGGTGATGCTGGCGTTGGGCGACGCGCTAGCCATGGTGCTGCTCGAAGCGCGCGGGTTTAACAAGGAAGATTTCGCGAAGTTTCATCCCGCCGGAGTGATCGGCCGCAGCCTCCTCATGCGGGTGCATCAAATCATGCGGCCGCCAGAAGCGATGGCGATTGTCTCACCCAATACGCCGGTGCGCGATGTGCTCAAAGCCATGACCAGTGTCCGTGCCGGCGCTGCGGTCGTGGCGGGCGAAGACCGACAATTACTTGGCATTTTCACGCATGGCGATTTCGTGCGGCATTTTCAATCCGATTCAAAGATCGGTGAACGGCTGGTGGCAGATCTGATGACCTTAAATCCGGTCACAGTGCACAAAGACAAACTCGCGGTCGAAGTCCTGAACCTGCTCGAACGCCATCGCATCGACGACCTGGTCGTGATCGATGACAACAACGTCCCGGTTGGGATCGTCGATTCGCAAGATCTAACGCGGCTCAAGCTGCTGTAGCGCGGTGCGATGTTCCGGGTAGCGCACGCGTCTCGCGTGTCCGCGATGGTGTCCCACCATCGCGGACTTTTCTAAGATCGCATGCGGATTCCCTAGCGCCGTATCAGGAAAGGTTGTTGCGGCGAGACACCGCAACCAGCACGCGAGACGCGTGCGCTACCCAAGACAGTTGCGTTCGCACTCTACGTGAGTAACGTCCGCGCTCTCCTCGATTTAACGATTCAATGTAACTCCCATGGCCGCAGCAAACGATCTTCGCAGAGGAATGGCGATCAAATACAATGGGAATCCTGCCATTGTGTTGGAAGTCCATCATCGCACGCCTGGAAATTTGCGCGCATTCGTCCAGGCGATCATCCGTTACATCAACACAGGGAAGAGCGCCGATGTTCGCTTCGGCTCGACCGACAAGGTCGAGCTGGTTGAGATTGAGCGAAAGGCGCTTGAGTTCAGTTACAAGGACCGTAACGGGTATCATTTCATGGATCCGGAGACGTACGACACGATCACGCTGCAGGAAAACCTGATCGGCGACGCCAAAGATTATCTGGTGGAAAATCTTTCCGTGCAGGTCCTCTACGCAGAGGGCAAACCAGTGCAGGTTGAGCTCCCCGCGTCGGTCGGTCTCAAGGTAGTTGAATCCCCGGAAGGTCTGCGTGGTGATACCGCCAGCAACGTGACCAAGCCGGCACTCCTTGAGACGGGAAAGACAATCAACGTCCCGTTGTTCATCAAAGAAGGCGAAACGATTAAGATCGACACCCGCACCGGCGCCTACATGGGCCGGGCGTGAACAATCTGCGGAGAAAAACGCCCAGGCTCAACGGGTGGATCGAGCAGTCCCGTGCTCGATGCTAAATTTGGCGGCGAAGCCGCGTTTATTTTTAACATCGCGCGGCGGAGCGCACGATCCACCTCCCTGCGCGCGTGATAAGATTTCGTATCTGTGTTATCCGCGTAATGCGCAGTTAGAAATTAATTGTCTTTCCCAAATCCGGGGAAATCTGCGTAATCTTCGAATAACTTTGGCTGCGACGAACCGAAGATCGACAAACACTCGCGGAAGGCGTAACCCCAAACGCGACCGGAAGATCGTCCGAAGTGTCGCCCGCGCCCGGAATGCTTTCGGGGTTCCCGCGTCTGATCCACTCGTGGTGCCGACACGATGGGTAAAGTTTATCTTTGCCCTCTTCTTGCTGCCGGTTTGCGCAATTCTCAGCCAGACATTTTTCACTGTCTTTGCTCGCGCGACCGTGACCCAACGGCTTTGGGCGGGCGAAGAATTTTGGTTCTTCTCGTTGGGCGCAGTCCTCTGGTTGATTGCATTCCTCGGGTTGCCTCGCCCGATTGTCCTCTATGTCTTTGGACACGAGCTCACCCATGCGCTCTGGGTTCTGCTAATGGGCGGACGCGTCAGCCGATTTCGCGTTGGTCGTGATGGCGGCCATGTGGTGACGAACAAAAATAATTTCTGGATCGCGCTGGCGCCTTATTTTTTTCCGCTCTACAGCATCCTGGCCATCGCCACCTATGGCGTGCTTGGCCTCTTTGTGAATGTGCAGCCGTACGGGCGATTGCTTTATGCCGTGATTGGCGGGACCTGGGCGTTCCATTTCACGTTTACCTGCTGGATGATTCCAAAAAATCAGACCGACCTCACGGATCAAGGCATATTTTTTTCGCTCGTCGTGATCTATCTCATGAACTTGCTGCTGCTCAGCGTGATGCTCGTGCTTGCATCGCCGGAAATTACGTTTGCAGATTTCGGTGCGGATTTCCTAACGAATCTCAGCAACCTCGCGCAGTGGGTGGTTGAGCTTTTCGGGCGCGTCGCGCGCCACTAATTTCTTATTCCTGTAGCGGCGGTCTGTGACCGTCGCATTAATATTCAACACTGGATGAGAAATGTCTGAACGTCTTAGAAGGCTAGAGTATAGGTTTCAGCGCTTCCCGATCTATTTTATTACGACCTGTACCTATGAGCGTCGGGCGATTTTAGACCACCCTGATATTCACGCGCGCCTTGCTCAGTTCGGAAAAGAAGGTCCGGAGCACGGCGCATGGCTAGGCGCATACGTCCTGATGCCAGACCACCTCCACGGGTTTGTCGTAATAGACGATCAACAGCTGAATCTCTCTACGTGGATCAAGTCTTTGAAGAATGCTTTGTCAAAAGCTCTGCGCATACACAACGTTCTATCGCCTCATTGGCAAAAAGGATTCTTCGATCACATTTTGCGCAGCGAAGAATCTTATTCGGCAAAGTGGGAGTATGTCCGTGAGAATCCCGTGCGCGCCGGATTGATAAAGGACTGGAAGGAATGGCCATTTTGGGGAGAAATCTATGATCTGGAATTCCGGAATGATCGCTTTTGAAGAATTAATGCGACGGCCACAGACCGCCGCTACAGTTACAGATTCGTGATCACCGCAAAGGGCAAGATGGACACCGCATCGCTCATCGAAATTTTTCGGCCCTCGTGATGAATCGCGCGGCAGGTAAAGAGATCATGCGCGTTCTGGAGCGAAAGCGCTTCAGGCAATTCGATTGACGTGTCTTTCCAGCGTTCGCCAACTGGCGGAAAGCCGACGCGGGAGGTGAGCCGCGGCGCGATCACAACAATCCATTTGCCTGGCAATTCACGGCCGAAACCGACACAGCATTCCGCAAATGTGCCGCTCGCCGTCATTGGCGAATATTCTCCGTGCCGGAAAAGATCGGCATTTTCGCGACGAAATTGCAGCACTCGCTGGGTTAGAAACATTTTGATCCGTCCGTCAGGCCAGTCGCGCATCAGCTCGTCGGGAGTCGCAGCCGAAAGTCCTGCGAGCATTTCGCGACGCCGCTTGTAATCGACCGGGCGCCGATTGTCGGGATCAACCAGACTGTAATCCCAAATCTCATTGCCTTGATAAATGTCGGGGACTCCCGGCGACGTCAACTTTAGCGCCACTTGGGTAAGTGAATTGATCGCTCCGAGGCGCGCAACTTCCTCTGCAACCGGGAGGAAAGCCGCGAGAAATTTGTTTCGCGGCGACGAATCCAGAATTTTCGCGACGAAATCGCGCATGGCCGCGTCCCACTCCTCGTTCGGCTGGATCCAACTCGTGTTGAGCTTCGCCTCGTGAAGCGCCTTGGCCATGTAAGCTTGAATCCGCTCGATGTACTCCGCTTTTGCCGCTGCTTCGGGTTCGCCCGAGTCCTGGATTGGCCAGGTTCCAAGCAAGGTCTGGTAAAGCAGGTATTCCTCATTTGCATCCGGCGCTTCCGCATCATTGATTGTCCGCTTCCAGCGGCGATTGGCCAGGCGCCACCGTTGCAGCGAGCGTCGCCAAAGCTCGGGGATTTCGGAAATGGCAAGCGTCCGCGCACGCACATCTTCGCTGCGTTTAGTGTCGTGCGTTGAGGTCGCGAGCAAGGTCGCAGGCCAATTGCGTTGTCGATCGATATTGTGTTCGTGAAAGGCGCTAACGCTTAATCCGAACTGCTGCGGCTCGCCGCCCACTTCATTTAGCGCGGCCAGCCGGTTGTAAATATAAAACACCGTGTCCTCCAAGCCCTTGGCCATGATTGGCCCGGTGGTTTGCTGAAACTTGAGCACAAAATGGGTATGGGCGGCCCGCGCTTCGGCATCAAGATTTTCCGGAAACCGGAAGACCAGGACGTCGCGGAGAAAATTGAAGATCGATTCTTCAATTGCCGGGTTCCGGCGTTTGGCCGCAGCAACGGCACGCTCGACCACTTGTCGATCTTCTTCGCTGACCGGCTGGCCGGGGGCGAGATAAGTCCGGTATACGGGAAAACAGGCGATCGTCTCGCGCACGGCGCGGGCCAGCGCTTCGAGAGTGAAATCACGATACCATCGGTTTTGTTCAGAGAGCCGATCGACCATGTTACCCAGAACATCGACATCGTTGGCCAGTGACAATTTCATCACTTGCAGCTTTTTCGCATACAGCAGATGCCCAAACGGCAGGGAATGGCCGATGAAACGATGAAATGTTTTTGTGATCGCCGTCTCGGCTGAAGAATCGACCAGCAACTGCGCGACTTGGTTCGCAAAATCGTAGCCGGTGGTGCCATGCACCGGCCAATCCTTTCGCAACGTTTCCTGGCCAGTGAGGATTTTTTCCGCGACCATGTAGAGGGCGCGCCCATCTTTGGGAAGCGGAATCGTCAGCGCTTTTGCGCAGCGCTGCTGAAGTTTTTCGAAATACTCGCGCGGCAGGTAAAGACCATCCGGATGATCGATCCGGAGACCCGTGACTGCGCGAGTGCGCACCAGCTCAAGAACCAGCCGGTGAACAGTGTCGAAAACCTTTGGCAATTCAACCCGGATCGCTGCCAGATCGTTAACGTCGAAGAAGCGCCGATAATTAATCTCTTCGGCTGCGACCCGCCAATAGGCCAGCCGGTAAGACTGCGCGTTGAGCAACTCATCCAGCGGGTCGAAGCTGCGCGGGTCGCCCGGCTCTCCATTGATCTGGGCCAATGCCTTTTCGATTGCGTGCTGCACTTGCGGCGCTTCCGCGCAACGGCGTTCGAGACGTCGCTTGATGATTTCTTTCTCGCGAATCCGCTCCGCGATGCGCTTTGGATCGGTTTCGGTACGCTTTGGCAAATATTCGAGCGCGGTCAAAACGCTTTGCAATTCCGCGTAGAAGTCTTCGTCCTTGTGTTCTGCAAGATTTTGCAACGCGATGCCCAGGACATATCGATACGTGCCCGGCGCGATCGGCAGCCTGCGGTCGCCATAGAGCAGATAAAAGGTGCCCTCCTCGAAAAAAACCTGCAGCTCACCGCGCTCGAGGACGCGCCCATATTGGTCGGTCAGGATTGGCAGCAAAACTTTGTCGCGCAGATCCGATTTCAACGGATGCCAGTCAATGTCGAAATAGGGCGCAAACCTGGAGCTGGGCCCGTTCTCGAGCACGTCCATCCACCATTCATTCAACGACTCCGCGATCCCGACGTGGTTCGAGACAAAATCAAGCATCTGGCCCATCGAATGCGCGTGAAGTTCCGCAACCCAGGAGTCGTACTCCTCCCGGGAGCCGACCACCGGGTTGAGCTTATTGTGATCGGTGATGTCGTAGCCGTGCAGGCTTTCCGCGCCTGCCTGGAAATACGGCGACGCATAAGCATCAGTCACGCCCAGCGCATCCAGATACGGCACGATCTCGCGCCCCTGAGCGAAGGTGAACCAGCGATTAAACTGCAATCGGTAGGTGCAACTGGGAATGCGCGGATGTTGCTGGTCTGTCATGTCGAGCGGAGTCAGGCATCATCCAAATGACGAATGACAAATGACAAATGACGAAGGAAATCCAAATGACGAAGTCTGAGACAGCGTTGGGCACAGCGCAGTTTTCGTCATTAGAACTTCGTCATTCATTCGTCATTGGACATTCGTCATTCGTCATTTGCCTTCACATCTTCTCAGGCGCCTTAATGCCCAGAAGATCCAGCCCGCGTTCTAACACTCGCCCGGCGAGATCGCACAGTGCCAGACGCGAACCGCGCGCGGGTTCTTCCGACTTCAGGACCGGGCAGACCTCATAAAACGCATGAAAGCTGTTCGCCAGCTCGAATAAATAATTTGCCAGAATGTTCGGGCGAAAATCGTTCATCACTTGCGGGACGACTTCCGCGAACTGACAGAGGCGTTTTGCGAGATTAATTTCGGCGGGATCGCCGAGCATGAGTGTTGTAGCCACCGGCCTGCGGCCGGTCTTTGCGTTTTCGTCTTGGGGGTCACCATGGACGCCCCGCAGGGGCGTGGCTACAGCCGATTCGCCGGCTTTCCGAAAAATGGAACGAATCCGCACGTAAGCATTCTGCAGATACGGCGCCGTGTTTCCTTGCAAAGAGAGCATCTTCTCCCAGGAAAAAACATAATCGGTCATCCGATATTGTGAGAGATCGAAGTACTTGACCGCGCCGATCCCGATCTTCTGCGCGATGTCGATCTTGTCCGTCTCGCTCAAATCGGGATTCTTCTCCTCGATAATCTTCCGAGCACGCTTGCATGCTTCCTCGAGAAGATCGCGCAACGGGACGTTCTCTCCCGAGCGCGTTTTCATTAGTTTGCGGTCCGCACCCAGGATGCTGCCAAACGTGATATGGCGAAGATCGGCGTTATAACCTTCGCGCCGAACGATCTCGAAAATCTGTTTAAAATGCAAAATCTGTGGCGCACCGACCACGTACCAAATCCCATCGGCTTTCAAATCATTGATGCGATAATCAACTGTCGCGAGATCTGTCGTTGCGTAATTGAAACCGCCGTCGCGCTTTCGGATGATGCAGGGTTTGTCGGCCAGCTCAGGAATATCACGAAAAAAAACGACCACTGCGCCTTCGCTGATTTCAGCAATGCCGGATCTGAGCAAACGCTCGACCACGCCGGGCAGGCGATCGTTGTAAAAACTTTCGCCGCACTGGAGGTCGTAATGGATATCGAGCAGTTTGTAAACGTGATCGAATTCCTGCATTGAGAACGCAACGCATTCGTTCCAGATATCGACGTTTTCCCTGTCGCCCGCCTGCAACTTGACCAATTCCTGGCGACAGGCTTCGCGAACTTGCGGATCGTTTGTCGATTTTTCATTGGTCTCCTTGTAAATGCGAACGATCTCGCCCAGCGGATCGCGCTGAAGAGCTTCCCGATCCAGCAGATTTTTCCATCCGTAAATGACCATCCCAAATTGCGTCCCCCAATCGCCAACGTGATTGTCGCGGATGACTTCGTGCCCGAGGAACTGCGCGATCCTCGCCAGCGCGTCGCCGAGCACCGTGCTGCGGATGTGACCGGCGTGCATCGGTTTGGCTACATTTGGCGATCCGAAATCAATCACGATCCTTCTCGTCGATTTTGCTCTTGCCACGCCGAGCCGTTCGTTCTGCAAAACCTCGCCCGCTTTTTTCGCGACGGCATCGGCACGCAATGTGAAGTTGATGAAGCCTGCGCCGGCGACAGTGGGCGGCTCACAAAGATCGCCAACATCAAGTTGGGCAAGAATCTTTGCCGCTAGAGTCTTCGGGTTTTCACTGCGCTCCTTTCCGAGGACCAGAGCGGCATTGGTCTGATAATCGCCGAAACGCGGATCGGTCGCCGGCGTCAGTTCGCCAGCGTGCGGCAGACCGGTCTTTGCCAGCGCTTCCGAAAATCTCTTTGCCAGGAGTGACTGAAAAGTCTCCATGAATGTTTAAGCCACAGACTGTAGCCGCTTCGCTGGGCGAAGCGAAGGTGGATCGAGAAGTCTCTTGCTCGATGTTAAATTAGGCGGCGAAGCCGCATTTATTCAGCGTCGCCCGCGGAGCGGTCGATCCACCTGGCTACAACAAACACGACAGCGCCTGCTACAAGTCACGAGCGGTCGCGAAAGATCGACAAAATTTCGTCGGCCGATTTCGCTTCGGCCAGACTCTCGCGGACGCTGCGATCGTTCAAAAATTTGGCGATCGATGCAAGCGTGCGCAGGTGTGTCTGAAATTGATTTTTTGGTACAATGAAAAGAACGACGAACTTCACCGGCGCGTTGTCGAGCGCATCGAATTCAATCCCGCCGGACGATCGTCCAAATGCGGCGACGACCTCGTCAAGGCGGTCGGAGGAGCAATGGGGAATGGCAATGCCGAATCCGATGCCGGTGCTCATGGTTTCCTCGCGCTGTTTGAGCGAGGCCAGAATGCTCTCGCGATCGTCCGGTTTGATCTTGCCGAGGCTAACCAGAAGATCGATCAGCTCGACAATGGCCGGCCAACGGTCGGTCGCCTTCATCTCGGGGATGATTTGCTCGGCGGAAAGTAAGCTGGCCAGCGACATGCAGATTTCCCCTGGTACGGGAGCGCAAGCTTAGCGGGGCCGCTCATCTTGACAAGCGTGTTTTGGGGAGCGCGGGCATGTTGCCCGCTCTGTCCGGCATGTCGCCGGACAGCTTCCGTGCGAGTCGTATCAGGACGGAATACGTCCACGAGTTCCGGGACCTCACATGGATGGCCGTGCTCGGAGCCGCCGGCAACATGCCCGCGCTCCTCGTTTGTCACATCTTCCTGCGCACTTTGTGGTCCAACCGCCGCGCAAGCAACCAGCGCACCCCGAACATGTCGATCGTGGCACGGAGAGCGCGGTTGCCCAGGCCATACTTGCTTTGGCCGAAGCGGCGTGGACGATGATTCACTGGGATTTCGACCAACCGATAACCTGCGCCCTTGACGAGGGCGGGGATGAAGCGGTGCATGCCGTTAAATGGCACCAGCGCGTTCACACATTCGCGCCGCATCGCCTTCAGCGTGCAACCCGTGTCGCGCACGCCGTCTTTCGTGAAACGGCTGCGAACAGCGTTGGCGATCCGGCTTGTTAGCCGCTTCAGCGCTGTGTCCTTGCGCTTCAACCGGTAACCACAAACGAGATCGGCGCCGCGGTCGATCTCAGCGAGAAGTCTGGGAATGTCCCCGGGATCATTTTGCAAATCTCCATCGATTAGGACTGCGGTCGCGCCGCGTGCGGCCTGGAGGCCAGCGTAAATGGCGGCGCTTTGTCCGGTATTTTTTTCGAAACGAATCACGCGAATATTCGGCGCAGTTTCGATTTGCTCGACGGTGCAATCGACTGATCCGTCATCAACAAAGACGATTTCGTGATCGAATCCGCTCAGCGCTGCATGCAGCTCGGACTGCAAGATCGGCACGTTCTCCTCTTCGTTAAAAAGAGGCACGATCACGGAGAGTGCCGGCGAGTTTGCCATCTCTGTCATAACGGAAGCGTGCGATAGCCCCTGCAAAGAAATACTTGCCACGTGCGTATTCGCCTTCCATATCGCTGCACTTCAATGGTCGCCACCGGTTCTGCCGATTGAAAGGCGGCTCGGATATTGTGAGGCGCGTGTCCTTTTTCCCCCTGGCGAATGAAGAGCGCGCCGCGTCCGACGAAAGGATTGATGCCGCTTTCCTCGGTATAAACTTCATCCTCCGGGCGCGCCGAGCCCGGCTTTGATTCGACAAATTCATCGTAGCGTGGCCAAAAGGAAAACTGGTTTACGAGGTCCTGTGACTCGACGATGTAAACGGGCGGGTGCCCCGGACCCTCAAGTCGTTTGTCGCGCAGATAAAATGAAATTTCCGACGCACGATCGCGGGCGTCGGCGATGAGAAATAATTTTTCTCCCAATCTTGCTTCGAGATCAGTACGGAGTTTTTCGACGGCGCCAGTTGCGCTTTTCCATCCACGCATTCGATCGGTCGGGTCACTTCGCCATAATTCGTGACCTGCGATGCGCAGCAAGTCTGTGTTCAGTGCGATGGCGCTCATGATTAATCCGACCAGCAACGCCACACTCGCGCAGAGTTGTAACAGCACGCTCGCTTCGACGCGCTTCCACCAGAAATAAATTGCCAGCAAACCGAACCCGAAGAAGGCGAGGCCGTCCCAGTTTGGCGCAGCGCTTTTGTTAATCGACAAGAGAAGATAAAAAACGAACACCGGCAATCCAAACCACATAAGGAACAACACCTTGAATTGCTGATTTACGCGTCGCCAGCTTCCAATGACGCCCCATGCCAGCGCGAGGAACAGAAGTGGTGAGTAGGCCAGAAAATGGGCGCCGAGGAACCCAAGAATCTCGCCCGGATGGAATCCAAAACCCTGATCGACGCCACCGCGCGAGCGCAGATGCGCCAACGTAATCCAGGCGTGCTGCGCGTTCCAGATAATCGGCGGGATGGTGCAAAGAGCGAACACGATGAGCAATGAATACAAACCGGGTCGCGCAAACTCTCGTCTGAGCCTCGGAGCCAGGGCTAGCACGAGCAGAATCGAAACAAGCTCGAATGCGTTCGTGTATTTGGAGAGAAACCCAAACCCAATCAGCAATCCAGTCAGTGGCCAATACAACGAGAAACGCGGACTCTTTTCCAGCGCCAGCCAGAAGGTGAACATCGCCGCCAACCAGAAAAAAATCGACAACGCATCGATCGTCATCAGGAACCCGCCGATATTGAAGATCGGTGTGACGCTCAGTGCGATGACTGCCCAAAAACCAGCGGTCGCGCTGAATAATCGCCGCGCAAAGTAAAATAAGAGCAGGCTGGTGGCTGCGGCGAGCACCGGGCTGAAAAAGCGCACCCCGAACTCATTTGCGCCAAAAACGGCCGTGCTGGCGCGCATGGCAAAAGCGACGCCCGGCCCTTTGCTGAAATATGCCGGGGCAAGGCGCTCCGACCACATCCAGTAATGCGCTTCGTCGAATTCGAGATCACTCGTCGCCAGCATCGACAATCGAATCGCCGTCAGCGCGAGAACGAAAAACCAGACCGCGCGCGTGGTGGTCATAAGGAGTCGTGCGGCGCGCCCCCGCCACGGCGGGCAGGCTCTGGTCGCGCCCTGCCATTCAAATCACCAATCAAACTCGGGTGCAGTGCGTAAACGTTCGGCCTCCATTTCCGCGTCACTGTTCTCCAAATCCACTCGAACAATCCCAGCGTGAGCAACGCTTCCCCAGTGGCAAGAAACAGCGTCGCGAGGATGTCGCTCGGCCAATGCGCACCGAGGTAAATTCGTGAGTAACCAACGGCTGCAGCGACGATCCAGTAGAGCCAGCCGCGCCGACGATAAAACAGCGTGCAATAGACAGCAATTATCGTGTTATTCGTCATGTGGCCCGATGGAAATGATGGCCCCGATCGGTTCCGGTCGGACTGATCGGAAAAACGGGTAGTAGGTTTTTTGAACAAAGTCATGAACTTCGGGCGCGTCCTTTGCATTTCGACCATCCGCACACTTTCTCCTTGCTTGGGCCGATGCCGATCGACCGCCGGCTTCAATATACCCGTAAGCAGCCCCGCAATCAGCAAAGACAATCCCAGGCACACAACGAACGCTCGGCCCTTAAATCCGCCAAGAAAGAGTGCGCTCAGCCCGATCGCAATGATTACCGGCTTCCAAATCTCGCCGTTGCTGAGCGCGGCCATGAACAAGTCGAGCGTCGGGCTCGTCCATCGTTCGTTAATGAGATGAAAGAGGGTTTGATCCATGTGATGGAAATGAAACGGCGCTTAAGGTTTAACGGCTACTTTCTAATAAACAAATGCGGGGCAATGACGAAGCAAGAATGACGAATGACGAAACAAGCTCGAATGCTCAAATGAAGAATATACCGTCCGGGACTTTCTTTTCGTCATTCGGATTTCGTCATTCCTTCGAGATTCGGCATTCGGCATTCGACATTCGGATCGTTCGTCATTTGTCCCTTGTCATTTGGTTGGCATTTGCGACGATGTCGATCTTCGCTGAGCCCACGCCATCAGCCAGCGAGATTCTCGCCTCAGTGCGCATGATGGAGGCGCAACAGCAACTCGATCTGCAGGGCCAGCTTCGTCAAAATGATGTCATTATCCCCTTTCGCCTGACGCAAAACGGCCCGCTGATTCGCTATTCATTCACTAATCCGGACGAGGTTTTGCAATTGCGCCTTGGGGAAAAAAGCTCGCGGCTTGATCTTGTGACTGGCTCGGACGCAGAGAAATTTGCGGCTTCGAAACTCAACCAAAAAATCCGCGGCACGAGCCTTAGCTACGAAGACCTCACGTTCAAATTTCTTTACTGGCCGACGGCGCGCGTCCTGGGCGAAGAAAATGTTCGCACTCGCAATTGCTGGAAACTGCAACTGCGCGCCCCTTCACGCGAGTCACAGTATTCTAACATTCTCCTGTGGGTCGATAAGGCGAGCGGCGCGCTGATGCGGATGGAGGGCTACGACTGGAACGCCCAACTTTCGAAACGCTTCGAAGTGGTTTCCGCGCAAAAAATCGATAACCGCTGGTTCTTAAAACAGATGCGCATCGAAGAGCTCCAGCCCGGCACCAATCACGTGCAATCGCGCACCTACCTGGAGATTAAGAAATAAGGAGAACGAGCGGCATGGTACCGTGAGAAGGTGGATCGCCCGAGGGAGCGGTCGATCCACCTTGCTACTACTCTTCTCGCGCAGCCTTCACGATCTGCGCAAAGCTGCGCGGATCGAGGCTGGCGCCGCCGACCAGCGCGCCATCAATGTCCTTCTGGCTCATGAGCTCGCGCGCGTTCTCCGGCTTAACACTGCCGCCGTACTGAATGCGGACTCGCTCGGCCGTCGTGTCATTGGCCATTTCGCGCAAGGTGTGACGAATAAACGTGTGCGCTTCCTGCGCTTGCGCGGGCGTGGCGTTGCGGCCGGTGCCGATTGCCCATACCGGTTCGTAGGCGATCACCGTTTCCTGAAGTTCTTTCTCGTTCAGGTCCTTGAGACTACCGCGCAGTTGGATCGACAATATTTTTTCGACATTCCCCCTGTCACGCTGATCGAGCGTTTCTCCGATGCAAACGATCGGGCGCAGGGTCGCTTCGTGCGCAGCGCGGACTTTGAGGTTCACTATCTCATCGGTCTCACCAAAAAGTATGCGACGCTCGCTGTGTCCAAGGACGACGTAGTGCACAAATAAATCGCGTAACAGCGCCGCGCTGATCTCGCCCGTAAAAGGGCCGCTCCGCTCCCAATACATGTTTTGCGCGCCAACCTTGATGTTTTGCGCTTTGTCGAGAGCCTCCATCATCTTCGCAATCGCGGTGAATGGCGGCACGATTACCACTTCGACATCGGTGATGTCTCCCAGATCGAGCAGCAGCGACTCGACAAATCGTGCCGACTCAGCCTGCGTCATGTTCATCTTCCAATTGGCAGCGACGATCTTCTTGCGCATAAACCTTTCTGACAGAATGAACAGAATTTACAAAAGTGATTTCAGGACAAAGTGATTCTGCCCATTTTGTTAATACCGTCTAAGTTTTGTCGCTCAGCGTCGCGACGCCCGGCAGCTCTTTGCCTTCGAGCAATTCCAATGAAGCGCCGCCACCGGTGGAGATAAATGTCATTTTGCCGGCCAGTCCGGCTTGTTTTACCGCTGTCACTGAATCGCCGCCGCCGATGATCGTCGTCGCTCCCGATTGCGCCAGCGCTTCAGCGATCGCGATGGTTCCCTCCGCGAAATCGGGAATCTCGAAAATGCCAACCGGCCCATTCCACAAAATCGTCTCTCCTTTCGCAATTTCGTCCTGGTAAAGAGCAATCGTCGCAGCACCGATATCTACCGCCTGCCGACCGTCGCTGATCCCATGCTGAGGCGAGAGCCGGCTCGTGTTCCGAATGGGCGTGCCCGCACGAATCTCCTCTGCTTCCACCGCGTCAATCGGAAGCAAAAATTTCACTCCGCGTTGCTTCGCCAGGTCGAGAATTTCACGCGCAAGATCGACCTTATCCGATTCCACCCGGCTCGCGCCGACCGGAATTCCCTGCGCCCTGAGAAACGTGTTCCCCATCGCGCCGCCGATCAGGATCGAATCGGCCTTTTCCATCAGCGCTTTCAAAACGCCGATCTTGTCGGACACCTTCGCTCCACCCAAAATGACGACGAACGGCTTGGCTGGTTTATCGAGTCCTTCGCGCAAATGCTTCAGCTCTTTCTCCATCAGAAGGCCCATTGCTGATTTCGCCACGAATTTTGTGATCCCCGCTGTCGATGCATGCGCGCGATGCGCTGCGCCAAACGCATCGTTGACATAGAGATCGCCAAGTTTGGCCAATGTTTCCGCAAATTTCGGGTCATTCGCTTCTTCCTCCGGCTGGAAGCGGACGTTCTGGAGCAAAGCGACATCGCCATTCTCCATATGATCAACGATCTTTTGCGGCACCTCCCCAATCGTGTCGTGACTGAAAATGACCGGCTGGTGGATAAGCGAATGCAAATAATCGCCGATCGGACGAAGGGAATATTTTGGCACATGCTTTCCGTTGGGCCGGCCAAAATGCGATATCAATATTGTTTTCGCGCCGTGCTTACGCAGATAGTTGATCGTCGGCAAGCTTTCTCGAATCCGCGTATCATCAGTAATGCGGACCTTCCCACCGCGCATTTCCGTCGGCACGTTGAAGTCCACCCGCACCAGAACGCGTTTCCCTGCTACATCCAGATCGCGCAGCGTGAGCTTGCTCATTTGTGCTCGTGATCGTGCATCGGATCATGCTCCTGCTCCTGCTCATGATCGTAATCGTTAGAATATCTCCCTTCACCCTCGCGCAAGAACTCCGCGCGACCGGAAAACCTTTTGAGCATTCCCATGAGCATTTTAACGATGTGCACAAGTTGCTCTTTCGCGGGAATAATTCGCTCTGTAGCGATGAGCTTTCGCACTACGAGCACGTCAAGACAGGCAGCGCATTCCAGCGCCGAACCACGAGCGATTTCCAGAAATCTGGCGCGATCCGCACTGGAAAACTTTCCGTTTCCATCGGCAATGTTGAGAGGCAAGCTTGTGGACGCGCGATCGAGTTGATCTTTGGCAGCCGCTTTTGCGGCAATCTCATTCAGCAAATCACCTACCCAACCGCAGAATGCGACCGATTCCTGGTAAACGTCGAGGTTTTCGTGGTCGAAGTAAGTTTTCATACTTGGATCATGAGCAGGAGCATGATCATGAGCAAGAGGGGCTACCTCCCCAAGAGTTCCAGCAACTCCACGCAACGATTGCTGTAGCCCCATTCGTTGTCGTACCAACCGACTATTTTCACGAAGCGGTTGCCAAGCGTAAGCGTCAGCTTGCTGTCAAAAATGCAGGAATGCGGATTTCCGACGATGTCCTCGGAAACGAGTGGCTCATCGCTGTATTCGAGTACGCCCTTGTAGCTTTTGTCTGACGCAGCTTCTTTAAAAGCGGCATTGACGGTGTCGACCGTCGCATCCTTTTCGAGCACAGCAGTGAAATCCGTGACTGAACCATCCGGGGTTGGCACACGGAAAGCGCCGCCATTCAATTTCCCTTTCAATTCTGGAATGACTTCGCCGATTGCTTTGGCCGCGCCGGTGGTGGATGGGATGATGTTGATCGCCGCCGCCCGTGCCCGCCTCAAATCTTCATGCGGGAAATCCAGAATGCGCTGGTCGTTGGTGTAACTGTGGATGGTGCTCATGAATCCGTGCGCGATGCCGAATTTGTCGTTCAAGACTTTCGCCATCGGCGCGAGGCAATTGGTTGTACAGCTCGCGTTTGAAACAATTTTGTCTTTCGCAGGGTCATAGACATCGTCATTCACGCCCATGCAAATCGTCACGTCCGGACCTTTTGCCGGCGCGCTGATCAGGACCCGTTTTGCGCCGGCCTTGGTTACGTGCAATTCGGCTTTATCGCGGCTGGTGAAAAAGCCGGTCGATTCGAGCACGACGCCCACACCAAATTTCTTCCACGGCAGATTCGCCGGGTCGCGTTCCTTCAAGATCTTAATCTTGTGGCCCCGTACGATGATGTTCTCTTCATCGTAACCGATCTCCCCATCGAATTTGCCGTGCACCGAATCAGCACGTTGCGCCCGATGCGACCGAATCCGTTGATAGCGTAATTTGCCATAGAAAAATTGAATAGTTGAAGAGTTGAATCGTTAAACCGTTAAACGTCGAACATCAAACATCAAACTCGGACTTGCAGTGATGAAAAGCGCTCTCATTCTGTCTTCCCTCGCAGTATCGACCTTGTTTGCGCAGTTCGCCTCGACTTCAACATCCAATGCAGGAGAGATGAAAAGGATTCTCGTGCTGGGCGACAGCCTTTCAGGCGGATTTGGCCTGAAGCCGAGCGAAGCTTATCCAGCTTTATTGGCAAACAAGCTGCGCGCTACAGGCTTGAACTTTCAGGTGACTAATGCCAGCCAAACTGGCGGCACCACCGATGGCGGGTTGGAACGCCTCCCGGGCCATTTGAAGCACAAGATCGACATCTTAATTCTCGAGCTGGGAATCAACGATGCCTTTCGCGGTGTGCCGGTCGACCAAATCCAAAACAATCTTCAACAGATCATCGATAAAGTGAAAGTCCGAAACCCAGATGTGCGGTTGCTGATCGCGGGAATGGCAGTCCCGAACGCTTTCGGGGCCGATGACTACGTATCTGCGTTCGGAAAAATGTTCGCTGAGCTTGCGACCAGGAACGGCGCCGTGCTCGTGCCCTATCTCCTGGAGGGCGTGGCCGGCGATCCATCACTGAACTTGCCCGACGGCATTCATCCAAACGCCGCCGGGCAGCGCGTTCTGGCTGAGAATGTTTGGCGTGTTTTCGAGCCGGTGGCACGCGAGACAGCCGCAGAGCCGGCCTCGCACGTTAGATAAAGAAAGCAATGGACCCAGCACGACCAAACGATCCTGAACCGAGCGATCCGTTTAATCCGGAACGGGCCGATCACGCGATCCTGGAAACGATCGAGATCGCAACCGAAGGGGAAGATTGCGATGAATGCGTGCGCAAGCTGCGCCCCACCTTGATGAAAATCAACGGCGTCCAGGATGTGATGGTCGATCTCGCGCATGAGCGCGTCGTCGTCACATTTGATGCGCGCAAGACGCATGCTCCCGATCTTCACGACGCGATTTTAAAGAGCGGGTACAGGCCGGGGTCTAGGGCGGATTAATCTGTAGCGGCCCCGAAGGCTTTCGGGGGTCGCTCGAATAATGCGACGCTCGCAGAGCACCGCTCCAGAAATCAGATTGCTGGCTGCTGTTGGGTCAAGCAATGAAATGTGCCGAGTCCCCAGATCAATTCGCGGCAATCGATCCCGATAAGGCAGCGATCTGGAAAAAGGGTGCGCAAGATCGCTAATGCGCGCTCGTCGGCCGGGTCGGCAAACGTTGGGACGAGCACGCAGGAATTTGCGATGTAGAAATTGGCGTAACTTGCGGGCAAGCGCAGGCCTTCACGGACGATCTTCCCTGGCATTGGCAAGGTGACGATGTCGATCTTACTCCCTTCGATCTTCATCTCGCGTAGCCGCGCCAGGTTTTGCTCGAGCGGCTCGTAGTTTTCATCGCCGCGATCTTCTTCGATAACTGTAACGACCGTATGTTCGGACACAAAACGGGCGAGATCGTCTATGTGGCCATCGGTATCGTCGCCCGCGATTCCCTCGCCGAGCCAGAGAATCTCACGAACGGCGAAATAATCTCGCAAGCGTTGTTCGATTTCAACCCGGCCCAGGTGTGGATTGCGATTTGGATTTAAGAGACACGATTCCGTGGTAAGGAGCGCACCCGCGCCGTTTACATCGATCGAGCCTCCTTCTAAAATCATGCGCGGATAAAAAACCGGCACCTGCAACACTTCAGCGATGCACGTGGGAGCGACCTCATCGAGATCGAATGGCGGGTATTTGTTGCCCCAGGCGTTGTAATCCCAATCGACAATCGCCAGTTTGGGATCGAGATCCCGCGTTAAGAAAATCGGCCCATGATCGCGGCACCACGGCTCGTTTGTGGGGACCATATGAAACGCGATTCGTTCCATCGGTAATCCGCGAAGGACCTGACGTGCCTCGGCTTCGTGCGTGCCGTTGCAAACATCGATGCGAACTTGCTCCGACTCGATTAGCGCTTCCACCATTGAGCGCAAAGCTGGCATGACGCGGTCGAATGAATCGGGGAAGCTTATTCCTTCGCGCCTCGGCCATGAAAGCCATGTTGCCGCATGCGGTTCCCATTCCGCCGGCATGCGATAGCCCAGCGCTGCGGGAGTTTGTGTCGTCGGATGATTCATCAAACGGCAAACTTCAAGAGTCTTCCGTTAGCGCAAGCAACCAAACGGCGCGCCGGCAAGCCGTCCCAGCTCGCTTTACGTCGATCGAAAAACGATCTAGCCCTAAGGCATCGTTTTCGCCTGGGCAGGTTTGTAAATCGCGCCAATTATTGCGCCGGCGATGGCGAATTCGAGCAAACCACCGACGATCCAACCGCCAAGGATCTTCGTCGTTAGGGGCTGGACCGCAAACGTGATCAGATGGCTGCCAACATACACCAACGCCACCAAGAATCCCAGCATCGCGCCTGCACCTGCGCCGCCCATGGGAACGAAGCGGGCATAAAGGAGGGTAAGAAAGAACGCCATCACGGCGTGACCCAAGATCAGCCACGGGAAGTTGGGTTCGGTTCGCCAAAGCGCCGGCACTTCATTATGGATGCTATGCATAAGGTTCGCGTACCAGACGAAACCAAACGCAAAGACAAAAATCCAGGCTGCGATGAATGCGATGAAGAATTTTTTCCAGTTCATAATTTCTTTCTGTTGAGGTTTTTGCTGAGTCCCTCCAAGCCCGGACACCGTCATCGCAAAATGGCAGACCGCTGTCGATCTCAAATTTTATTCGCCGTCCGCTTACGAAAAATGACGAAGCACGAATGACGAATGTCGAAAGAAGCCCGAATGCTCAAATGACGAAAATGCGACCGCCACTTTGTCTCGTCATTCAGATTTCGTCATTCGACATTCGACATTGCATTCGATTCAGTGTGCAACCCGAGCTCGCGCAAAAGGGCAACATCGACATCAGCGGCGGGATTTTTTGCGGTGAGAAGTTTGTCGCCGTAAAAAATGGAATTCGCACCGGCAAAGAAGCAAAGGGCCTGACCTTCGCGCGAGATCCGGGTGCGGCCGGCCGCCAGACGAACGCGCGCTTTCGGGAGGGCAACCCGGGTGACCGCAATCAGCCGGACGAGCTCAAAAATATCGACGGGCGGCTGATTGGCCAGCGGGGTCCCCGGCATCGCCATCAGACAATTGATCGGAACACTTTCCGGAGGTGGATCGAAATTGCTCAACACTTCCAGCATCCGCAGGCGATCGGTCTCCGATTCGCCCATGCCAATGATCCCACCGCAACAAACCGATATCCCGCTCTCCTGCACGGCGGCAATCGTGTTGAGTCGATTCTGGAACGTGTGTGTGCTCACGATCTCGGGATAAAATTCTGGCGATGTGTCGATGTTATGATTGTAAGCGGTAACGCCGGCGTTTTTCAGTTTGCCCGCTTCCACCGGACCGATTTCACCGAGCGTGACGCAGACTTCCATCCCGAGCTGGCTCACTTCCCGCACGATCTCGAGCACGCGCTCAAATTTTTCAGAGCCATCGCGCACGCCGCGCCAGGCCGCGCCCATGCAAAACCGTGTCGCGCCTTGGGAACGCGCTCGCCTAGCTGCGGTGAGGATATCTTCGAGTGACAACAACTCTTCCCGCTCGACCCCGGTGGAGTAGTGAGAGGACTGCGCGCAATAGGCGCAATCTTCGCTGCACCCGCCGGTCTTGATGCTGAGCAAACTGCAGCGTTGCACTTCTTCGCCACGCCAATGCGCGAGATGCACAGCCCGGCTTTGCGAAATCAAATCGAAGAGAGGCTGATCGTAGAGCGCGCTGAGTTCCTCCAGCTTCATTCCGATGCGACCTTAGATGAAGGATCGACAGTCGAAAACTAAAGAATGACGAAGCACGAATGACGAAGCACGAAGGAAGCACGAATGCTCAAATGGCGAAGCGCCGCACCTGGCTTGTGTCGCCATCCGGATTTCGTCATTGATTCGTCATTAGACATTCGTCATTCGTCATTTTCAATTCACCCACTTGCCGTCTGCAGAAGTGAGAATCGGCAATTCTTCCATCATGAACTGCGTTTTCCCTATGGCGCCGATCATGCGCACGCCCGTGGCCGCACGCCATTTCTTCGACATCTCCTCGCCAGTGTGGCAACCCCAGCTTTTAACGAAGGCATTCCGCGCAAAAACGCCACGTTTGATCTTCGTCAGCTCGCTGTCGTGCAACCACGATTTGCACGCGCTTTCGATATTATTGCTGTAGTCGAACATGAAACAGGCTCGGTTCGAGTGTCCGAAATATTCAAAGTCGGCGATTTTCACCTGATCCCGCGGCTGGCCGCTGTTTAAATAATTGATCACCTCGGAGCCTGCGTTAAACCAAACGAGATTCAGATTAAACTTTTCGCGGACCGAATCGATCAGGCCAATCAGGTCCTGGTTTTCCTGTTTCGCACGGTCAACATACCCTTGCTTGTAAATCAGCCAGGTAATCTTCGCATCCGGGCCGAGTTCGGCGCGTAACTGCTCGGTACGCAATCGGGCGGCGCGAACAAAGTTCGCCCACCAATGATCATGCGGATAAGCTTTGTATTTTTCCCATTGGTACATCGAGGGCCCACCAACGAGCATGATGTATTCGCCTGACGCCGGCGAGGCCGCCTTCGCCCCCAAGGCAAAGATCGACAAAAAACAAACGAGCAAGAGACGTTTCATCATAGGTGGCGAGAGCACTATTTATGCGGGGCGCGAAAATGCGCAAGTGGTAGGGCGCGATCGCCGAGCGCGCCGAGGATCCGAGACTCTTCGCGGACGGCCCGGCGGTCCGTCCCTACCAGCTTGCTTCGACCTCATCGTGCACGAGATCTTTCCACGTCTGCCGTTTCCGAATCAGCGCAAACCTGTCTCCTCGCACCAGCGCCTCCGCCGGTAACGGACGCGAATTGTAATTTGAAGCCATCACAAATCCATAGGCGCCCGCGCTCATGATCGCGAGCAGATCCCCCTCGCGCACTTCAGGCATCTCGCGGTTCAGCGCAAAGAAATCGCCCGATTCACACACCGGACCGACCATGTCGACGTTCTCTGTTTTACTCATGCTCATACTCTTGCTCGGCTCTTCGACCGGCACAATTTCATGATAGCTATGATAAAGCGCGGGCCGAATCAGATCGTTCATGCCGGCATCGACAATGGCGAATTTCTTCTCACCGCTGTGTTTGATGTAGCGAACTCGGGTCAGCAGCACACCGGCATTGCCAACGAGAAAACGGCCAGGCTCGACCAGGATGCGAACGCCCAATTCGCGCAAAGGTGGCACGACCGCGTCGGCGTAATCGGCGACGCTGAACGCGGACGATTCGCCGCCATGGTCGTGCCACCATCTGCCTGATCCGCTCTCGAATGCGCGACGGTAAATGATTCCCATGCCGCCGCCGATGCTAAAGAACTTGATTCCGTATTTCGGTTTCAGGTCCTGCACGATCGGTGCGACTTTCGTAATCGCCTCCGCGAATGGCGCAGCCTCCGTGATTTGCGAGCCGATATGCATCTGCACGCCGACGATGTCGATGTTGCGCATTTCCGCGGCGCGTTCGTAAACCGCGGGGATCCGATCCAGCGCGATGCCGAATTTGTTCTCGCGTGAACCGGTCGAGATGTATTCGTGGGTGTGTGGATCGATATCGGGATTGACGCGCATGGCAACGGGCGCCCGCGAATTTTTCCTGCCCGCGATGCGATCGATGTATTCCAACTCCACTTCGCTCTCGACATTGAAACTGTAAACGCGCTGATCGAGCGCGTATTCGATTTCCTCGCGCGATTTGCCCACGCCGGCGAACGTGCACTTGGCCGGCTCGCCCCCGGCGGCCAGCACGCGATGAAGCTCGCCCCCGGAAACGATGTCGAATCCGGCTCCCGCGTCGGCGAGCAACTTCAGGATGGCCCGATTTGAGTTCGCTTTGACAGCGTAACAAATCAGGTGATCCAGCGGCGCGAGCGCGGCATCGAGGCGTGTGTAATGATCGAGAATTGTCCCCGCGCTATAGACGTAAAGTGGCGTGCCGAACTTCTCCGCGACACGCGCAAGATCGACGTCTTCACAGTGAAGCTTGCCGTGGCGATAATGGAAAAAATGCATGTTGTAGCGGCGTTCGCCACAGCGAACGCCGAAGCTAAAATATCAGGCGCTTCGCACAAGCGCCTCTACAACTTTAGCGTGCGCTACCCAAGCATCCTCAAGCCGAGATTAATAACTGCGATCAGTGCCACTCCCACGCAGAAACTTGTCAGAACAAGTTTCTTTCCATGCTTCAGCATTTCTCCGAGCACGGCGTGCGCAGCCAGATAGAAGAATCCGCCGCCTACGTGCGCCATGATTAACCCGAGCCAAAATGTGGAAACCTTCGCCAGGAAGAAAAAGCCGATCACACCGCCGAGAAGCGTGGTTGCTTCAACTGCCGCTACCCAGCCGAGCACACGGCTGCGTCGCAATCCTGCGCCAATTAAAAGACTGCCGAGCGCAAGGCCTTCCGGAACTTTGTGAATGCACAAAGCGGAGAACAGCGACCATTTTGTCGCATCCATCGCAGGAGTTTCCCCTTGAATTCCCAGGGCCAAGCCGTCGGTCGTGCTGTGAATCGCCAGTGCGATCATTAGCGCTGTCGCAATTTCGCTAAAGTGTCGCGTCGCATCTGCATCGAAATGGCTGGCTGCGCATGCCGGACAAACGTGATGAACGTATTTGCTGATAAAGAAGAAAAGTGCGTATCCGGTAGCCGCCGCGAGCATCGCCGCCCACCAATTGGTGGTCTCCAGGCTTTCTGGCGCAATCGCAAAGAGCGTTACTCCCAGAAGCGTTCCAGCTGCCAGACTAATCAGCGCACAAAGCGGTTTGTGTTCCAAGCGGAGCGAGGTGCTGACGGATCCGCCGGCCAGGGCGAAAACATAAGCCGCAACGACCTGCCAGAGTGGACTGATCATTGACTGATCATTCAAGAGCCTGCCAGCGATGAGTGTTCTTCGCGGCAATGCTGCGTCTCGATGGTGACATGGACGAGTTCGTTGTGTTCGCGGAGCAACTCGCGATACGAATCCGAGCTCTTTGGCTGGTGCGCCACGACAGAGATCATCGCCGCAAATTTTCCGATGCCGACCTGCCAAACATGCAGGTCGGTCACGAGTGAATCGCCATCGCTCTCCACCGCGCGGCGAATTTCGTCAGGTAATTCTGACGATGGCGGTGTGCGATCGAGTAAAATGCCGCTGGTATCGCGCAACAGGCTATAGGCCCAAGAGAATACAACGCCGCTCCCGATAATTCCTACAACCGGATCGAGCCACGCCCAGCCGAAGGTCTTCCCGCCGGTCAATGCAAGAACCGCAAGGACCGAGGTAAATGCGTCGGCCAGAACATGGAGATAGGCGGCTCGCAGGTTTAAATCGCGACGATGAGCGCTGCCGTCGCCGCTTTTTTGATCGTGATCGCCAAGCAGGACTGCGCAGCCCAGATTTACCAGCAACCCAACGCACGCGATGGCGATTGCTTCGTTAAAATGAATTGTTAGTGGAGTAAACAGCCGGTGCACCGATTCGCCGGCCATCAAGAGCGCCACGATGGCGAGCACCACCGCGCTGGTGAACCCGCCAAGCACGCCAATTTTTCCCGTGCCGAAACTGAACCGCGCGTTCGCGGCATGCCTCCGCGCGAGATAGTAGGCCACGGCCGTGATCAAAAATGCAATCACATGCGTGCTCATGTGCCAGCCATCGGCCAGCAACGCCATCGAATGCGACATCAAGCCGACGGCGATCTCGACCACCATCATCGCGGCGGTAATACCGATCACAATGCGGGTCCGCCGTTCCGCGTGGGAAAAATCGGGAACGAAATCGTGCGCCTTGCCAAACTGGGAATGATCGGTCCGATGCATCTTGTTCAAGATATCTCAATCATATCGGTAGTGGCACAGTTTAATCCTTGGTTGCGGTCTGTTCGCGGGCGACCCGCTCTCGGTGCTCTGAAACGATTTCGCGCGGCACCAAGCGAAGGGCAGCGAAAACTAACGCGGGTATGACGATCGCATCGTCAAGATGACCGATCACCGGAATGAAGTCTGGAATCAAATCGAACGGCATACAGAAATAGCCGATGGCCAAGGCAAGAAACAACTTCGCGGAAAGCGGAGTGCGTTCATCTCGCGAAACGCGCTGATACACGATCAGTTCGCGCCTGAACGAGCGAGCAATCTCTTTGCTCCTCTCAAAGGCCATAGGACTTAATCGAGCAATGCAATCACTTAGTCGAGTGACCAAACGTGATCGGTGACGCCCGCTTCCATTACTGCCGTGACGCGCAGCGGGGGCAGGCAGAACAATGGATAGAATTCAGAACGTCTTAGCGCCGACAACCACGCCGCGCCCGGGCAGCGGCAGCACTTCGTCTAGAAGCAAGAAGTGGTCGATTCAACTAGCGGCACGCAAAAAGAACGGATTAATCTTGGTCAACGGCTTGGTTTAATCGTCGGCGCAGCAGACTGAAAAGGGAAGTAACGATCAACAGCGCGCCAAAAGTGCAAACGATTGCTGCGCCAGAAGGCAGGTCCCACCAAAACGAAAGATACAAACCCGCGATTCCGCCGATGAGCGAAATCGCCCAGCCGAGAAGCAACCGTGCCGGGATCGAGCGCGCGAGATTGATCCCACAAACCACCGGCACGATTAAATAGCTGAAGACAAGCAGCACGCCGGCGATCCGGACGAAGCTCGTCACCACCAAACCAAACGCGGCGTAGAAAAGAAAATCCCACCAGCGCACGCGAAGGCCTTTTTCATAAGCGCCGTCGCGGTTAAACGAGACGAGAAGGAAGTTTCTACGCAGAATGAAATGTAATATTCCCACGGCGGCGAACAGCCCGAAACATTTCCAGACCTCGAGCGGCGTAACGAGCAGAATGTTCCCTACGAGCATTTGTTTGATCTGCTCATCGCCTTCCGCCGCGCGGCTGAGAAGCAAGACCGCCGCGGCCGCCGCGACCACGTAGGCGATTCCAATAACCGCTTCTTGGGGAATCTGACTGGTCCGTTTTCCGGTTACGGAAAAAAGTGCCGCGCCCACAAAGGTGAGACCAAGCGCGATCGCGAACGTCCACCAACTTTGCAGGTCAAGATGAAACAACACGGCGACGCAAATGCCGAGAGACGCCATTTGCGCCATAGCGATGTCAATGAAAATAATTCCGCGCTGCACGACATGCAGGCCGAGATAAACGAGCAACCACGGCAAAAGCACGCAAGCCACGATTGGCCAAAACATTACGTCCCACATAATTATTTCATCGCCGCGGCGATTCGTGAGACGAGTGCGTCGATTAACTTCACGTAAGTGTCGGTGTTCGGGAGTGCGCCGGGAAATTGGGCCGCGTCTACGACCTTTGCTCCGGTCGAGGCTGCCACTTTTTCTGCGATCTTACGGTTGTGATACGGCTCGACCAGAATCGCTTTGACGTGCGCCGCTTTCATTTTTTCGATGACCTCCGCGAGATGAGAAGGCGACGGCGGGATGCCCGGTTTTGGCTCGAGGAAGATGTCGATGTTAAAACCGAACCGGTGCGCGAAGTAAACCCACGATTCGTGATATGCGGCGACTTGCTGGCCTTTGAAGGGTAGCAGCGTTGTGCCCCATTCTTGAAGCTTGGCGTTGATCGTCTCCTCGAATTTTTTGTAGTTCACCTGATAAAAAGCCGCATTAGGCGGATCGACCTGACCAAACGCCTGCGCGATGTGTTGCGCGACCGCTTTGGCGATGATCGGGTCGATCATGAAATGCGGATTACCCATCGCGTGAACGTCGCCCGCGGCGCGCGTGAGCGTCGTCGGGACGCCCATCAACCGGACGCCCTGTGAAGCTTGCACACGGCCAGGTTTGCCAACTTCGATCTTCGGATTGCGCGCATTTTGCAAAAGGGGCGGGAGCCAGCCAATCTCCAGCTCCGCGCCACCGTCGATCAAGACATCGGCCGTGCGCAGTTGCACAATAAAACTGGGACGCGCGTCAACGAAATGCGAATCCTCGGTTGGTTTCGCCAAAACGGTGACCTGCACTTTGTCGCCACCGATCTCGCGAGCGAGCGACTCAAAGTCGGGCAATGTCGCGACGACGTTGAGTTTGGCCTCCGCCGAAAAAGCACACGCAAAGGTTATGGAAAGTACTAAGAGGATTTGTTTCATGAGTTTAGAATTTGTGGGCGCCATGGGAGCCGAGGATGAATTCGAATTGAAGAAAGACCGAATCGACCTCGCGACCCGACAGAAAGAAATTTTCCTCGAGGAAATCGTGGTTGTACTGGAGACGGACCTTTGAGAACTCAGTCGGATACCAGGTCAGGTTGCCCGAAATCCGCGCACGCGATTGTCGATCTTCGTCGTCGGTAAATTCTGAGTCGGTCATGTGCAGATAATCGCCGCGAATACCCGCGACCCAGCCTTTTTTAAAGCCCCACAAAACCTGCGAGTATATGCCCCAGTCGCGAAACGTTTCGGCGACCGGAAATGATTCATTCGCGCCGCGGCCGGCTTCGAACCGGCGATACATCGCTTCGGTCTGCCATTTCACAAACGGAAACCCGCCTTCGGCAGTTGCGCTTTTCCATTTGTAGAGCAAATCTGCGCCGTAAATCTGCGTCCGCGAATTTGCGCCGGTCTCGTTGGAGCCGGATGCGCCCGACACGCCGGCCAGCACCACCTGGGTTGGACTAAGATCGACGGAATTTTCCCAGCGCGGAATCCAGACGAAATCCTGCAAACCGCGCGCCTCGCGATCGGTGGTTTCGCGACCGAAGAAAATGCCGTCGTCGCCAGGATTGCGAAACGAGAACCCCGTTCCACCGCGCCCATTCTGGACGGCGAAGATCAGTTGCGAATACCACGGCACCGGCACGATCCATGAAATTTGCGCGCCAACACCGCGCAAACCATCGGGCCCAAGGATGCGACCATTGACCAGCGGAGCGTCGGCAAATTCCCACACGTGCGGATGCATCGGATTGATGCGACCGAACGCCGCGAAGAATTGCCCGGCCTTCAATTGCAAATTGAATGGGAGACTGGTCGTTTGCAGGAACGCTTCCTCGACTTCGACCTCGGTTTCGTTGTCGTTGTCCAACTTGAAAACGATGTTGGCGAACCCTTCAAAGTAAGGATCGACCGCACCGTCCAACGCGAGCTCGATGTTACGCGCGTTAAATCCCCTCTGTTGCGGATCGTGGTCGCCGACTTCGATGTGATCAAGATCGCGCGCGCTCGAGTAAGCGAGCGCAAACAATCCGTCGAAGGAAATGTTCATGTAATTTCTGCCGCCACCGATTGTGATCGGCGCGGTCAACCCTGCACCCGTTGTCGATGTTTCCGTTGTCGACGTTACGACCGAGGTATCAGTGGTCGGGAAGGCTCCGGCCGTTGCCGTTTCATTTACGCCCGGACTACTCGGCGCGGCAGTCGCAGCCGTCGTTGCAACGACGGACGTGTCCTCAGTTGGGAAGCGTGGCTGCGCACTTGCGGCGGGACTTGGTGAACCTGTCGCGGCAGCAGTTACTGGCAATGACTCCGGATTTTGCAGAGGCGCTGGCTCCACTGAAATGTTCGCATTCTCGAGTGCCGCCTGCTGATCTTTCACCTGCTGTTGCAACGCTTTCACCGTCTCAGTGAGAGATTGCACTTGCTGGCGCAGCGCGTCGACATCAGCCGCTGTAGCTGGCGTCGCATTTAAAACTCTTGGTGCCGGCGATGAACTGGCAACGGGCGCTGTTTCTTGCGGGGAAGCGGCCGCTACGGGAAAAATCGCTAGCATTGCTAAAATTATTTTTTTCATCCAAAACTCCTGACTCAAAAGACTCGGGCGAAACCGCCCAATGAATTCGCGTTCGGCGCGCGTTGATCCAGCGGCGTAAGGAACGCACTCGGCGCCGCTATCCGCCTGAGGCGGAAAGAATCAACGGATCAGGAATGCGCGGGCGGCGCGTGCTCGAAGATGCACGCGCCAAGAAACGGCGATTCGACCCAATGCGGAGTCAACGCCGGAATTTTGGAAAAGTGAACGGACGGAGCAGGAGCACTCACCAGTGGCGGATGAGCGGCGTGATCGTAGTTGCCCGAGGCGATTATCGTCGCCGCGCAATTGTGCTCGACCCGATTCGCGTCCTTGTGGACGTAGTGGTGCAATTGCGGGGAAGCACTCAGCGCGAGCGCGCAGAGAAATGCCGCGGAAACGCAAACCGCAACAAACGCGCGTCCGTGATTTATCGAACGCGCGAATGTGCTCATTGCGCTGCGACCTTCTGACCGCGTCGCGTCTTACGCAAGGCTTTTCTGCAGGATCCAGGGAAAATGACGAATGACGAATGTCTAATGACGAATCAATGACGAAATCCGAATGACGAAACAACGTAGCCGCTCGGCGTTTTCGTCATTTGAGTATTCGAGCTTCCTTCGTCATCCGTCATTCGTGCTTCGTCATTTATCGGCAGACTGTTGGTAACGTGCGTTATTTTAGCGCAGCATTGGACATCCAGTCCGCGCGTCGAAAAGCATCGTTTGTAATTCGAAAAGCCGATTTTATTGCAAAAGATTCAGGAAGGAGTCAGGCTCGGCGGAATTAAACCAAAAAGCTCTCCTCTATATTTTCGCCGGCGCTTTTCCTCTGCAAAATCAGGCATTTTATTTCGAGTCATTCGGGTCCTGCTCTCCTGGGTAATGGTGGCATGTGCCGAGACGGCATTTGCGACTTCGGCGGAGTCACCGCCACTGTCGGCAGAGCAAGGCAACGAGCCGGCGGCTCCCCTTGGGATTAGCGCAAATCCTGGCGCCGTTAATCAGATAACCGGAACGGGACAGGCGGGTGAATGGCTGGGATTCCAAAAAGATTCGGGCGTCTTCCTTGGCGGCGTATGGGCGGGGGACACAAACTATTTGATCTCTGGCGGCGAACAGCCGGGTTCTTGGAGCTGGAATAGTTTGCTTATTCTCAGTCTCGGCCTGGATTCCGAGAAGCTCATCGGTTGGAAGGGCGGAAAATTCGGTATCGATTTTTTGCGATTCGATGGGGACCCAACAAATCAACGGGCTGGCAGCGTGCAGGGATACAATTCGTTGCCCGGCCCACCGCCATTACATCGGTCGGAACTTTATCAGTTGTGGTGGCGGCAGGAGCTCTTTGACGGAAAGCTCATCGTCCGCGTCGGAAAAATGGTGCCAACGGCTGATTTCAATAATGTTCTGCGCCCCGTTCCGACGCAGGACCAATCCCTTTTCATTCCCTCAGTCTCCGGTCTCCTCTTCACGCCTGTTTTTGTAAATCCCACACTGCTTGGCGTCATGCCGGGGTATTACAACTCTGCCTGCGGGGTAACGACGACCTTTGCGCCGACGAATAATTTCTACCTTTCCTACGGGGTGTATGACGGAAATATCGCCAATGGCACGCAAACCGGAACGAGAGGCCCGGAGTTTAATGGCTACTATTTCAACATCGGCGAGGCGGGCGCGGCTTGGGAGATCGGCAGCGACAGTTTGCCGGGCTCATTCGGCGTCGGTTTGTGGAATCAATCCGGGCAATTGCGGGCGGGAGATGTAACCGAATCCGGTGCGACGGGTGTCTATCTCTTCGGTTCGCAGCGCATCTGGTTTCGTCATCCGGGGGAGGACAACAGCGGCATCACCGGTTTTTTTCAGTTTGGCGCCAACAACTCGGAAACGCTCCCTGTGAATCAGTTTTTCGGATCGGGTCTGACGGCGTTCGGACTCGTGCCGGGAAGATCGCAGGATTCCGCGGGCGCCGGCATGGCGTTGTCCTGGCTCAACGGAAATATTTTCCAACGCGACAGTGAATTGATGTTTCAAGTTTACTATCAGGCTCATATTATCGCCGCCACGTATGTCGAACCGGCGATCAGCTACATCCCGACGCCGGGGGCCAATCCCGATCTCGATGCCGCGTGGGCAACCACATTGCGAGTTACCGTTCTCTTTTGAACAAAATGAATAGTCCAACCATGCCTTCTGTCGGTTCGGTCAAGCTCGTCAGCGCGATGCGGGTTCGTGAGGGCATGAGGGACCAGTTTCTCGAATGGAATGGACGCGTCGCCGACGCGTTGATGACCAGCCCCGGTTTCACAAGCCGCGAAGTGATTCCGCCGCAAACTGAGGACATCACGGAATGGGTCTTTATCACTCGCTTTGATTCCATCGAGCATCTCCGCGCATGGCGCGCGAGCGACGCCCGCAACCGGCTTTTTGAGCAAGTGAAACCGTTACTCGATGGAGAATTCACCGAACTCGTCGGCGACGCCGCAGCGCAGTATCATCTGGAAAGCAGCGTCACCGAAGTCATTCTCGAGCAGGTTGCTCCCGGGAAAGAGACAGCCTACCAGGAATGGTCAAATCGCATTCAGCAGGCGCAGGCTGCGTCTCCCGGCTATCAGGGCGGATATTCTCAACCACCAAAAGGTCGAGGCGAAGGTTGGATGACGCTGATGCGCTTTTCCAGTATTGACGATCTTAATCGATGGATGAATTCACCAGTGCGCAAGACCCTCCTAGAAGAGGCGAAAGATCTCGTCGCGGCTTCCTATCAGCACCGCGTCGATACTTCTTTCCCAGGATGGGCTCCGACCGATCCCACGTCCGGACAGGCGCCGCCGAATTGGAAAGTCACCATGCTCGTCCTTCTCGGTCTCTATCCGATTGTCTGCCTGGAAATTCTCTTTCTCATGAAAAGGCTCGCTCAACTCGGCCTGAAATCGGCGCTGGCGAGTTTCGTTGGAAACGCGATCAGCGTCACCCTGGTGGCTTATGTCACCATGCCATATCTGGTCCGCTGGCTGAACTGGTGGCTCTTGCCGAAGCCGGATGTGCCGAAGAGCGTGCACTGGAAAGGCACGCTCCTTGTCTTTGCGCTTTACGCGTTATCGGTTGCAATCTTTTGGAAGTTTATGTGATATGCACAAAGGCGGCACGAATCCGTCCGCTCCCTTTTCTTCGAAAAAACAAACCCACAAAAATAGAGGTAGATACAAACACATGAGCACAGCAGATATTGAAAGCGACGAATATAAGAAACAATTCCTTCACGAGGCGACCCGGCTGGCCATCGAGTCCGTCGAGAAAGGATGGGGCGGACCGTTTGGTGCCGTCATTGTCAGGGACGGCAAGATCATCGGCCGGGGCCAAAACAGAGTTCTTTTGACCGGACTTCCGGTGTTTCACGCCGAGGTGACCGCCATCATGGACGCCTGCGCCCGTCTCAATTCCAAAGCCCTTCTCGGCTCAGATTCTTATGACGGTGTATTGGAAATGATTCCCCGGCCTGCAGGCTCCCCGGACCCGGTTCCGGAAAGGGCGAAGATGCTCAAGGGCTGCGACCTTTACGTGAATGGCGCGCCCTGCCCGATGTGTATGAGCGCCATCTATTGGGCGCGCATTGATCGTGTGTATTTCGGCACAAGACTGTCGGACACCAGCAAGATCGGCTTTGACGACGAGTTTCAATACATCGATTTCAAGCTCCCGTGGGAAGAGCGAAAAGCGATCAAATGCTTTCCTGATTTCGAACGGGAATACGCCTTGAAAGCCTGCGAGGCCTGGCAAAACAAGAAGGACCGGCACCCTTACTAAGTCTGTAAGATGGCAACGGTCTGGCGGACTGATCCCGACTATGAGGCGACGAGACGCCGCATGGTCTGGAACGATCGCATCCCCGAGCGGTTTCCTGACGTCATTGTTTCGGTGACGTCTGATGCCGAGGTAACTGAAGCGGTTAAGCTCGCGCGCTCACGGGGATTGCGTATCTCCGTACGCGCGGGTGGCCATAGCTGGATTGCTACTTCGTTGCGCGACGGCGGGATGCTAATCGATCTGTCGCAGCTCAACGGAGTGACGGTAGACGCGGCGGCCCGAACAGCCGCCGCGCAACCGGCGATTAAGAACACCGAGCTTGTCGCCGCGCTCGCCCAGCATCGGCTGGCTTTCCCGGCGGGACATTGCCCAACGGTCGCTATTGGCGGCTATCTGTTGGCCGGCGGTCAAGGGTGGAACCAGGGCGGCTGGGGAATCGCTTGCTCGAATATTCTGGCCATCGACTTGGTGAACGCCGACGGCGAGCTGATCACAGCCGACGCGCAGCATAACCCGGATCTGCTCTGGGCTGCGCGCGGCGGCGGCCCAGGCTTCCCCGGGGTAATTCTCCGTTATCACCTGCGGCTCTACCCCGCGCCGAAGGTCATTATGCAATCCATCTACGTGTACCCATTAGAGCTGATTGAGGCGATTGTGCCGTGGCTGGCAAGAATAGTACCTTTGCTGCCGAGTTCAGTAGAGCAGCTCCTGCTCCTGGCGCTACCGCCGCCGAGCGTTGCTCGACAACTGGATAGTCGCCCGCAGCGATACCTAACCCTCTGGCCCGTGGCCTATGGCGACTCGGAGGCGGAAATGGCTGCGGCGCTCGCTGCGCTCGACACATGTCCCGTGCTCGACCAGGCGCTTGTGCGGCAGGTCAACACACCTGTCTCTTTCGACGACCTGTTCGCCATCGAAGCGGCCGTTTTCCCCGAGGGCCACCGCTACGACGTCGGAATTATCTGGTCGGACGCCGATCCCACTCCTGTGCTCAGCGGATTGCGCGATCGGCTGGCGCAGGCTCCATCGCTGATGACCGAAATTCTTGTCGCCGTGACCCCGCCGCCAACCATAGATCCCTCGGCTAGGGAAATGGCGTACTCTATGGCCGGGCCACTCTACATTGGCTGTTACAGTGTTTGGGACAACGCCCCCGATGACGAGGCGAATGAACGGTGGCATCACGAGACGCTCAAGTCGCTCGAACCGATCACGCGCGGACACTACATGGGAGAGACTGATCTGCTCGCATCGCCAACCCGCGCCGCGGAATCACTCGCGCCGGGCGTCTGGGAACGACTCCAGGCAATTCGGCGGCGGTATGATCCCCAAGAGCTGTTCTACGGCCACATTGGCCAGGCATGAGCCGAGCTCACGCACCTCTGGGGAGCGCACCCGCCTCGGGTGCTGGCGATGACGCCCTCGTCATCGCGCACTTTTCCACCTTGGCAAGCTGGTTCGCCGGATACAAAGTTCGTTTCGGCGGGGCGCCGAAACCCGCACGCGAGGGCGCGTGCGCTCCCCAGAACGCCGCTCGCGTTTGTTTCTATTCGCCTGCCACTTCGGAAAAACTCGAATCGCTTGGAAATCATTGCCCCTCATTTGGCAAACGCCTATTCTGGCCTCCTTATCGCCTGCTGCACGCCAATGAATTTTCTGCATTTCCGGCCGATATCATAGGTAATTAAGAAAATGCAGCCCGTGTGTAAAATAAACTGCGAATGCAGCCTAATCCCTAGTTAGACCGTCAGCCACAATCAGACTATGAAAGAGATCCAAATCTTCGCCGCGATTCGCCCCAAGCGCGGCGCATTCATTCCCGAGGGGGGCTACGACTACACAAGGACAGACAACGGAGTTCCCGCTATGCGAGCGAAATGGAAGGTTCCCAAGATGATGGGAGCTTACTTTTCGAGCGAGGACCGGACTTTCATCTTTGCCGAACACGCAATTAAGATTTCTCCCGCTGACGACAAGTCGTCGCAGGGTGCAGCTAAGTGGGGCAAGTCTTCGAGAGCATCCAGGGTTCCGGGCATCATCGGACTTGCCGGCCTTGGCGCCGACCTCATTCGCGGAGCTACAACCGATACATCCGGCACCAAGGGTATTGTGTTCACCTACATCAACGATGAGGGCTACGGTGGCCTCTGTTGGGGAATTGCTCCAGAAGCCATCGCCGCCGAGATATTTGCGTCCGTTCCTCCCGACCGAATAGACCCAGCCATCGCACCGAAATGAAGACGTTCGTCCTGCTTCTAGTCGCACTCACTCTCGTCTTTCCCGCCTGCTCACGAAAAGGTCCGGTCAAGTTCACCAATTCCGAAGCAGCGCGCAAATACGCCAAGGCCGAGCAGTATCTCGCCGACCGCGCCCCCAATCGTGCCGTCGATGAGGCCGCGGATATTGTCATGCACTATCCCGACTCCTTGGAGGCCACACAAGCCGCCATCCTGCTAATGGACAAATGTGACTATATTGGTCTTCAACAGTTTTACACGCTCACTGGCCACCGCCTGCCAGTCAATTACGAGCTTCCGCGCGCCCAGCAAATCGACATACTCATGGTCGCCTTCCAGCGGCGTGGCATCTTCCCACAACAAAAATGAACGCTCCACTATCTCACGCCGTAAAAGTGCTAACCGAAAACCTCGAGCAGTTCCTCAGCCCTGATGACGATCCCGTGATGTTCAACCTGAACCAAGCACTGCGGGGCGTTGCCGAGGGCATTGCCACGTTGGAGGATCGCATTCGGCATCTTGAGGCGACCGTCCACAACCTCGACAAACGGGCCTAACCAGTCGCTGAGCTTGGGGTCCTTAGGGCTCGCGCCACTCGTGGAAATTACGCCATTCATCAGCTCAAACCCACCGGACGCACGAGTTCTGTTCGAGAACTTCGGGCTGACATTCTACTACGCTCAACTCCTCGAGGACGATCTAAAGCTCATCCTAGCCGCCGCCGAATTACTTGGCGTTGCCACCTTTGATCGCAAGAAGCATCTCAGAATCAAGAATTCGGATGATGATCTTATCGAGGCATGTATGGGACCGCTCAAGGAAGTCATCAAAGCCAATCGTAAAAGTGGGGACGACGACACATTTTACGACGCGTTAGATGAAGCGAATGCGGCTCGGCGACTTGTTGCGCACAGATTTTTCGTGGAGCACGCCGTCGATTTGCTTTCGGAATCGGGTCGAACTGCAGTGAATCAGCATCTGTCGAAGCTGTATCTTACAATTCGACGCGCACACACCTTTTCGACTGCTTTCCGCAAGCGGCTTTTTTCAAAGATGGGCTTCACTCCGGCGATGGCAGCCAAGAAACTCGATGAGCTGCGACGTATCATCGATGAACCCGACAACAGGGCCTAACGAGGCAATGCGGCTAACCGTAGCCGGGGCGATGATCATCTTGAATTTATGAAACACGTTGTCGATGTTACAAAAGCTCGGTTCCGCCTGCGGTACTGAACTCGATTCTCGTTAGGCGACATTCACGTATGCTAGGCGAACATTTTGGCGACAAGCCCAAGTCGCTTGGCAGCTCCGCGGCTCGCACAACAAGGCTGGCTGAGTTACGCGAGCCGCATATCGCTCCGTTGACAGCATTTGTCGAGACGCTCCGCGCCGAGATGGGGTCAAACTACCGAATCCCTTATTTCGATCCGTGGGATGGCGGGACTGCGGCCGAGGTCTTGTACTTACTTGAAGCGCCTGGAGCTAAGGCTGTGACGTCAGGGTTTATCTCACGCAATAACCCGGATGAGACCGCGAAGAACTTCTTCCAACTTAATCAGCAATCAGGAATCCCACGCAAGCGAACTATAACTTGGAATATCATCCCCTGGTATATCGGCTCTGGTTCGCGAATTCGCCCCGCCAATTCAGATGACATTGAGGTTGGCATCCAACCCCTGAACTCGCTTTTGGATCTTTTACCTAGGTTGCGAGCTATTGTGCTCATCGGCCAGAAAGCTCAACGCGGCTCAATCCATATTGCGAGGTTGCGTCCCAATGTCAGACTTTTTAAGTCTCCGCATCCAAGCCCGCTATTCGTCAACAACTCTCCTCTCAATCGGGAGAAGATACTTATCGTGCTTCGCGAAGTTGCAGACTACTTGGATATGTCTGGCACTGACGTTCAACCCATGTCGCGTAATCATGCGGCGTAGCTAACCGCTTCGGGCTGTCACCACGTACCCAATTAAGACAGAAAGCCGGTCAACGGGCTGGTCGCAGCGGCCGTTCCCAATTTTTCGGCCAACCCGATCTCGCGGGCTTCCCGTCCGGCTTCGATGGCTTTTTTAAATGCTTTTGCCATGCGGACCGGATCGGAAGCAATTGCGATGGCGGTGTTGACCAGCACCGCATCGGCGCCCATCTCCATCGCTTCCGCGGCCTGACTCGGCGCGCCGAGCCCTGCATCGACCACCACCGGTACTGTGGCCTGTTCGATGATGATCTCGATCTGTGGACGCGTTTCGATTCCGCGGTTACTCCTGATCGGCGAAGTCAGCGGAACGTTCTGCGCGCTTGCTCTGAAACGGCTCCGGAGTAATCATATTGGATGCCAACTGCGATTCTCAAAGCACACTACGACGGCCAGCACATCGTGCTCGACGAACCGTTTGAGTTACCCGCCAACGCTCCTCTCATGGTGACCGTCTTTGGCCCCGACACGGAGAAGTCCGAGTGGGCTGCTCTTGGCGCACAGAGCCTTGCCCGCGCCTACGGCGATGACGAACCCGAATACACGACGGCGGACTTGAAACCGCAATGACCGAGGGCGATGTCGCGCTGACGTCGCTGCCGCAGGCGGATGGACGCACCAAACCACGACCGGCTATTCTTCTGCGCCGGGTGCCTCCGTTTGGCGATTGGCTCATCTGCGGCGTCAGCACCCAACTCCATAAAGCGGTGATTGGTTTTGACGACATTATTGAACCACATCATCCAGATTTCCGCCAAAGCGGACTCAAGGCGGCTTCGGTCATTCGTCTTGGGTTTCTCGCGGTCTTGCCTTCCGACCATTTTCTGGGCGTTCTCGGCTCCATCTCGCACGAGCGCCACGCCAAGCTACTCCAGCGGCTTTCGACTTTTCTCGCAGCCGAACAAGGCGCCTAGCCCATTGCTGTCGCTCGCTCCGACATACCCGGAAAGATCATTACTGGACCCGCGTCTTTGCAGCACATTTCAGCGGGGCGCGGACTCATCGAGTTGGTCTAGCACTTCTTGCTCAACCGCGCGCGAGCGCATCACGTCGAGAGCATCGTTGTCTGCCGCATCGCTTCTACCTGCGTTTTGCGCAAGAAAACCCGTCAACGGACTGGTCGCGGCGGCTGCACTCAGTTTTTCGGCCAAGCCGATTTCGCGGGCTTCGCGTCCGGCTTCAATTGCTTTTTTGAATGCTTTCGCCATGCGAACGGGATCGGACGCGATTGCGATGGCAGTGTTGACGAGCACAGCGTCGGCGCCCATTTCCATCGCTTCCGCGGCCTGACTCGGCGCGCCGAGTCCTGCATCGACAACGACCGACACTGTGGCCTGTTCGATGATGATCTCGATCTGCGGGCGGGTTTCAATTCCGCGGTTACTCCCGATTGGTGAACCGAGCGGCATCACCGTCGCTGTCCCAACGTCCTGCAATCGTTTCGCCAGCACGGGATCGGCATTGATGTAGGGGAGAACTGTGAATCCCTCTTTCACCAGAATTTCGGCGGCCGCCAGCGTCTCGACCGGATCGGGCAGCAAGTAGCGCGGGTCCGGATGGATTTCGAGCTTGATCCAAGTCGGTAAACCCGCGGCGGCGGCGAGACGCGCGAGGCGCACCGCTTCGGTCGCGTTGCGTGCACCGCTCGTGTTCGGCAAAAGAAGAAAGCGTTTCGGATCGATAAAATCGAGAATGTTGGCAAACGGATCGTGTTTGCCGGAGAGATCGGCGCGCCGCAGCGCCACTGTCACCAGCTCGGTGCCGCTCGCGATCAGCGCGTCGCGCATCAGCTCGTTCGACGCGAATTTCCCTGTGCCAACGATGAGGCGCGAAGTGAATTCGCGATCGGCGATCTTCAGTTTTGAGGGCTTGTCCGCCATTGTGGGCAATCTAAGACAAATCGTGGCGATGCAAAATTGGTAGGCGCGACCGCCCGGTGCGCCGATTCCAAACAAGAAGAATAATCAATTAGGAAAGCAGGAAACCAGAAAGAGGGGACTCAGACAGAATGGACAGAATTTACAAAATCGAGATCCGTATTTCCTCTCTTCCTGCTTTCCTAATTGATTTGTCTGAATCTATGAATTCCGCTCAGCCCACCCTAATTTGAATCAGGAGATCAGGAAAAAGAGGGAAAGAATCGATCGGTCCATTTTGTTAATTCTGTCGAAAACCCGGAAGGTCCAATCTTTGTTATCTTCTGATTTCAATTTCCCACTCATCCCGCCGCAAATCGAAAGGAGGCAACAAAGACAAATCCCCCTGATGCAAAATTGGCAGCACTGCGATTTAGATGAATCAGGAAAACAGGAAACCAGGAAAAGGAACTCAGACAGAATGAACGGAATTTACAAAATCGAGATCCGTATTTCCTCTCTTCCTGCTTTCCTAATTGATTTGTCTGAATCTATGAATTCCGCTCAGCCCACCCTAATTTGAATCAGGAGATCAGGAAAAAGAGGCAAGGTCTTCACGAATCCATTCGGCCCATTTTGTTAATTCTGTCCAAACCCGGAAGATTCAATCTTTGTTATCTTCTGATTTCAATTTCCCAACTCATCCCGCCGTGAATTGAAAGGAGGCAACGAAGTTAGATATCTGGACTGGTGGGGCGCGACCGCCGGGCGCGCCGATTTGTCTTGTACGCAAGGGCACTTGATGAGAATAGGGGACGATGACCGAATTCGATCTTCGCCGGAAAGATTGCGTCAAAGGAATGTCGCGGCTTCGCGATGAACATGTCGATCTTGTCGTGACGTCGCCGCCTTACAATCTCGGCGTTCGCTACGGTAAATTTTCCGACCGGCAAGATCGAGAATCGTATCTGCAATGGTGCCGGGAATGGGCCGGGCAAGTGCGAAGAATCCTAAAACCGGACGGTTCATTTTTTCTCAACATCGGGTCCGCGCCCTCCAACCCGATGCTGCCGCATCAAATCGTAATGGAACTGACGTCTGCCTCAGGCGGATTTGTTCTGCAGAATACAATTCACTGGATCAAATCGATTGCGATCGAGAATCGACCTTGTAGCCGTCGCCCTGTGGGCGACGCGACACGCGCGCACCAAACACATCCGAGCGGCGCTTCCCACAGGGAAGCGGCTACAGCAGTTCGCTCGTACGGGCACTTTAAACCGATTAGTTCACGCCGGTTTCTCAACGACTGCCACGAATACATTTTCCATTTCACGAAAACAGGTCGCGTGGAAGTCGACCGGCTCGCTCTGGGAGTTCCGTATCAGGATAAAAGCAACATTGCGCGTTGGTCGCATACGCGTGGAAGCGACCTGCGTTGTCGTGGCAACACATGGTTCATTCCTTACGAAACAATTCAAAGCCGCGCAAAAGCCCGACCGCATCCGGCGACGTTTCCAGTAAAATTAGCCGAATGGTGCATCAAGCTGCACGGAGTATCGCGCGTGCGGACGATGCTCGATCCATTTCTCGGAATCGGGAATTCGGCGATCGCGGCGCAGCGATGCGGCGTGAAAAAATTTATTGGTTTCGAGATCGACGAGACCTATCTCGCCGAGGCACGGCGCAGGATTGGGTAGCGCATGCGTCTCGCGTGCTGGCGATGGCGTCCTCGGCATCGCGAACTTTTCGGAACACGAGAAAATCTTCAGCAGGTAGATTGCTCTTCAAAAGATTGTTTCGGCGAGACACCGAAACCAACACGCGAGACGCGTGCGCTACCCAGACCAAACGCGTCCCCTACAGAAGAGTTCCATCTTTCGGCGGCGAATTGGATGAAAATTTCTCGAGCGACTTGACTAAATTTCCCGGCAACGGCCGGACACGATCGAAAATCCGCGCCGCCAGTGGTTTGGCCGTAGTGTAGCCAGCGGCGAACATTTCCAAGCGGGCGTCGAGATTGTCGATGTAATGCAGCGCCATTGCTTCGGGCGTTTTCGGGCTGACCGGTGAACCAAATTCCCGTTCGCCGTGATGCGCGCCAATCAAATGCAAAAGATGCAGACGCACATCCTCCGACGCGGGCACGAGGTTCTTCCACGCGTCGGCCTTCTCCGCGCTGAGTTTTCGCCAGAGCGAATTGACCAGCTCAAGGCCGATAGAGATATGGCCCATGAGCTCGCCGCGTTCATCGTAGCTCATGGTGAAACCGGTCTCGGGCAAACAATTTTCCCAAAGTTTGCCGCAGTCATGAAAAAGGATGCCGGCCAGCAAAAGATCGACATTCAATTGCGGATAGAGCGGCGCGATCTCCTTCGCGATGCGCATCATCTGGGCGGTGTGCTCGACAAGGCCACCGCGGCGGGCGTGATGATAATTACGGGCGGCGGCGGTGCGGCGGAAACGGTCGCCCCATTCGTTTAAGAACGCGTTGCACAGTTCGCGCAAGCGAGGGTCGACAATTGTCTTGATCGTTTGCGTAATGAATTCCCAATCTGCGTTCTGCTTGGCACGCAAATCGGCCGGACCTTGCAGTAGCTCGTTCTTTTCCTGCTCGGTCAACGGACGGATCGTCCATTTGCGCGCCTCGAGTCCGTATTGCTGATGCCGATGAAAGTCGCCGGTGAGCTCAATGAAATTCTCAGTCGTGAGCGCGCTGCAGGTTTTATAGGCGGGATGATCGCTCCAGACGCGCAGCGTCATGCGATCGGAAGCGTCGGCTAGAACAAGCTCACAGTACGGCTGCTGTTCCCGCGTCAGTTTTGGCGTTGCGCTCTCCACTTGCACATGCACGCGCGCCGGGACCACGTCGTTCTGCGCCGCTCTGCGAATTTCAGTGAGCGTCATTAAGTCCATCACCGCCAAGTTAACACAAAGCGCAAACGTGCTGTAGCGTGCGCTGTCCCCAGCGCACAACTTTTCGCGCGCTACTGGCACATCGAGGAAGTCCGCTGAGGACAGCGGACGCTACAGCGCTTCAATCTATCATGCGTTTCTCGATTCCGGCGTAAGCATCGACGCGTCGGTCGCGCAGAAACGGCCAGTGCGTCCGATGTTCGTTGACGCGATTCCATTCGATGTCGGCCATCACAATCTCTTCTCGGTCGACCGAACCTTTTGCGATGATTTCTCCGCTTGGCGCAGCGACAAAACTTTGCCCCCAAAACTCGATGCCGTCGCCGCCGGCGGGCGCTTCGTGGCCGACGCGATTTGCAGCCGCGATATAACAGCCATTCGCAATCGCGTGACTGCGCTGAATTGTTTCCCAGGCAGAATATTGGGCCGCACCGAATTCTTTTTTTTCGCTCGGATGCCAGCCGATTGCCGTTGGATAAAAAATGATTTCCGCACCGCGCAACGCCGTCAGTCGCGCCGCTTCCGGGTACCATTGGTCCCAGCAAACGCAGACGCCAATTTTTCCCCGCTCGGTTGTCCATGCCTGAAACCCGAGATCGCCCGGCGCGAAATAAAATTTCTCGTGATAAAGCGGATCGTCCGGAATGTGCATCTTCCGATATTTGCCGAGCAGCTCGCCGTTCGCGTTGATAATTGCGGCCGTATTGTGATACAGACCGGCGCCGCGCTTCTCGAAAAGTGACGCGACGATCACGACGCCGGTTTCCCGCGCAACGTCTCCCAATGCCGATGTCGATCTTCCGGGCACCGTCTCAGCCAGTTCGAAATTTTTGTGGTCCTCGGTCTGGCAAAAATATTGCGACCGAAAAAGTTCCGGCAAACAAACGATCCGCGCGTCTTTCTTCGCTGCGTCGCGAATGAAAGCGACAGCGCGCGCAAAATTTTCGTCCGGATTCGCGCCGCAGCGCATCTGGATGAGCGCGATCTTTGTTTTACTATCCGACATTTTTAGGAGCGGCTTTCTGTCATGTCGAGCGGGTTTCCCGCTGCTGCGGGATTACCGTTAACAATGAGAGATTCCTCGACTTCGCTCGGAATGACAAGGGGGGCGCTTTTACTTCACCGAATCTGCCGGCACGATCTTGATGCTCTCGACCACAACTCGTTTCGTTGGCCTGCTCACTTCACCTGAGGGGTTTCTCGTGACCGGAGTATCACCGATTTTTTCGAGGACATCGGCGCCTTTAATCAGTTTTCCGAACGTGGTGTATTGATGATCGAGACGCGGAACCGGTGCGAGACAAATGAAAAATTGCGAACCGGCCGAATCCGGATCGGAGCTGCGGGCCATCGAAATGACGCCGCGCTGGTGGGAATGATCATTGAATTCGGCCTTGATCTTGTAACTTGGACCGCCTTCTCCATAGCTGTTCTCTTTCGCCGGGTCTTTCGAATTCGGATCGCCCCCCTGAATCATGAATCCCTTCACGATGCGATGAAAAATGGTCCCGTCGTAAAAGCCTTCACGCGCCAGCTTCTTAAAATTTTCAATCGTGTTCGGCGCGGCGTCGGTCCAAAACTGGACGACCATTTCGCCTTCACTCGTTTTAATTACTGCGACTTCGTTTGATGCATTCATCGTAGGACTCTCCGCCTTCTTTTCTTCTGCTGCAAAGAGCGTTGAACTCAAGAATAGCGCCGCCAAGATCGACATTTTCATAATGATCTGTGGCACGAACGAGCAAGTCTGTCACGTCGGGCTCTCCAAGATGACGAAGTTCGAATGACGAATGACGAAGGAATGACGAAGCTCGAATGATGAAAGACCGCGTATCGATCTGCCGTTAGTTCGGATTTCTGTCAGTCGGATTTGTTTCGTCATTCGACATTCGGATTTCGTCATTTAAACCGTTGCGACGCCGGTCGAAGTGAGAAGCGTGTCATGATATTCCTGCAAGCTGCGAACGTGCACTTTGCTTTTTTGCAGTGACCGGATGCCATTGGCGCTCGCCTGCGCCGCGCGCACCGTGGTCATGATCGGGATCCTTGCTGCGAGTGCTGCGTTTCGGATCATGACCTCGTGTTCGCGCGGAATTTTCCCGCTCGGCGTGTTGATGATGAAGTTGATGTCGCCGTTCTTGACGCGATCGAGCACGTTTGGCCGACCCTCGTGAAGCTTGAAGACTTTTATCACCTTGATTTTTGCTTTGGTCAGCGCCGCCGCTGTGCCGCTTGTCGAAATAATTCCGAAACCGAGCTTAACAAATTCACGCACCACCGGGATAACTGCTTCTTTGTCGCTGTCTTTCACGCTGACGAAAACGTTTCCTCCAGTAGGCAACGGTGGCGGCGCAGCCATCTGCGATTTTGCATAAGCCAGCCCAAGATCGACATCCATTCCCATCACTTCGCCGGTCGATTTCATCTCCGGACCAAGCGAAATATCGACCCCCTCATACCGCAGAAACGGGAACACAGCCTCCTTCACGGAAAAATGTTTCGGGACGATTTCTTTTGTGAATCCGAGTTCGCGCAACGATTTTCCAGTCATCACTTTGGCGGCGAGCTTGGCCAGCGGGACGCCGATCGCCTTGCTTACAAACGGGACGGTGCGCGAGGCGCGCGGATTCACTTCAAGGACATAAACATCGTTGCCTTTCACCGCGAATTGAACGTTCATGAGGCCGCGCACTCTTAATTCGCGCGCCATCGCTTTTGTTGCCGCCGCAATTTCATCGAGAACCTTTGTCGCCAGCGAGAATGTCGGAATCACGCACGCGCTGTCGCCACTGTGGATGCCCGCTTCCTCGATATGCTCCATTATTGCGCCGATCACCGTCGTCTCGCCATCGGAAATGCAATCGACGTCGACCTCAATTGCGTCTTCAAGGAACCGATCGATGAGAATCGGACGTAACTCAGCCATCCTGGCTGATCCGTCCGGCGGACTTCCAGCCTGCCGGGTGCGGGCAGGATGCCCGCTCGACAAGACCGGCAGGATGCCTGTGTTACGTCCGCCTTCGACCGCGGCCTCAACATATCGCCGCAAATCGGCTTCGTTATATACCAGTTCCATGCCGCGGCCGCCCAGGACGAATGAAGGTCGCACCAAAACCGGGTAACCAACTTTCTTCGCAATCGCGACGGCCTCTTCGGTGCTGGTCGCCGATCCATTTGGCGTTTGCCGCAAGCCAAGTTTGTCGAGCATGGTCGCGAATAATTGTCGATCTTCCGCGGTTTCGATGCTTTCAGGTTGTGTCCCAAGAATCGGCACACCGGCGGCCTTCAACCCGCCAGCGAGGTTGAGCGGCGTTTGACCGCCAAACTGGACGAAAACGCCCTCTGGTTTTTCCTGATCGTAAATGTTGAGCACGTCCTCGAGGGTGAGTGGCTCAAAATAAAGTTTGTCGCTCGTGTCGTAATCGGTGGAGACGGTTTCCGGATTCGAATTGACCATGATGGTCTCGAATCCGAGTTCCCGCAGCGCGAAGGCGGCATGGACGCAGCAGTAATCGAACTCGATCCCCTGGCCGATCCGGTTTGGCCCTCCGCCCAGGATCATAATCTTGCGCTTGCCGCTCTCGCGCCGCTCGTTCTCGTCGCCGTAGGTGGAGTAGTAATAAGGAGTGTAAGCTTCGAATTCCGCCGCGCAGGTATCCACGAGCCGATAAGTTGGAAGCACACCTGCAGATATTCGTTGCGCGCGAATTTCGTTTTCGCTCGTATTTGCGGCGAACGCCAGTTGCCGATCAGAAAAGCCGAGTTTCTTGGCACGCAGTAACTCAGGCATCTTGCCTGACAAGTCGAGCGGCCTTCCAGGCTGTTCTGCCTGCTCTTCGGGTACCAACGCGTGCATTTGCCCCAGTACAAACTCTCCGTCACTTAGTCCAGCCTTCTCCGGATTTGCTGCGATGTATTGACGAATGGCCAGCAACTCCCGCCAATCACGCACAATGTGATCGTAGCTCTCTGGCATCCACACTTGGCCATCGCGATTCAGCAAGCCGTTAATCGCATTGCCGGTAAAGGATTTCCACGAATGAACAATATCGGGGAGCGAGTGCCCGGCCGTTGATTGCACCAAGACATGCACGTGATTTGGCATGACAACGAACGCGTCGATCACGTAACGCTTAAGATCGAAGTGCCGTAATGCGTCGGCGACGATCCTCGCAGTGCGCGAATCACGAAGGAGACAACTTCCGTGGCCTTGATCGAGCCAGTCTTCACGGTCTTCAACGAAACGTCGTTTGTGGTCGCGCTCGGTTTTCCAGTCCCACGGCTTCGAATGGTGCTCGAGCCAGTTTTTTTGTTCCTCGCGCCATTCCAGAAGGAGCGCCTCTGGAACGGAGTCTCCGAGACGGAACGTGACAAAGTACGTCGCTCCAGGTTGTTCCCGGTGTGGCAGATTTCGCCGTCGCTGAATGACTTCGCCGTGGGGATCGAAGCCGTGGAACGCGACATTGCGAGCAGGATGCTCGCTTGACGGGACAGGCTGGAAGCCTGTGTTACGTTGCGCTTCGGCCACAATCTGTTGCACGTTTCGCAGAAACCATCTGTCGATCTTTGTTAGCTCGAAGACGTCGTCGATTGACATGCCATCTTGGAATGCCTGGGCGAGATAAAAAACGCGGTCTGCGTTCGGGTTCGAAAGTTTCAATCGCAGCGTTTCGGGATCGACAGACCTATCTGCGCCGTCGCCGCAAAGGCCGAAACGCTTGATCTCCAGACTGCGCAATGCTTTTTGCAACGCTTCCTTGAATGTGCGACCAATCGCCATCGCCTCACCGACGCTTTTCATCCGCGTCGTGAGCGTTGCGTCGGCTTGCGGAAATTTCTCAAATGTGAAGCGCGGCACTTTGACAACGCAATAATCGATGGTCGGTTCGAAGCACGCCGGCGTTTCGCGCGTGATGTCGTTTTTGATTTCATCGAGTGTGTAACCGACGGCGAGTTTTGCTGCGATCTTCGCAATGGGGAAACCGGTCGCTTTCGATGCCAGCGCGCTCGAACGCGAGACGCGCGGATTCATTTCAATCACAACCATCCGGCCATTTTCGGGATGAACGGCAAATTGAATGTTCGAGCCGCCAGTCTCGACGCCGATCTCACGAATGACCGCGAACGCGGCATCGCGCATCATCTGGTATTCCTTGTCCGTGAGGGTTTGCGCGGGCGCGACCGTGATCGAGTCGCCGGTGTGCACACCCATGGGATCGAAGTTTTCGATGGAACAAACGACGACGCAGTTGTCCATGCGGTCACGCATCACTTCCATCTCGAATTCCTTCCAACCCAGCAGCGATTCTTCGATCAACACTTCGCGGACTGGTGAAAGGTCGAGGCCGCGCGCGACGATAACGTCAAGTTCTTCGCGATTGTAGGCAATGCCGCCGCCGGTCCCACCGAGAGTGAATGCCGGCCGAATAATGAGCGGAAATGTTCCAATTTCATCAACAACGCGATCTACCTCTGCCAGGGAACGCGCGATACCAGAGCGCGGCACCTCCAGACCAATGCGCAACATCGCTTCTTTGAACAATTGCCGGTCTTCGCCTTTGGCGATGGCCTGTGCGTTTGCGCCGATCAATTTCACGCCGTGCCGCGCAAGAGCGCCATTGCGGTTCAATTCCATCGCCGCATTGAGCGCAGTTTGTCCGCCCAGGGTCGGCAGAATCGCGTCCGGTTTTTCGCGTTCCATGATTGCTTCGATCACTTCTGCGGTGATCGGCTCGATATAAGTGCGATCGGCAAACTCCGGGTCGGTCATGATCGTGGCCGGATTCGAATTTACCAGCACGACCTGATAGCCTTCCTCACGCAATGCTTTACAGGCTTGCACGCCTGAATAATCAAATTCACAGCCTTGTCCGATCACGATTGGACCGGAGCCGATAAGCAGGATTTTCTTGAGCTCGTTGTTCCGCGGCATCTGCGCGCGGGATGATAGATCAAATCAGCCGAAGTTCACGTGCGAATTCGTTTCGTGTAACACAAGCTTCCAGCCTGTTCTTCGCGTCCAACAGCCAAGATGGCTGTTGCGATCATTACGCTACCTGCGCCATGCGCTGGCGATCGAGGTAGACCTTGCAGATGCTTTTGATGCGCGTGAGCACGTAATAAATCGTCTGACTGCGGACTCGCACGAGTTCTGACCCGACGATGCGCGTCACGAAATCGCTCGGAAGATCGAGAATCTCCTGCGGCGTCGAACCTTCGAGGCCTTTGCAAAGAATCGCTGTCATGGAGCGGGTGAGCGTTTGCACTTCCGGACCGAGCGTCATGCGAATGTGCGCCTTGCCGTTTTCATCGACATGCAGATAAACGCCGACCGTGTCTGTGCAATCTTCGTCTTTGCGAACATCGACAAGCTCGAATTTTTCATTTTCACGCGGCTCCTGCTTCTTCGCATTATTCGCATAGGAAACGAGTGTCTCGCGCCGTTCATCTTCCGGGAGCGTCTCGAAGAGATTGATGATTTTGTTGAGCTTTGTCGGATACATCGAGGAAGCGTACCGTAACACAGACATCCTGTCTGTCAGTCTGGCGGGCGTCTTGTCCGCCGGGTTTCTGTGCGAGTTACAGGCGAGACGCTCGCTCGACGAACAGGCTCGCCACAGGACGAGTCCGTCCGACTGGCGGACTGAGAGCCCGTGTTACGCGCTCTTTTCGATCGGAGCGCCGACTTTATTGCCCCATTCGGTCCACGACCCGTCGTAATTGCGGACGTTGTCGAGCCCGAGCAGATAAGTGAGCACAAACCAGGTGTGGCTGGAGCGTTCGCCGATCCGGCAATATACGATCGTGTCTGTGCCCTGTTTTACGCCGCATTGATCGAGATAAATTTTGGCGAGCTCATTTGCGGGTTTAAATGTGGCATCATCGTTGGTGGCCGTTTTCCACGGCATGCTCTTCGCGCCGGGAATATGGCCGCCGCGCAGCACGCCTTCCTGCGGATACTCGGGCATGTGCGTGATCTCGCCCTTGTATTCGCCCGGCGAACGGACGTCGATTAACGGTTTGCCGCCCTTACTCTGGGCGAGCGCCTCATCGAAAAACGCGCGAATCTCCTTGTCGAAGCGTTTCTTCGGCACCGGATAATCTGTCTGCGGATATTTCGGGACTTCGCGTGTCATCGGCCGCCGTTCCGCTTTCCATTTGTCGCGGCCACCGTTGAGAATTTTCACGTTCTTATGACCAAACAAACGAAACGCCCACAAAGCATAGCAGGCCCACCAGTTCGCCTTGTCGCCGTAAAAAATGCAGGTCGTCTCTGGTGTGATGCCGTGCCGGCTGCAGAGTCGCGCAAATTTCTCCGGCGAAATGTAATCGCGAATCAATGGGTCTTGCAGATCGGCGCGCCAATCGATGTGGACCGCGCCGGGAACATGTCCGGTGTCATACAACAGAATATCTTCATTCGACTCGACGATCCGGATGCCGTCGTCGTTCAGATGTTTTTCCAGCCAATTGGTCTCTACCAGCGCCTCCGGATGCGCGTATTGCGTAGGATGGGTAGCCATAGACCAGAAATTTCAGGCTGCTCCCGCAACTGGGCAAGAGAATTTAGAATTTCATCGCGCATGGGCCTGCGAGCAGTGCTCATCTCGCCAGCGGCGGATTAGATTTCCGGGTAGCGCACGTGTCCCAAGTGCTGGCGACGGTGTCTCGCCGTCGCGGACTTTTCCTGTGATTCCTATCCCGAACCGGAGCATCGCGCCAAGAAAAGCCTGTTTCGGCGAGACGCCAAAACCAACATGTTCGCCACTTTCTAGCGCGGATCAGTGCAGAACAGAATCAGCCGGATAAACCACGCCATTTTTTATTACGCTGTCGATGTCGGATGCGTTGGCGATGTCGTCGACTGGGTTTGATTTTAGAATGACAAGATCGGCAAAGTTGCCATTCTCGATTTTGCCGATGTGCGCGCCGGTTTCACCCCCGAAAAGCTTTGCGGCGTTCGTGGTGGCGCATTGGAGAATTTGCATCGGTGCCAGACCGGCTTCCTTCATCAGTTGAAATTCGCGGAAAAGCGCCGGGCCATGAATCGTGCCGATGTTTCCCGCGTCAGTCCCCGCGGCAATCGTGACGTCGGCGTCTTCCAGTCTTTTCAAATTCGGCAGCGCGACATCGTAAGTTTTTCTGATGCGATCCAATGCCTCATCCGGTTTAGCCAACGCGTTCTTGATTCGATCAGGTAATTTGTCCTGCGGAATTTTTGTGACATCGAGGGACGCCGTTACTTCCGGATTGCCCCACGCTTTTTCTTCCGGCGTGAGATTTAACTTATTTGCGAACGTGCGGCCGTAACGTTCAAACACGACAAGTGTCGGACACAAAATTGTATGCCGATCTTTCAATAGCTTCACAAAGGCGTCATCGACGGGTTTATCGATGACGCTATGGACGAGAACATCGGCGCCTTCTTCCACAGCAGCGCGCGCCGTCTCTAATTCAGTCGCGTGAACCGCGACACGAATCTTGCGCGCATGACTTTCTTCGACGGTAGCGCGGACGATCGGACGAAAGCTATCGACCGGGTGATCCTTATCTACGATATACCAGATCTTGACCAAATCGGGATTTTGCGCGGCGAGCTTGCGCACGAATTCGCGCGCTTGTTCCGGATTGTCGATCTTGACGATGGGCGGATCGCCGAGATCGAGTTGCGGTCGCGATACACTCGAGATCAACGGTCCGGCTACTGCAACACGAGGCGCTTTTGCCGTCGCGTTCGCGGTCTTGCGAACCTCAAAATTCCAAAACGGTCCGCCCACATCGACTACAGAGGTAATTCCGCTGCGCAGATAGCGCGCGAACGTGTCGGGCAAATTGCGTTTGATCCAAGCAATTTCATCCGCATATGGCCGCACCTTCGTCAGATCAACAGCGTCCGGGCGTGTATAGAGATCGCTCGATTGGAAGAAGTGGATATGCGTGTCGATGTATCCCGGCAAAATGAATTTGCCTTTGCAATCGATCACTTTTGCATCTTTTCCGGCAGCTGCCGGACTGATTGTTTTGGCATCGCCGGCTGCTGCGATTCTGTCGCCATTAATTACAATCGTGGCGTCCCGCACAATCTGTGAAGTTCCCGGATTAATCAGCGTTCCGTGAACGAGGGCGATCTTTTCTGCGTTCGCCGTAAGCGTAAAGATCGCCAATGCGATGAGGACGAGAAATTTTGTTCTGTTAATCATGAGAATGAAATCCGATCTGGCGCTTTGGCTTTTCCGGTGGAGTCATTAACTCGCGAATCGCATCGAAAACGACTTTGAACTGTGCGTCGTACTTCTGTTCCAACGCGCTCAGTTTGCGAGCGAGATCGGCATTCGAAAGAAGCATCTCGCGCAAGCGGACGAATGTGCGCATGATGGCAATGTTAACTTGCACCGCGCGGGCGCTGCGCAATACGGTGGATAACATCACGACGCCTTGTTCGGTGAACGCATACGGCAGATAGCGCCGACCACCACGCCTGCTCTTTGAGGTTCCAAATTGGAACCTCAAACCTGGCGTTCCGCCTGGGGTTGGATCCTTTGAGGTGCCAATTTGTAACCTCAAACCCTCTGCTTCAGCCTGTGTAAGCCGGAACATGAAATCGGTTGGGAATCTATCCTGATTTCGCTTTACCGCTTTGTTGAGCACCTTTGTTTCAACGCCGTAAAGCCACGCGAGATCGGCATCCAGCATTACTTTCTCGCCGCGAATCAAATAGATGCGGCGCTCGACCTGAATTGCCAGCGCGTTGGATGACATTTGCAACAGGATCAGCTTTTGCCTTCGACCAGCGCGGCTGCCTCGCGATCGAGCGCGGCGTAATCGGGTTTGCGCGGTCGCAAATAAAATTCGTCGATGACAATGTGGACGAGCGCGGCGGCAGGCACAGCGAGAAAAACTCCGAGCAATCCGAACATCGCGACGGTCGCGAGCGTAAAGAACAAGATATTGACCGGATGCAATTGCATCTCTTTGCCAAGCACGCCCGGCACAAGAACGTTCAGCTCGATCTGATAGACCAATACGATTACGGCAAGAGCTAGCCAGAATTTTGTGGCGCCCATGCTCAGGGCGACCAACAGGATCGGAATTGAAACGAGAAATGCGCCAATGGTCGGAAGAAACTCGCCGAGAAACGCGAACACGCCAAAGATCAGCGCCGGTTGCACCCCGACCAGCCAAAGTAACCCGCCTATGGAGACGCCGGTGATTGCACCATTGATGGCAACTCCGCGCGCCCACGCAATCATTTGTCCCATCAGTCGCGCGAGTGTGCGATGGGCTTGCTCGCGATAACGATCAGGTGTGAGGGCAAGATACGCGGTGACGAGCGGCCGGGGATTGGCCAATACAAAAACGAGCAGGAGCAGGGCGAACAGGATGCTGGCGACACCGCCGACCAAGCCAATTGTCGATTTTAGCAAGATGCTCCCGACTGTTCCGGCAGCCGCGCCGGCCTTTCCAGCGATCTCCTCAGTGCGCGGCAACGCTTCGCGAACTGCCGGGTAATTTAGTGTAAGCGATTCGATTCGGATGCGAATGCCCTGCCAGACTCCCGGCGCGCTCCGCATCAGTTCCTGGGTTTGTCTGGCCAGGGGCGGAATCGCAAAGAGAACGATGGTTCCCACTACAGTGATCAACGCAAGCATCAGGAGGATCACGCTTACGAACCGCGGAATATGGAATTTGTGCAGCCAGACGACGATCGGGTTAAGAACCATGGCGAGAAGAAAAACCAGCGCGAAGAGTAAAATCACCGGTTGAAGGGCGCGCAGAATAAACCAGGCGATGACGAGCAAAAAGACGAGCCAGACGATCCGCCATGCGCCGTGATAACTCAGCGGAGCGTGCTCATTTTCCTGATCGGGTTGTTTCACGAAATGCGATGTTCACGTTGTTAGCTCGGAATGACAAGAAAACGTGATCGCGGTTTCTGGGTAGCGCGCGCGTCTCGCGTGCTGGTTTCGGCGTCTCGCCGAAACGAACTTCTCTTGTGCGCTTACGCGTGGCGTGTCTTTGCAAGTCAAAGGAAAGTTCGCGATCGCGAGGACGCGTTCGCCGGCACGCCAGAGGCGTGCGCTACCCAGAGCAGACAGTTGCGCACGCGGGACGATGACAGAATCTTGCGGGCTCATGAAAATCTTTCTCGCCACCATTCTTTCGCTTGCCATTTCCGCTTTCGCGCAAACGTCGCAGAAACATCCATTCACATTCGAAGACATGATGGCGCTCAAACGCGTCGGCGCGCCGGTGCCTTCGCCGGCTGGCAAATGGGTGGTATTCGACTGCGAAGATGTCGATCTTGAGGCGAACAGGAAGATTTCGCATTTGTGGATTGTGCCGACCAGTGGGGGCGAGTCGCGCCGATTGAATCCAACGCCGAATCATGAAGAGCGTCCCCGGTTTTCACCGGATGGCAAACGGTTGATCTGGACGTCAAAAGCGACTGATCCAACGCAAATCTGGATGTGCGATTTCGAGCCCGAAAGCGGGCAACTGGTTGGAAAACCGCATCAAGTCACGTCCATTTCGACCGGCGCGGACGGCGGGATCTGGTCGCCGGATGGGAAGAACATCGTGTTCGTGTCGGCGGTGTATCCGGATTGCAATCCGCCTCCGCCAGGCTCCGGCGCGACAAGCGACGACTGTAATAAAAAGCGCGATGAAGAGATCAAGAAGAGCAAGGTGAAAGCGAAAATCTTTTCTCGACTGTTTTATCGGCATTGGAGTGCGTTCACGGAGTTCAAGCGCAGTCATTTGTTTGTCCAATCGGTAGGGCGAGACTCGTTCGAGCCGACAAATTCGACGGCTCCGCAGAGCGTCGCCCTACCGGCCAATGAGCCGCGCGATCTCACGCCGGGCGATCACGATGTGCCGCCGTTCAATCTCGGCGGCCAGGACATGTATGCGATCTCGCCAGACGGCCAGGAGCTCGCTTACACGAGCAACATCGACGAAATCGAAGCGACCAGCACGAACAACGAAATTTTTATCGTGCCGATGGCTGTAGAGTCCGCTGTCCCCAGCGGAAAGGGGCGCGCGTCTGATTCAGTCCCAGATGCGCTGAGGACAGCGCACGCTACAGCCCAGCCGAAGAAAATTTCCACCAGCCCCGGCAGCGATTCGACGCCGCTCTATTCGCCAACTGGGAAATACATCGCATGGCGATCGCAAGCGCGCGCCGGGTTCGAAGCCGATAAATGGCGGCTCTTCGTCCAAGATCGACAATCGGGGAAGACGCGGGATCTGACGAAGAAGTTTGATCGCTCGGTCGGTAGCTTTACTTGGTTTTCCGATGTCAGCAACGGTGGCCTCTTCTTTGCGGCGGAGGATCATGGTGAATCTTCGATTTATGCGCTCTTTTTGGATCGCGACCAGCCAACGCCCGGACCGAGGATGCACGCTGACGATCTAATTTGGCAAGGCAACACGAATACCTTGGTGTTTACCCGAATGTCCGTAGCGGCACCTAACGAGGTGTGGCGTTTTGATCTTTCGGGAGAGACTTTGGGAGGAACTGTTGAGCCCGAAGCTGTCACGCACATGAACGACGCGCTGTTGTCGCAGATTGACATGCAACCGCTGGAGTCATTCACGTTCAAGGGCGCTAACGACGAAGAGGTGCAAGGTTTCATAATCAAGCCGCCGGGGTTCGATCCGAACAAAAAATATCCGTTGAAGTTTTTGATCCACGGCGGGCCGCAAGGGGCGTGGGGAAATGAGTGGTCGTATCGGTGGAACCCGGAGTTGTTCGCGGCCAACGGTTACGTGGTGGTGATGATCAATTTTCACGGTTCGACGGGCTACGGGCAGAAGTTTACTGACTCAATCAGCGGCGATTGGGGCGGCAAACCGTATGTCGATCTGATGAAGGGCCTCGATTACGTGGAGAAGACGTATCCGTTCATAGACAAGAATCGCGAGGCCGCGCTTGGCGCGAGCTATGGCGGTTACATGGCGAACTGGATTCTCGGCCATACCAACCGGTTCAAATGCATCGTGTCGCACGACGGCACGTTTAACGCTGAGTCCGCGTACGGCACAACGGAAGAACTTTGGTTCCCCGAATGGGAGTTCAAAGGTCAGCCGTGGAAAAATCGCGAGCTTTACCGCAAATGGTCACCGCATTTGTTCGCCGACAAATTCAAAACGCCGACGCTGGTGATTCATGGCCAGAACGATTACCGGCTCGACGTTTCACAGGGATTCGATCTCTTCACGACGCTGCAACGGCTCAAGGTGCCGTCCAAGATGTTGTATTTCCCGGATGAAGGCCATTGGGTGCTCAAGCCGCAGAACTCGAGGCTGTGGTATAAGACGGTGAACGATTGGGTCGATCAGTGGTGCAAGGAAAAAAGTTAAAAAAGTTACAAGATTACAACCGATCGGAACCGCGATCGGCGGCCTGCCCTTCTGCACCTTGTAACGTTTGTAACCTTTTAACCTGCGCAAAGCGCATCTGCGCCTTAACTTGGCCTCGTGTCATTTAATAATTTCGGACTTTCGGCGGACGTGGTGCGTGGGACTCAGGCGATGGGGTTTGTCGAGCCGACGCCGATTCAGCTGCGCGCGTTCCCGATTATTCTTGCGGGCAAGGATTTGATTGGTACGGCGCAAACGGGCACGGGCAAAACCGCGGCGTTCGCGCTTCCCATCCTGACGCTTCTCGCCAAGCATGGCGCGTTCCGATGCCTCGTGCTCGAGCCGACGCGCGAACTGGCCGCGCAAGTCGAAACGGCGTTCCGGGATTATGGCCGCTTCACTGATTTGCGGGTCTCTCTGGTTCACGGCGGCGTCGGTTACGGAAAACAACGTGAGGAACTCAAGCGCGGAGTCGATGTTCTCGTAGCCACTCCCGGCCGACTCCTCGATCTGCTCGAGCAACGCACGATGTCTCTGCGAGAAGTGAAACTGCTGGTGCTGGACGAAGTGGATCGCATGCTCGACATGGGTTTTCTGCCGGACGTGCGCCGGATTGTTGAAAAGATTTCGACAGACCGGCAAACGCTGCTTTTCTCGGCAACTTTGCCCCCCGAGATCGAACGCCTGGCGGCCTGGGTGCTGCGCGATCCTGAGTTGGTCGAAATTGGCGTACGCCGTTCGCCGGCGGAAACGGTTACGCACGCGGTTTATCCGGTGGCGGCCGAGCAGAAATTCGATCTCCTAATGGCTTTGCTGGAGCGGACGAATTTCGACAGCGCCCTGATTTTCTGCCGAACCAAGTACGGCGCCGATCGCATCGCACATCAGTTGAAGCAAGGAAAGCACGCCGTGGCAGTGTTGCATTCCAACCGCACGCAGCGGGAACGGATCGAAGCGCTCGAGGGTTTCAAGAGCGGCAAATACGAAGTGATGGTGGCCACCGATATCGCGTCGCGCGGGCTCGATATTGCGGGCGTAAGCCACGTCATCAATTACGATGTGCCCGAGCATCCGGAAGATTACGTGCACCGCATCGGACGCACCGGCCGGGCGCAAAATGTCGGCGACGCGTTTACTCTCATGAACGGCGAAGAACTTCCCGCTTTGCAGGCAATCGAACATTTCATCGGCCAGAAAATTCCGCGTCTGAAACTGGAAAATTTTTCGTACTTGTACACCGCGCTGTTTGAACCGGAGTCCGCGGCCGGAGGCAAACGCGCCATCGGCGGGGGAAGAACGCATCGCGGATATTCATTCGGACGGCGGCGCAAATGATTGGGTAGCGCACGCGTCTCGCGTGCTGGTTGCGACGTCGCGGCGCAACGAACTTTCTTTGCGCTTGAAAGGCGGACCCGATATCAACTGTTCTCGAAAAGTTCGCTATGGCGAGGACGCCATCGCCAACACGCGAGACGCGTGCGCTACCCAGAGGGGTACGCGAATGAACATCCTTTTCAAAATCTAGCTCGGCGATGCCAAAGGCGCTTGTAATTTCGTTCACGTTGAACAAACACTTGGATTCGCTGTTTATGCCTGAATCAAAACTCGGTCCCGACTCACACGCTCAATTCGATCGGTTGCAGAAGAAACTCGTGCCGCTGTGGAAATCGATCGAGCGCCTTAATCAGGATCCGCAGACAATCGTCGTTGTGCCATCGATGTCGATCGACGCGATCGGTTCGGGCGCAGTCATGCAAGCGTATGAAGAACGTTTTTTGTTTCTCCTCCTGCTGCTGCGTCAGCCCCGGGCCCGGCTGATCTACGTTACGTCGCAAACGATTCTGCCCAGCATCATCGATTATTACCTCGATCTGTTGCCCGGCGTCATCCCGAGTCATGCGCGTCCGCGGCTGTTCCTGCTTTCACCGCTTGACGGTTCGGTGCGGCCGTTGGGCGACAAATTGCTCGAGCGGCCGCGGCTGATCGAGCACATCCGCTCTTTGATCATGGATCCTGATCGCGCACATCTTGTTCCTTTCAACACGACCAGCAGGGAGAAGGAATTGGCGCTGCGGCTCGGCATTCCGATGTACGGCGCCGATCCAAAATTTTTCCATTTGGGAACAAAGAGCGGGTGCCGAAAAATCTTTCTCGAAGAAGACGTGCCGCATCCTCTCGGCCATGAGAACCTCGGCAGCAAAGAGGAAGTGATTGAGGCTATCATGCAGATGCGGGCCCGGAAGCCTTCAATCAAACAGGTTCTGGTAAAGCTCAACGAGGGCGTATCTGGCGAGGGCAATGCTCTTGTCGATTTAACCGGGCTTCCGTCTCCGGGCGATGCGAAAGAGGGTGCCGCGATAGATGAGCGTCTCAGAAGGATGCAGTTCGAGCTGAAGGAAACGACCTATGACGGCTACATGAAAAAGCTGCAAGAGCGCAAAGGCATCGTCGAAGAGCGAATTCTGGGAGAAGAGTTTAGGAGTCCTAGCGTGCAACTTCGCGTCACGCCGCTGGGATCTGTCGAATTACTTTCGACACACGATCAGCTCCTGGGTGGTCCCTCGGGACAAAGTTACCTCGGATGCGTATTCCCGGCCGACACCGGCTATGCTGGGTTGATCACGCGGGAAGCGGCAAAGGTCGGCAAGCGTCTCGCCAGGGAAGGAGTCATTGGCCGCTTCGCCTTGGATTTTGTGGTGGTGCGCTCGAATGGAAAATGGGAGCCATACGCCATCGAGATCAATTTGAGAAAAGGCGGAACCACTCATCCATTTTTGACTCTGCAATTTCTCACCGACGGCACATACGATCCGCAGACCGCGATCTTCACTGCCCCGACCGGGCAGCAAAAGTTTTTCGTCGCCAGCGACCATGTCGAGTCGCCGTTGTATCGCACCCTAACTCCAGACGATCTTTTCGACATTGTCGTGCGGCACAATCTGCACTTCAATCAAACACGACAGACCGGCGTGGTCTTTCACATGATGAGCGCCTTGGGCGAACTGGGGAGAACAGGACTAACCGCAGTAGGCAACTCACACGACGAAGCCAGGGACCTGTATGAGCGAGCTGTCGCTGTGCTGAACGAGGAAGCGCGGGGCGGGGGACATCCGCGATAGTTCGTCATTTGACCATTCGCCTGCCGCGCCGTAGCTGCGCGAAGGCGGGTCATTCTCCTCATTGTATTCCTCGTGGGGGAGTAAAAAAAGTCGCAGGATTATACGACCAGGATTCTGCAGATTTCCGAAGAATCTTGGAGATCCTTCGCTATTCTTGAGCAAGAGGGGGATGGGGTAGGAGGGCATGGGCGTAAGTCGTTTCGAGATGTCCAAGAGCGGACGAAGGAACGAAGAAGAAACAAAAACCAAAACTCAGCCCAAACTCCATCCATGAAAAAGAAATCCGCTTCACAATCCGCACCTGCCCGCCGCAGCCTTGGTGAAGGCGGGTTCTTTAATCTGCGTATCTTAATCGGCCTCTGTATAGCCTTGCTCGGTGTCTTTCTGGCGCTGCTTGGCTTTGGCACATTCTCCGCACAAGCGCAGCAGTATAACATTGCCACCCAGTCCATCGACCCGCTCGTCCCTGCCGGATTTGACTGTTCGCGCATTGAGCAGCTCGGCATCGACAAGCAGGAAAACATGCGGGCGGGAGCCATCATGATTTTCTGCGACAGGGCGCAGGGCGGGGCAGCTTCTCCTTCGGACACCTTCTCCCAGTTTGTCCAAGAACTGCTGCCAGCGCCCTTGGCGTATGGGACTACGGACGTCAACCTGGTCACTGGCCCAGAGAACTATCCCAACGTCACCCAATCGGAGACATTCACCGCGAGCAACCCAGATAACCCGCTCCAGATAGTCGTCGCCTACAATGACTCACGAGGCCGCAACGCGGTCCCCATCAACATCTCCGGCGCATCGGTGTCCACCGACGGGGGCACCACCTTTGTCCGCCTCACCAATGCCAGCGGTCAAAGCCCCTTCTCTAATACCGTGGGCGACCCCGTTGTTCTGTACAACCGCCCAACCGGAACCTGGTTCACCGTCTGGCTCGACGGCACCTGCGGCGGTCAGGGCCTGGGCGGATACAAGTCGACCACTCCCTGGGACGCGAATAGCTGGACTCATTACTGCATCCACTCCGGCGCCAGTGACGACCGGGAGTCCGGCTGGGCGGATAACAACCTGAGCAGTCCCTTCTTCGGGCGGATGTATGTATCCTGGAATGACTTTACTCGCGGCCAGGGCATCTTCGTGCGCTACACCACTGACAACGGTCTCACGTGGGCGAACGAGCGACAGGTGACCGCCACCTTCGTCCGCAACGTCCAGATCACCGGCGACCTTGCCACCGGTGCCGTCTATATTGCAGCGATGGACGAGATGGGAGGGGGGCTGGGCAACCGGGCCAACCGCATCTACAGGTCGACCGATGGCGGCAACTCCTGGGCGCTGACCTACATCGGCCCCACCTTCGCAGGCCCAGGCCGTGGCGCTTCGGGTTATTTCGCCACCATGTACAACAGCCCTGCTTACTGGCGACACATGGGCTGGGGTCAGCCTGCCGCGCTCAACGGAGTAGTTCACTACGTCTACGCTGCCCGTAACAGCGGCAACGGCGATCCCGGCAACGTCTTCTACATCCGCTCCACTGACGGCGGGGTGAACTTCAGTGCCCCCTTCATGCTCAACACGAATACCGACGCCACCAAGGCCCAATGGCAGCCCAACCTTTCAGTCGCCGCGAGTGGTAGCCTTCTCGCCGTCTGGTATGACGAGCGAGAGAGGGTAGCCGCCAGTTGCCAGCCATCTAGTCCCAGCACTCCGTGTTACCGGATGTGGGCACGCAGGTCCACCGACAATGGCGCAACCTGGTTGCCTGACGATGGCTTCTCGGACGTAGTCACCCCCTTGCCGCTGCAACCCGACCCGGGCATCCAGGCAACCTATGCGGGCGACTACGACTATGCCAGCTCCTCGCTCGACCAGCACCTGCATGCGTGGGTGGACGGACGCGTAACCATTAGCGGCAATTCCCAGCAGGATGCCTTCCACGACAGGCAGTCGGCGGGCGCGCCATCGCCTACTCCGACTCCGACGGCAACGCCCACTCCGACTGTGACTCCCACGCCGACACCTACACCTGGACCTATCACGCTCAGCGCCTCGGGGCGCAAGGTGAACGGCGTAAATACGGTGGATCTCACCTGGAGTCCATTTGGGACCTCGATCTTTATAGACGCCTACCGCAATGGAGCGGTGGTTGCGACGACGCCGAACGACGGCGCCTATACCGATTCTACGGGCCAAAAGGGTCGAGCCACCTACACCTACCGCGTGTGTGAAGCCGGCACCGGAACCTGCTCCAACGTTGTGACGGTCAGGTTCGGCGGTCCGGGCTAGGGAACGGGCGACAACCTGCCAGTTGTATCAACGCGGCGCCACGCGAGTGGCACCGCGTTTGCTTTTCGCGCTGCCACGTGGCGGTCTTGGCGGAGCCCGACCCCGATTCAACGGTAAATATATCGAGCAAGCCCTTGACCGCCTTCGGCGTGGCAGGCGACTGAACCGTCTTTGTCTGACTACGGCGCGGCAGACGAAATCGAAATGGCGAAGAGCGGGCGCGTTTTTCCAAGGCAATTAGCCGCGGAAATATCCTGAAGCGACTGCAGCCGTTAGGATAAAATCTTAAAAAGTCTTGACGCGCGCCGGCCAGTTCGGGTAAAAACGGCGTTCCAGTCCCATAACTACGAGGGAAAACAAAAATAAGAAAAACGGTGTTGAAACGCTTCCGGCGTTTTCAGCAAAACCCACCATTTAGCCCAAACTCCATCCATGAAAAAGAAATCCACGTCCCAATCCGCACCTACCCGCCGTAGCCTCGGCGAAGGCGGGTTTTTTAATCTGCGCGTTTTAATTGGCCTGTTTGTTATTCTGGCCGGCGTCTTTCTGGCGCTGCTTGGCTTTGGCGCCTTCTCGAACCTGTTCGCCCAGCCCCGAAGCCCTTCGGGCCAGCAGCCCGGCAGTCAGCAGCCGCTCGTTCGGGCCCAGTATCGCGGCGTCCTGCAGGTGGTGAAGCACGACGTTTCGCCGCCGTTGCGCGCGGGCTTACCCACCTTGGGCGCGAGCATGCCAGCCAATGGCAGCACCGCCCCGCAGGTGCAGCGCCAGAACCCCTATTCGGATGCCTGGTTGGCCGCCAACCACGGCAAGTACGACAACATCTGGACCGCCGAATATGAAACCCGGCTGCAACAGGCCGCCCTGGGCGCGAGCATGCCAG
>WNGB01000179.1_pt1 | contig 101535 bp, 85 predicted proteins | sample 5400681 | NCBI WGS metagenome assembly WNGB01 (sample SAMN13153367, study PRJNA577476) | soil metagenome | isolation source: 115 cm soil or saprolite under grassland replicate 2 | place: USA:California | collected 2016-06-15 | reverse complement strand
AGTCGCCAGTATGCCGATTTCTTTCCCGGCTACGCACACATCGCCGACCCGCTGATCGACGCATCGGATTATGGCATGCAGGCCGCGAGCGTGCGGTCGCTTTTCGCCGCGCTGCGTGAGCAGCTAGTGCCGATCGTCCACGTGATCGCCGCGCAGCCACCCGCCGATGATTCCTGCCTGAAGCAGCCCTACGACGAGGCGCGGCAGCTGGCCTTCGGGATGGACGCGATCCGGCGCTATGGCTACGATTTCGAGCGCGGCCGGCAGGATAAGACTCACCACCCGTTCATGACTAAGTTTTCGCTTGGCGATGTGCGTATCACCACCCGCGTCGACCCGAACGACCTGGGCCAGGCGCTGTTCGGCACGCTGCATGAGGCCGGCCATGCGCTCTACGAGCAGGGAATCAACATGGACTACGAGGGCACACCGCTGGCGAGCGGCACCTCGGCAGGCGTCCACGAGAGCCAGTCGCGCCTATGGGAGAATATCGTTGGGCGCAGTCGCGGCTGCTGGCAATTCTTCTATCCGCGGCTCCAGGCAGCCTTCCCCGATCAGCTCGGCCAGGTTTCACTCGACACATTCTATCGCGCGATCAACAAAGTCGAGCGCTCGCTGATCCGCACCGACGCCGACGAGGTGACCTATAATCTGCATGTGATGATGCGCTTTGACTTTGAGCTGGAGCTGCTTGAGGGTAAGCTGGAGCTGCGCGACCTACCGGAGGCCTGGTGGGAGCGCATGAAATCCGACCTGGGCGTCACACCGCCGGATGATCGCGACGGGGTTTTGCAGGATGTTCACTGGTACGCCGGCACGATCGGCGGCGTGTTCCAGGGCTACACGATCGGCAATGTGCTCAGCGCGCAGTTCTTCGAAGGCGCCACCCGCGCGCACCCGCAGATCGGAGCCGAGATCGCGGCGGGCGAGTTTGGCACGCTGCATAGCTGGCTGAAACAGAACGTCTACCAGCACGGCCGCAAGTACACCGCCGCCGAACTGGTCGAGCGCGCCACTGGCGGCCCGCTTAGCTTCGAGCCGTACATCCGCTATTTACGCGAGAAGTATGGCGAGCTGTATAGCTTGTGAGTGGGGATTGGGGGTTGGGGACTAGGTGGTGGTCGTTCCTAATATTACAACAGAGAGTCACCACACAGCATCCTGAGTAGGCCCGCAGGCCGTATCGAAGGGTGCGGCCCCATCGAGTCGCACCCTTCGATACGCGGTTCCGTGGCGCTGCGGCCCACTCCACCGCTACTCAGGATGCTGTGTGGCGTTTCTTCTCCCAACATTGCGCTGAATACTACAGCCCAGCGGCCTTCCGCAGCGCGTCGGCCTTGTCGGTGCTCTCCCAGGGCGCGTCGATGTCCTCGCGGCCGAAGTGGCCGTAGGCGGCGGTGGCCTTGTAGATCGGCCGGCGCAGCCGCAGATCGCGGATGATCGCACCCGGCCGCAGGTCGAAGTGCTGGTTGATCAGCCGCAGAATATCCTCCTCGGCGATCTTGCCGGTGCCGAACGACTCGATGCTGACCGACAGCGGCTTCGCCACGCCGATCGCATAGGAGACCTGGATCTCGAACCGATCGGCCACGCCCGCCGCCACGACGTTCTTGGCGACATAGCGCGCCGCGTAGGCCGCGCTGCGATCGACCTTTGTCGGATCCTTGCCCGAGAATGCTCCGCCGCCATGGCGCGCTACACCGCCGTAGGTATCTACAATGATCTTGCGGCCGGTCAGGCCCGCGTCGCCGTGCGGCCCGCCAGTTACAAAGCGGCCAGTCGGATTGACATAATATTTGGTCTTGGCGTCCAGCAGCGCGGCCGGCACAACCTTGTGCATAATGTCTTCGATCACATCCTCGTGGATCTGTTCCTGGCTGACATCGCTGCTGTGTTGGGTGCTGATCAGCAGCGTATCCACCCGCACAGGCTTGCCGTAGGCATACTCAACCGTGACCTGGCTTTTGCCATCCGGCCCGAGGTAGGGCAGCGCGCCGCTCTTGCGCGCCGCCGCCAGCTCGCGGCTCAGCTTATGGGCCAGGCTGATCGTCAGCGGCATATACTCGGGCGTCTCATTGCAGGCGAACCCGATCATCATGCCCTGATCGCCCGCGCCGATCGACTCAACCTCGGCCTCACTCATCTGGCCGAGCTTGGACTCGCGGGCCTGATCGACGCCCATCGCGATGTCGGGCGATTGGCCGTGCAGCGAGACGATCACGCCGCAGGTATCGGCGTCGAAGCCGCTGCCGATGCCGGTGTAGCCAATATCGCGAATGGTCTTGCGCACGATCTCCTGAATCTCAACATAGGCTTCGGTGGTGACCTCGCCCATCACCAGCACCAGGCCGGTGGTTGCGGCGGTCTCACAGGCCACGCGCGAGCGCGGATCTTGGGCCAGGAAAGCGTCGAGAATTGCGTCCGAGATCTGGTCGCACAGCTTATCGGGGTGTCCTTCTGTCACCGACTCGGAGGTGAAGAATAGCTGAGGGGACTGCATAAAGGATGTAGGCATGGGTCGACTCCTGGTTTGGTTGATATCAATGATACTTTACTTCTTTTGTAGGTTCTTTATTCGCCCTGCGGGGCGAATAAAGAACCTCCACAGGTAAGAAATCCATAGCTTGCGTAGATCCTGTTTACCTTGAGAGAAATCCGTAATGTCCGAGGACGCTTATCTCGGGAAGCCCTTAAAGTTTGGATCACTCATGAGTTTGGCAATCAGCGCACCATAGGCGGCGATAATGCCAACGACCAGCAGCAGCGTCATGATGCCGATACCGGTCGCGATCCAGCCATACAGCCGCGCGCGGCTAGGGTCGACCGCAGTCTTAGCCTGCACCAGCGCGATGATACCCACAATCAGCGGCGCGAGGCAGCCAAAGCCAGGGATCACGCACGAACCAATCACGCTCAGGCTGACGGCCAAAGCGACCAGCGCCCAGCGATCGCCCCCTGTCATCGGCTGTGCGTCGGCTGGGACAGAAGTGTAGCCGGGCTGCGGCGCCGGCGGAGTCCATTCTGGCTGCGGGTTCGGGTCGTAGATCGCCATTTGTGCGCTCCTTGTTAGGTGACAGGGTACAGGTGACAGGGTACAGAATCACTGTTCCTGTGGCCTGTACCCTGTTGCCTGTGGCCTACGTCCCCTCTTCCCACGACGACAGGTACTTGGCCTGCTCGGCGGTTAGCTCGTCGATCGTGACGCCCATGGCGTGCAGCTTGAGCGCGGCGATCTCGCGATCGACCTCTTTCGGCAGCGCGTGGACGCCATTAGCAAGCTTGCCCTTATTCTTCTGCAGGTACTCGGAAGCCAGCGCTTGGTTGGCGAAGGACATATCCATCACTGCGCTGGGGTGGCCTTCGGCGCTGGCCAGGTTAATCAGACGGCCTTCGCCGAGCAGATTGATCACGCGGCCATCCTTGAGCTGGTACTGCTCGACGAATGTGCGCGGCTGGCGCTTCTCGACGCTCAGCGCCTCCAGCGCCGGGATGTCGATCTCGACATTGAAGTGGCCGCTGTTGGCGATGATGCAGCCGTCCTTCATCACCGCGAAATCCTCGCCGTCGATCACATCGCGGTCGCCAGTGGCGGTTACGATGAAGTCGGCGATCGTGGCGGCCTTGACCATCGGCATAACGCGGAAGCCATCCATCGCGGCCTCCAGCGCCTTGATTGGATCGACCTCGGTGACGACCACCAGCGCGCCCAGGCCGCGCGCGCGCTCGGCGATGCCGCGTGAGCAGTAGCCGTACCCGCCGACTACGAAGGTCTTGCCGGCCAGCAGCACATTGGTGGCGCGAATGATGCCGTCAATCGTACTCTGGCCGGTGCCGTAGCGATTGTCGAACAGGTGCTTGGTATCGCTGTCGTTGACGGCAATCACCGGGAACTTCAGCACGCCGTCATTCGCCATGGCCTTGAGCCGGATAACGCCGGTGGTGGTTTCCTCGGTCGAGCCGATCAGCGTTTCGAGCAGCTCGGGGCGCTGCTTGAGGATCGCCGACACCAGGTCGGCGCCGTCGTCCATCGTGATATGGGGGTTGTGGTCGAGCGCGGCGGAGAGATGCGAGTAATAGGTCTGGTTGTCTTCGCCCTTAATCGCGTAGACTGGGATCTCCTCGTAGGTCACCAGCGCCGCCGCCACATCGTCCTGGGTCGAGAGCGGATTGGAGGCGCACAGCACCACATCGGCGCCGCCGGTGGCCAGCGTGCGGGCCAGGTTGGCGGTCTCGGCCGTGACATGCAGGCAGGCCGAGAGGCGCAGGCCGTGCAGCGGGCGCTCTTTCGCGAAGCGCTCGCGCAGCAGCCGTAGCACCGGCATCTCATTTTCAGCCCAGTCGATCCGCTTGCGGCCCTGCTCGGCCAGGCTCAGGTCTTTGACATCGTAGTTGTTTGTCATTGGGATTCAAGTCTCCTTATATTGAGGACTGAGGACTGAGGACTGAGGACTGAGTAGGGATTGCTGCACACTCAGCCCTCAGTCCTCGGCCCTCAGTCCTTATTTCAGGCTCGCGACCCAATCCGGGTCGACCCACAGATCGATGTGCCCGCAGACCGTGCAGGCGGTTGCGTCGGTTGGGTAGTGCTCGTTGTAGACCACGCCAAGCGAGCGATGCGCTTGGCCGGGTGCGATCGCCGAGGGCTTTTCGCCGCCGGCCGTCCCGTGATCTTCGATTAGCACTACCTGCTTGATCGCGCCTCCACAGGCTGAGCAGACACGTTCGTTCATCGTTCTACCTCCGCGTTATGAACCTGACGAGGTGACAAGGTGATTGGGTGATAAGGTAATTCATCTTTTGTCTATTATTTTCGCCCCGCAGGGCGAAAATAATAGACTATCGCCAAAAACCTGGAATGCATAAGCCCTTGTACAAGCCCCATGTTGATGAAATGCCATCTGGTCATCTGGTCACTGATCCGGCCAGCGTCTCGATCTCCGCTGCCGCCCCAAACGCGGCGGTGTAGCGCTCGGCGAACGCGGCCGGCGTGTAGGCGTGTTCCTGTCCGCCGCGATGCTCGATCGCATAGGCAGCGGCCAGCGCGGCCACCCGGCCGGTCACTTCAAGCGGGAACCGCCGCGCCAGGCCGAACACCAGCCCGCCCAGGTATGCGTCGCCCGCGCCGGTTGGGTCGATCACATCGGCGATCGGCGCGACCGGGATGCGCAGGCCCTGGCCATTGGTCTGGCCGGTGAACAGCGTCGAACCCTGCGCGCCGCGTGTGACCACCGTCAGCGGTGCGGACGCGATCAACTCGGCCTCGCTCTTGCCGGTCTTCTGGGCCATCATCCCAAACTCGTAGTCGTTGCCCACCAGCACGCTCGCGCCGGTCAGGCCGGCCAGGATCTGCTCGCTATCCAAGCGCGGCGTCTGTTTGCCGGGATCGAACAGAAATGGAATGCTGTGCGTGCGGCATTCCTCGGCATAGCGCGACATCGCATCCGGGTCGGTCGGCGAGATGATCACCAAATCGCCGGCACCCAGCCCGAAATCGAGCAGCGAGAGGTGCTTTGATTCGGCCATTGCGCCAGTGTAGAACGCGACGATCTGATTGTTCGACTTGTCGGTGTTGATAAAGCATGAGGCGGTGAACTCGTCGTCGATCAGCTTGATGCCCGAGGCGTCGATGCCCTGGTGTTCCATCCAAGCGCGGTACTCGCCAAAATCCTGGCCGGCGGTGGCCACCACGAGCGGGCGCTCGCCCAGTAGCGCCAGTGTGTAGGCGATATTGCCGGCTACCCCACCGCGCATTCGGCGCATGGAATCGACCAGGAAGCTGACGGACAGCATATGAACCTTGTCCGGCAGGATGTGATCCTTGAAGTAGCCGGGGAAGTTCATAATATAATCATAGGCCAGTGAGCCGGTGACGACGATACGCACGTTAGGACTCCTTCATTGAAAATTTAAAATTGTGTATTGTAGATTGATCGCTCAATGTGCAATTAACAATGTGCAATTCTACAATTATGCTAGTTTGTACTGCTCTCGCAGGAGCTTCGATACCTCATTCACCAGCTGAAGCGCGCGCTCGGCGCTGGCGGTGGATAGCTCGGCCAGCGTATCGGCCGGGGTGATCAGCGCCTGGCGCAGCAGTTGCTCGGCCGGCACACCGGCGCGATCCAGGTCGCCTGCCAATGTGATGATGCGACCCACCAAACGATCAGCGCTGGCCTGACCCAGCGCTTCCTCGTCGGCAGGTACAATCCCCAGGCCGGCCACGCCGCCGCGCTCTAAGAAATCGCGCAGAGCAGGCGCGGCGGCGATCAGCGCGGTGCTGTGCTCGTACACATCGGCGATGATCAGATCCACCGATGTCTGAAGCACCTGCGCCCACTCGACCGTGCCACCGCAGTAGATTGCGCGACAGCCCTGGATGCCTGCCAATGTCTGGTCGATCCGCTCGCGCGCGTGCTCCCAGTCGATCGGCACGAACGGCAGCCCGACGGCCTCCAGGAATGGCTCATCCAGGCAAACGATCGTTGTGCCGATCAGCTCGCCTAGCCGCGCTTCCTGCCAGGCGGCGCGCAGCCCCAGGTGCTGGGTCAGCGCCTCGAACAGCGACTCGTCGTAGATCAGTGGGCGCTCGCGCTCATCAGTGAGCTGCGCGGCTAGGCTGATCGGGCCAAGCAGCTGGCCCTTGAGCGCCAGGGTGCCGCGCGGGGCCGCGCCCTGGCGCAGAATTTCGGCCAGGCCGGCCGCATCATCGGCAGCGAGCCCGTAGCCGGCGCAGTCGTTTTCTAGGTAGTCCAGCCCCAGCCGATCCAGCGTTTGCTCGGCGCGGGCGCGATCGACGTACACGCGCGCCTGTGGCGCATCGATCACCAGGCCAGGGAAGCCAATCGCGCTCTGCACGAAGCCCTGCTCGCGAAAGCCGCGCTGCGGCAGCTGTGGCCATGCCAGCAGCTGCCCAGCGTAGCGTCGCGAGATCTCTAGCGCTTGTGCCGCGCTCCGGTATGGCAGGCCGCCGAGCAGCAGTGGCAGGCATGCAGGTGAGAATGGCAATGTCATTTTCGAGTGACGAGTGACGAGTGACGAGTGACAAGTTGTACCGGACTCGTCACTCGTCACTCGTCACTTGTAGCATACTTCGTAGGTTTTCTTCAAACGGCGGGTACACCACGCCGCGCTCGGTGATAATCGCTGTGATCAGCGCATGTGGTGTCACGTCGAACGCCGGGTGGGCCGCGTGAATGCCGGCCGGCGCGATCGGCTGCCCGCCGATCGATGTCACCTCAGCCGGGTCGCGCTGTTCGATCGGGATCGCGTCGCCATCGGGCAATCTGAAATCGACCGTTGAGGATGGTGCGGCGACATAGAACGGGATGCCATGCGCTTGCGCCAGCACCGCGACACTGTAGGTGCCGATCTTGTTGGCAATATCGCCATTCGCTACCACGCGGTCGGCGCCGACGATCACGCAATCGATCTCGCGGCGGCGCATGAAGTACCCGGCCATACTGTCGGTGATCAGCGTGAGCGGGACACCGGCGCGCTGTAGCTCCCAGGCGGTCAGCCGCGCGCCTTGCATAAACGGGCGAGTTTCATCCACGAAGACATGGATCGGGCGGCCTTGTTCGTGGGCGGTGCGGATGGGCGCGAGCGCGGTGCCGTAGCCGGCTGTGGCCAAGCCCCCGGCGTTGCAGTGCGTCAGCACATGGCCGCGCGGCGGGATCAGCGCCACGCCATGGCGGCCCATCGCGTGGCACATCGCCAGATCCTCGGCCATGATCGCGTGGGCTTCGTCGCGCAGCGCGGCATATGATTCGCCGGCGTCGGCTGTCAGCTTCTGCTCGGCGGCGCGCAGCATGCGGCTAGTGGCCCAGGCCAGATTGACAGCGGTGGGCCGGGCGGCGTCGAGCCGGGCCTTGGCCGCCGCGAGATCTGCCAGCATGTGCGATCGGGTCGCCGCGCTGCTCGACAAGAATGCGATCACCATGCCGTAGGCGGCGGTGCAGCCGATCGCGGGCGCGCCGCGCACCTGCATACTGCCGATCGCGCGCGCAACCTCTTCGACCGAGGTGCAGCGAACCGCGACTTCCTGGGCCGGCAGCAGCCGCTGGTCGAGCAGGCCCACCGCCGCTTCCCGCCCGGGGCTTTCCGTGCGCTCATGCACGCTTAGGCCAGGTTCCTGCCACCAGATATGTTGGAGTGTATTGACCGTAATCATATTCATAAAAAAAGCCGCCCGCATAGCGAGAGGCCCACCGCAGTCACCTCTCATCGCTCAGGCGCGCTGGTTACGGCAGCGCCTGCAGGAATTGGCACCGTACCAGTGCTGAGGACTAAGGACTGAGGACTGAGAGGACATTACTCAGTCCTCAGTCCTCGTCGCTCAGCACTCGACTGGGGGTTGCCGGGCTTCGTCGGGCCAGTCCCTCCGCCCCTCGTGATGAGTGTTTTATGCACTTCGACGCGCGATTATAGCATAGCTGCCCGAGCGACGCAAACAAGCACATACCTTCTGCATATGCCTGTGCTATAATGCCAAGAGTAGCGCATGGGGAGTTGGCGGATGTTCCACCTTTCAACTTGTGACCTACTATCGTGCGAATCTGTAGTAAGTGAACCTGCAACCTAGTAACTATGCGACTCACATTTCTTGGAACTGGCACATCCATGGGCATCCCCGTGATCGGCTGCTGCTGCGCAGTTTGCACATCGGCCGATCCGCGCAACAAGCGGCTGCGGACATCGGCGCTGCTGGAGGTGGCCGGGATGAGTCTGCTGTTCGATGCTGGGCCGGATCTCCGCCAGCAGGCGCTGGCTATCGGGCTGCAGCGCTTGGACGCAGTGCTGCTCACGCACGCGCATGCCGATCATGTGTCGGGCCTGGATGACATCCGGCCACTCAATTTCGCTCAGAAATCGGCCATGCCCTTGTATGGCGCAGCGTCGACACTTGGGTTTGTGCGCGAGCGCTTCAACTACGCCTTTATGAATGGTTCCGAAGGCTCGACCCGGCCGGCGCTCGAGCCGATTGAGATCCAAGGCCGGTCGCCTTTCCGAATTAATACAGTAGAGGTGCTGCCGTTCGATGTCGAGCATGGCACCTGGACGATCACCGGCTTTCGGATCGGTGGGCTTGGCTATGTTACCGATGCCAGCTTTATTCCGCCTGCATCGCTTGAATACCTGCGCGGGCTGGATGTGCTGGTGCTCAACGCCCTGCGCCCGGCGCCGCACCCGACCCATTTTTCGGTCGACGAGGCGCGTGCGCTGATCGACGAACTGCGGCCGCGCCGCGCATACCTGGTGCATATGACGCACGATCTCGATCATGAGGCTACCAATGTAACCTTTCCGGATAACATTCGCCTTGCCTATGATGGACTAACGATTGAGGTGGCGGAAGAAGAATCCTACGTATTATAGTATTATTGATTCTGAGCGACCCAAAAATTGACTGTCAAACTGGTGTTTCATGGTAGGATACAAACGCGCCGGGCAGCGTTTATTAAAGTAGTACTTCGCCGTATTCCTCTGTATCTTCGGTGGCAAAAGCAAGCAATGTAGCTGTTGAACGTCTATCTGCGGTAGATCATCCGTTTGTGCTGACGATGCTACGACCAGCGGTATGCATGCTGCTTACTGATTGGTTGGGGCAGAATTTGCCAAGACTTTGCCGCCACCCGGCGGACACTATATTCGGAACAGTATGCGAATCGCGATCGATGCTCGCCTCAATGCCTACCGGCAGGGCGGGATACCACAATACACCCGCCAGCTGATCACTGCGCTGGCCGATGTCGCTGCCGAGGATCAGATCGTGAGCTTTCAGCATCGCGATCAGCTCCGGCCGCTGGCGATTGCGCCGAATGTCGCGCGACGCACTGCGCTGACGCCGCCGCACCATCGCTTCGAGCAGTGGATGCTGCCGCTGGAGGTGCTGCTGGCCCGGCCGGACGTGCTGCATTGCCCAGATTTCATCGCCCCAACCCGGCGGTTCTGCCCGGCGGTGGTGACGATTCACGACCTGGCTTTTATGCACTACCCCGAGATTTTGGATGCCTCGGCACGCGCATACTATGGCCAGGTTATCAGCAACGCGCCGCGCGCCGATGCGATCATCGCCGTCTCCGAGTCCACTCGGCAGGACATCGCCCAGTTTCTCGACATTCCGATCGAGCAGATCGACGTGATCTACGAAGCTGCCGCCCCGCTCTACACCCAGATCGATCTACGCGAGGGTGAGGCGCGCGTGCTGAACTCGACGCCAGTGGCGGCCGGGACATTTATGCTGTTCGTGAGCACGCTAGAGCCGCGTAAGAACCTACCCACCTTGCTGCAAGCGCTGCGGATCTGTATCGACCGGCGGCCAGAGGCAGGCTATCGGCTGGTGATCGTCGGGCGGCGCGGCTGGCGCGATGATGCGATCTTCCAGACCGCGCGCGATCTCAATTTGGCCGATCATGTGCTGTTTACCGGCGGTGTCGGCCAGTATGATCTGCGCTGGCTGTACAATGCCTGCCGGCTGTATATCAACCCATCGCTGTATGAAGGCTTTGGCCTACCGCTGCTGGAGGCGATGGCCTGCGGCGCGCCTTGCCTGGCCGCAGCTACATCCAGCCTGCCTGAGATTGGCGGCGATGCGGCGATCTATGTGCCGCCGCTTGAGGCCGACCAGTGGGCCGATGAGATAATGGCGCTGTGGGATGACGAGGATCGCCGCGCCGAACTTGGCCGCATGGGTGTGAGGCGCGCACAGCAGTTTTCGTGGCATCGCGCTGCGCGTGAGACGCTAAAGGTTTACCGGCGCGCGGTCGAGCGGATTGTGCCGCGCGCTGAGCCGTTGCCGTCCACTCGGTATGGCCAGCCGCCCGAGCCGCTGCCGGCGATCGGCATGGCCGCGCTGGGGCCGGATGGGCCGCGCCCGTGTTTACGCTGTGGAACGGCGCTGCTGCCGGGTGATCTTCAGATCGGCGTGAGCATAGCCCCACGCTTATGGAGCTGCCCGCGCTGCGGCTATGTTGAACTGGTGGACGAAACGCATCGAGCTGCCTACCATGAACATGCGGTTACTGGCACTGGCGTGGAGCAGCCCGCCCAATCTTTGGTTCTGCCGGTTGCGCCGGAAGCGGATGACGTGGCAGATGTCGACGTATCCGATGCGGCGAGCGATGCGCCGGCCGATCGCGCGCCGCCGGATGAGCCCGCCGCGTTTGAGAAGAGCTGGTCGCAGCTGAACCGGATGCTGTGGCAATTGTGGATATATCCAATGCGGCGAGCGCTATGCCAGTCGAGGTTGCGCCGTCGGAAGAACCGGTCGCGCTGGGAGCTCAGGCCGCAGCGAGCGCCGCGCCGGCCGAGGTTGTGCCTTTGGAGGAGCCGGCCGTGCTGGAAGCCGGAGCCGTGGCAAGTGCGGACGTATCTGATGTGATGATCGACGCAGCAGCGGCACCCGCGCAAGAACAAGCTGAGCTGGCCGATGCGGCAATGCCAGATACGCCCATTCAGGATTTTTCGGCCGGCAACGACAGTGCTCAGACAACCGCACCGCCTGACGCGCCGGCCACGCCCGATGGCAGTGCGCCGGCCGTCGCGGCCGGCACAGCGCAGGCCGCACATCCGCCGATGTCGTCCAATGGCACTGCGCCCAAACCCAGGTCAGGGCGCGGGTCGCGTCGTCAGCAGCCGGCCGCCGAGCCGGCCGCGAAGCAGCCTGCGAAACGCCGATCGAGCGGCTCGAAGCGCAAGCAGACAACGTAGACCCATAATGGACACGCAGCATGATTGCTCGTACCGGCGCGCCCTCCGCCGCGCCTGCTGAATCCCCCCTGCGCATGATCAACGCCGTCGTGCCGATTCGTATCTGCGATAACGGCGGTTGGACCGACACCTGGTTTGCTCGCCACGGCAAGATTTTAATATCGGCGGCTATCCGTCGGAGCACACGCCGAACTTGTGCCAATGGCAGCTCTGCTCTACAATAGCGCAGGTCATGTGAACGTCATTCTTGATATGGCATGTGATGCTGCGATCCAACAAGACTGCGCGACCGCGCTATCTGCTGCTCCTGCTGCTGGCGCTGCTGCTGCCTGCCGCCGCCCACGCCGCGCCGCCCGCACCCTTTGCTGCGCCCTACGCCGACGCGATGCGCCCGCAGTTCACGGGCGATGTGGAACGCCCGGATCTGCCGCACTATACGGTGCATATGGACATCAACCCGGCCGGCGGGGAGCTGCGCGGGACGCTCGATCTCCTGTTTCGCAACATGAGCAGCGTCACGCTGCCGAACGCCGTGCTGCGGCTGTACGCAAACTTCCCACGCGATGTCTTTGGCGATGGCGGCACGGGCGCGGCCGCCGTGACCGATGTGCAGGTGAGCGGCCACGCAGTGCAGCCAAGCTATATTGCTCAGCGCACAGCGGTGCAGCTGCCGTTTCCGAAAAAGCTCGCGCCGGGCGACGATGTTCAAATTAGTCTGAGCTGGTCGGCGCGGATCGCCCCGCTGCCCGGCACCAACGATACACTGGTGCTGACGAGCGCAATCCCACAGCTGGCGGTTTGGGATGGCAGGTGGCGCACGGATGTGACGGTGCTGCCGGATCATGTGTATGCTATCAGCGGCCTGTATCACGCGTTTGTGACCGCGCCGACAGAGTGGATGGTGGCCAGCGGCGGCACGGAGATCGCGCGCACCACGCAAGGCACGAATGCGACGAGCGAGATTGTGACTGGCCCAGTACGCGAGTTCGCCTTCGCGCTTGGGCACTTTCAGCGCCTGGAAGACACTGCCGACGGTGTGACCGTGCGCGTGCTCTACCCCCGCGATGGCCGTGTGCCGGAGGCCGCAGCGCGCAAGATCCTCGCGCGCGCGATCCAATCGCTGGCGACCACCACCGACCGCTATGGGCCGTACCCGTATCGTGTCCTGAGCTTCTGCGTCCTCGAGGCTGGCCGCGGCTTCAGCGACGCGCGCGAGTACCCCGGCTTCATCCTGCTGCTGCTGGATCACGGCTACAGCCCGACGACGCATGAAGATGTGGCGCATGAGGTCGGCCACCAGTGGTTCTACGGCATAGTCGGCAACGACATCTACCAGGATCCTTGGATGGATGAAGCAATGGCGCAGTACACCACCTTTGTCGTTATGCAGCAGTGGGATGGTGCGGCGGTCGCAAACAAATACTTCAACACAGCGATCGCGGCGCTGGGAATGCGGTCGCGCTACAGTCTGCGAGCGGCGAATGCGTATCCCAGCTGGAGCAGCTACTACGCGTCGGTCTACGGCAAGGGCGGCCTGTTCATCGCGGCGCTGCGGCGGCAGGTTGGCGACAAGGCGTTTTTCGCTGGGCTGCGGCAGTATGTCGCGCGCAATCGCTACAGCGTCGCGCACCCCGACGATCTGCGCCGAGCGCTAGAGGACGCGAGCGGGCAGAAGCTCACGCAGCTGTTTGGTCTGTGGCTAGGGATGAAGGGCTCATTGCACTGACATCCCGCTACCGTGTAGCCGTTCGTTGACATTGAGGCCGCCGTCGCCGGGAGAAAGAATCGCGGATAGTCCAGGACGCGGGTTGCGGCGAGCTTCGGCAACACCAGCGGCTCATGCCGCTTCGTTTTGGTGCGAAACGTGATCGTGCCGTGTGTACGGTAGCGTGATCGGACACTGATTCGTCCGGTTTTGCCGCGCACCGCTGTCTCTCACCTGTCTGGTCACTGTACTGTGCGGCTTGATTGCGTCGTGCCATCAGCCGAAAAAGCCTTCGTTACCGTTCGACGCACACCCGTCGTTGATGGCCACATAATCCGAACGGACGTTCGCGTAGCCTGTGATGCAGCGATCAGGAATCGCGGTGCGCTGACGATTGAAACAATGTTACGGCGCTGGCGAGCGGCATGGGGCGACCAATCAGATACCCTTGAGCCTTGTTGATGCCCAGGTGCCGCAACACAGTGAGTTCAGATTCGGTCTCCACACCTTCGGCGATGATCGTGCTTCCGGTTTCTTCGGCGAATCGAATCAGCGCTGCCGCGAGCGCGCGACGGGTGCGGTCGGTGTCGATATCACGCGTGAGGCTGATATCCAGCTTGATGATGTCCGGCTCCAGTCGCAGAATATGGCGAAAACTGGCGTACCCGGCACCAGCGTCATCGACCGCGAGACGCACTCCGCTCTTCCGGAGCGGCTTAAGGACCTGGACCAACTGCGCGTAGTCCGGGATGGAGACATGCTCGGTCAGCTCAAGCACGATTCGTTCAAGCGGCGCACGCTTGAGCGCGCGGGTCATTGCACCACGCATCACCGTAACCGGCGATACATTGAGCGAAAGGTAGATGTCCTCTGGCAAGTGCGCAAGACCCTGGAGCGCTTGTTCAATCGCCGTCATTTCGAGCGCTTCAACGAGCCCCAGCTGCGTTGCCTCGTCAAACCAGACATTCGGCGCACGGATCGGCAGGGCGGAAAACCGCGCCAATGCCTCGAACCCGACGATTCTGTCTGCGCCAAAGTGGTAAATCGGCTGATAGACGGTGGTAAAGTCTTGGGTGTCGATGACGGAGCGCACGCGCTCCGTCATCTCGTCATAGGTTCGGTTGGCAGCAAGCTGTCGTTCAAGTTGTTTGCCCGTGAACTCAGCGAAGATCTGCACCATCGCAAGGTCGCGCTCCAGAAGGGTCAGATCGGGTGCCGACTTGAAGCAGCAAAATGTGCCGTAGATGTGGCCGTCACTGAACTGGATGGGAACGCTGAGGTGCGCGCCAACCGGCAATGCCGTGGTGGCTGGGAGGGTCATGGCCAGCGGAATGCGCGCGGCATCCCGGATAAGCTGGGGTAGCCGTCCGTCAACGATATAGTGGCAATAACTCGCATCGAGCGGGTCGGAATCGCCCACGCTGATCAGCGGTGTTTCAGCACCAGCGTCCACGTACCGGAAGAACCGTCTGCCCTCCAAAAACTCCGACATGAAGGCGACATCCATACCGAGATGAACGCGGATGGTGCGCAAGGCATCTTGCAAGATGTCATCCACCGATGCCCCGCTCGCTTGCACATCGGCAAGAACAAAGTCTGGTAGTCTGGGTGTTTTGCCGCGCTGCTCCAGCACACCATGGGTCGATTCAGGTTCCATTCTGGCCACTCCTGCGGTAGGCGACCCGCGAAAGCTGCGCATTGTGCGCTTCTTGAGATGCTGTGTGCCCCGAGAGATCGGTCAGCATGGTGCGCGGTCCGACGTATGTGGATACGATGCACGCGAAGCCAGCTGGCGAGCTACGCGCTGAATGCCCATCGTACTACGTTTCTGTGCCGTACGCGATGACAGTATTTGAACAGGACAGATACAAGATCGCAGAGCGGCACGGTGCCGACCCTCGGGTTCACCGGCGAGCTGCGCGATGCGGGCGCACATGGTATACGGCGGATTCCTTGGGCAGTGCGCGGCCAGCGCGCGCCGGTGCCAGCGGCTCTTCATGCGCTGAGGACTGCGCTGTGCGTAGGAGCGCCGTGCGTTTCATCAGCATCAGCTCGGCTCGAAAAGGTTTTGTGGTATCCTGAAAAGCTATTGTGCCAAGGTTATGCCTGGGAAACACCATTGGCGGGTGAACAATGGTATACTCATGCCGCATTGCGGCATAAGTGGGCGGCTGGCTGAAGATGATTTTCCGGCACGGTGAAGAAGTATGGCTGACGAGCTGCATATTTTTCTGTTGGGGCCGCTGGTTGTGCAACGCGGCGGGCGGGTGTTGCCGGACAGCGCGTGGCGCTCGCGCCAGGAGCGCCGGCTGCTGCTCATTCTGCTGGCGGCAGGCGGCGCGCGTGTGCCGATCGATCGCCTGCTCGATTGGCTGTGGCCTGATGCCGATCGATCTGCCGGAGCGACCACGCTACGCAGTGCGATCAGCGGCCTGCGGCATACGCTGGAGCTGCCGAGCAGCGCGCGCGCCTCTTCTCGCTATATCTTGACCCGCTCAGGTGGCTACGCCTGGAACACCGAAAGTGGCGCCTGGGTGGATGCTGAGGAGTTTCTGGCGCTGACCGATGAGCGGCGACCGACGACCGACGACCGACGATGGCCCCAATCTCCAATGTTAGAGGGCGACGGCCGCATCCAGAATCTCGAACGAGCAATCGCCCTGTACCGCGGCGATTATCTGGCCGACGAGGCGGATGTGCCCTGGGCTGCCGCCGCACGTGAGGCGCTGCGCGAGCGCTTTCTTAGCGCGCTGCACGAGCTGGCCGAGCTTCGGCTAGTCGCCGGCGCCTACGACGCCGTGATCGGTCTAGCGCGGCGCGGCCTGGAGCATGATCGGCTGCGTGAGCCGTTCTACCGCGTGCTGATGCAGGCCTATGCGCGCGCCGGCGATGTCGCAAGCGCGCTCCAGAGCTACGAGCGCTGTCGCCACGCACTCGATGAGGAGCTCGGCGCTGCACCGTCGGCGCAGACTCGCGCGCTGCACGCCGCTATTCTGCGCGGCGAGATCGGAGGCGACAGGCAACAGGGAACAGGCGACAGTCAGCAGTTATGGAAACAACCGACTGTTGCCTATCCCCTATCCCCTGTTACCTCGCCATTCGTTGGTCGGTTGGGCGAGCTGGCCGAGCTGAGCGAGTATATCGGCGCGCTCGATCGGCAGCGTGGTGCTGTGGTGGCGGTGGTCGGCGAGGCCGGGATCGGCAAGACGCGGCTGGTGGCCGAGGCGTTGCGTTCGACCGCGGGCGCGGGCATGTTTACGATCGCCTTGCGCTGTGTTTCGCTTGAACGCGGGCTGCCGTTTGCTCCTTTGAGCGAGGCGTTGCGCCCGCTGTTGCGCGCCGTGCCGGTGGATACGCTCAGACGCTTGCCCACAGTCGCGCTGGCGCAGGTAGCCGATCTCTTGCCGATGCTGCGCGAGCGCCTTCCCGACCTGCCGATGCTCGCTCATCCGCCCGCGGAGGGCCACAACTACCTGCTCGATGGCCTGGTCGACTTAGCGCTGGCACTTGCGCGTGAGCAGCCGCTGATCATCTGGTGTGACGACGCGCAGTGGGCCGACGATGCGACCCTGGCGGTGCTGGGGCGGCTGGCACGGCGCGCGCCGCGTCGTGCCCTGCTGGTGGTGCTGGCATATCGATCGGGTGAGCTGGCTGAAAATGCGGCGCTGCACGAGCTGCTGCGCGCGCTGGGGCGCGAGATGCTGCTGCGGCCGCTCATGCTGGGCCGGCTCGACGATGCTGAAGTCGCGCAAATGCTGGCCGGGCTGGCGCGGGTGGCGCCGGCGCGCGTGGCTGGGCTGGCGCCGCGCCTGTGGGCCAGCAGCGGCGGCAACCCGCTATTTCTATCTGTCGCGGTGCAGTCGCTGCTCGAGGCGCGCGGCGCACGATCGCTGGCGGCGCTGCTGCCGGATCTGGAGGCCGGCGCGTCATTGCCCGATCTTTCCAGCGCGCCGCCGCTGCGCGATCTCGTGCTTTCGCGCGTCGAGCGCCTGCCTGCTTCGGCGCGTATGCTGCTCAATCAGCTGGCGGTGATCGGGCGTCCGGCGTCGCTCGATCTGATCGAGCAGCTGGCCGGGTCGGCTGGGCTTGAGTCGGCGCGCATGCTGCTGGAGCGCCAGTTTCTGGCCGAGGAGGCCGATCAGCGGCTGGTGTTTAGCCATGACCTGGTGCGCTCGATTATCGTTGCCTCGCTCATGTCGCCACAGCGGCGCTTGCTGCACCGCGCGGCTGCGATAGCGATCGCGCGCCTACATGGCGAGAAGCCCGAGCGCGCGGCTGAGCTGGCGTTTCACTTCGAGCGGTCCGGCCATGGCGCTGAGGATGAACTGCTTCGCTATGCAATCGTCGCCGGCGATCACGCCCGCCGCTCATTTGGCTACCGCGCCGCGCTCACGCACTACGAGATCGGATTGCGCGCGGTCGAGCGGATGGGGGCGCGCGCCCCGGCCGACACAGCCCGGCGCGCGTTTGCCGGCAGCCTGCTGATGCACGAGGCGCTGCTCGACTGGGATGGCATCATGAGCAGCGCCGCCCGCTACGATCGCTGGGCTGGGCAGCGGCCCGGACTTACGCCGATTGTGACGCCACGCCGGCTGGTGCTGCTGCGCGCCTTGATGGGCGATCTCGCTGGCGCGGCGGCGCTGAGCGTCGAGCAGGCGCGCCGGCAGCCCGATGCCACGCCAGCGCTGGACGATATGCTCTGGCGGACGGCGATCGTGCTTCAGCCGATCGAGCAGGAGTCGAGTGACGAGTGGCGAGTGACGAGTGACGAGTCTCGCGACGTCCGCCACACGTCGCCCGCCACACGTTACTCGATACCCTTTACTTCGGCGCACCCGCTGCCCGGCGTTCCGGCCGAAGATCTGCCAGTCGCGCTTGGTGTCGATGAGGCGGCGCTGGCACTATTCCAAGTCGGCTGGGCCGCGCTGATGCAGGGGCGGCTGGGCGATGCCGAGCCGTGCTTGCTGCGGGCCTACGATCTCGCGCTGCAGAACGGCCAGGCGGCGGTGGCGGTTGTCAGCGCGCTCCAGATCGCGCACCTGAGCGCCTTGCGCGGCGATACAGATGCGACCAGCCGCTGGATTGCCACCAGCCTTGACATGGCCCAGCAGGCGCCCGAAGCGGCCTGGGCCGAGACCTGGCCGCGCATTCACGAGGCGTTTCTGCTGCTGCTCGATGATCAGCACGCCGCCGCGCGCGAGCGCTTCGTGCTGCTGGCGGCGCGCCTGCATGACCTGCCGGTTTTCCAGTCGCATCGCGCCAGCGTCGAGGTGGGACTGGGGTTGCTGGATCTGGCGCGCGGCGACCTGGCGCGCGCGGCCGAGCAGCTGGAGCATGCACTGGGATCGCCGCAGCTACTGTACGGCTTCGTCTATGTGGCGGCGCGGCATGGGCTGGCGCGGATCGCGGCGCTACGCGGCCACCTGCCGGCCGCCCGTGCGACGCTGGCGCATGCGCTGGGCTACAGTGCCCGCCGTAGCCTACTGCCTGAATATGCCCGCACCGCGATCGAGATCGTGCGGATCGAGCGTGATTTCGGCGACCCGGCGCCCGCGCTGCCGCTGCTGCGTGATGCCGCTGAGCTGGCCCGCGCGGCCGGGCTGAACCCGCTGGCCGAAGCGGCGAGCGCGCTGCTGGCGCGGATCGCGGCTTAGCGCCGATATGCGCCAATCGTGGCGCTGCGCATGTCGGCGTGCTAGCGTGGTCATCGTGCGCCTCCTTCGGCTCGTAGGTCGATGCAATGAGTGTGCGAGCGTCTCAGGCGCGGCGCTCTCGATATGTGCGCGCGGCGCCGTCGAGCCGCATTGGCATGCCAGCCGCGCGCTCACACAGCTCGACAGTCTGGAGCCCAAGCACGTCGAAGGTGAAGGCAAACACCTTGTCGAACAGGTCGCCCGGCTGCCCCACCAGATCGGCCGGTAAATCAATCATCGCTTTCGAACCGCCGGTGGCGCGGTCGTCCAGAATATTCAATATGAACGATCCACTGGTGCTAAGCATAGTCATTGAGGTATTCTCCTTGTGGCGGCATATTCATCGCGTCACAAGCATATCTTAGCAGCCACAGTGTCCCTCTGTCATGAGGCATGTGTCCTGATCTTGTCCCGATTCGTTCCGGAATGTGCTTTGGCAGACTTGTGTTGCATTCTGGGGTCTGGGCAGCGGGGGAAAGCCCCGCTGCCCAGACCCCAAAAACGTGCGGGGGGTGGCACAGCCGCCCCCCGCACGCCCACTTTTGCAGAGCGTATCTGCTCAGCACAGATTTTTCATGAGAAGATTACTCGACGATCAGCGTTCCGTGCATGCCTTCGTCGCTGGCCTTGTTGTAGTGTGGTGTGCAATAGAAGGTGTATCTGCAGGGCTGACAATCGATGAAGGGACTCTCGAAGGTGCACAAAAAGGTGTATACTACTCCGGTGTGATTCATTCTGCGTGAGAAAGAGTTGCAGCCGTGTCTCTAGAACCTGTGACACGCTACGAGTCCGATGGCGGCGCGCGGATCTACCGCATCCCGGTGCGCGTCTTCCAGATGCTTGTGGCGAATGTGTACATTGTGATCGCTGGCGACTATGTCGCGCTGGTGGATACCGGCAGCGGCCTGGGCGAGAGCGACGACCATATCCGATCGGGGATCGAGCAGATCCGCGATGAGTGGGGCGAATCGCTCGGCTGGGGCGATATCAAGCGCGTGGTGGTGACGCACGGGCATGTCGATCATTATGGCGGGCTGGGTGCTGTGCGCGATCAAACCCGCGCGCCGGTCGCTGTCCACGAGCTCGATCGGCGGGTGCTGACCAACCACGAGGAGCGGTTGGTGCTGGCCGGCCGCGCGGTCTCTTTGTTTCTGTGGCGCGCCGGCGTCTCCGAGTCCAGCCATGCCAGCCTGATGGGCATGTATGGCTGGAGCAAGGGCCTGTTCCGCTCGATCGAGGTTGAGACCGTGCTGCACGACGGCGATCTGCTCGACGACCTGATGCTGGTGCATCATACGCCCGGCCATTGCCCTGGGCAGGTTTGCTTGCAGATCGGCGATGTGCTGCTGTGTGCCGACCATGTGTTGCCGCACACCTCGCCGCATATGGCGCCCGAGAGTATCACGCTCTCGACCGGGCTAGGCCACTACCTGGCGTCGCTCGCCAAGATCACCGAGGTGCCAGATATCCGCCTGGCGCTGGGTGGCCACGAGGGACCGATCGCCGATCTCTATGGGCGAGTGGCACAGATCGAGGCATCGCACAAGCGTAAGCTGGAGCGCGTGCTGAACGCCTGCTCCGAGCCACGCACGATCAACGAGCTTTCCAGGGCGATCTACCCCGATGTCGGTAGCTACGACCTTCTGCTGGCGATCCAGGAGGTCGGCGCGCATGTCGAATACCTCGATCAGCACGGCCATCTGGCGATCGCCAACCTCGACGAGGTTGCCGCCGACGAGCGCGCCGCGCCGCAATACCGCCGCCTGTGACAGGGTGACAGGGTGACGGGGTGATGTGGTGACATTTCGTGGATGAAAGTCACCTTGTCACCCCATCACCTTGTCCGTGATGTGAGGTGATTTGATGTCAACGGAACCATTAGTCTCGGTCGAGTGGCTGAAGGAGCACTTGGGCGACCCAAGCGTGCGACCGATCGACGTGCGCTGGTATCTGACCGAGCGCGGGCGTGGGCGAGCTGAGTACGCGGCTGGGCATATTCCTGGTGCGCCCTTCTTGGATCTAGACGATGATCTGGCTGCGCCGCGCGGGCAAGGGCCCGGTCGCCACCCGCTGCCCACGGCTGAGTCGTTCGCGCGCGCCGCCGGCCGGGCTGGGATAGGGGCCGATACGCATGCGATCGCGTACGATGCCAGCGGGGGCGCGTATGCGGCGCGGCTGTGGTGGCTGCTGCGTTACTTCGGCCACCAGCGCGTCTCGTTGCTTGATGGCGGCTGGCCGGCCTGGCAGTCGGCCGGCTACCCGACTGCCACCGAGTTGCCGGTGATCGCTCCAGCTACCTTTGTAGCGGTGCCACACCCCGAGCTGGTGGTGGATGCCGGGGCGGTCGATGCGCTGCGGCACGATCCGCGCGCGCTGATTTTGGATGCGCGTTTGACCGAGCGCTATGAGGGGCGGGTCGAGCCGATCGACCCGCAGGCGGGCCACATCCCTGGCGCGCGCTCGGCGTCTTACCCCGGCAACCTGCGCGACGATGGCCGCTTGAAGAGCGCCGACGATCTGCGTGAGCGTTTCCTGGCGCTTGGCGCCGACAGCGCTGACAAGATCGCGTGCTACTGCGGCTCGGGCGTCACCGCAGCGCACAATATCTTTGCGCTGCACATAGCAGGCCGTACCGACGCGCTGCTTTACGAGGGGTCGTGGAGCGACTGGTCGAGCGACCCTACGCGCCCGGTCGCGACTGGGCCGGAGCCGACGGGTGCGGTCTGACACATCCCACGGGTTTTTACGTGGTTGTAGCTTCTTTTTCCACCCCGCCGGGTGGAAAAAGAAGCTACAACCACGTAAAGTACCATGCTGCCGTTCGTCCTGAGGCTCCCCTGAGCCTGACGAAGGGCTTGTCGAAGGGCATTCTCAAAGCTGCCTTATAGACGCGACTCACTATTGGTCAGCGATTGGCGGAGCGCCCAGATCCAGACAGCCAGACATATTCTATGATAGATCGGGATATGGTAATCATGACGAGCGATCCAATCGGCGATTTGGCTCCACCCATGGGCGGTGTTAGGTTGCTGAAGCATTGTTTTGCCTGTTTTGGAAAGCATCATAGTTGTTCAACTTGCAATGCGTGAGTCCATTGAAACCGAGAGTATGATAGCCGAGAAATCCGTATTCGACAGTGGACGAACGGCAACGTTGCGGCAAGATTCTTTAACATGGTGGGCTGTGCGTAGCCTTGTACCCTACAAGGCTTTACTCATGCCGGAGGCATGTGGTCTGAATCATGGCCCTCTAATGCCATGATCCCACTTGACAACTGTCATGTTTTATTTGTATGATGTGCGCGTTCGTATTCATGACGAAAGAAGCATCATGCAGTTGATCTCTCCCACCCCGCTGTACTTCGATGATCTGATCGCGGAACCACAAGAGCCGGTTGCGCTCGACAAACAGCAGCTGCTCGATCGGCTGCGTCGGCTGAAGGCGGCCGGCGCGATTGGCGAGCTGCGACGCGGCGTCGCCAGCCTGAAGGCGGAGATCGCCGGCCCTGACAGCAGCCTGCATGTTGCGACAAGCGATTCATCCGGCGTCACATTCATGCCGGATTACCTCCAGGCCGAGCTCGACCAGATCGCTGCGTCGTTGACGATCGAGCGCGCGCGCTACTACGTCGAGCGTTTCATGAAGGGTGTGACCGAGATTCGTACCGGCGCAATCAATGAGATTAATCTGAACCGCTGGAAAGAGTACGAGGATATTTATACCGACAGCCTGTGGCTCGTAAACCGCCGCGATGGCGCCGGCGCACACAGCGCCGGCTATTGGGGCAATTTCATCCCGCAGATTCCGCACCAGATGATGCGCCGCTACACACGTACTGGCGATTGGGTGCTCGATCCATTTGCCGGATCCGGCACTACGCTAATCGAGGCGCGCCGGCTGGGCCGCAATAGCCTTGGCATCGAGCTTCAGCCGGATGTTGCAGCGCGTACGCGCGAGCAGCTGGCCGCCGACCCAAGCGGCCGTGATCTGGTGAGCGAGGTGGCCACCGGCGATTGCCTGGCGACCGATTATCACGAACTGCTGGCGCGTCATGGGCAGCGATCAGCGCAGCTAGTGATTCTGCACCCGCCCTACTTCGATATCATCAAATTCAGCGACGACCCGCGCGATCTCTCGAACGCCGGCTCGGTTGATGCGTTTTTGGAGATGATCGGCCGGCTGATCGACCAGGTGACGCCGGTGCTGGAATCCGGTCGTTACCTGGCGCTGGTGATCGGCGATAAGTATGCCAAATGCGAATGGATTCCGCTGGGCTTTCAGACGATGAACCAGGTGCTTCAGCGCGACTACTCGCTCAAGAGCATCATCGTCAAGAACTTCGAGGAGACTACCGGTAAGCGCAGCCAGAAAGAGCTATGGAAGTATCGCGCGCTGGCCGGCGGATTCTATATCTTCAAGCACGAGTATATCTTTGTATTTCGCAAGCGCTAAACTCAAAGAACCAAGAACCGGGTGCCCTCTGGGCGAACCAAGAACCACTTATTCACTGCTGGTTCTCGGTTCTCGGTTCTACAGCTCCACCAGCCCCAACTGCGCCGCCTTGCTGACCGCCTCGGTGCGGTTGCCGACTCCCAGCTTCGCCAGAATCGCCGATACATGGAACTTGACCGTGCGCTCACTGATCCAGAGTTCGGTGGCGATCTCTTTGTTCTGACGCCCCTTAGCCAGCTGCCGCAGCACCTCTAGCTCACGCTCGGTGAGCTGCTCGGGTAGCGCCGCCGGGCCGCTGAATTGCCGCAGTAGCCGCGCCGCCACCACGGGCTGGAGTAGCGAGCCGCCGCTATGCACCACACGGATGGCCTGGAACAGCTCCTCGCGTGGGGCGCCCTTAAGCAAATATCCCTGTGCGCCGGCCTGCACCGCCGCCAGGATGCGCTCGTCGGTGTCGAATGCGGTGAAGATGATCACGTGCGCGGCTGGGTCGGCCGCTCGGATCTGGCGCAGCGCCGCCACGCCATCCAGCTCGGGCAGTGCCAGATCGAGCAAGATGACATCCGGCCGCAACGCCGCTGCGCGCTCGACCGCCTGCGTGCCGCTGGCCGCCGCGCCGACGATCGCGAAGTCGGGCTGCGTCTCTAGCACGGCTGTCAGGCCCTCGCGCACGATCGGGTGATCGTCGGCTATCAGAATTCGGATAGGCATAAGCGTGACAAGGTGACAAGGTGACAAGGTGACAAGGTGACATTTCAACCGCAGTAATTCACCCCTTCACCCCGTCCCTCGTCACCCGGCTCAGGTTCCGGCGGGATACCCGCATACAATCAACTCCTCGACCTGACCGCGCTTTCGGCCATCGCAATTGATCTTGCGGCTGGCGTAGACGACCGATGTGCTGACGGCGTGCGCCGCGTACAGTTCGCGCGAAAGCGGCGTGTACGAATTGCTGAGCATCACATACACGCCGCGCTCCATTAGCGTATCGAACAACTGCGCCAGGCGGCGCTGGTCGGCAGGGCCGAACGCTTGCCCAGTGTAGTGGGTGAACGAGGCGGTTGCGCTCACCGGCACGTATGGTGGGTCGAAATAGACCAGGTCGCCCGGCGCGACGCGCTCGGCCAGATCGCCAAAATCGCCGATGCACAGATCGACCGCTTGCAGCGCAGCGCTGGCGGCGCGCATATTCTCAGGGTCGCAGATCAGCGGGTTCTTGTAATAGCCGAACGGCGCGTTGAACTGGCCTTTGTTGTTCAGGCGATAGAGGCCGTTGTAGCAGGTGCGATTGAGAAAGATCGTCCGCGCGGCGCGCTGAACCGGGCTGCGCTGGGCGAAATCCGGCTGGCGATCCCAGCCGCGAACCTCCATGAAATAGGCCCGGTCCAGCCGATAGCGCTCATGCTGCTTCAGCACGTCGATCAGCTCTTCGACCTCATCGCGCACGATCTGATAGCATAGCACCAGCTCGCTATTGTAATCGCTCAGCACTGCGCCGTGATGTAATCGGTCGGTATTGTAGAGATTGAAGAACAGCGCCGCGCCGCCGAGAAACGGCTCGTGGTAGCGCCGGAAGCTGATCGGCAACCGCCGCGACAGCTCGGGCAACAGCTGGCCTTTACCGCCAGCCCACTTGACAAACGGGCGCACGGCCAGCGATGTCTCAATCGCGAGCGAGGAGTGTGTCATGGTGCCAACAGGCTCTTCTACAGACGCGACGAGAGACATCCGAAGGTCCCACGACAGCGCTCGGCGGTATCGCCCCGCGATGGGGTTGCCCGGCGATTATAGCACAGGGTGAACAAACGTGCAGCAACTGTGGACAAGCAATCTGCGCCGCTGTATAATAATTTCGATGAGATTACTCCAGAGTGACATATGACGATCTCGACCGAACAACCAGCGACGCGCACGGCTGTGGCTGAACGGCCGACAATGCTTGGCCCGGCGGTGCGGCCGCTTACGCCCAGCGAATTCAACACGGCCATGGTTCACCTGTACCGCGGCGAGGTGAGCCGTGCCAATACCTGGCGCACGCGCCTCGATGGTACAACAAACTGGGCCGTGCTGACGACTCTGACCACGCTCTCATTCGCCTTCAGCAGCGCCAAGAACACCCACGTGATGATCTTGATTAACTCGCTGCTGATCTTTTATTTCATGTATATCGAAGCGCGGCGCTATATGTTCTACGATCTGTGGCGATCGCGTGTGCGCCTGATGGAGACCGAGTTCTTCGCCGAGATGCTCACGCCGGAACGTGAGGAGGAGCTGGAGAACTGGCGCCAGATTTTGGCCAACGATCTGCTGCACCCGCGCTTCAGTATCACGCTGTGGGAGGCGCTCGGCCGCCGGCTGCGGCGGAACTATGTCTGGCTCTTCGCCGTGTTGGTGATCAGCTGGGTCGTGAAGATCGTGATCCATCCGAGCACGCCTAGCTCGTGGGGCGAGCTGTACGCGCGCGCTGCGATCGGCCCGATTCCTGCCTGGCTGGTGTTGCTGGCCGGCGTGGTGTTCAACGCCTTTGTGTTCGTGCTGGCGATTACGACGATCGATCGGGACAGCGATGAGACGCCAACGCGCCAGGAGACACGCCAGCGTATGACCGGCGATGATCGAACCGGATGACCGCTTGCAAAGCATCGCAATCTATGCTATTATGCGTGTATGTTCAAACGGTTTGGTTTCTACGAAGTCCCTCAGACCCTCCTGTGCCCCAGGACGTGTGTTCCCCAGGTCATCGTTTCCCAAGCCTATGGACAACGTATTTTCTTCACCAAAGGAGTAGGCGAGCGATGAGCTACGCAGACAAAACGATCGCGTGTCGGGACTGTGGGACGGATTTCGTATTTACGGCTGGCGAGCAGGAGTTCTACGCGCAGAAGGGCTTCACCAACGAGCCCACACGCTGCCCGTCGTGCCGGCAGTCGCGCAAGGCGTCCGGCGGCGGTCGCGGCGGCTATGGCGAGCGAGATAGCTACGGTGGCAGGGGCGGCGGTGGCGGCTACAGCAGTGGCGGCGGCGCGCGCGAGATGCACACCACCACCTGCGCATCGTGTGGCAAGGAGGCCCAAGTGCCTTTCGTGCCGCGTGGTGACAAGCCGGTGTACTGCTCGGATTGTTTCCAGCAGCAGCGCCGCTCGAGCTCCAGCAGCCGCTGGTAAGCTCAGCCTACAAGGATAAAATACGGCGGCCTTCTCGGACCGAGAGGGCTGCCGTTTGATTCTAGGATGGTATAATAATCATAGGACTTACGCAGGCCACGGATTTTTACCCTTTACACAAAAACGGAAAGTACCATCTGAAAGGCCCACCTATGTTCAGCCGCGCCCTTCCGATCGGCTCTATCGGCGGTGTCTCCATCCGGCTTCACTGGAGCTGGCTGGCGGCATTGCTGCTGCTGATCGCGGGGCTGAGCCAGATCTACGACGGTGCTGAGGATAGCAGTGTCGCCTGGCTGCTGGCCTGCGCTGCGGCGCTGCTGCTGTTCGCATCGGTGATTCTGCACGAGCTTGGGCATGCGTTGGTGGCGCGCCGCTACGGGCTGCCGGTTCACGCGATCACGCTCTTCGCGCTCGGCGGCGTGACCGAGATCGCCGACTCGCCGCCTGATCCAGTGCGCGATTTCCTGGTGGCGGTGGCTGGCCCGGCTGTCAGCCTGCTCCTGGCGCTGCTGGGCGGGCTGGCCTGGTGGGCGGCGCGCGAGCCGCTGGCCCTGCTGCTGTTGCACCTGGCGCTGACCAACGGCGCGATTGTACTGTTCAATCTGCTGCCGGGCTATCCGCTCGACGGCGGGCGCGCGCTCTTGGCGGTTGTGGCTTTTCTGACCGACGATGAGCTGACTGCGGCGCGCGCGGCATCGCTGGCTGGCCGAGTCTGCGGATGGGTGCTGCTGAGCGGCGGTGTGTTCTACGGCATTACCACCGCCGATGTGCTGAATGGCTTGCTGGCCGGTATGGTCGGCTACTTCCTGATTCGGAATGCCGCGATCGGTTACCGCCATTTCGTGCTGCGCCGCATGCTGAGCGGCATCTCAGTGGCTGATCTGATGCAGCGCGTCTTTCGCGCGGTGGCGCCCGAGCTACCGCTCGATCAGTTCGTGGGCCGCTACGTGCTCGGCCAGATCGACCAGGGCTTTCCGGTGCTTCAGCTGCCCGATACCGACAGCCCGCAACCACTGCTTGGCATGATGACGCTGCGCGACCTGCGGCGCTTTCAGCTTAGCGAATGGGCCTTCACGCATGTCGGCGAGGCCATGACTCCGTTCCACCGCCTGCGCGCGCTGCCGCCTGGCATGCCCGCCGGCGAGGCTTTTCGCACACTGCTGGAGAGTGGCGAGGAGCAGCTGCCGGTGCTCGATGGCGCGACGCTGCTCGGCGTGCTGCGTCGGCGCGATCTGGTCAGCTATATCGAGCGGCGGGCTGGGTCGCGTCGCTAGGGCGTGTTTGCACACCTTGGGGCGAAGCCCCAAACCGCTTGTCTGGTGTTTTCCGCGCGACCTGTGGCCCTACCCCAGATCCAACGGTAAAGTGCGCAAAAACCTTGTCGTACCCACAACATACGCTAACTCCCCCCGCAAGCACATAATCCAAGTTTCAAGAATTCATAGAAAAGCCTTAATCATCCCCCGCTACGATTATATTCGGCAAATCCACTTTTCATGCAAAACAGCGGTATCCACGAGCTCCACGCGGAGGTGTACGACGCGCTAGGAAGCGCGCGTTTGGAAAAGCTCTGTCGGTGTGCGACCGAACGCCCACACTGTGAGATCGTTTGCCCTGGATTCGTCCGCCAATCGTGCTGTCGTCAAACGTTATTCAAGGAGGTTCTCCGGTCATGCCTAAGCACATGCACCGTTCGAAGTCGGTTTGGGTAGTCGGGCTGATCGCGCTGCCGCTGCTGCTGTTGAGCCTGATCGCCGTGCCGAACGGCGCCGCCGCAAGCGCTTCGTCGGTACCGGCGCTGGCCGCCACTGCCACCCCCAAGCCCAAGCCCAAACCAACCGTTCGCCTGCGGCGAAACCTGCGGCGAAGCCTACGCCGAAACCAGCACCAACGGCGACGCCTAACCTGATCTGGTCGCCGCGCCAGCTGACCGCCACGCTGCGCGGCTCGGGTGCGACCTTCCCGAATGTGCTCTACCAGGCCTGGGTGCAGGTCTACAAGCTGCATGTGCCAAATGTGTCGATCAGCTACCAGGCGGTTGGCAGCGGCCAGGGCATCTCCGACTTCATCAAGTACCTGACCGACTTCGGCGGCACCGACGCGGCGATTGCCGAGGCGCGTGTGAAGACCGAGGCGCCCGACGCATTGCATGTGCCGATGGTGCTGGGCGCGGTGGTGGCGACCTACAACCTGCCCGGTATCACGAACCTGCGCTTCTCACCGGCCACACTTGTAGGCATCTACCAGGGCGCGATCAAGCGCTGGGATCACGCGGCGATCGCGGCCGACAACCCTGGCGTCAAGCTGCCCAATACCGATATCACGGTCGTCTATCGCTCGGATGGCTCGGGCACAACGTCGATCTGGACCGATTATCTGGCGAAGGTCAGCGCCGATTGGAAAGCCAAGGTTGGTTCCGGCACCACGGTGAAGTGGCCGGTTGGTGTGGGCGCGCCCGGCAACGCCGGCGTGGCCAGCACGGTCAAGCAGGTTGAAGGCGCGATCGGCTATGTCGAGCTGATCTACGCGCTGGCGAACAAGCTGCCGGCAGCTCCGGTGAAGAACTCCTCGGGCAGCTATATCGTGCCCTCGCTCACTACGGTTTCCAACGCCGCAGAGGGCATCACCTACCCGGAGAGCCTGGCGGTCTCGATCACTAACTCGCCCGGCGCGAACTCCTATCCAATCGCCGGCTTCACGTATATTCTGCTGCGCGCACAGACCTATACCGATGTGAACAAGGCGCAGGCGTTGACCGACTTCGTCTACTGGGGTTTGACCGAGGGCCAGGGCGCGTCTAATCGCCTGGGCTACGCGCCGCTGCCCACTGCGGCGCGCTACCTGGCGATGAAGCAGCTGTACAAGGTCAAAGTCAAAGGCGAGCAGGCCTTCAATGGGCCGGTGAAGTAATCGGCTTAGAACCAAGAACCGGGTGCCCTCTGGGCGAACCGAGAACCAGACCGAATCTAGCGGTTCTTGGTTCGCCCAGAGGGCACCCGGTTCTTGGTTCTTCTGGAGTGGGATTATGGCGCAGGTAGAAACGGTTAACGTAAGTTTTTGGCAGCGGCTGGGCCGGCGCGCCCGGCATGGCGATACCGTATTCTTTGGCATGACTGTTTTCTTCGCATTGGTAGTGATTGGCCTGGTGTTTGCGATCGGGGTGGTGGTCTACACTGGCTCAGCGCTCGCACGCCAGAAGTTCGGCCTGAGCTTTCTGGGCGGCACCGATTGGAACCCGGTCGACACGGATGCCGGCCCGGCCACCTTTGGCGCATGGCCGGCGGTCTATGGCACGCTGGTGTCGGCAGCGATCGCAGTGCTGCTGGCCGCGCCGATCGGCATTGGCATTGGCATCTTTCTGGCCGAGCTGTGCCCGCGCTGGCTGCGCACGCCACTCCCGTTCACTGTCGAGCTGCTGGCGGCGATCCCGAGCGTGATCTACGGGCTGTGGGGCGTGGTGATCTTCGCGCCGTTCTTTCGCGATGTGGTGGCAAAGCCGGTTTCGCGCACGCTTGGCGAGCTAATTCCACAGCTCTCGGGCCCGGTGGCAGTTGGCCGCGGTATTATGGTCGCCGGCGTGGTGCTGGCGATCATGGTGCTGCCGACGATCGCGGCGATCACCCGCGATGTGCTGGCGGTGGTGCCGCGCACGCAGCGCGAGGTGATGCTGGCGCTGGGTGCCACGCGCTGGGAGGTGATCTGGCAGGCGGTGCTGCGGTACGCACGCGCCGGCATCATTGGCGGGGTGATGCTCGGCCTCGGGCGCGCACTCGGCGAGACGATCGCCGCGACGATGCTGATCGGCAATAGCCAGCGCATGAGCGAATCGCTATTTGCGCCGGGCGTCACGGCTGCGTCGCTGGTGGCCAGCGAGCTGACCAATGCCAACAGCGCACTGCACGAAAGCGCGCTGATCGAGATCGCGCTGGTGCTGTTTGGGATCACGCTGATCTTGAATTTGTTCGCACGGCTGCTGGTTTGGCAGGTTTCGCGTGGGCCGGCGGGGGCACGTATATGAGCCTCAAAGCAAGCGCGACGCCGAACTACTTCCGACGCAAATTCGGTGATTGGATCATGCGCGGCGCGACGGTGATCTGTACATTGATCGCGATTGTGCCGCTGGTACTGATCATCGGCTATGTGCTGGTGGTCGGCGGTCGGTCGCTGAACGCCGATTTCTTCACGCAGGCGTACCAGCCCCCGCTGACGATCGATGTCGGCGCCCCGCCCGGTGGCATTGCTACACCTGCCCCCGACGCGCTCGCACCCGCCGCCACGCCGTCAGGCGACGCGGCTGCGCCGAGCAACAGCGCCCCCGCAAACGACGCGACAGGCGCTGCAGCGACGGCTGACCCGTTTGCGAATATCAATGTAGGTGCACTGGCCGGTGCGAGTCCCGATGGCACAAGCGCTGGGGCCACCCCTGCGGCCAGCGCGCCAACTGCCGATCCATTTGCGAATATCGATGTGGGCGCGCTGGCCGGTGCGGATGCTGAGCCGCCGGTGTCCGGCGCCGCTCCTGCGTCGAGCGCTACTCCCGCAAGCGCGGCGGCCCCGCAAGACCAGATCGTGACGACGGAGGTAGTGGCGCGCGGCGGGGTGCTGCATGGCATCATCGGCACGTTGCTGGTCATTGGAGTGGCGCTGCTGTTCGCGGTGCCGATTGGTCTGTTGGCCGGCATCTTTCTGGCCGAATATCCCAAGAACCGGCTGGCCACGATCGTGCGTTTCTGCACCGATGTGCTGAGCGGCGCGCCCTCGATCATCGCCGGCGTGGTCGCCTACATCCTGCTAGTTCAGCGCTTCCAATCGTTTTCCGGCCTGGCTGGCAGCATCGCTCTGACGATCCTGATGGTGCCGACGATCACGCGCACGACCGAGGAGATGCTGAAGCTCGTGCCGGGCAGCCTGCGTGAGGCGGCCCAAGCGCTCGGCGCGCCGACCTGGTATTCGACCGTGACAGTGGCGCTGCCGGCCGCGCTGGCCGGGATCGTGACCGGTATCTTGCTGGCGTTCGCGCGTGGTGCCGGCGAGACCGCGCCGCTGATCCTGACCGTGCTGGGCAATAATGAGCTGACCTATAACATGCTCGGCCCAATCGCCGCGCTGCCACTGCTGACCTACCGCTACACCGAATCGCCCTTTCCAAGCGAAAATGCGCTGGCTTGGGGCACAGCGTTTGTGCTGATGATGACCGTGCTGCTGGTCAATATTTTGGTTCGCCTAGCGACCCGCAGCCGCTTGAAGTGATCGCAGCGCTTACTACGCCACGGATTTTTACTCTCTGTAGGTCGTTTTTTCGCCCGCCGGGCGAAAAAACGACCTACAGAAACTGTAAAGCACCATTGAAGAAGAAAACGATATGACAGCACCATCAATCGGCCACCGTATGACCATCAAGGAGTTGACGCCCTACTACGGTAAGCGCCAGGCGGTCAAGCCGGTAAACATGATGATCGTGCCGAACCAGATCACCGCGATCATTGGCCCATCGGGCTGCGGGAAATCGACCGTGCTACGTTGCTTGAACCGGCTCCACGAGACGATCGAGGGCGCTGCCGCCAGTGGCATTGTGCTGCTGGATGATGAGAATATCTATGCGCCCGATATCGACCCCACGCTGGTGCGGCGTAAGATCGGTATGGTCTTCCAGCAGCCGATTGCATTGCGCACCCGCTCGATCTACGAGAATGTGGCCATCGGGCCGCGGCTAGGCGGACTGAGTCATCGCAAGCGAATCGACGAGCGGGTTGAGCAGAGCCTGCGCGCGGCGGCGCTGTGGGATGAGGTGAAGGATAAACTTCAGGAGTCGGGTCTGGCGTTATCGGGTGGCCAGCAGCAGCGCCTGAGCATCGCGCGCACGCTGGCGGTCGAGCCCGATGTGATTTTGATGGACGAGCCATGCTCTGCGCTCGACCCGATCTCGACTCTCAAGATCGAGGAGCTGTTACACGAGCTGCGCAAGCGCTATACAGTGGTAATCGTCACCCACAACATGCAGCAGGCCGCGCGTATCTCCGACAGCACCGCCGTCTTCGTGGTCGATCGCGGCGATCGGGATGCGGTAGGTATGCTGGTGGAACATGGCCCGACCGGCGAGATCTTCACCCGCCCGAAAGATCCGCGTACCGAGGAGTATATCAGCGGGCGGGTTGGGTGATCTTACTGCTGATCTATGGTATACTCATTACATCGTTTCCCAAGCAGCCAAATCAGTTTGTTTTCTCGTGACCACATGCGTCACCTCTGCGCCTGCTCGCCTGCTGTCGCTCTGTCGTAATGTTAGTAGGGCATGGCACGGAAATGGCTACGAGATTTTACGTGTTTTTGGCATCCATGTGACCAACTGGTTGTAATCAGCGCCGCCAACCAAACAACTCGCGCCAGGATGCGATAACTGTGTGCATCCTGGCGCGGGTTGTCTTATTTCCATGACGCTACTACATTTGATTGAGGATGTATGAGGCTGGTTGCACCTTCCCCACGTCCCTTTGCGTAAGTCCTATTTCTTGAACAGATAGAGGAATTCTATGGATTGGCCTGCTACACTGGAATTAACACTTGATGGTATCGCCCAAGGTGGCGAGGGAGTTGGCCGCTGGCAGGAGCGGGTAGTGTTCGCGCGCGGCGGGCTGCCTGGCGAGCGCGTGCAGGTGCGGCTGCGTGAGCGCCGCGATGCCTACGCGCGCGGCGATGTCGTCGAGCTGCTCGAAGCTTCGCCCGACCGGATCGAGCCGCGCCTGCCGGGCGCCGACCACATGCCCTGGCAGCATATCGCTTACCCCGCGCAGCTGCGCTTCAAGCGCCAGATCCTGGCCGATCAGCTGGCCAAGATCGGTGGGCTGACTGACCCGCCGGTCGCCGAGACTCTGGCGGCAACGCGGCCGTGGGGCTATCGCAACAGCGCGCGGTTTCATGGTGTCGGCGGGCGGATCGGCTACTATGCGGCCGATTCGCACGATCTTCAAGAGATCGACTTCGACCCGCTGCTGCTGCCGGTGCTGAACGATGCGCTGGCGGCGCTGCGCGGTGTCGTGCGCGCTGGCGCGCCCGTGCCGGCCGAGGTGATCCTGCGCGCCAGCGAGGCGTATGGCTATGTGCTGGCGGCGCTGCTACGTCCTGAGCGTGTCGAAGGGCGTGGCAGCGCTGCTGAGTCGATCGGTGATTTGTCGCAATTGGCCATGCGCTGGCGGATGCGCTGCCCGGCGCTGGCCGGCGTGACGCTACCCAGCCAGCCACCCGCCGCTCTGGGCGCCGATCATCTGATTGAGGAGCTGGGCGGCATCGCGTTTCATTTGCGGCCTGCGACCTTCTTTCAGGTCAACAGCGCCGCCGCCGAGGCTTTGCTCAATCTTGTGCGCGTCGGCCTGGAACTGCGCGGCGGCGAGCGCCTGCTCGACCTGTATTGTGGCGCCGGCGCGTTCGCGCTGCCGCTGGCCAGCACCACCGCCGAGGTGGTGGGGATCGAGGAGTATGCCGGCGCGATTGAGGATGGCCGCACAACGGCGGAGGCGAACGGGATCACCAATGTGCGCCTCGAGAGCGGTCGAGTCGAGCAGGCGCTTGGGCTGCTTGATGGCACATTCGAAGCGGCGGTGCTCGATCCGCCTCGGCGCGGCTGCCATCCGCAGGCACTAGCGCAGCTGCTGCGGCTCGCGCCCACGCGGGTAGTGTATATCTCCTGCCAGCCAGCTACACTGGCGCGCGATCTCAAGCTGCTGGTGGCCGGCGGCTATCGTGTGGTCAGCATCCAGCCGGTCGATCTATTCCCGCAGACGGCGCATATTGAGAGCGCGTGTGTGCTCATTCGAGCGTAAGCGGCCTGAAATCGTGTGCGAGTGGTATAATTGCTTTGTCTCGGAGCCAAGGATTTTGTGCAGGTAGAATGGTGGTGCGGATATGACGATTTTGACTCCCAAGCAGATCACATTAACGCTCTCCGCTTGTGAGAACCTTGTCCTTATCCGCGCTACCCGTCGAATAGCTCTGGCTACCGCCCCAACGTCGGCAGCTTGAACCGTAGCACGCGGTTGTTCCCGCGATCCACTACATACAGCGTGCCATCCTGCCCCGCCGCGACGCCGCTGGGCAGCGTCAGTGAGGCGGTGTCGACGCCTTTGCCGCCCCAGCGTAGCTGGATCTCGCCATTCAGATTGGCCGATATCACCTGGTTGCGACCCGGCACGCTGGCGTAGACCTGCCCATTTGGGCCGGCTGCGATATACGGGTCGTCGTAGGTGTTGGGCTGCCAGCCCGGCACGCGCCAGGTCACCTGCGGCGTAGGGCCGACTTTGCCGTCCTCGCCGCGCGCGAACACCTGCACGCGGCCGTTCCAAGTATCGGCGACATACACGTAGCCCTGTGAGTCGATGGCTATGCCGATCGGCTCGTTGAACGCGCCTGGCTCATTGCCGGCGTGACCCCATTGGTAGAGGAACTTGCCTTCGCCATCGGTGACGACGATGCGCTTGTTGCCAGTGTCGGCGATGTAGACATTGCCGCGCTCGTCTACCGCGATCGCGCGCGGGCCGTAGAAGCCCAGTGGCGCGGCAGCGTTGCCGGCCTCGGTGCCATCGGTCGTCAGCGCGAAACGGCCATTGCCGATGTCGTTGCCGGTGCCCCAGCTCTTCAGGAACTTGCCGCTTGGGTCGAACTTTTGCACCCGCGCGTTCCAGGTATCGGCGACATACAGATTACCCTGGCTATCGACGGCGATGCCGCGCGGTTCCTGGAACTGGCCTTCGCCGCTGCCAGCCGAGCCGATCGTGCGGAGCGATTTGCCATCTGGCCCGAAGACCTGGACACGATTATTGGCCATGTCGGCCACGTATAGGTTGCCCTGTTTATCGATCGTGACGCCGCGTGGCTGGTCGAGCTGGCCTGGCTCGGCGCCCGGGCCGCTGCCGATCACATCCTGCGCCACGAGCTTGACGGCGCCACCATTCGACTCACTGGCCTGGGCGCTACCGCTGCCCACCAGGTCTTTCCGAACCCACACCTGCATCTCGCGGCCGTCGAGCCGCAGTGGGTCGGGCAGCTGGCGGTAGAGCAGATAGTTCTTGATCGTGGCAAAATGCTCGGCCTGGAACGGCCAGAGCAGCGGCGCGAATGGGCTGGCGTAGGGCAATGTGTCGATCGGCAGGCTCTGGCACTGCTTATCCTCCTTGGCCCGCTCGATCGTTGCTGTGCTGTAGTAGAAGCGCTTATAGCCCGGCACACGCGGGTCGCAGCCAGATAGGTCGCCCTCGGGGAACCACCAGTTGAGCTTCGAGTCGTAGCGTTTGGTATAGTTTTCTTCCAGCGCCTGGCGAGTTGATTCGCTGACGTGTGGTGTCGAGACTAGCACCACCGGCGCAAACTGCTTGTCGCCTTCCGGCTGGCTTAGGTCGGTCACTACCTGGAAAGAATCGGCGGTCGCGTTACGGAAAAAGTCGGCGTTGCGGCTTTCGATCCGCTGGAAGTCGCGCAAGTACCACTGGAATGGCCAGGCCAAGCTACCCTCGCCCGATTGCGAATCGCCGCTATCCATAATCACAGGCATAGTCAGCCCGCCCACCGGGTCGGCATTGCTGCGGTTGTTGCGAGTCTGGTTGATTGCGAGCACCTTGATCTCTTTGACAATCAGTGGCAGATCGGGCGTGCTCTGAACATAGATCAGTAGCTCATTCGGCGTGTCGGGGTGATCGTAGACGAGCAGCCAGGTCGAGCGGATGGTGTAGGCTGCTAGGAAGGCGAAGATTGTCAGCCCGCACAGCGCCAAGGTGGCGCGCGCGCCGATCTGCTGGCCGATGGTCAGGATGCCGAACAGTAAGCCACCGGCGATCAGCAGTGGGATGATCGCCTGAAGCACTGCCGCCTGCCCGGCCTGGCCTTCGCCGGCCGAAGCGATCCGCCAGAGCGCAACGCCAAGCGCGATCAGCAGCAGCGCCAGTGCCGCAGGAACCAGCAGCATTTTTGATTTTAGATTCACCCCGCCGGGGTACCCGATTTGTGATTGAGATTCATTCTCCAAAATCGTAAATCCGAAATCCCAAATTCGCCCGATCGCCCAGGCGGCCAGCAGGTTGCCCGGCAGCGCGATATGTACCGTCAGCCAGGGCATCTTCTCGCCGGCCCACGAGAACGCGACCAGTGCACCAATGAACCAAAATGCCAGGAACAGCGGGAACAGCGGGGCGGGTACAACCGGCGGCTGCACCATCGTCGGCACCGGCGTGTTGGTCGCTTCGGCGCCGTTGGCCATCCCATCCGCCGCTACGTCAGGATCTACGATCGGCAGCGCCTCCGGATCGGCGATCGGCAGCGCATCTGGATCGGCGGGTGCGATCGGCGCGGCCGGCGCGGGCTTACGCCACCAGCCGGCCGCCCTGGCACTGGCCAAGGTTTCGCCGCGCCACCAGCCGCTGATGAACAGGTAGATTGTGCCGCCGAGCAGCCCGACGCCAACCAGCATGCCCACGACGCCAAGCAAATTGCTGATGAATAGGATGATCGCAGCCACGATCGCCGCGATCAGCACCAGCAGGCGCTCGCGCCCCCAGGTATACAGCAGTCCGACTGCGCTAATCGAGCCGAGCAGCGCGATCGGCTCATAGATCGGCAGCTGCATCAGGTAGTAGTACCAGGGTTGTTTGCCGCGCGCGAACTCGTGCTGTGAGCCCAGCCAGTAGGCCAGCCCCTGATACAGCCCATCGAGGATACCGCGCGGGTCGGTGAAGAAATTGCTGTAGAGCAGCACGAATACCGCCGCCAAGATGCCAAGCGCCGTCCACAGCACGTTGCGCTCGTTGCGCCACAATACGATCGCGCGTGCTGAGAGATACGGCGTATTATCCCAAACCCGTACCATCAGCAGCCCGACTCCGACGACGGTTGCCAGCAGCAGCGCCAGGCCGCCGCCACGCAGCTTGATAGTAATCGCGGGATCCCAGACCATGACGATCAGCGCCAGCGCCAGCGTCACGGCCAGGCCGATCATCAGCCTGCGGCGCCCCACTCGCTCACTGAGCACCCGGATCAGCACGAATGCGCCAAATAGGAAGAACAAAATATACCAAAGCTCGTGGGTTGCCATCGCCAACGCCGAAGCGGCGGCCAACAAGTAGAGATAGCGCGGGCGGCCGGTATCGAGGTAGCGGAAGAAGCCGATCACCATCCAGAAGGCCCACAGGACGATCAGCCCATCGTGCCGTGAGAAGCGCGCGAAGTACAGCAGCGAGGGTGAAAAGGCCAGCAGCGCGGCGGCGATCAAGGTGCCGCGGCGGCCGAAATAGGGCCGCAGCATCCATGCCGATGCCGCCAGCAGGATGCCGGCGATCGCCTCAGGCAGCCGCGACTGCCATTCACCATCGCCGAACAGGAAGAATGAGAACAGCGTCAGCATATAGTACGATGGGCCGTGATAGACTGGGTCGTAGCAGTAGCTCGCGGCCACTCGCCCGCCCGCGCAGGTGAAGCCATTCGCGCCGGTGTAGTAGCGCCAGCTCGTCCAGCTGGTCACCGACTCATCGTGGTGCATCGCCTTGACATCGAGCTGCCACAGGTGCGCAAAGATGCTCAGCGCCATCAGCAGGATGAACGCCGCGATCTCCAGGTTGGCCCAGGAGAGGCGCAGCGGCTGATCCAGGATGGAGGGGGTGTTATAGTCGCGGGTATTGCGGGGGATGGCTGCCATGCTACTATCCTTTAGGACTGAGGAATGAGGGGCGAGGACTGAGCGTTCATTTGAGCGCCGTCTCAGTCCTCAGCCCTCATTACTTTTGCTCGGTGCCGGTGCCTAAGCCAATTTCATTCGCCAGCTCGGGCCGGATGGCCAGCACAAAATCGGTCGAGCCGAGCGGTGCGGGGAGCTGGCGAAAGAGCATGTATTGCCAGAACTGCGCGGATGTTCGACCGTCGAGCGGCGTGCGTAGCAGCCGCATCAGCAGCGGCGAGCCGTCGGTCACCGGGGCGCTCGTCCAATCCTGCGGCAGGCGGTAGAGTTCGTACTCGGGGTTCCACCAGCGCAGCGGGTAGCGCTGGATGCGAAAGCCTTGCAAGGCTTGCAGATTCTGGGCGTTGGCGTCGATATTCTCTTGAAGCAGCAGCACGGCCATCACATCGTCGCTAGGCGCCGGCAGCGCAGGTGGCTGCTGCGTGGCCCCCTGGAAGCGGCGCATGTACCACGACCAGACTGTCTCGTTGTCGTACCAGATCTTCATGCTGCCGTTACGCCGGGTGTTGGCCTGCTCGAGCTTGCGGACAACCCGCGACACGTCGGGTGAGGTTTGGACGAAGATCAGCAGCTCGCGCGCATCGTCGCCATAGCGGTAGCTGAGCTGATAAGCGGCGCGGCTGCCATACAGCGATAGGGCCAGCGTCACACCCAGCGCCAGCGCGCCGATCGCCCAGCGCGGGCCGCGCAGCAGGCCGGCAAAGACCGTCAGTAGGCCCACCAGCACAAGCGCCAGCGGGAAGATATACGGTGTGGCATCTTGTTGGCCGCTGGATGATTTGGCAACGATGCTGATCAGCAGAAAGAAAAGCACCGCGACAGTTCCGAAGATGCTTAGATAGATCAGGAGCCCGCCGTCCCAGATCTTCGGCCGGGGCGTGGCGAGTGCGGCCGGCGCGTGACCATTGTCACTGGTCACGTCCGCCAGCGCTCTCGCAGCGTCGGGCGTGGGCGCGACATCGGCCGCTGCGGCGATGCCGGCGGCCCACCAGCCAACGACGCGCGCCAGCGCCCAGGCACCTAGCAGCACGATCGGTAGCGCGACATGGATGGTCAGCCAGGGCATTTTTTCGCCGGCCCAAGAGTACAGCGCGAGCGTCGCCAGCGCCCACCATGCCAGCAGCAGCGGCATGGTGAAGCTCCAGTCGATCGCGGCGCCAGTTCTGTTTGGCCGGCGCAGGCGTTGCCCAAGCAGCACGCCGGTCATAATTAGCCCGATAATGCCCCACAGCAGCGCTAGCGGCTCGTACACCACCAGTTGAATCAGGTAATAGTAGCTCGGTTGTCCGCCGCGCTGGACGCCGTGTTGGGCCAGCCAGTACAGCAGCGAGCCGGTGGTTCCGCTGATGATGCCGGTGGGATGGCCAAAGAACGCGGTGAATAGCAATGTGTAGGGCGTCAGAAAGGCTGCCAGTGCGACCCACAACCGCCAATCGGCGCCCAGGCTGGCGAAGGCGCGCACCATACCGTCGTCGGCCGCGCGAGCGCGTTCCCAGGCAGTATCACCATTGTGGTCGCGTCGCCGCCAGATCAGCACATACAGCGCGACCAGGCCGATCATGCTCAGCCCGAGCGCCAGCAGGATAGCTGGATGGCCGAAGAACTGGGCCAGCTTGATGAAGTAGATGCCGAAATTGTCGTCGTACTGGTTGCGCACGCACAGCGCGTAATCGTTGTCGGCGGTCGCTAGCGGGCTGAGGCCCAGCAGTGGCCCGGGGGTGTAGAGGATGTCATTCGCCGGTGGATAAGGTGTTTGGATCGATGGGCAGACATATGCGCCAGCTGCGCGGGTCACCGTATCGCTGCCGGCCACGGCGATTTGCGGCTTGCCCGGCAACACAAACACCAGTGCTACGATCATCAGCCCAAGCGCGCCGGCCACGATCAGGCCCGGTCGCCAGATGCGCCAGAAGAACACCAGCGCCAGTAGCGAGCCGAAAATCGCCAGATAGAGATAGAATGTCTCCATGGTGGTCGACATCAGGCCAAGCGCCGCCGCGCCGATATACAGCCAGCGCGCCCGGCGGGTGCTGGCATAGCGCACGATACTGATGACTGTCAGCAGCTCGAACACCACCGCGTACATATCATGGCGAATGAAGCGGCCCATATACAGAAACGCCGGCGACAGCAGCAGGTAGGTCGCCGCCAGCAGTGCTGCGCCGCGCCCGAGCTCGCGCCGGATCAGGAATGGCATAACCACCAGCGCGCTGCCAAACAGCGCCACGCTTAATCGCGCGGTGAAATCGTTGTCGCCGAATAGAAAATACATCAGCGCGGTGATGTGATACAGGAATGGGCCGTGCAGCAGCGGGTCGTGCGCGAAGCCCTGGCCGGTATAGAGCCGCCAGGAGTACGCGGCGTGCAGCGTCTCATCGTGGTGGAGCGCGCGGTCGCCCAGGCCCCAAAGATGCGTCAGCAGCGCCAGCGCGAACAGCCCGAGGTAGGCGACATGCTCAAATGTGATCGCGAAACGCGCAGGCTGATCGACAGGCTGGTAAAGCTCGGCCGGCGGCTGGACGACGCGTGAGGGAAATTCGGCAACAGACATGTGATTGCAGCTTTATGATCAGCCCAGCGCTATAGTATGCTGAGCCGGCGATCTTCGAACGGTAGTCGTGCGCTCTTCAGGCGTCGCGCAGCCTCAGTGGCGCATTGTACACCATCCGGCGCGCGCGGTGCAAGTGAAAAAGGATTACAAGTTTGCGAACGGGCGATTACGGCAGTAGCGAGTGACGAGTGACGAGTGACGAGTGACTATGTCTCGTGGCTTCTTGCTCCAAGTCTCCAGTCTCTAGTCTCCGGCCTCTGGCCCGCTATCGCCCTACCAGCTCGCGCAGCCGCGCCAGGTCGGTTAGGAAGATCGCATCTTCCTCGACACGGATCAGTCCGGCCTCGCGGAATTCGCCGATCGCCTTCGTGACCGTCTCGCGGTAGGAGCCGATCATCTCGGCCAGCTGCTGATGGGTGTAGCGCACCACGGCCGGCGGGGTGGCTGGGTCTTCATGGCCATCTTGAGAGTCGGCCAAGCTCAGTAGCACCGTGGCCAGGCGCTGCGGCACGCTCTTGAAGGCGATATCGGCCAGCTTGCGCTCCAGTGCGCGAAGTCGCCGGCTCATGATATTCATAAAGCGCAGCGACACGGCCGGATACGTGTTCAGCGCGCGGCGCAGCTCATCGCGGCCAATCGTGCCAATGCTGGAATCGGTCATTGATTCAGCAAAGGTATCGTGGAACCAGCCATCTGAAAGCGCCATTTCTCCGAACAGCGACGACGGCTCCAAAATAAGCAGCGTCAACGCGCGGCCCTCGGGCGAGAGCTTGTAGATCCGCACCCGCCCGCGCCGCAGGAGGAACAGCCGGTCGCCGCTCTCCTCGGGCGCGAAAAAGATCTGCCCGGATGGATACTCGGCCCAGCTGATCGCACGCTCGATCCGCGCGCGCTGTTCTGGCTTGAGGTCGCTGAAGAGATCCTCGTCGGCGAAGGTATAGTCCGCAAGTGGCGTGGGTTGTGGGTTCGGATTTGTCACAGATCAAGTCCAATCTTAACGCCTGACAAGATGACAAGATGACAAGATGACAAAATGCAATGTCACCTTGTCATCTTGTCACCTCTTCAAGCAAGTGTCGGTGATCGTTATGGGCCATTAGCTGCCACTCCTGCCGGCCGAACGAATCGACGTGCCGCCAGTGGGTGATCGCGGTGTTCTGGCTTTGGAATGCGTTGCGCGTACGCGCCTGCGGGCCGAGTCCCAGCATGTACAGGAACGAGACATCGATCGTGCCGCCGTGCGCGACGACCACGATTGTCTGATTGAGGTGGCGCGTGATGATCCGCTCCAGCGCGGCCGATGTGCGGGCCTGGAAGCTGCCCCAGCTCTCGCCGCCCGGTGCGATCGGCGTGAATGGCTCGCGCAGGAAGGTGCTGAAGCCGGCAAACTTCGCCCGCGCATCCTCGACGCGCATGCCGTCGGATTCGCCCGGCCGTAGCTCATGTAGCTCGTCGTCCCACGCGATCGGCAGCTTGAGCGCCGCAGCCACATGCTCGGCGGTGGCGCGCGTGCGCGGCAGTGTGCTCGCGTACAGCACGTCGGCGGCGATCTCGCCAGTGGACAGCCGGCGCGCCAGCGCCGCGGCCTGCGCGATCCCGCGCTCGGTCAGGCCGAGGTCGCCTCGCATGCCCCCGATCACCGACTCGATGTTGGTATAGGCTTCGCCGTGGCGGATGATATAGAGATTGGTTGGCATCGTTTCCTTGTTTTCTTCCCTTGCCTGCGGCAGCATGGTACGTTCTTATTTTTGTCGTTCGTCGTGGCGTTGTGCCCGGCCGGGCACAACGCCACGACGAACGACGGGATGGATGTGTTCATTGCAGGATGCCATTTACGGCCGCGCCAGCACCACGCCTGCCGACTGCGTTGTAGTCAACTTGCTGTCGATATGCTGTGGTAGCGTGTCATCCCAGAGCCAAAGATCGTGATTACTGCCATCGGTGGCGGTTGCGAAGAACAGCCCTTGCGGCCCCCAGTCGATCAGTGTTGCCGGGTTATCATTGGACCTGTCGCCTAGCAGCTGTCCGGCGCGGCTGTAGATCGCGCTGTCGGTCGCCAGCCGTTGCCCATCGAGCGACCAGCGTAGCTGCTTGGACGGCGTGGTTGCCAGCGGCTTCAGGTCGCCCTCGGCACCGATCGCCCACAGCCGCAGCCCCGACTGTTCGCCGCCGGCGCTGTAGACAAGCGCGTCGCCCTGCGGTGTCCATGCCAGGGCCTCGACCGGCGCTCGCTCGATCTGAATCGGCGGGCCGGCGTCGGGGCTCCAGGTGAACAGGCCCGCCGCGAGCTTGCGTGCGTCGATGTTGGCATGCAGGATCGATTCGGATGTTCCAGCGATCGCAAGCTGCCTGGTCGCGTCGTTCCATGCCAGCGTGCTGTATGGCGCATCGAAAATCACTGCCGACGTGCGCGTGCCGGTGTCCAGGGCGCGCAGCTCGGCGTTGCCCACCACCGAGTCGGCTATCCCCGCCACGATCACGGTTGGGCTGATCCAAAGCAGATCGGGCACGGCCACAGCCGCGCTGCCGGCGGAAAGCCTACGGTCGTCCATGACCAACGCCGGCCGCCCGCCGCCACGCGCCGTCACTTCCAGCGCTACATCGCCCCAGCCCGCGCCGGTACCGAAGCCGCTGGTGGTGCGATACGCGATCAGCGCACCGTCGGGCGACCAGCGCGGCCCTTGCTCAAGTCGCGGTGTGTCAGTCAGCCGCGCGACTGTGCCGTCGAGCGCGGCGGTGTAGAGATCGACCTGAGCCTGGTGGGCTGAGACAAACGCAATCAGCTGACCGTCGGGACTCCAGGCCAGCTCCTGATAAAAGGTCAGCGCCGGCAGCAGGTTGAATGCGTCGTCGCCGCCGGGGGTCAGGTCGACGCTGCGTGGCGGCAGCAGATCCTGGATCTTGCGCAGGTTCGAGCCATCGGCACCGACCAGCCAGAGCGCCAGGGTTGGGTTTTCGTGGAGTTCATCCCACAGCCCGGTGCCGAGAACGACCGCGATAGTTTTGCCATCGGGTGCGGCTGCCCAGGGCAGGAGGGCGTCCGGCTCGGTCGGCCCGGTCAGGCCGATCGGCGGCCGGCCGGCTCCTTCCGTGCGCCATAAGCTGCCGTCCGGGCGTTGGTACACCAGGTAGCCAGCGCTTGCGGGAATGCCGGAATCCGTTTGCGCCGTTGCGTTGCCTGTAGGTGCCTCGGATGTGGCTTGTGTGGGCGGAAGCGCGGTCGGCGGGAGTGCGGTCGGCGCGGGCGGAAGTGCGGTTGGCGGGAGTACGGTTGGCATGGGCGCGGCAACCATTGGAGTAGCCGTTGTTTCTGTTGCGCTTGGCGTAGAGCCACAGCCGGCCAGCAGCGCCAGCGCCAGTACACATAACCATGGATTGGAATATCTTCGGATTGGTGAGTGCCAGCGTAAGCTATTCATAATTCAAAACCCAAAACGCGGCGTGCTGCCCAAACACGCGTTTCCGGCGGATTGAGCGTGGGTGCGGCTACCAGTTTAGCGAGGCGAAAGCCTGTGGCAGCTTTGGGCGAAGGATCAACGAGGAATGACGAAGCGAGCATTCGTCTTCCATCCCCCATCATTCGTCACCACAACCAGCAATGAATTTCAACCGGGCTGCACTAGCTGCGGTTGCGTGCGGCGCGCCATGCGAACACCCCGCGCCAGCCCAGCAGCACGATTAGGTTGGTAATGAAGGTGACCACCACGAAGGCCGGCTGAATCTGCTTCTGGCGGATCAGCGACCATAGCAACAGGCCGATTGGCAGGGCGATCAGCCAGGCCAGCGCCGCGCGTGGCATAATTCGCCGTGGCTGGCCGGCGATATCGGCGCGAAAGGCGCCTGCGAAAGGCGCGATCAGGAACCAGCCGATCGCGAACGGCGCGGCGACGATCGCCACCTGGCCGAGCGCGTCGAGGCCGGTCAACTCGCCGTGGCTGAGCAACCCGATCGTGGTAACAACGTTGAAGGCCACTAGATCGCCGGCGGCCAGTATGGCGACCCGGCGCGCATCCAGTGCGCTGGAGACAGGCTGGGAACGATCTGTGAGTGCCATAGGTTCCTCCTGCATATGTGACGCGAGGAGTATACCATAGAAGATTGCCATGTCGCCGCGCTAGCGATCATTTCCCACATCGCAATGTGAAGATCGTCGCCTCGGGCCGGCAGAGTAGCCGCAGCGGCACGCCGCCCATTCCACGCGAGACATACAACATCATCGGGCCGACCTGATACAGGCCCATCACATAGCGTAGGCCATAGCGCGGGCGCGCGAACGGACCGATCAGCGGCAGCCGCAGATGCCCACCGTGCGTATGGCCGGATAGCTGCACGGCGAATCCGTAATCTGCCGCATTGTCCGCGATATCGGGCGAGTGCGCCAGCAGCACTGTGAACGCATCGCGTGGCACGCCATCGAGCGCCGCGGCAATGTTCGGGCTGCCATCCCAGATCTCGTCGATGCCGGCCAGCCATAGATCCGCGCCGTTCCAGCGCAGGTGCCGGTGCTCGTTCATCAGCAGCGGTATATCGGCTAGCATCAGCGCCGCGTGGACATCGGCCAGGCCCTCCCAATAATCATGGTTGCCCGGCACGGCGTAGACGCCCAGCGGAGCACGCAGCCCGCTCAGCAGCGGCGGTAGCTCGGGGATGCCCTCGCGCGTCCCAGCCAGATCGCCAGTCAGCCCAATCAGGTCGGGCTGCTCGTGTCGCATCTGCTCGACCGCCCAGCGCAGGTTGTCGGCGGCGAAGGGCTGCCCCACATGTGTGTCGGTGATCTGGCCGATCCGTAGGCCATCCAATGCGGGCGGCAGCAGCGGCAGGCGCAGCGTTACCCGTTCCAGCGTCGGGTGGGTTGGCTCGAACCGCCGCATATAGGCCAGGCTAGCCGCGCCCAGCCCGCCGAGACCGGCCGCCAGCGGCCAGCCGAATCGCCGCAGCCCCAGCGCGCCAACCACCGCCGCAGCCACGCTGGCCTGGAACCATGCCCGCGTGTAGGTGATCTCCATGGGGTCGAAGGGGTTGCGCTCGGGCCGCCGCACCGGCGGGACGCGCGCGTTGTCGGGGTGGCGGATCTTGCTGGATGCCGCCTGCACCTGATAGTCCGGGCGGGTCGATTTTGCTATCTGAGATGTCGCCATTATCGCTCCTGTAAACCCAAAAAAGCCGAGACGGGCTGCCTCGTCGCTGCTCCCAATCAGTATAATATAGAAAGATGACAAGAAGATGAGCGGATCGAATCACAAAACACAAACAACAGTGAACAAACGTAATGTTCACTGTTGTTTGGGCTTTGCTACAGTATCGAACGAGCCGTGCCACAATCGCTGTGACACGGCTCGTTTTATGTTGCTGAAGCTCAGCGCTTCGGCTAGCCTAGCTGGGCGACCCTAGCGTACCGAGCCACGGCGCACCAGATTGACGATCCCCAGCAGAACCACTGCGCCGATGAACGAGACGATCAGCGCGCTCAGGCTGAAATCGCTATTGTTGATATTCGAGCCGCCGATGCCGAGTAGACTGAACAGGAACCCGCCAAGCATCGCGCCGATAATGCCGACGACGATGTTGAGCAGTGCGCCCTGTTGGGCATCTGTCCGCATCACGATACTCGCCAACCAGCCCACCAACGCGCCGAACAGTAGCCACAGAATAAAGTTGATCATGATTCCTCACTCCTTTTGAAATTGCCTATACGCTGCCAGGTGGCCGATTGCTCCTGGGCGATGGATTACGCTTCGCTCATGACTAAGCAATCGGCGTGCCATTATTTATGTACGCTGTTACTATTGCAAGCAGCGTGCCACAATTGTGGCAGTCAGGCCTCAGGCCTTTGCCAGCTACGTATCAGCCGCCCTGATCAGGTGCATGCTATACTGTTGTGATATGTTCATGAGTCATCCCGAATTTTACAATCGGGACTTTTGGCTTTGTGATGCTGTACGTGTGCTGTCGTGGCGCATGCGGCATGGCATTCCTGCCGTTGTTCAGGGCGGTTCAGGGCCGCGCAGCGGCCCTGAACCGCCCTGAACAACCAGTTTATGGTGTGGCTGCGATGGCGTGGGAATGCGCAGCTGCGCATTCCCACGCCATCGCAGCCACTATGTTAAATTCGGGATGACTCATGATGCTAAAGAGAACGACCATACGCAGCTCGAAGGCCATAGATTATGAATAGCTACGATCCCCATCTGCCGGCGGACGATGCCTATACCGGCGAAACGATTGTCATGCGCGGGCGTCGGGCCGCGCCGCCCGGTCGCGCGCCACAGCCGCCGATCACGTCCCGCCGTCGGTTGTGGCGGCTGCTACGTCGCGGGCTGTTGATTGCGGCTGGGCTAGCGCTACTGCTGCTGATCTTATTCTATGTGCAGATTCGCTCGATCGCCAGCCGGATCGTCGTGGGCGATGTGCGCCCCAACGCGCCGATCGCGTCGCCGCTGACAGGTGGTATGAATCTGCTGATCATAGGCGTGGATGAGCGTGCCGGCCATCCCGAGGAAGGGGTGCGCAGTGATACCTTGATACTGGTGCATCTCGACGCGCTGGGGCGCTGGGTCAGTATGCTGTCGATCCCGCGCGATACGCGTGTGGATCTGCCGGATATTGGTTCAACCAAGATCAATATTGCCTACGGGCAGGGCTACGCCGCTGCCGAAACGCTCTACCGTCCAGGGGCGACACCTCAGCAGGGCGGCATGGCCCTGGCGGCGCAGACGGTCGAGCGGCTGCTCCAGCTGCCCGAGCGCGGCCAGCATGTCGATGCGATTGCGCAGATCAACTTCGATGGCTTTGCGAAGGTGATCGATGTGCTGGGCGGCGTCGATATCGACGTGCCCGCGCCGATCGTCGATGATGAATACCCCACGCCGGATTTCGGCACTACCCGGATCGAGTTCAAGCCCGGCGTGCAGCACATGGATGGCGCGACGGCGCTAATCTACGCCCGCACGCGCCATGCCGACAGCGATTTTGGTCGCGCCGAGCGCCAGCAGCAGGTGCTGCGCGCGCTTGCGGTTGAGCTGCGCCGGCGCGGGCCGCTGGGGCAGTTCGGGCTGGCGCCTGGCCTGCTCGGCGGGCTCGATGGCGCCGTCACGACGACTCTGCCGATCGCGCGGCCCGATGTACTGCTCGGGCTGGCCTGGCTGGGCAGCGGCCTCAACCCCGACGAGCTTGGCCAGCTGCGGCTCAGCCCCGACACGGCCCCGAATTACCGTGAGGAGGGCTCGGATCTAATCTGGGACCCCAACGATGTTCGCGCGGTGGTGGATAGCTTTCTGACGCGCCCGAGCGAGGCGAGCGAGGCGGCCGTGGTGCAGGTGCTGAATGGCACCGCCGTGAACGGCTTGGCCAGTCGCGTGAGCGGCGAGCTGGAGCGCGCCGGCTTTACGCTGATCGCCCCCGGCAATGCGCTAGTCACCGATGCGCCCAAGACGATTGTCTACGACCTCACGGGCAAGCCTAGCACCAGCCGGCGCCTCGCCAAGCAGCTTGGCGCAGAGCTACGCCAGGGCGCGCCCGAGGGAGTGTCGAGCGCGGCCGATATTGTTGTGATCGTGGGGCAGGATCAGGCGAAGTGATAAGGTGAAAATACAACGAATCTACGATCGCAGTGATATGCGCTGGGATGCTTCACGGAGCATGCCCTGAGGGAGCCAAGGGTTCAGCATGACAACGCGGGTACGACGCTTTCGCTATTCCAGCTCCAGTCGGCTTGCACACTTTCAGCCGCCCAAAGCCTTCAGCTCGCGTTCTAGTTTAGCGACTTCTTTTGTCAGATCTTCGATCTCGATTGATATCGATGGATCGACGCCGATGCCGTATTTGGCGGCCTGGAGTTGGCGCTGATTGAGCCGCCGGCGGTTGGTTCTGATCAGCTCGCGCAGCGCTTCGATATCTGATGCGCGCTCTTCATCGGTGGCCATGGATTACGTTCCCCCTACTTAGCTATGCTGTTACCTGTACCAGGCGCAGTGGCCCGGTGTCGCGTGCCCGAATGGTCAGCGTGGGCACGTACCAGCTAATGCCCTCCTCATCCTCTACGAACAGCGCCTGGCGCGCCTGATTCACTGCGTGCTGAATCGAGACGCCCCGCGCCAGGTTGCGATAGACGACGCCGGCGAAGCGTGTGCCCGCCTCAGCTTGAACCGTCAGCTGCATCGCCACCACCGCCGGGATGCCGGCGGCACTCAATGCCGGAGCGACGGCACTGAGGAGCCCTTGGTCGCTGACCATCCCTGATTTGCAGGCATGCAGCATCACCAGCCGCACATCGCTCAGCAGCGCTGCGAGCTGGTCGGCGCTCACCCATGTCAAGCCTCCGTCGGCTTTGTCGAGCAGCAGGGCGCCCTCGCCATGGCGGTAGCGGCCGTGACCGTAGAAGTGCAAGATATCTACCGGTGGCCCATTTTGGATGCGGTCGATCAGGCCCGAACGGGTGGTGGGACTCAGCTCTTCAATTACGGCATTGCCCGCCTTGACCAGCGCATCCCAGGCTTGTGTGCGGGCCTGACGCTCGGCAGTCCGAATATCCTCGGGTATCTCGGCCTGCGGGGCGACAGTGAGGATACGCAGCGGGCGGCTGTCATCAACGACAATCGCCGGTGGAAGCGCTTGATCAAGATCTAGGTAGCGAACCCAGGATGCCAGTTTGCCGCGGCTGAGCAGCAGCGGGCCGCTCTGATCCCACATGAGCTCCCAAGGCAGCGCGGCGAGATTAACAGCATCAGGCGGGAAGCGGAAGAGATATGCGAGCGGTTTCCCTTCTGCGGTGGCATAGTCGCGTGTCGTTCTGAGCGCGGTGCTGCCCACAGGATCGGCCACCAGCGCATTATAGATCGCGCGCCCTACCTGCTTGTGAATATCTGCCGCCAGCTGGTCGCCGGACCACAGGCCAAGTGTCGCTAGTTGCGCTCGATCATTTTCATTCAACCGCTCGGCGGCGAACTCGCGCCCGTACTGGAGCGCATCCAGCCCCTTGATTACTACAGGTAGTGTCACGCCATCGTAGGGCGAGCGAAATGTGGATTGGCGGCGGCCGATTACGTCTGCTTCCCAGATAATCCCAGCCTGAGCGCCCTGCTCCGTGATCCGCAGGGTGAAAGGGATGGCTTCTGGCGGTGTGGCTATGGGAGATGCGAGCGTGCTCCGCGCCGCGGCGCCGGTATTCGGTTGCGCGCCTCGGCTGCTGGTCGCTTGTGAAGTAGGTTGGGCTGCTGTGGGTGCGGCATTTTCCAGCTGGAGCTTTTGTTCGAGCTTCGGAAGCTCTTTTTCAAGATCTTCTATCTCCATGGTAATCTGCGGGTCTGTCCAGGATCCGCCCCGCGCCGCCTGCAGCCGCAAGGCCTGCAGCCGACGCTTCTTCAGCGTGATCTCTTCACGAAGCGCGGCACTTTCATCAAAGCTCTCTTCGTTCGTTGACGGCATCGATGGCTCCTCCTACAAGCGCGGCGGGAGCGGCTCCCGAGGCATTGTCACTATATTTGGCCGCTGTTCGCTGGTTCCAATGTTGGTGTTACCAATGCCGCTGATATTTATCGACGAACCTTCACGGAGCTGTTGTCCCGAGCCGATTGTAATATTGATCCCGGTACTCTGTGATGGTAGAGCCGTTTCAGGCGTAGCCATGGCTTGTAGGTCAAACAATCTACCATCCGGCACGCGGGTGTAGACGGCTGGAATGCCCCAATCCGGGTCGCGCAGGCCAGTCGCATTCACCACTGCCTTGCGCCCCTCGGTCACACACGCGTCGATTGGAAAGCCTTCTGCCAGCGTTCGGTAGAATTCGCCCGCGAAGACCCGCGTCGATTCCTGCGGCACTGTAAACTGCATCGCGATCACGGCCGGGATCTGGGCGCGAATGAGCGCCGGCGCCATGCTGCGGAATGGGTCGGTCGCGAGCTTGCCGCCCTGGCAGGCATCCAGCATCACCAGGCGCACGCCGCTGCGATTCAGCAGGATTCCAAGCTGTAGCGCGCTGACCGGCTCGGTGCCGCCGGTGGCGTCCTCGAACAGCAGCTGGCCGGTCGCGCCATCCTTGGCGAAGCCGCCGTGGCCGATAAAGTGCCAGACGTGGAAGCCCTGGCGCAGCAGCAGCTGGAGCTTCTGTGGCGTCAGGTGCGGCTCAACCGTGATCTGGACATGCTGGCCCAGCTCGCTCAGCGCGGCGACGACTTCATGCAGCTCGCGCTCGACATCGGCCTGCGGCGGTGTGTGCGCGCCGGTCACAAGCACCTTGAGTGGCAGCTCGGCCTTCAGCGAGGGGATGCGCGACGATTGTGGCAGGTAGCGCACGATCGGTGCGTCAAGCAGCGCCAGCGGCCCGCGGTCAGGGTCGTACAGAAACTCCCATGGCAGCCCAGCGATTTGGCCAAGCGCCGGGTCGATGTCGAGGCGCAGCAGGAGCCCTTGATTCTCTTTGAGGCTACCCTGGCTACGGGTGTAAATATCCTTGAACATACCCTGAAAGAGCGCGTCGAACAAGATTTGCCCCAGTTCGCTCAGCCCATCCTCATCGGTTTTGAGGCGCTGAAGTTGGTCGCTGAGCTGCTGATATCTGGGGTTGTTGAATGGTGGCACAAACATGCCGCTTGCCTGATCACCGAGTGAGCTTTGCATGTCAACCGTGTAGCTATTGGAACCCGCGCCACGGATACAGATGCTAAACAGAGCGTATTCGCTAGGCATGGGTGCTTCTCCAAAATCAGCTAGCGGCAGCACTCAGCGATCGGGAATGGATCGAGGTCTTAATAATAGGACTTACGCAGTGGACCAAAAGTCATCATTCGCAGCGGTACTTCATCTTCTTTTTGTGTTACGTTTTTGCGCTCGCAGAGCGCAAAAACGTAACACAGATAAAACAGAAAGTACCATGCTGCCGCAGGCGAAAAGGCGTTTGCAAGCGGTACTGCGTAAGTCCTGTTAATAATAGCGTCAAGTTGTCATTTTGTGAAGATCTCGCCCACTAGCTCATCTATATTGGTCTGGAACGGCCATAGCACCACGCCGCCCGCGCCCGCGTCGCGCGCGGTCTGGCGGCCGGTGCGCAGGTCGCGGCGTAGGTCGTCGAGCGTGCGCTTGGCGCCGGGGCCGGTTGGGAAGCCCAGCTCGGTGATCACGATCGGCTTTTTTAGGTTCAGCGCAGTCAGCTCGAAGATCGCCCGGCGCAGGTCGGCCGGGAAGCCCTGGCCGTAGTACCAGTGCGCGGCGTAGCGCCCGCTGTCATACGGGTCGTCGTCATAATAATGGAACGCGAAGAAATCCACCACATCGGCCAGGCGCAGGTCGGCCTTGTCGGGCTTGAAATAGTTCTTGCCGAAGCCCAGGCTCACCGTCGTTAGGCGCGGCGGGTCGAGTTGCTTGACCGTATCGTGGATGGCTTTGACGAAATGCAGCCGCTCGTTCGCCAGCAGGAAGCACAGCGGAAAGTCGGCGTTATCCCAATCCCAGCAGCGCTGGTCAATTGGCCCGCCCAGATCCGGCTCGTTGAACAGATCCCATGCCAGCACGCCCGGCTTGCCGGCCAAGTGTCGCACTATTGGGCGCACATGCAGATCCAGGGCGGTCGCGTAATCCTCAGGGCGAAAGCGATCCTGCGGGTATTTGGCTAGCAGCACCGGCAGTACGTAGATGCCGCGCTTGCCGGCCTCGGCGATCAGCGCGTCGAGGTGCACCAGCGGCTGCTCCATGCTGTAGTTCGGGTCGGCCGCGCGTGCCCCGCCGAACACGTAGTAGTTCAGGAACACGCGCACGGTATTGACGCCCAGCCCGCGCAGCCGATCGAAGTCGGCGGCGATCGGCGCGATATCCCACGGGCAGTTGCCATCGGCCCCGAACTGGAGCGCCGCGCACTTCGACAGATCGGCAGTGCTGGGGTGGATGTAGTTGACACCGCGAACCTCAAAGGCGTCCTCACCCGATCGCAGCCGCGCGTCGGCGATGGTGATTGGGGGGAGCACACCGGATTGGGCTGGTTGAGCCGGCGTGCAGCCGGAGAGCATCAGAAGAAAAAAGATGCACTTGTAGATGAAATGCGATCGCGCATGCCTGTGCGATGCCGAATTGTGTTGGGGATACACCATCGGTTGGCCGGTACCATCCAAAGAAACGTCATTTGAGGCGGGAGGTTTGGAGGGTCCGGGTACCCTCTGGGTGACCTCCAAGAATCTTCTTTTCTGCCTGTAGTGGGCGGCGAGCCGCCCACTACAGGCAGAAGGAGTGTTTGTGGGGCAGATTGCACCTTCCCCACACCCCTTGCGCAAGTCCTATGATTATTCGCGCTTGCGAATTTCCAGATTATCGAAGAACACCTCTGCGGCGCTGTCGCTGGTGAACACCAGCAACCCATAGCGCGCACTGTCGGGCGCCCCCGGCGCATCCGCGCTGGCGAGCGATTGGCCGTTCACAACGATCTCCATGCTGCTGCCGCGTAGCCGCACCACCAGCCGGTTGATTGCGTCCGCGCCGGTCTGGATCGCCTCGCTCTGCCCACCCGCGATCACGTTGGTCGTGCCGGCGGCGTGCTGCTCGACTCGGAAGCTGGTTCGGCTGGGGTTCAGGCTGATGCTGACGTAGTTGTTCGCGTCCTGAAAGCGCACCAGCAGACCGCCCTCGCCGGCTGCAGCCTGCATGTCGATGCCGATGCTGACATCCTTGTCCGGCCCGGTTCGATAGCTCCAGATCGCACCGACACCCTGGTCGGCGCTGATCCGGTAGCGCTGGCTTTGGTAGCCGACCTGCCAACCGGGGCCACGCAAGCTGGCCCAGCCACCCCGCGAGAAGGTATCCGCCAGCAACAATGCACCCGATTCGCTGGCAGATGTTTGCACCGTCGTCGGGGTCACGGTCGGGAAATCGAATGGTGTCGGGCTGGGCACGGCGGTCGGTGGCTCAGTCGGTCCGGCAGTGGGTCGGGGCGAGCTCACCGGGATTGCAGTAGCCGGTGCTTCGGTCGGCGTAGGCGCGACGGATGTTGGCTCGGGCGGCTGCGTCGGCAGGCTGGTGGCGATGATTGCGACAGATGCGCTGGTGGCGCTGGGCTTGCGGCTTGCGGTCGCTCCGCGCATCCCGATCGCCCAGGCCGCCAGCACGGCCAGAACGAGCCCGCCCATGACGCCGCCGGCCACCAGCAGCGGGCGCGGTATACGATGGATCGTTTGCTCTTGGCGGTTGTTGAGTCGCACCTCGGCGGCTGCGAGCAGCTCGGCGCTGTCGCGGTAGAACGGATTGATCTGCTGAAGCTGCCGAAGCACGCCGATGCCCTGGAGCAGCCGATCCTCGGCCAGATGCCGCTGGGCCTGCTCGTACAGCTCGGCCTGGTGGTCGCGCGGCTGAGCCGGCGTGGCTGGGGGGCGCGGTGCGCGGCTGCTAGGTGCCGCCGCGGGCTGGCTGCGGTTGTAGGCGCTGCGATCGGCGAAGTCGCTAAGCACCCGGTACGCCTCGGTCAGGCGCTGGCTGCGCTCACCGGCATAGGCCTGCTCCTCGGGCGTGCCGTTGACAAAGCGATCGGGGTGAAACTTCGATATTTCGCGCCGATACGCGCGCTTGATCTCGTCGAGCGACGCCGAGCGCGAGACGCCAAGGAGCGCATAGTAATCCAGGTTCTCGAATTCGGACACAATCCCCCCTGGGGAGTTATGAGTTATGAGTTATGAGTTATGAGTTATGAGCTATGCTAGTGACAACTCACAACTCACAACTTAATAACTCATAACTGTTCACTTATTCAAGATAATCGCGTAGCTTCTTCCCAAGGCGTGGGTGGCGCAGCTTGCGCAGCGCCTTGACCTCGATCTGGCGAATGCGCTCGCGCGTGACGCCGAACTCTTTGCCGACCTCCTCCAGCGTGCGGCTGTGACCATCTTCTAGGCCAAAGCGCAGCTGGAGCACCCGGCGCTCACGCTCGGTGAGCTGGTTCAGCACCTGCTCGACCTGCTCGCGCAGCATCTGGTGGCTGGCGGCGTCGGAAGGCGCCAGGACTTTGGAATCTTCGATGAAGTCGCCCAGCTGGCTGTCTTCCTCCTGGCCCACCGGCGTCTCCAGCGAGACCGGCTCGAGTGAGGTTTTGCGGATCGAGCGCACTTTCTCGACTGGGATGCCCATCACCTTGGCTAGTTCGTCGTCGCTTGGGTCGCGCCCCAGCTCCTGGAGCATGCGTCGACTCTCGCGCATCAGCCGGTTGATCGTCTCGACCATATGCACTGGGATGCGGATCGTCCGAGCTTGGTCGGCGATCGCGCGCGTGATTGCCTGGCGAATCCACCATGTCGCGTAGGTCGAGAACTTAAAGCCCTTGCGGTAATCGAACTTCTCGACCGCGCGGATCAGCCCGACATTGCCTTCCTGGATGAGATCGAGCAGCTGGAGCCCACGACCAATATATTTCTTGGCCACCGCCACCACCAGGCGCAGGTTGGCTTCGGTCAGGTACTCGCGCGCCGCCTTGCCGGATTCGATCGCCGTTGTCCATTCGCGCCAGAGCTGGTCGCGGTGGGCTTTCAGCGAATCCTGCACCTCCTGAACCGGCGGCCACTCGCCGCCGGCGAGCAGGCGCTGCTGAATTTCGCGGGGCAGCAGCCCGTAGATAATCATCGTGTGGGCGATCGACTGATCGAATTGCTCGGCGGTCAGGCGGTACTGCTTGGCCAGGTCAAGCCGGCGCTTGTCGTAGCCCTGGCGTAGCTCGAAGGTCAGCTTATCCTGCAACGTCAGGATATCGCGCACCATACCATAGGTGATTGGCTCGGGAACCGGCAGATCGGCAGCGGCATACAGCAGGCCCAGCGCATCGTGAACCACCGGCCAGTTCTTTTGAAAGCGGGCGTAGATCGTGGCCCCGACCTCGGGCACCACCGATGCGATCCAATCGGCGCCCAGCTGCACCTGGTAGGTGGTCAGGTAGACACCAACCTCGATCCGCTGGGCCAGGTCGATCTCCTGGCGGCCGGTCAGCAGCGGCACGCGCCCAATCTCGCGCAGGTACATGCGCACCGTATCGTTGACGCTGATGCCCTCGACGTTGAGCCCATCCTCCAGGTCGGCGTCTTCGTCGAAGACCGTCTCGCCGGCGACATCCGAGCCGCCCGAGATCATTTCATCGCGCGTGCCAAGGCCGGCGGCTGCCAGCGCCTTCTGGATCTCCTCCAGCTTGTCGACATCGGTTTCGGGGTTAGGAACCAGCTGCAAAATCTCGCCCTCGGTGACGAAGCCACGCTTCTTCCCATGCGCGATCAGATCTTGCAGGCTGGTGATCGTATTCTGCTCCTCCTCCGGCTCCTCGGTGCGTGGCGGCTCTTCCACCTCCGCGCCCAGGTCGTCGAAAGGCATTTCATGGTCGTCGATCATGATGTCCTTGTTCTTTTCCATAGAACAGCTCCCTTAGACCGCGTGCAAGCTATGGAGGTCGTTGTAATTCGAACTGCGTTTGGGGATGTTGAGTGAGCCAATATAGCTTTCGATTTGTACCAATCGTTCCAGCACCTGCGCTTGTTCGTCGGCGTCCTCTACGCCCGATATTTGCTGCTTAACGCGAATTCTCCATCGTCGTGCAAGCTCGGTCTGAAGGATTGTAGCACATTCTAGGGCATCGTTCACATAGCGATAGGCCTGTGGCTGCGGCAACCGCATGCTCAGCACCCGCTCGGCCTGTTCGCGCAGGGCATCGTCCAGGTCGCGCGCCCAGACTTCTGGGTCGGTTCCAGCCGGCTGATCCTGCCATGCCCGCCAGATCGCGCGGTTGTCCACTCGCTCGAACAGCTCGAACAATGTGCCCTCGATGATCTCTTCGACGAATGGGAAGGGTGTCAGGTCGCGTCGTACCTTCTCTTGTACCGCTGTGCGGGCGGCAGGGTAACGCAGAAGCCAGCCCAACATGTGATCTTCCGGGCTTGATGTCACAGTCGGCGCGACCGTCGGCGGTCGCCGGGCGGATGATCGTTGTCGTGCTGGAAGGGCTCGCTCGATGAACTGTTCTTCTATATCTATTAAACGTGCGATAAGATGAATATAGTGCGCATATTCGATTTCATTGGCACTACGAATATCAACAAGCAGAGGCGCTAGTCGTGCTACTGCTTCCGATTTACCTTTGCTACTATGTAGGTCGAGATCGCTTGTTAATGCCCGAATATAAAAGTCCATGGCTGGTTGTGCGCCAGCTACCAAAGCACGCCATTGGTCAGGATTGGCTTGGATAACCTCGTCAGGATCTTTGCCATCCGGCAGCGCGATGATTTTTATTACCTCATGTAAGTCGCGCTGCCAGCCTATGATGCCTTGTGGTGACGTAATAGCTATAAGTGTCCCGTCAAGATTTTCTCCTAGTGTTTGTACGCCTTTGAGAGTTGCGCGAATCCCAGCCGGGTCCGCGTCGAGAGCCAGATATATATTTCGTGAAGTCTTTTTTAGTATATTAACATGCTCACCCGTCAGCGCTGTGCCGAGCGGCGCGACGACGTTGTGGAAGCCATACTGGTGCGCGATAATCACATCGACATACCCTTCGACAATCACCGTCGAATCGCTGGAGCGAATCGTATCGCGCGCCAGATCCAGGCCGTACAGCACGCGGCTCTTGTCGAACAGCAGCGTCTGAGGCGAGTTCATATACTTCGGCTGGGCATCGCCAAGCGCGCGCCCGCCAAACGCGATCACCTGGCCCTTCGCATCGCGGATTGGGAACATCAGGCGGCCGCGAAAGCGATCGTAGTAGCCGCCGCTCTCGCGCCGGATCGCCAGGCCGGCCGCCTCGATCTCCTCTGGCTCGAAGCCCTTGCGGTCGGTCAGGTAGGCCAGCAGCGCGCTCCACTCGTCGGCACTGTAGCCCAGCTGGAAGGCCTCGACGGTCGGCTGGTCGATCTTGCGCTGCTCCACATACGCGCGGGCAATCTCGCCCTTGGGCGATTTCACCAACATATGGTGGAAGAAGGTCGCGGCGGCATTGTTGATTTCCAGCAGGCGCGTGCGCAGCTGATCCTGCTGCGCATCCTGCTCGGTGCGCTCCTTGAGCAGCACGCCGGCGCGCTTGGCCAGCTGCTCCAGCGCATCCTTGAACTCCAGCCCCTCGCGCAGCATCAGGAAATCGAACACTGTGCCCGAGGCCTTGCAGCCGAAGCAGTAGTAGCTCTGCGTGTCGGGGTAGACGGTGAACGCGGGCGTGCGCGTGTTGGTATGGAATGGGCAAAAGCCGAGGAAATTGCGCCCGGCCTTCCGCAAATTCACATACGCCGAGATGAACTCGACGATGTCGATCCGCTCTTTGATTTGGTCGGTTACGTTTGGCATAGCTTAGGGGTTAGGGGTTAGAGGTTAGGGGTTAGTGTCGCTGTAATCGATGAAATCAAAGAATTCCAGCGCAAGTTAACCCTTAACCCGTAATATTCAGGCTCCCCACGTTCGTGGCACATACAGGTCGTTGAACACCTTGATCGCGTAGCGGTCGGTCATTCCGGCGATGTAGTCCACCACCGCGCGCTCGATTGGCTCATCGCGCTCGCGATTGATCTGCCGCAAGTCCTCGGGCAGCTGCTCGGGATGCGCCATGAAGTGATGGTAAAGCAGCTCGATCATGATCCGCACTTTGCCGTCGTCGGCCTTGGCGCGCGCGTCGAGGTAGACGGTGGTGTACATAAACTCGCGCAGCGCATTGGTAGCCGCCAGAATATCTGGACTCATGGCCATGAGCGGCGGGTCGGGCGGCCTGCCATCGCCGCTGGCCCACCAGTTGTAATCGATCAGGTCGCAGATCATGGTGTTGATCCGCTCGGCGTGCGTCTGCCCAAGCAGCTTCAGCGGCTCGGGCGGCAGGTCGCCCTGCTTTAGCAGGCCGGCGCGCATGGCGTCGTCGATGTCGTGATTAATATAGGCGATCGAGTCGGTGGTCTTGATGATCTGGCCTTCCAGCGTGCTGGCTACGCCCCAGGCGGTTGCCATAATGTCGCGGCGGGCCTTCGAGTGTAAGTAGATCCCCTCGCGCACCGCGTAAGTCAGGTTCAGCCCCTGGCCATCCTTTTCGATGATCTCGACCACCCGGCGGCTCTGCTCGTTATGACGGAACGAGTGGCCCTGCGCGTGCGAGATCGCCGACTCGCCGGCGTGGCCGAACGGCGCGTGCCCAAGATCGTGCCCCAGCCCGATCGCCTCGACCAGATCCTCGTTCAGCCGCAGCGCCCGCGCCACCGTCCGCGCGATCTGGGTGACCTCCAGCGTGTGGGTCAGCCGGGTGCGGTAGTGGTCGCCCAATGGCGCAATGAAAACCTGCGTTTTGTGTTTGAGCCTTCGGAACGGCTTGGAATGCAGAATGCGATCGCGGTCGCGCTGGAAACGAGTTCGCACCGCCGATTCCTGCTCAGGGCGATCGCGCACCGCACTATCGCTGAACGCGGCCAGCGGCGAGAGCCGCGCACGCTCCTCCGTTTCGAGCCGCTCGCGGATGCCCGCGTGGGTTCGATCAGACATATGCAGCTCCTGATCTGCGCCAGCGGTCGTGGGTGGCGGGCTCGTGACTGACAAGGTGACAGGGTGACAAGGTGACAGGGTGAAAGACGCATCTTGTCATCTTGTCATCTTGATATTTACGGGACGGGAGACATATCGTGGCGGCTCTCCTCGGGGTGAGGAAGTCGCACTGGCATTCTACTACGACTCAGGGCGCGCTGCAAAGCTACGGCCAGCGCTGCCAGGATATGCACGATCACTATCGCCTGGAAGTAGACCGCGTGCTGGCTGGCGCTGGCGAGATCGCGGGCCGCGCCGGTGGCGGTGAAGCAGCCAGCCGGGCCATATTGTGACCAGACCACCGCGCAGGACTCGTAGCGCGCGGCGACGAACGGTGCGAAGAAGTAGATGCAGAAGCAGATCGCCGCCGCCCACAGCCGCTCGGCCCGCCGCGCAAAAAACCAGCCCCAGAATGTGGCGAATGGCGTGGCGAAGATCACCCAGGTTTGGGCGCGCAGCTGGCCTTGCAGCGGCAGCGACGGCGCCAGCCCGCGATTATAGATCGCCCAGGCCGCGCCAATCAGGGCTGCGCCAAGGATCAGGATGAATGCGCGAATATCGAAACGTGGCATAGGCTTCTGGTTCAAACAAGGATTGCTGTCGAGTGATTATAGCACAACGGCGACGGTCGGACAGTAAGAGAAAGCAGTAGGTAGAAAGCAGAAAGCTGTCACGCGCCTGCCGACTGCTTTCTGCTTACGAATTCGGGCATATGCGCGGAAGTTGTGGTATCATAATATTGCGCGTAGGCATGCCAAAGGAGCAATTGTGACCCTGCTGCTGTTGATTCGACACGGTGCGAACGACTGGGTGCATGGCCGGCTGGCCGGCTGGACGCCAGGGGTACATCTGAACGACGATGGGCGCAGCCAAGCTGCCGCGATGGCGGCCCGCCTGGCTACGTTGCCGCTTGATGCGATCTACACCAGCCCGCTCGACCGCACGGTGGAGACGGCTCAGGCGCTCGCCGGGCCGCGCGGTATGCCGCTGCGCCTGGTCGAAGGGCTGGGCGAGGTGAAGTATGGCGAGTGGCAGGGCGCTGAGCTAAAAGAGCTGTACAAGCACGAGCTGTGGCCTGGCGTGCAGTTCTACCCCAGCGGCACACGCTTCCCCGGCGGCGAGACGCTGGGCGAGGCGCAGATGCGCATGGTTGCGACGCTGGATGGGCTCCGTGCGCAGCATCCGAAAGGGATCTTCGCGGTCGTCTCGCACGCCGACATCATCAAGTTGGCGCTAGCTTATTATGTCGGCATGCACATGGATCTGTTCCAGCGTCTGGAGATCAGCCCGTGTTCCGTCAGCGCGATCTTTTTCACGCCGATGGGGCCGCGGCTGCTGGCATATAACGATACTGGCTCACTGGAGCATCTCAAGCCCAAGCCCGAGCGGCCCAAGCAAGAAGCGCATGAGCAACCGCAGGATCAGGCCGCGCCTGCCGAGGCCGGTGTGGTCGCAGTGGAGCCGGCCGCCGAATCACAGCCGGCTGAGCCAGCGATCGCGCCGGCCGCGAGTGAAGCGCCGGCCGTACCGACTAATGGCGTCGAAGAACCTGTGGCTCCGGCATAACATTTCATGCCTAATTGAACGTACGCAAACGAGGAGGTTTGGAGGGTCAGGCGCCATCGGGGTGTCCCTTCAAGAATCTCCTTTTCCATGTCCATCGGTGGAAAAGATATAGGATTTACACAAATGTGTAAGTTCTAAGATAAACAACAGAGGATCTCGTAGAGCCATGCCCGAGTTTACCTATGATCTCGACCCAGTGACACGCATCACCGCGCACGCCGTCGGCGAGCCGGGTAAGCGTGTCTTCTGGATCCAGGGGCGCCGCGACCGCGAGCTGATCTCGCTGATCGCTGAGAAAGAGCAAGTCCGCGCGCTCGCGCAGGCGATCAATCAGCTGCTGGAAGACCTGGCTGAAAAGAACCCGCTGCTGTCATCATCGGATGATATGTTGGTGCTGGCGAGCGATATGAGCCTGCAGGAGCCGCTGGAATCGCGCTTTCGGATCGGCCAGATCGGGATCGGCTACGATGCTGATCGCGATATGGTGATTCTGGTGATGCAGGGCATCGAGGAAGAGGGCGAAGAGACTCCGACCGCGCGCTTCAGCGCTACGCGCCAGCAGATGCGCGCGCTTGGCGAGCACGCCGAGCGGATCGTGGCGCAGGGCCGCAAGATCTGTGGCAACTGCGGCCGCCCGATGGACGTCAGTGGCCACTTCTGCCCACAAATGAACTAGACCTAGTTAGGGGTTAAGGGTTAGATCGAAGAGCGCAATGATCACAACGATCTCAACGCCTGTAACCCCTAACCCCTAACCTTTAGCCCTGACGATGAATATGACTGACTATCAATCTAACGAACTGAATGTCGCCGATGTGCTCATGCTGTTGGCGAAGGGCGATCTGGATGTGCAGGGGATGCTGCCATGGAGCAGCAACTATACGCTGCTGACGGCAGTGCGCTGCGATGGCCTACAAGGGCTGGCGGTGTATAAGCCGCGCCGCGGCGAGCGGCCGCTGTGGGATTTCCCGCGCGGCACGCTCTGCCAGCGCGAGGTGGCGGCCTATGTGCTGAGCGAGGCGCTCGGCTGGGCGCTGGTGCCGCCGACAGTGCTGCGCGATGGGCCGTACGGCATCGGCTCGGTGCAGCTGTTCATCGACGCCGACCAGGAGGCACACCTCTTCACGATGCAGAAGGAGGGCGGCTTCGACCAGGCGATCGAGCGGCTGGCGGTCTTCGATGTGCTGGCCAACAATGCCGATCGAAAGAGCGGCCACTGCCTGAAGGGCAACGACGGCCGGCTGTGGGCGATCGACCACGGTATCTGCTTCCATGTCGAGTCGAAGCTGCGCACGGTGCTGTGGGACTACGCCGGCCGGCCGCTCGCGCCCGACATGCTGGCCGATCTGCGCGATCTGCGCGAGCAGTTCGAGGCTAGGGACTCGGCCTTCGAGATGCTGGAAAGCCTGCTTGCGCCCGACGAGCTGCGCGTGTTGCGCCGCCGGCTCGATCGCCTGGTGGCGACAGGTAAGCACCCCGACCCAGGGCCGGGGCGTAGTGTGCCCTGGCCGCCAGTGTAGGCTGGCCCGCAGGGATGCGAAAGGTGAAGGGGGGCGGCGCTGGTTGGCGCTGCCCCTTATATGATCTTATGCCTGCTGTATATCAGATATTGACAACATACCTGCCCTCGTGCTAGATTGCTAATATACTCTGTTCAGCCTGTCACAAACTCTGGTCTGTTACAATAGGGAGATAACCGACGTGGCACAAGCCCTAGGAACTGAAGCGCGCCCCTTGCGCGTGGCGATTGTCGGCGCGGGGCCGGCCGGCTTTTACGCCGCCGACGCGCTGCTGAAGCAGCCGAATCTGGTCTGCACAATCGACTTCTTCAACCGCTTTCCAACACCGTTTGGCCTGGTGCGCGAAGGCGTGGCGCCCGATCACCAGTCGATCAAGGCCGTCACACGGATCTACGATAAGATCGCCGCCGACCCGCGCGTGCGCTACTTTGGCAATGTTACGTTCGGCACCGACATTCAGCACGAAGATCTGAAGGCGCTGTACGATCAGATCGTCTACGCCGTCGGCGCGCAGGCCGATCGGCGCATGAACATCCCCGGCGAGGATCTGATCGATAGCTACCCGGCCACTGCCTTCGTCGGCTGGTACAACGGCCACCCCGACTACCGCGATATGCAGTTCGACCTGACCCACGAGCGAGCTGTAGTGGTCGGCAATGGCAATGTGGCAATGGATGTAACGCGCATTCTCGTCACCGACCCGGATGAGCTGGCCAAGACCGATATCGCTGATCATGCGCTGGCGGCGCTACGCGCCAGCCAGGTGCGCGAGGTGGTGATGCTGGGCCGCCGCGGCCCGGCCCAGGCCGCCTTCACCAACGCCGAGCTGAAGGAATTTGGCGAGCTCAATGGCGTCAGGGTGACGGTCTACCCACCCGACCTGGAGTTGGACGAATATAGCGCGGCCACGCTGGCCGAGGACAAGATCGCTGCCAAGAATGTCGAGGTGCTGCGCGAGTTTGCCGCGCGCGCCGACTGGCAGGGCGAGCGAGCTATTCACATGCGCTTTTTGGCCTCGCCGGTCGAGATCATCGGCGACGATCAGGGCGAGGTCAAGGCGGTCGAGATCGAAAAGAACCGGCTGGTGCTGGACGAGAACGGTGGGTTGCGCGCCAAGGGCACCGGCGTGTTCGAGACGATCGACGCCGGCATGATCCTGCGCTCGGTCGGCTACCGCGGCGTGCCGCTCAACGGCGTGCCATTCGACGAAGCCTCATTCACGATCACCAACATTGCTGGGCGAGTGGTTCATTCGACCTCCGGCGAGCCAATCGATGGCGAGTACGTAGTTGGCTGGGCCAAGCGCGGCCCATCGGGTGTGATCGGCACCAACAAGCCCGATGCGGTCTCGACCGTCGCGGCGATGATCGCGGATCTGCCGGAACTGCCCGGCATTGACGACCAGCACCGCGATCCGAGCGCGATCGAAGCGCTGCTCAAGCAGCGCAAGCCTCACTATGTGACCTACGCTGGCTGGAAATTGCTCGACGCCTACGAGCTCATGCGCGGCGCCGAGCAGGGTCGCCCGCGCGTCAAGGTTACGCGCGTGCCCGAGATGCTGGAGATTATCGAGCAGGGCTGATGACCTGGCGAGAGGAGAATGCACAATGACGAGTGAGCTTCGCGAGGCTGCCCCCAACGGCGTGGATGACATGTACGATGTGGTGATCATCGGCGCGGGGCCGACCGGCCTGTTCGCATCGTTCTACGCCGGCATGCGTGGTATGCGCACGCTGATACTCGACGCGCTGCCTGAGCCGGGCGGACAGGTAGCGGTGCTCTACCCCGAGAAGTTCATCTACGACGTGCCCGGCTTCCCCAAGATTCTCGGGCGTGATCTGGTCAAGCAGTTGGTTGAGCAGGCGATGACCTTCCACCCCGAGATTCGCCTGGATGAGCAGGTGCAGCAGCTCACGGTTCATGGCGAGCGCGATATCGAGCTGACCACTTCTAGAGGCAACTATCGCGCGCGATCGGTGCTGATTACCGCCGGCGTGGGCGCCTTCTCGCCGAACAAGCTCGCCGCGCCCGGCGTGGCCAAATTCGAGGGCAATGGTGTCGACTACTTCGTCAAGGAGAAGGTCGCCTTCCGGGGTAAGCACTTGCTGATCGTCGGCGGCGGCGATAGCGCGGTGGACTGGGCGCTCAATCTGAAAGACTATGCCAGGAGTGTGACGCTGATCCACCGGCGCGATCAGTTCCGCGCCCACGAGCATAGCGTGGTCGAGCTGCGCTACTCGCCGGTCGAGATCAAGACGTTCTATGAGCTAAAGGAGCTGCATGGCGACGGCCGGCCGGCGGCGGCGACGATCTTCGACAATCGGACTGGCGAAGAGCAGGAGCTGCCGGTCGATGCGGTGCTAATCTTTCTGGGCTTCAAGGCCGATGCTGGGCCGATCAAGAATTGGGGCCTGGAGATGGAGGGTAAAGGCCGCGCGATCAAGGTTGGGCCGAACTTCGAGACGAGCTTGCCGGGCGTCTTCGCGGCTGGCGACATCGCCGGCGCGCCGGTCAAGCTCGATCTGATCGCGGTCTGCTTCGGCCAGGCGGCGATCGCGATCAACTCGGCCAAGGCCTACGTCGACCCGCGGGCAAAGGTCTTCCCTGGCCACAGCTCGGAGATGAAGCTGTAGCCCGGCTGACCAACGACCAACCACCAACGACCAACGATAAGCACGATGTCGTTGGTCGTTGGTCGTTGGTCTTTCGTCCAGCTAGCGTATGCCCGCGAATAGGTCGTCCTCATATCCTTCGTGATCGGGCAGCGGCACGTGCGATTGCAGCAGCGTGAAGTACTCCGTGCCGAACCACTGGCGGCCGATATCCTCGGGCATCGCGAAGAATGGGCCATCGACTGCGACCTGGGTGCGGTGCTCAAGCAATGCCGCGCGCTTGCGCTGCATGTAGGCGCTCACATCGAGCGCGGTGGTGATCTGATCAAGCGGCACGGTGAAGCGCGCAATGTCGTAGTCGGGGTTATCGAGCGGCGTCTTCAGGCCGCGCTCGCGCATCTGCTCCCAGGCCCGCTGAGTTAGCTCGCGCGGCCGGCTCATCTCGTAGAGCTTGAGCGGCGCCCAGGTTGGCCCGGCCTCGGGATAGCGCGCCGGGTCGTCGGCCATGTCGAACGCGGCCAGCGTGACCTTGTGGCAGGCGATATGGTCGGGGTGGCCGTAGCCGCCGGCCGCGTTGTAAGAGACCAGGATATGCGGCCGGTAGGCGCGCACCAGCCGCACCAGCCGCCCGGTCGCCTCGGCTAAGTCGGCTTGGTGGAAGCACTCGGGGTGCTCGTTCGATGGTCGCCCAACCATGCCCGAGTCGCGATAGCCTAGAAATTCCTGGTGCTTGATCCCCAAAATCTCAGTCGCCTTGCGCAGCTCCTCCTGGCGAATCTCGGCCAGGCGCGCGTGGTTCTCGGGCGTGTTCATGTCAGCAACGACGATCTCGCCCTCTTCGCCCAGCGTTGCCGTTACCAGTACCGTGTCGATTGCACGGTCGCTATAGTGTGCCAGCGTGCCACCCGAGCCGATCACTTCGTCGTCGGGGTGAGCATGGATAATCATCAAAGTCAGCGGTTCATTCATCGCGGTTGATTTCCTTGTTGTAATGGTTTGGGCATGCGTTCCTTAACGCTAGATTATAGATCAGTTCGCACGGTTGCTTGAAATGGCTTGTGCGTGCTACTATTATGCTAACTGTGATTAACAGGACTTATGCAGCCGCCTCCACGCGGGAGGTTTGGAGGGCCGTTGGCCCTCCAAAAGAACCGTCTGGTTCGCTCGCCGCAGCGTGGGCGAACGATGATCTTGGGGAGGCGCCCAAAGGGCAACCGGCCTCCTCAAACCCCTCCTTTATGGAGGATAAATCGAGAGAGAGTCTATTTTCTGGAGAGCTTTGCCCTCCAAACCTGCCAATGCTAAATGAACGATCGAGGAGTATATGACTGAATCAACCGCCACCGAAGTGCAGCAGCTAGTCCAGCAAGGGCGCGCGGCGGCGCTGGCGGGCGACACCTATGCGGCGCGGGCCAGCTTCCGCCGCGCCACCGAGCTTGATCCGAACTGCGCCGACGCATGGGCCGGCCTGAGCGGCGTGGTGCCGATCCTGGCCGAGAAGCGTGAGTATCTCCAGCGCGCCCTGGATCTGGAGCCTTCCAATGGCGATATCGCGGCCAGCCTGCGCTATGTCGAGCAGCTCCAGGGCGAGGGCATGCAGATCGAGCCATCGCGCCGGCGCGTGGAGCGCCTGGCCTCGAGCGATGCCTCGCCGCTGCTCTCGACACCCGAGCCGGCCGTGGTCGCCACCGAGATCGAGTACTGCTACCGCCACCCTGATCGCGAGACTGGGCTGCACTGCACCGTCTGCGGCCGGCCGATCTGCGGCGAGTGCGCCATGATGACCTCGGTGGGCCAGCTCTGCCCGGATGATCGCAAGGCGCGCAGGCCCAGCAACTACAAGGTTTCGGCAACGGATGTGATTGTCGGCGGGGTGGTGGCGTTCTTTGCGTCGGCGCTGGTGGCCCTGGTGCTGTCGTTATTTTTGGGCCGGCTGGGATTCTTTGGGCTGATCATAATCTTCATGGCCGGCCCGGCGATTGCTGAGTTCATCGTTCGAATCGTCGATCGCGTGACCAAGCTCAAGCGCGGTCGCCCAATGCAGATCACTGTCGGTGTCGCAATCGTGCTCGGCACTCTGCCGTTTGTGATATTCGGCGGTGGCCTGCTGCTGCTGCTGTATATGGCGCTGGCTGTCTCAACGGCGGTGGCGCGGCTCAGGTAGATTGTCGGCTGGGCCTCATCCCCCTATCCCCCTTCTCCCAATGCGGCAGGAGAAGGGGGGATTCATCGTTTCCTCCTCGCTCGCATCATTCGCACACCCCATACGGTATATAGTTACGAGCCAGCTTGCGAGCCGGCTCGATATTGGCGTGCGTGTGCCAGCCGCCAAACGAACAACCACGATTCATTTTGAGGACGACATGATCGAACCAGCAACCGTCGAAGTCCAACCAATCCTCCAGCGCGGGCGCATCGCGGCAATCGCCGGCGATACGCACAGCGCGCGCACCCTCTTTCGGCGCGCCGCCGAGCTTGACCCAGCCTGCGCCGAGGCATGGCTCGGGCTAAGCGGCGTGGTTCCCGTGCTCGCCGAGAAGCGCGACTGTCTCCAGCGTGTCCTGGCGCTGGATCCGGACAACGCCGAGGCCCAGGCCGGCCTGCGCTATGTCGAGCAGCTCCTGGCCGGAGGATTGCGGATCGCGCCCGCGCAGCGCGACCGTCGCTCGGTTACGAGCGAAGCCGCGTCGACTTCTGTAGCGGCAGACTCCACGCCGGCTATTGAGCATTGCTACAACCATCCCGATCGCGAGACTGGGCTTCACTGCGTCCAGTGCGCGCAGCCGATCTGCGGCAAGTGTGCTCGCATGGCGCCAGTGGGGCAGCTCTGCCCGAAATGTCGGCGTGGCCGGCGCCCGCAGCAGTACAAGGTCACGAGCGCGAACTTGCTGGTCGCCGGCGGCGTGGCGCTGATTGTCTCGGCGCTGGCGAGCGCGCTGACGCAGTTCGTTATGGGCGGCTTTCTGGGGTTCTACGTCGCGTTTTTCGCCGGACCGCTGACGGCCGAGATCATCATTCGCATCACCGATCGGCTGACGCGTGCCAAGCGCGGCCGCGCGATGCAGATCGTGGTCGGGGCGGCGATGGTCGCCGGCATGCTGCCGTTCGCGCTGTTCAACCTGCCGCTCTTGCTAGGCCTGCTCGCTGAAGTGCCGCCTGAAATGGCTTTGGGGCTGTTCCAGCCCAACCCGATGATGCTGATCTTTATGGGTATTGGCGTCGCAACCGCCGCCGCTCGCCTGACATAGGACATCGATGGACATCACATTTGACGATTTGACCAAGAACGCACGACAGGCGATCGAGCTGGCTTATCAGCACGCCGGGTGCCGGCAATCTCCGCGCGTGGAGCCGGAGCACCTGCTGTTGGGCGTGCTCGGCGCTCCGAGTGAACCTACCAGCCGGGCGTTGGTGGCCTTGCAGATCGACCAGCACGAGGTCAGCCGTGCGCTCGAGGCGCTGCTGGCGCCCAGCCCAACGACCGTGGAGCGCGCGCCGACTATGGCGCCCGAGACTTTGCAGATCGTTCGGAACGCCAATAATGAGGCGCGACTGCTGGGCCACCCGCGCACCGACACGATCCACCTGCTGCTCGGGCTGCTGTACGAGAGCGATCGACCGGCCGCCGCCGCGTTGGAGCAGGCTGGCCTCTCGCTGTTCGATCTGCGCCAGGTAGCGATGACGCTGTCCAAGCGAGTCGAGGTGCGGCGCGAGGGCGGCCTGCGTGACGCGCTGTCGATCAGCCCGGTCTTCCTGGTTCCGCTGGGCTTGACGATCGGTAGTGGGGTGGGGCTGTACATGAACCCCGCGAAGCTGTATGTGACACCGCTCACGATCGTGTTCATCGTCTGCGGCTGGATCACGTCCGTGTGTGTCCACGAGTTCGGACATGCGTTGGCGGCCTATCTGGGTGGCGATCTCTCCGTCAAGGACAACGGCTACCTGACGCTCAATCCGCTCAAGTACACGCACACACTGTTCAGTATCGTGCTGCCGCTGTTGTATCTCATGATTGGCGGGGTCGGCCTGCCGGGCGGCGCAGTCTATATCAACACGCGCGCCCTACGCAGCAGCCGCTGGGAGATAATCGTCTCGGCGGCGGGGCCGATCGCCAGCGCGGTCTTCGGTCTGCTGGTGATCTGGCCGTTCTTCTTCGACTGGGAGCGCTGGGTCACGCTCGCAAACTGGTACTTCTGGCCGGCGCTGGCGTATCTTGGGTTTCTGGAGGTGTGCGCCCTGGTATTCAACCTGATCCCGCTGCCGCCGCTCGACGGGTTCGGGATCATCGCGCCGCGCCTGTCGCCGGCGGTGCGCCAGCAAGCGCTAATGTTTGGCAATCTGGGGCTGCTGCTGCTGTTTGTCATGCTATCGTATGACGGGCCGATCGCCGACATGTTCTGGAGCGAGGTTTTTCGCCTGACGGACGCGCTTCGCATTCCGGGTGAACTGATCAGCATGGGGATGGATCAGTTCCGCTTCTAGCCCTCTTCTCTTGATTGAGTTGTTCGTTCGAACGATTTATTCGACAACGTGGAGCTGCTGGAACCCGCTCGTCAGCGGCTCGCCGCCGCCTTCGCGCACCACTACCACATCTTCAACGCGGCAGCCCAGCTGGTGCGGGATGAAGATGCTCGGCTCGACGGTGAAGCACATGCCCGGCCGCAGCACCGTCGTGTCGCCGGCGGTCAGGAACGGCGGCTCGTGGACGTCCATGCCGATCCCGTGGCCAAGTCGGTGGCGGAACGCCGCGCCGTAGCCGGCGTCGGCGATCACCACGCGCGCGGTGGCGTCGGCCTGCGTGCAGGTGTCGCCGGCTCGCAGCGCCGCGATGCCGGCGGCCTGCGCGGCCATCACCAATGCATGAACGCGGCGATATTCTGGGCCGGGGTCGCCGAAGAACACCGAGCGACCATAGTCGTAGCAGTAGCCATCGTATACGGCGCCGAAGTCGAACGAGATCGACACCGGTGCGTCGAGCGGCAGCAGCAAGGTTGCTTCGCGATTGTGGAAATCGAACGGATGGTTGACGCCCATATTGTAGAAGCTGGTCACGAACGAGGGCGCGGTCGAGCCGTGGCGCTTGAGCTGGTAGTCGATCTCGCTGATCAGGTCGAGCGTGGTCATGCTGTGGCGCAGCTTGGGCAGCGTGTCGTGGAAGGCTGCCTCGGTAATCGCACCGGCCTTGCGCAGGATCGCCAGCTCGTCGGTATCCTTGATCAGCCGCAGCGGGCGCATGATCGGCGCGGCCGAGACGAAGCGTGCGGCCGGCCGTTGCGCCTGCAAGCCCAGCAACGTCTCGGCCCAGGCCCGGTCGTCCAGCGCGATCGTCGCGGCGGCGGCCGTACCCAACGTGTTCAGCAGATCACCGGCCAGCGCCGCCGGGTCGGCCGAGTCGGAGAGCACGAGCAGGTCGTAGCCGGTCACGCTCAGGTGGAAATCGGCCAGCATGCGCGGGATGCTCAGAATCGGCGCGCGGTCGGGCGCGATCCAGGCGCCGCTCAGCCACTCGCCGGGGTACATGGTGTTGCCGAAGTTCTGCTCCTCGCGCGGGATGCCGGTCAGGTAGTGCAAGTTGGCCGAGCGCTGGAGAAACAGCAGATCGATCTTCTGCTCGGCCATCTTCTGCTGGACGGCGCGCAGCCGGGCATTGTAATCGGGCATTGGTTTTACCTTTGACGAGCAACGAGTGACGAGTAGCATGTCACTCGTCACTCATCACTTGTCACTCGGCAGCGGTCTTACGCTCGCCCATACACCGGGATCGCCGCGCCGCTGATGATCCGCGCGTCGGGGCCGGCCAGGAACAGGATGACACGGGCGATATCTTCGGGCTTGACCCATCGTCCGCCTTTGGCAGTCGGGTCGCCCTGGCGGTTTTTGGGCGTGTCGATTGTGCTCGGCAGGATGATGTTGGCGGTAATATTCTGGTCGCGCAGCTCGGCCGCCAGCGCCTCGGTGAGCTGTGCCACCGCGCGCTTGGATGCCGCGTAGGCGGCCAGCTTGGCGGCCGGCTGGGTGGCGATGCGCGTGCCGACATTGACGATCGCGCCGCCGCCGCGCGTGAGCATATGCGGCACGGCCGCCTGGCACGAGAGCACCGTCGTCTTCAGGTTCAAGTCGAGCTGCTGCTGCCAGAGCGACCAGGGCGTCTCGTGAATTGGCGAGCCGCCGGCATAGCCGCCGGCGACGTTCACCAGGATATCGATGCCGCCGTGCTGCTCAGCGATGCCGGCGTAGGCGCGCGCCACCGCCTGCTCATCCGTCAAGTCCAGCATTATGCCGCTCAGCTTCGCATCGGGCGCGATCTCGGCGCGCTCGCGCAGCTTCGCCAGGTCGCTTTCGTGCCGGTAGGTCACCACCACTGTCGCCCCAGCGTCGAGCAGGGCTGGCGTGACTGCGGCGGTCAGCGCGGCTGTAGCGCCGGTGACGATCGCGATTTTGCCGTCGAACCAGGACTGAGGACTGCCGGATGAGGACTGAGTATCGCTCCAGGACTGAGGACTGAGCGTCGAGGACTGAGTATCGCTTTGCATGAAACTGTCCTTTGCATGCATATTGCGGACTAAACGAGATCTAGGTTACTCTATAAACAAATCTACTCAATCCTCAGTCCTCGGCCCTCAGCACTTCGTTACGCCATCGGCACATGTGGAATGATCATCCCGTCGATCCGGTCAAAGATCTCGCGGATGGAGTGGCCGGTGATCGTCAGGCCGTGATTCTTCAGGCCGATCACCGCTTGCGATGGGTCGGGCGCCTGGCGCACCAGCTCGGCAACTTCGGCCGCCAGCTCGTAGGTGCCGCATGGGTAGTTGACCTCGGTCGAAGCGATTGGGTCGCGCCACCAGGCGTGGATATGCACGATCGCGCCGACTTTGGGATGCTCGCGGTAGATCAAAAAGTGTTCGATCGCATCTACCGAGACGCGGCGCGGCTCGACGCCTGGCGGCACGCTCAGGCGCATGAGCAGCCGCTCGGGCTCGTAGCCGGTCACCAGCAAAATGTCGCGGCCGATCGTGTGCAGCTGGCTCTTGTCAACGCCCGAGGCCGACATCCAGAAGCTACTGGCATGGTGCAGCGCGCGGGCGCTCAGGTTGCCATAGCTCAGCCCGCCGATGCCGTAGAGCCGCTTGACGTGCTTCAGATCGCGTTCTGACAGCAGATCGTGGATGGGGAAGGCGGCCGGCAGCAGCCCCAGCGTGTTGAGCTGCTGGCCGGCCCAGCTGATCTGGCGCGTTTGCTCGTCGCCCTGCTGGAGCTCGTCGGGCAGATCGAAGCTGAACTCGTTATTGATCACCAGATGGCTGCACGCCAGCGGCTGGATGCGTTCGAAGATGCGCTCGAAGAAATCTTGCTCGCTGCCAGTGTGGCGTACGATATAGTGGCCTTGCTCGATCGTGATAAAGTGGCTCTCGAGCACGCCACTCAGGCGCGTGTTGTAGATCACCATGTTCGAGAGCGAGCGCACCAGCACCGGGTAGGCCGCCTTCATGATCTCGCGCTCGTCGTCGGCGCCCTCGACGATCGTGGCGACGAATGTGCCCTGGCCGCGACGATGCACCGGGCGCGGGCGATCGATGTCGCATAGGTTGAGCACCAGCCGGATCGGCGGCTGCGCTTCGGCATCCGCCTGCTCGGCCAGCGCCTCCATATCATGCGCAGGGCTGCTTGGTCGATGGATGTGGCCCTGGCGCGCAAGGGTTTCTTGTAGCCGCGCAGCATACCAGGCCACGAACGGGTTGCCGGCATCACCGGCGGTGGTGAAGCTCAGCCGTTCATTGAAACCGATCGTGGGTTCCAACAGCGGAGTCCAAGTTTCCATGGGGCTTCCTCGGTCATGCATGTTCGCGTATGATTGATCGATCAGAGACGCAAATAGGCCTTCTACGAAGCGTGAACAGGATAGCGGGAAGCCAAGCTTCTGTCAAGTTTGTTTGATCGGCAATTCAAAACTGCCTGTTGACAGTTTTACAAGGCAATGCTATACTCCGCGCCAGCTACCCACTACGTGATGAATCGAACAATGATACACTTCTTCGTTAAGCAGGTTAAGCAGACCAAAAAGCCGGACGATGTGTCTGGTTAGGCCCGCTTGTCCTGAACGACGAACGCTGACAAGCCCGCTTCACCAGATATGGTGAGGTGGGCTTTTTTGATGCGCTGGAATTCTCACAAAGGTTGTTTCTGCCTTGAAAAGCCGAGCATAGAAATCCGAAGGAGTACCATCCATGGCACAAACCCTCGCGGAGCAGATTCTCTCGCATGCTGCTGGGCGGCCAGTGCAGGCTGGAGAAAATGTGGTGGTCGATGTCGACCTGGCGATGATGCATGACAGCATCTCGCCGAGCATCATCAAGATTTTGCACGGCGAACTGGGCGCCGAGCGGGTTTGGGATCCCGAGCGGATCGCCGTGGTGGTGGATCATGTGGCGCCGGCGGCGACGATTCAGACCGCTGAACACCAGGCCAATCTGCGGCGCTGGGTGCGCGAGCAGGGCATTACGCACCTCTACGATGTTGGGCGCGGCATCTCGCATCCGGTATTAGTCGAGGAGGGCATGGCCCGGCCGGGCATGCTGATCATTGGCAGCGATTCGCACTCGACCGGCTATGGCGCGGTAGGCGCGTTCGGCACTGGTATGGGCTCGACCGATATGGCGCTGGCGCTGGCCAGCGGCCAAACCTGGCTGCGCGTGCCCGAGACGGTGCGCGTGCAGGCGCGCGGCAACTTTCGCCCCGGCGTCAGCGCCAAGGACTTGGGCCTGAGCGCGGCGCGGCGGATTACCGCCGACGGCGCGACCTATCAGTCGGTCGAGTGGCACGGTGTCGATTTCCTGCCGGTCAGCGACCGCATGACGCTGGCGACGCTTTCGATCGAGGTTGGCGGCAAGGCCGGCATTGTCCCGCCGACCGGCCCCGGCTGGGAGGCGCACGCCGCCCCACGCGGCCTGGCGGTGCCCGCGTGGCTGCGGGTCGAAGAAGGCGCGCGCTACAGCCGGACAATCGAGATCGACCTTGCAGAGCTTGATCCGCAGATCAGCGTGCCGCACTACGTCGACAACGTGGTCGATCTACGCGACCTCGATCGCATTGCGGTGGACGTGGTCTACATCGGCACCTGCACAAACGGGCATTACAACGACATGGCCGCCGCGGCGCAGATTCTGAAGGGCCGGCATATCGCGCCGGGTGTGCGGCTGCTGGTGGTGCCGGCGTCGAGCGAGGCGCTGCGCCAGGCCAGCGCGGATGGCACACTCGAGATACTGTTGGCGGCTGGCGCGGCGCTCGGAACGCCTGGCTGCGGTGCGTGCATCGGCCGGCACATGGGCGTGCTGGCGCCCGGCGAGGTGTGCCTGTTCACAGGCAATCGCAACTTCCGTGGGCGCATGGGCTCGCCGCAGGCCAACATCTATCTTGGCTCACCCGAAGTGGCTGCAGCGACGGCGCTAACGGGCTATATCACGCACCCAGAAGACGTGACAAGATGACAAGATGACAAGATGAAATGGTGATTTCTCATCTTGTCATCTTGTCATCTTGTCAGATTTGGGGAAGTAGTCGTATGGACGCGAGTCTGCTGCTAAAAGGGCTGCTGATCGGCTTTTCGATCGCCGCGCCGGTTGGGCCGATCGGTGTGCTGTGCATTCGTCGCACGTTGGCGCAGGGTCGCGCGGCCGGGTTGGCCTCGGGCCTGGGGGCAGCATCGGCCGACGCGGTCTACGGCTGTATCGCCGGCTTCGGGCTGACCTTTATCTCGGGCCTGCTGATCAGCCAGCAGAGCTGGCTCAAGCTGATTGGCGGCGCGTTCCTGTGCTACCTGGGCATCAGGACGCTGCTGGCGCAGCCGGCTGAGCGCGCGGCCGCCGCAGGCGGGATGGGCCTGGCGGGCGCGTATACCTCAACCTTCTTTTTGACGCTGACCAACCCAACGACGATTCTTTCGTTCGTGGCGGTGTTCGCCGGATTAGGGCTGGCGAGCTTGGGCGGCGACTATGCCGCGGCAGCGGTGCTGGTGCTGGGCGTCTTCGCTGGCTCGGCGCTATGGTGGCTGCTGCTCAGCGGCGGCGTCGGGCTGTTCCGCGCGCGATTCGACACTCGCGCGATGCGCTGGGTCAACCGGATCTCGGGCGGGGTAATCGCCGCGTTTGGTCTGCTGGCGCTGGTGAGCCTGGCGATGTGACAAGATGACAAGATGACAAGGTGACAAGGTCAATGTCATATGCAGAGGACGCACACTGACCACAAAACGTAAAGTACCATTATGCAATACGCAATAAGGGAGAATCACAATGGCACGAATATGGATCTTCGGCGCGAATGTCAACACCGACCAGATCGTCCCTGGTCGCTATGCGCCGTATATGCTGAAGGATGAGTCGGAGCTGCGCAAGTACCCGTTCGTGGAGGCGCGGCCGGAGTTTGCGGCGACGGTTCAGCCAGGCGATCTGCTGGTGGCCGGGCCGAACTTTGGCTGCGGCTCATCGCGCGAGTATGCGCCGCTGGCGTTGCGAATGGCCGGCGTGGGCGCGATCATCGCGCCGCTGTTCGCGCGGATCTTCTATCGCAACGCGCTGAATCTGGGTATTCCCTGCTTCGAGGCCGACCTGACCGGCGCGCTGCACGATGGCCAGCAGGTCGAGTTCGATCTGACGAGCGGCCGGCTGGTGGCCGGTGGGCAGACGATCCAGCTGCCGCCGCCGCCGGCATTTCTTCAGGAGGTCTGGGCCGCCGGCGGGATCGTGCCCTACTACAAGCAGCACGGGCGCTTTCCAGGCCAGGCTGGCGCCTAGTCTGTAAAAAATAGGAATTACGCGGTGGGAGCGCGAGGAAGGCGAAGCCTCCCTCGCAACCCTCTATTTTGGCCGCTGTCGGCCACATCCGTGGCCGACAGCGGCCAAAAATGAAGAACTTGGAGGGCGGCACGCCTTCCAAACCTCGCTCGCAGGAGTCGACCGCGCAATTCGTGTAAGCGATAGAAGAGTACCACTATGAATGAGCAAATCGCGGTGATCGCCGACATCCACGGCAACACCTGGGCGCTGGATGCGGTGCTGGCGGATATCAAGCGCCGCGAGATTACGCGGATCGCCAACCTGGGCGACTGCGTGTATGGCTCGCTCGACCCGGCCGGCACGCTGGAGCGGCTCATGGGCGCGAATATTATGAGCATCGCGGGTAACCAGGATCGCGAGGTGTTCGACGAATCTGCGCAGGTTCGCAGCTCGCGCGATCACCAGTTCGTGACCGGCCAGCTTAGTGCCGAGCAGCTGGCCTGGCTGGAGCAGCTCCCGCCGACGCAGGTTGTCGAGGATGTCTTTCTGTGTCACGGCACGCCGAAGTCGGATATGATCTATCTGCTCGAACATGTCACCGAGCACGGCGTATTTTTGCGCGATAGCGCGACGATTATGGCCTACTTGCGCGATGTGCGCCAGCCGGTGGTGACCTGCGGCCACAGCCATATCCCGCGCACAGTCTGGCTACCAGATGGCCGGTTGGTGGTCAATCCCGGCAGCGTGGGAATCCCGGCCTACGATGAAGCTCTGCCCTACCCACATGTAATGGAGGCCGGCAGCCCGCACGCGCGCTACGCCGTTCTCACACACCAGTCGGGCGGCTGGGCGATCGAGCATGTCGCGCTGCCCTATGCGTGGAGTCAGGCGGCGGATGTGGCACGGCACAACGGCCGGCCCGATCGTGCGCGCTGGATCGAGACGGGGCGTGCGTGACAGGGTGACAAGATGCCAACGTTCGCCACTCGCCACTCGTCACTCGTTGCTCTTTACTCGTAGCTGGAGGAAAGATTGTGGTAGGCAGCTTGGATCAAGAAGAAACGCTTCAGCGCATCGTGACGGCGATTGCGGATCTGCCTGGCATCGCTGCGATCACAATGACATTTTGCGCTTGCCCGCCGATGATGGCGCGCTGGCTGATCTTTTGGATGAATTGATCAACGATCTTTGTCGGCTTATTGAGGTAGATTAATGACAACAGCTGCTCCTAGTAGTTCTATTCCTGCTGCCGCCGCGCCATTTCGCATCCTGGTGGTGCCCGGCGATGGCATCGGCCGCGAAGTGATCCCGGCCGCGCTGGAGGTGCTGCGCACAACTGGCCTGCCGTTCGAGTTCGTACCGGCCGAGGCCGGCTGGGAGTGTTTCCAGCGCCACGGCGCCAGCCTGCCCGACGAGACGCTGGCCGCGGCACGCGCGGCCGATGCAGTGCTGTTCGGCGCAGTCAGCTCGCCCAGCCACTCGGTCGCGGGCTACCGCAGCCCGATCGTGGGATTGCGGCGCGCGCTGGATTTGTACGCGAATATCCGCCCCGTGAGGACGAAAGACGAAAGACGAAAGACGAAAGACGGCGAGAGCGATCCATTCGTCCTTCGTCCTTCGTCCTTCGTCGACCTGGTGGTGGTGCGCGAGAACACCGAGGGGCTCTACGCTGGCCAGGAGACCAGCGACGGCGAGACAGCGGTGGCGCGGCGGGTGATCACGCGCAAGGCCAGCGAGCGGATCGCGCGGGCGGCGTTCGAGCTGGCGAGAGCGAGACGAACGACGAACGACCAACGACCAACGGAGTTCGAGCAAGGGCAGCTTTCGTCCTTCGTCCTTCGTCCTTCGTCGGAGCCGAAGGTGACCATCGTCCATAAAGCCAACGTCCTGCGTGAGACATGCGGGCTGTTTCGCGCTAGCGCGCTCGCGGTTGCCGAAGAGTACCCCGATGTGGCGGTCGATGAGCAGCTGGTCGACTCGGCCGCGCTCCAGCTAGTACAGCGCCCGGAGCGCTTCGATGTTCTTGTGACGACCAATATGTTTGGCGATATTCTATCCGATGTAGCGAGCTATTGGTGCGGGGGGCTAGGTATGGCCACCTCGGCCAACATCGGCGATAGCCACGCGCTGTTCGAGCCAGTGCATGGCTCAGCGCCCGACATCGCCGGCCAGGGCATCGCCAACCCGCTGGCGGCGATCGGCTGCGCTGCTATGCTGCTGGAATATGCTGCTAGGCGGCGGGCGCCGGGCGCCGAGTATTTGGCATGGGCTGCGCGCATCCGATCCGCGATCAAGGCAACGCTCGCCGTCGACATTCGCACACCCGATCTCGGCGGCACGGCTCGAACAGAGGATGTAACACATGCTATCATCGTATCCATGACTAACAAGGCTTGATTCTTCGGACTTACGCAGATCCTGGATTGCTTACCCTATGTAGGTCGTTTTTCTCCCGGCGGGGAGAAAAACGACCTACATAAAGAAATAAAGTACCATGCTGCCGCAGGCTACAACCGCTTATGCGTAAGTTAATTCTCAATTTTTCATTCTCAATTCTCAAAAAGGAGCACACCATGACCGCGACCTGCCCTGAATGCGATGCCACGATCACCCTGGCCGCCGATGTCGTCGAAGGTGAGATCATAATCTGCCCGGACTGTGCTGCTGAGCTGGAGCTAACCAGCGTCGATCCGGTCGAGCTGGCTTTGGCTCCCGAGGTGGGTGAGGATTGGGGCGAGTGACCTGACAAGATGACAAGGTGACAAGGTGACATTCTGCTGCCTCAATTCATCTTGTCATCTTGTCACCTTGTCACTCTTGTTGAAGCTATGGCCCACAGATAAGCAAGGAGTCCGATTGTGAGAATAGGTGTCTTATGCTCGCGCATCCGCGTCGAGGAGAAGCTGCTGCTTCAGGAGATCGAGCGGCGCGGGCTGGATTATGTGCGGATCGACGATGATGATGTCGTCTTCGACCTGAACGAGGGCAATTACCCGTACGACATTGTGCTGGAGCGATCGATCCATCACTCCCGCGCGCTGTATGCGCTGAAGGCGCTGAACGACGCCGGCGTGCCGACGGTCAACACCGCCGATGTGGCCGATATTTGCGGCGACAAGTTCAAGACCACCCAGGCGCTGATTAAGCATGGTGTGCCAACGCCGCGCACGCTCATGGCCTTTACTCCAGCCTCGGCGATCCGCGCGATCGAGGCGCTGGGCTACCCGGTGGTGCTCAAGCCGGCGATTGGCTCGTGGGGCCGGCTGATCGCCAAGGTCAACGATCGTGAGGCGGCCGAGGCGCTGCTGGAGCATAAAGAGGTGCTTGGTTCCTACCATCACTCGATCTTCTATATTCAGGAATACATCCCCAAGCCGGCTGGCCGCGATATCCGCGCGTTTGTGATCGACGATGAGTGTATCTGTGCGATCTACCGCACCAGCAAGCATTGGATCACTAACACCGCGCGCGGCGGCGCAGCCAGCAACTGCCCGGTCACACCAGCGCTGGCCGATATCTGCATCGGCGCGGCGCAGGCAGTCGGCGGCGGTGTGGTGGCGATCGATGTGTTCGAGGACGCCGACGGCCGGCTACTGGTCAACGAGGTCAACTACACCATGGAGTTCCGCAACAGCATCGATACCACCGGCGTGAACATCCCGGCACGAGTGATCGATTATGTCGTCGCAGTCGGAAACGGGCGGTGAGGCGGTGATGGGGTGACGGGGTGACAAGATGAAAGCCAATGTGATCTTGTTACCTGAATCAGAGATTGATTGAACCGATGAGCCAAGTGGAGTAGTACTCTAGCCTTTATCATCGGCGGTATTGACATGAATGACAAATCGCGCCCCTGGCAAGTTCTTAAGCGTACGACAATTTACGATAGCCCCTGGGTGCGGCTGCATCGCGACGACGTGCGGCTGCCCGATGGCAGCATGATCGATGGGCATCACGTCGTCGATTTCCCACGCCCGGCGGTCTGCGTGGTGCCGATCGGCGACGATGGCCGCATCCTGCTGATCGAACACTACCGCTTTATCACCGATACCACCGGCTGGGAAGTGCCGGCCGGCCGGATCGACGAGGGCGAGCAGTTGGATGTCGCTGCGGCGCGCGAGCTGCGTGAAGAGACCGGTTACGCCGCAGAGCGCTTGGAATATCTGGGCGCGTATCACCCTTGCAATGGCAGCACCAACCTGACCTTTCATGTCTATTTTGGCTATGGCCTGCGGCAGGTGGGCCAGCTGACCGACACCAACGAGATCATGCGCGTGGCCTGGTTCAGCATCGATGAAGTGTGGGCGATGATTGCGGCGAATGAGGCGCGCGATGGGCTGACGCTGACGGCGCTGCTGTGGTACTTTGCCCGTGAGCGGGTGAGGGGGTGACGGGGTGAGACATCATCACCCCGTCACCCCCTCACCCCTTCAGGCTTGGAGAGATTATGCTACGAGTAAGTATTGTAGGGGCCAGCGGCTATGTCGGCGGCGAGCTGGCGCGGCTGCTGCTGTTCCACCCCGATGTCGAGCTGGCGCAGGTCACCTCCGAGCGCCTGGCCGGCAAGCCTTTCACTAGCACGCATCCGAATTTGCGCGGTCATACGGCCTTGCAGTTCGTGCCGGCCAGTAGCATCGAGTCGTGCGATCTGCTTTTTCTGGCGCTGCCGCACGGCGAGGCGGCCAGCAGAATCGCGCAGTTCGCCGCGCTCGCGCCGAAGATTGTGGATTGCTCAGCCGATTTCCGACTGCGTGATGCGGACGGCTATGCGCGCTGGTACGGCGCGGCGCACCCCGCGCCTGAATGGCTGGAAAAGTTTGTCTATGGCCTGCCCGAGCTGCATCGTGAGCAGATTCGCTCGGCTAGCTACGTCAGCGGCGTGGGCTGTAATGCCACCGCCTCGAACCTGGCGCTGCTGCCGCTGGCCCGCGCCGGCCTGCTTGATGCCGCGCGCGATGTGGTGATCGAGGTCAAGGTCGGCTCATCGGAGGGCGGCGCGCAGTCCAGCGAGTCGTCGCACCACCCCGAAAGGAGCGGCGTCGTCCGCTCGTTCGCGCCGACCGGCCACCGCCATACCGCCGAGATCATGGCGGCGACCGGGCTGGAGCGTGTACACCTGTCGATCACCAGCGTCGAGCTGGTGCGCGGCGCGCTGGCCACGGCGCATGTCTTCCCGCGCGCGCCCCTGGCCGAGAAGGATCTCTGGCGCGCCTACCGCGCGGCCTACAGCGGCGAGCCGTTCGTGCGGATCGTGCGCGAGCGCCAGGGCGGCTACCGCCTGCCCGAGCCGAAGATCCTGGCCGGCAGCAACTACGCCGATGTCGGCTTCGCGCTGGACGAAACGACCGGCCGGGTGGTCAGCATCTGTGCGATCGACAACCTGATGAAGGGCGCGGCCGGCACGGCGGTGCAGTGCATGAACCTCATGTGCGGCTTCGACGAGCGCGCCGGGCTGGGCTTTCCGGGGTTGCACCCGGTGTGAATTGCAGGTTTCAGAAACAATGCATTCAAAGAACCATTGTTGAACACCGTTGGGCATCGTAATCATCGCATTATCAACGAATGAACCGCCTAAACGCTCGACTCCGTTTTATAAATCACATAGGATTGCTATAGAAACATGGAAAACGCCAATGAACATACCGACACCCGATCAAGAACGCCAACGTCTCTCCAGCGACCCGCAGCGGCCGCGCTATCACTTTCTACCGCCGTCGAACTGGATGAACGATCCGAACGGCCTGAGCCAGTGGGATAGCCAGTATCACCTGTTCTACCAGTACAACCCGCTGGCCGCGCGCGGGGGTGTGATCCACTGGGGCCACGCGGTCAGCGCCGACCTGGTGCATTGGGCCGATCTGCCGATCGCGCTTTCGCCAACGCCGGGCGGGCCGGATGCGGATGGCTGCTGGTCGGGCTGCATTGTCAATAATGGCGGCGTGCCGACAATGATGTACACCGGCGTGCGCAGTGGCGCGCAGCGGCCGTGCCTGGCAACCAGCGACGATGGTCTGCTGACCTGGCGCAAGCACCCCGGCAACCCGGTGATCGCCGCGCCGCCCGCTGGTGTGGATGCGGTCGATTTTCGCGATCACTGCATCTGGCAGGAGGGTGAGAGCTGGTACCAGGTGATCGGCAGCAAGATCGATGGCGTTGGCGGCGCGGCGCTGCTATATCGCTCGCGCGACCTGATCGAATGGGAATACCTGCACCCGCTGTGTGTCGGCGATCAGGCCGAGACCGGCACGATCTGGGAGTGCCCCGATTTCTTGGCGCTGGGCGACAAACATGTGCTGCTGATCTCGCCGATCCCGCTGCGGAAGACACTCTACATGGTTGGGACGTATGCCGATCATCGCTTCACACCTGAGCGCGCCGGAGCTGGAGTCGCTGCGCGAGCGCCACTGGGGCTGGCGCGATCTTCAGCTGACACCGGCGGCGGCAAATGTGCTGGCAGAAGTGCACAGCGACACGCTTGAGATCAGCGCCGAGTTTGCGCCGGGCGACGCGGCTGCCTTTGGGATCGACGTGCGCTGCGCGGCCGATCGGGGCGAGCGAACGCGGATTGTCTACGATCGCGCGCGCCAGCATCTGGAGATCGATCGCCGCCAATCGAGCGCCGGCGTGATGGATCAGCACGATTCGTACGGCGGCACGCTGGCGCTGAAAGATGGCGAGCCGCTGACCCTGCGCGTGTTCGTCGATCGTTCGGTGATCGAGGTGTTTGCGAATGGCCGGCTGTGCCTCACCAGTCGCGTCTACCCATCCGAAGCAAGCCTGGGCGTCGCGCTGTTCGCGCAAGGCGGCAGCGTGGATGTGCGAGCGATCGATGTGTGGAATATGAAATCGATATGGACAGCCTAAATGAAATCATCCTGCGCGCGGCCACTGAAGACGACATTGCAACCATCGTCGCGCTGATCCACGCGGCGTTCAAAGAGTATGATGGTGCGATCGATCCGCCCTCGGGCGCGCACAAAGAGAGCGCGGAGAAAATTCGCGAGAAGATGACCACCGAGCGTGCGGTGCTGGCGCTGCTGCCTGACCAGGCGGTGGCGTGCGTGTTCTACCGCGACGAGGGCGACCATATGTATTTCGGCCGGCTGGCGGTGCTGCCGGCATATCGCAATCGCGGCATTTCGGCAGCGCTGATCACGTATGTCGAGGAGCGCGCCCGCGAGCTGGGCCTATCGCGCGTGCAGCTGGGTGTGCGGGTGGCGCTGCCGCATCTGCGCGCGCGCTACGAGCGCCTGGGCTACCGCGTGATCGAGGAGCGCCGGCACGCTGGGTATGTCGAGCCGACGTATTTGGTGATGGAGAAGCCGCTTGACGGGGTGACAAGGTGACAAGATGACAAGATGAACAGGCAATATCATCTTGTCATCTTGTCATCTTGTCAAGGAGAGGAGATCAACTTGAACGAACGAAACGGTGCCGCACCACGCGAGCATGTCCCACCGTTTCTGGTGGACGAGAATCCGGCGCACGAGCAATATCACGAGGCGACCGAGCTGTTCGCGCTGTTCGATTATTTGAAGAGCCAGCGCTTCGGTGTCTTCAGCATCCGCGAGTCGCTCCAGGCGGTCGGCGAGCGGCGCGATGGCACGCTGCAAGGCTTCCATCTCAGCGCCGCGGAGGCCTGGGATTGCGTGGTCTTTGTGGCCTCGCTGGGTGTCGGCGTGGTCGAGTTGCCAGCCTACCCGGCCAATCGCTATGGCCAGGCGTTCAACCAGCAGCTGATCGCGCGCGCTGAGGCCGAGGGTCTGGCGGTCGAGTTCGCCGCGCACGCCCGCTGTGTGGGTGAGGATATCTACGCCGCGCAGAGCGCCGGCATCCGGCGGCTGCATCTGTATATCGGCACCAGCAAGATCAAGCAGGCCACCGCGCGCAAGAGCATCCCGCAGATCGCCGAGAAGGCCTTCGAGAGCGTGCGGCTGGCGCGTGAGCTGGGCTTTTCGAGCGTGCGGATCAGCACCGAGGATGCCTTTCGCACCACACTGGACGATTACGAAGGGTTCTACGCTCATCTCCAGGCGCGCCTAGCCGAGCATCATCTCCACGTCGACGGCATCGGTATCCCCGACTCGGTTGGTGTCTCGACACTGCGCGAGCTGGGCGAGCGGATCGCGCTGCTGCGCAAGGTCGGGATCGATTTCTCGTTTCTGGAATGCCACATCCATAATGATATTGGCAATGCCGACCGCAGCTATGTCGATACGCTGCTGCTATGCATGCGGCTGGGCATCAGCATGCTGCCCGATTTCTCGATCCTGGGCATCGGCGAGCGCAATGGCACGATTGGCCTCAGCTCGCTGCTGGAGGCGATCTATCGGCGGCTGATCTGGCTCTACCCGCGCAAGATGAGCCAGATTCGCCAGGCCATGCGCGAGAAGCTTGGCTCGCTGCCATCGCCTGGCCTGAGCGGTGTCGAAGGCGGCGAGCTGTTCGTCAATCGCTACCGCGATATGGACACCTACTTCTACCATATTCTCTCACGGCTCGGCTTTGTGTTCGACCGCAGCCCGTTCTCGGCCAACACCGAGTTCGACGGCAGCGGCGTCCATGCCGACACAACCATGCGCGCCTACCAGCTTGCGCTAAGCGAGGGGCTGGCCGGGCAACACGCGATCGACCAGGGCAACAGCGCCTACGCGGGCGCGCTGCCACCCTACGATATGCCGCTGCGGACGCCGGTGCTGGCCTGCTTTGGCTGCGGCAAAAGCAACGTGCGCTACTGGCGCGAGCGCGAGCGGCTGACCTTGCGGCCGGTCGCCGATCTGCACGAGCGGATCGCGCAGCTCGACGATCTCGAGGATTTCGATCTGGATCGGCCGCTTGGCGAAACTGTGATCGACGAGCTGATCGCCCAGCTGATCCGCTGCTACAGCATCAAGCTGAACGGCATCACACACCAGGAAGCGATGGAGCTGGTACAGCTGTTTTACTCGCCGGTGGATGAAGCTGTTCTCGTTTAGCGTGAAAATTGAGAATTGAGAAGCTAGAAAGGCATCCCATGTCTGGCGCTTCGGATCGCGATCTCATGGAGGCTGTCGTGCCAATTCCAGATTCGCAGGGCGCGCCCCAACTTTCGGCATGGCGGCAGCTGCGGATCTGGCTGAATATTGGCATCCAGTCGTTTGGCGGCGGCGCGGCTACGCTGTACTTGATCAGGCGTGAAGCGGTCGAGCGGCGCGGCTGGCTTTCCGATGCGGAATACGCACGCTACTGGGGGATCTGCCAGATCGCGCCGGGCATCAATATTTTGGGGTTGGTGATCTTGATCGGCTGGCAGGTTTCCGGCGCGGCCGGTGTGGCACTGGCGCTGGCCGGGCTGCTGCTGCCCAGCGCCGCAATCACCATCCTGCTGACCGCAATGTACTCGCGCATCGAGCAGGCGCCGCTGGTGCAGGCGGCGCTGCACGGCGTGGTGCCGGCCACGGTGGGCCTGGGGCTGCTGCTGGCGGGTGGCATGCTGCGCCCCTTGCTTTCCGCCAGCCGCAACGAAAGCCGCGCCAGCCTGGCAGTGACATTGGCGTTGCTGGGCGGCAGCGTGCTGGCGGTAGCGCTGACCAGCGCGCCGGTAGTGGCGGTGCTGTGGGGAACCGGCGGGCTGGCCGCGCTGGCTAGTTGGCAGCGCGTTGCGCGCCAAAGGCGAGCACCATGATCGACGCGCTGCTGCTGTTCTGGCTGATGTTCAAGGCCGCGCTGTTTTCCACCAGCGGCAGCGGCAACCTGCCGATTCTGCACCAGGATCTCCTGGCGCGCGGCTGGGCCACCGACCGCAACTTCGCCGAGTCGCTGGCGATCGGCCAGATCAGCCCTGGCCCGAGCGGCCTGTGGGTGATCAGCCTGGGCTATCTGCTGGATGGCCTGCGCGGCGCGCTGCTCACGCTGGTGGCGATCACGCTGCCGCCGTTGGTGGTGCTGGCCGTCGATGGATTCTACCGTCGCTATGGCGATCACCCGGCGCTGCAAGGCTTTGTGCGCGGGCTGAGCCTGGCGGTGTCGGGAATCTTCTTCGTGGTGCTGGCCGGGATCATGAGCACATCCGGCTGGAATGTTACGAACCTGCTGATCGCGCTTGGCGCAATCGGCCTGGGCGCAACCCGGCGCGTTCCGGTGCTGCTTGTGCTGGCCCTTGCGGCGCTGACTGGGATTTTGGTGAAGTAGGTATGAACCGCAAAACCGCCATCTTTCTGCTCGTGTTCGCCAACGTGCTGTGGGGCTCCTCGTATGTGGTGGCGAAGGTCGCGCTGCGCGAGGTGCCGCCGCCGCTGTTGGGCGCGCTACGCGTGACCCTGACGTCGGCGCTGCTGTGGCCCTTCTTGATCTGGCGAGCGCGGGCCGGGCGGCGGGGCGAGCGCCGGCTGATCGAGCCCATCTCGGCGGGCGACGCGCTGCGGTTGGCCGGGCTGGGGCTGCTGGGCATCGGCGGAGCCTATTTGCTGGATTATTGGGGCATTCGCCTTTCTACCGCCACCGACGCCGCGCTGATGATTATTGCTGAGGTGATTTTCACGGGGCTGCTGGCCGCACTGCTGGCGGGCGAGCGGCTGGGGTACCGCAAGCGAGCCGGTGTGCTGGTGGGTGTTGCCGGCGTGCTGATCCTGGTGCTGGGGAATGCTTATATCGGCGAGCCAGGCGCTGGTCGGTGGGCGCGCGCCGCCGGCGATGGGCTGATTCTGGCCGCCTTGCTGTGTGAAGCGATTTACACCGTGCTGGGTGCCGGCCTGGCGCGCAAGTACCAGCCGCTGACAGTGCTGACGCTGGCGCACACCGGCAGCCTGCTGCTGTGGCTGCCGATTCTGGGTGGGTACGCCGTCACGGGCCGCTTTCCGGCGCTCAGTTTTGCGGCGATCGCCGGCACGGTCTACCTGGCGGCGATCACCTCGGCGCTATGCTACCTGATCTGGTTCAGCGTGCTGCGCGTGGCCGGGTCGAGCATCGGCGCGGTCTCACTGTTCGTCCAGCCGCTGGTTGGGTCGCTGCTGGGCCTCCTTCTGCTGGGCGATCCGCTCACGGCGGCGCTGCTGGTCGGCGCTGCGCTGATCTTTATCGCGCTGTACCTGATGACTGTGGCGGAACGTGGGGAGGCACTTGGGGAGCCGCTGCCGGGTTCGGCAGTGGCCGAGGGAGGTAGGTAGTGAAAGGCTGGCAGCTATGCCGAGTGGGCTCTTAGATCGGATTTTGCGCGAAAGCCAGGGCGCGGATGTGTTCGACTTGCTTGCCAGGCAGTTGCCGCTCACCGATCTGCAATCGTTACTTTTAGAAGTGTATCGCCAGCGTGCGGCGCAGCAAACACCTGCGACTCTGCTAGCGAACTATGAGCGCAACCGCTTCGTCCATCCGTCGCCGACCAATCCAATGTTGCTGCTCGAAGTCGATCGTCTGGCCCTGTCGCTAGCGTCACGGCTATTCGAGCCGCTGGAGCTTGCTCCCGTGTGTCCGCTCGGCACCAATTCAGTGGTGGCCTCGGTCGATCAGAATAAAACGATCGCCACAATCCGTAATACCGAGATCGTCTCGGATTCGACCAACGTGCTGGCGCTCGAGTGTGCCGTCAGGCGACGTGCGTACCTCCGCATGCCCGATCAGCGGCATCAGCGGGTGCGCTTGTGTACCAGCCATCGGCTCTTACGGCCTCAGAGCGTGGCCGAACCGGCCTCGTTCACGCATTTTCGCCTGTTCGCAATGTGTACGGCCGGCCGCGACGAGGGCGCCTATCGGTTCGAGCTCGATGCGCTCGCCGACCAGCTTGATGTCTATCTGCACCTCTTTGCAGCGTTATCCGCGCAGGAGTATGAAATCCGCTATCCGCGCGTGGCTCTGACCGATCTGGCCGATGGAGCGCGCCAGGAGGCGGTGCGCGCAGCTGTCGCGCCACTAGCCGTTCGATTTCCGCATGTCCACTGGGAGTTCGATCCGCACCGCAGCGCCGGCCGAAACTACTATAGCGACTTCTGCTTTGCGATCTATGCCCAAGATCACGCAGGCGTCGAGCATTTTCTGGTTGATGGAGGCTTCACTCCATGGACACAGCAACTCCTGAATAATCAGAAGGAACGGTTACTCATTAGTGGAATCGGCACGGAACGCCTCTGCAACGTGTTTCACAAGGAGCAAAACTCATGATTGTTGTGAAGGTCGGCGGTGGCGTCGGGATCGACTACGACGCGCTGTGCGCCGATATCGCTGAGCTGTGGCGGGCCGGCCAGCGCCTGGTGCTGGTTCACGGCGGCTCGCACGAGACCAATCTGCTGGCCGAGCGGCTGGGCCACCCGGCACGCTTCGTGACCTCGCCCTCCGGCTACAGTAGCCGCTACACCGATCGCACAACACTAGAGATCTTCATGATGGCCTATGCCGGCAAGGTCAACAAGCTGATCGTCGAGCGCTTTCAACGCCTGGGCATCAACGCTGTCGGCCTATCCGGCATTGATGGGCGTGTGCTGGAGGGCCAGCGTAAAGCTACTATCCGGGTGGTCGAGGATGGCAAACAGAAGGTGCTGCGCGACGACTGGACAGGCACAGTCGAGCGCGTCAACGGCGGCTTGCTCACGACACTATTGGATGCCGGCTACCTGCCGGTGGTCGCGCCGCTGGCCAGCAGCCACGCCGGCGAGGCGCTGAATGTGGATGGCGATCGGGCGGCGGCGGCACTGGCGGTCGGCTTAGGCGCCGATACGTTGCTGCTGCTCTCGAATGTGCCTGGCCTGCTGCGCGCCTTCCCCGACGAATCCAGCCTGATCCCGCGGATCGCGCGCGCATCGGTCGAGGAGTTTTTGCCGGTGGCTCAGGGGCGCATGAAGAAGAAGGTGCTCGGCGCGGCCGAGGCGCTGGGCGGCGGCGTCGGTCGCGTCATCCTGGGCGATGCGCGCAGTAGCCAGCCGGTCAGCCACGCGCTGGCGGGGCAAGGGACGGTGATTGAGTAATTGCGAATTGTAGATTAGGCGTCTAAATCTACAATATACAATGTTCAATAGAAGCTCAATCCAAATTTCGGATCGCCGGGTGCGCCAGGCCCAGCAGCGCCAGCACGACCGAGGCAGCGCCGCCGATCAGGAACACCATTGGTGCGCCGAGCAGATCCGTCGCCCAGCCGGCGAGGCCATAGCCAATCGGCAACAGCACGAACGAGCCGAGCAGATCGATGCTCGACACGCGGCCGAGCAGGTCGCGTGGTACCATCTCTTGAAGCGTATTCGTCCAGATTAAGCCAGATGTAGCGCGCCTCACTGGGCACAAACCGAAACAGCGCGAAGTCGGGGAAATCGAACAGCTAGCTATGACTGAAATCTGGCTCATCCGGCATGGCGAGAGCGAGGCGAATGCTGGGCTGCCGACATGCGACACGGCCAAGATCGTGCTTACGCCGCGCGGTTTCGCCCAGGCCGAATGTGTCGTCGCGGCATTCACGCGCCCGCCGTCATTGATCGTCATATCGCCGTATCTGCGCGCCATTCAGAGCGCGCAGCCGACGATCGAGCGCTTCCCGCAGGCGCGCCTGGAGGAGTGGCCGGTGCATGAGTATACCTACCTGTCGCTCGCCAGCCGCCACAATACCACCCTTCACGGGCGCAGGCCGCAGATCGATGCCTACTGGGAGCGCTGCGATCCACAATATGTTGATGGCGATGGCGCTGAGTCTTTTGCCGCGCTGGTGGTTCGTGCCAAGCAGGTTCTGGAGCGCATCAGGCGTCTGGACGATGACTTCGCGGCGATCTTCAGCCACGGGCTATTCATTCGCACATTGCTCTGGGTGCTGCTCGCCGGCCCGGTCGCGATCGATGCCCATGCGATGCGGCGCTGTCGCAGCTTCATATCCGGCTTCTCGGCGCCGAATGCGTCGATTTTGAAAATGTACATCGATGTTGCAAAGCAGATCTTTGTGAGTACGTTTTCAGTGGCGCACCTACCTGAGGATTTGAAATAGTCTTGACCTTATTCTTAAACAGAATGGACTTCTCGTTTTATCTGTTTTTCGTTTTTTCGCTCGCGGAGCGAAAAAACGAAAAACAACAAGAAGAAAAGTATCGCTCTGCCGCCCGCACTGAGCGGGTCGAAGGGAAGGCAAAACACCTACCGCGTAAGCCCTGCCAATGAAAGGATATGTTCATGATATCACATCCATCTACCGAGGCGATCATTGCCGCCGAGTCCGCGCACACCAGCGGTGTCTACCCCAAGCGGCCGATCGCGATCGTGCGCGGCGCGGGCGCGCGGCTATGGGATGCCGAGGGCCGTGAGTACATCGACTGTGTTGGCGGCCAGGGCTCAGCCAACCTGGGCCACGCCAACCCGGCGGTGGTCGCGGCCATTCGTGAGCAGGCCGGCACGCTGATCAGCTGCACCGAGATCTTTCACAACGACCAGCGTGCAGCGTATCTGTCGGAGTTGGTGGCGGCGCTGCCGGCCGGCATGGAGCGAGTGTTTCTATGCAACTCCGGCGCCGAGGCGATCGAGGGCGCGCTCAAGTTCGCGCGGCTGCTTAGTGGCCGCCAGAATATTGTCGCCACCGTGCGCGGCTTTCACGGCCGCACCATGGGCGCGCTCTCGGCCACCTGGGAGCCGAAGTATCGCGAGCCGTTCCTGCCGCTGATCCAGGGCTTTAGCCACATTCCCTACGATAAGCTCGATGCGCTCGAAGCTGCCGTGGACGAGCATACCGCCGCAGTGCTGATTGAGTTGGTGCAGGGCGAGGGCGGCGTGCGCCCCGCCAGCGCCGAGTATGTCGCCGGCGTGGCGCGGATCTGCCAGGAGCGTGGCGCGCTGCTGGTGGTGGACGAGGTGCAGACCGGCTTCGGGCGAACCGGGCGGCTGTGGGCCAGCGATCTCTATGGTGTCACGCCCGATCTGATTGCGCTGGCCAAGTCAATCGCCGGCGGTCTGCCGATGGGCGCGATCGCCATCCATGGCCGCTTTGGCGCGCTGCCGCCGGCTAGCCATGGCTCGACCTTTGGCGGCAGCCCGCTGCTATGCGCGGCGGCGCGGGCGGCGCTACGCGAGCTGATCGACCGTGAGCTGCCGCGCCAGGCCGCCGAGAAGGGCGCCTACATCACCGAGCGGCTGCGCGCGCTCAAGCTGCCACGCGTGCGCGAGGTGCGCGGGCTGGGGCTGCTGATCGGCCTGGAGCTGAAGGAGCGCGTACAGCCATTCCTGCTGGCGCTGATGGAGCGTGGTGTCCTGGCGCTGCCGGCCGGCCCGAATGTGCTGCGCCTGCTGCCGCCGCTGGTGATCGAGTACGATCAGCTCGATCGCGTGGTCGAGGCGATTAGCGAGGTGCTTCACTAGAAATGATTGACAAGATAACAAGATGACAAGGTGAAGAGGCAAAGCTGTCACCCTGTCACCCTGTCAGAGGATATCATGACCCAAGCAGATTACAATCCGGTCGCATTCCTGGAGCAGATGTTGCGCATCCCCAGTTTCTCCGGCCAGGAGGGCGAGGTCGCGCGCTTCCTGGTCGAGCAGATGCGGGCGCTGGGATTTCACAGCTATGTCGATGGCGCGGGCAACACCGTGGGCGAGGCCGGCGCAGGGCCGGAGATCGTGCTGCTCGGCCATATCGATACGGTGCCGGGCGTGGTGCCGGTGCGCATCGATGATGGCAAGCTGTATGGCCGTGGCTCGGTCGATGCCAAAGGCCCGTTTGCCACCTTCGTAGCGGCGGCGGCGCGGCTGCTGGCGCGCGGCGAATTGCGCGCCCGGCTGGTGCTGGTCGGCGCGGTCGAAGAGGAGGCCGCGTCGTCGAAGGGCGCGCACTATGTCGTCGATCGCTACGCGCCGATCGCCTGTGTGATCGGCGAGCCGAGCGGCTGGGATCGGCTGACGCTGGGCTACAAGGGCCGGCTGCTGGTCGAGGGCCGCTGGGAGCAGCCGATGGCCCACAGCGCCGGCCGCGATGTCGCTGTCGCCGAGCGCGCGGTCGGCTTCTGGAACGCGGTGGCCGCTCGCTGCGCCGCACATAATGAAGGTAAGGCGCAATTGTTCGAGCAGCTGCTGCCATCGCTGCGCGCGATCGCATCCGGCAGCGACGGGCTGGCCGACTGGGCGGCGCTGACGATCGGCATCCGCCTGCCGCCCGGCGTCGATCCGGATGCGCTGAAGCAGGCGCTGGCGGGCGCTGGCTTCGGCGGGCAGCTGCACTTTCGCGGTGGCTGCCCGGCCTATCGCGGCGACAAGAACAACCCGCTGGTGCGCGCCTTTCTCAAAGGTGTGCGCGCGGCCGGCGGCACGCCCGGATTTCTGCTCAAAACTGGCACTTCGGACATGAATGTGGTCGGCCCGGCCTGGCGCTGTCCGATCCTGGCCTACGGCCCGGGCGACTCAAGCCTTGACCACACGCCCGAGGAGCACGTCGATGTGGCTGAATATCTGCGCGCGATCGAGGTGCTGGAGCGGGCGCTGCGACAGCTGGTAGCAGAGGTCGCCAAATAATAGTTTCCTTTGCTGCGGTGGGCGGATCGAAGGTGCTGGGAGCCATTACAATCCGTTTCATCCACACCGTCATAATGCCTCTTTTGTGCGATTTATCCAAATATGACGATCTCATATTTGTGATGAATAACCATAGCTGAAAACCTGTTTTTAACGTACGTTTTGTAAACGTGAACCCAAACGCCGATTCCACTTGTGAAAAGTTGTGCAATGCTGCGACGCCGCCCTGACTTCAGTTGTCGGCGGCGTTGCGCGTTGTTAGAGGTGGATCGACCACGCTGTCGGTTCTTGTAGCACCGTAGGAGGATTTTTGGCATGGCAACTCTTGATGCAAAAGGTGTGCTTCAGCTGATCAAGGATCAAGGCATCCAGATGGTGGATCTGCGATTCACCGATATGCCCGGTACCTGGCAGCATTTCTCGCTCCCGGCTGTCAAGCTGACTGAAGATGATTTTGACGAGGGGCTCGGCTTCGATGGATCGTCGATCCGCGGGTTCCAGGTGATCAACGAGAGTGATATGCTGGTTTTCCCCGATCCAGCCACCGCTTTTGTCGATCCGGCGCTCAAGATCCCGACCCTCAGCATTATCTGCGACATTCGCGACCCAATCACCGGCCAGCCCTACAGCCGCGACCCGCGCTACATCGCTCGGAAGGCCGAGGCGTATCTCAAACAGACCGGTATCGCCGACATCGCCTACTTCGGCCCCGAGGCCGAGTTCTTCATTTTCAACGATATCCGCTTCGATCAGACGAGCCACAGCGGCTACTACTTCATCGACAGCGACGAGGGCATCTGGAATAGCGGCGCCGCGCTGGAGGGCGGCAACAAGGGTTACCGGCCGCGCTACAAAGAGGGCTATTTCCCGGTTCCACCCATGGACGCGCAGCAGGATGTCCGCTCACAGATGGTACTGAACATGATGGCCGCCGGGATCGATGTCGAGGTGCATCACCATGAGGTTGGCACGGCCGGCCAGGCCGAGATCGACATGCGCTTCCAGCCGTTGGTGAAGATGGCCGACCAGCTCCTGCTCTACAAATACATCGTCAAGACGACAGCGAAGGAGTTGGGCTATACCGCCACCTTCATGCCAAAGCCGCTCTTCGGCGACAATGGCAGCGGCATGCACGTTCACCAGAGCCTGTGGAAGAACGGCGAGCCGCTGTTCTTCGACGAGACCGGCTACGCGCTGCTGTCGGAGATGGCGCGCCACTATATTGGCGGTATCCTGGCACACGCGCCGGCGCTGCTGGCGCTCTGCGCGCCCACTACGAACTCCTATCGCCGACTGGTGCCGGGCTTCGAAGCGCCGATCAACCTGGTCTACTCGCAGCGCAATCGCTCGGCGGCCGTGCGCATCCCCACCTACTCGTCCTCGCCCAAGGCACGGCGGATCGAGTTCCGCGCGCCAGACTCGAGCTGCAACCCGTACCTGGCATTCTCGGCGATGCTCATGGCCGGCCTCGACGGCATCAAGAACAAGATCGAGCCGCCCGCGCCACTGGATGTGGACATCTACGAGCTCACGCCCGAGGAGAAGGTCCATATCAAGGGCACGCCCGGCTCGCTGGCCGAGTCGCTCGACGCGCTGGAGGCCGACAACGCCTTCCTGCTCCAAGGCAGCGTCTTCACCGAGGACTTGATCGCGACCTACCTCGACTACAAGCGCACCCGCGAGCTGATCCAGGTTCAGATTCGACCGCATCCGTACGAGTTCTTTATGTACTATGATGCCTAACCTTCTGAACTAGGAAGCGCGAGCTGAGAACCGCGAACCGGCGTGCTGGCTGGTTCGCGGTTTTCGATCCCGTAAAGCAACGCAGGCATTGCCTTGTCTGAGTTGTGAACTTCCAGCCGTATCCTCGCGATAACATTCTCGATTGTATCAGAAGCGTTTGATATAACATCGCTAATACAAGCCGCCAATCTTCGGACTCCAGAACTAATGCTGTCCTACGCGCGGCATGATATGCTGCTTTCACACGGTGATCGAGAAAGGAATGCGTGTTATGACCCAGACTCTTCGGCAGGCACAACGGCGGTTCATGACCAACCTACGCACCCCAATTATGCGCCACAATGTCGCTGTGTTGATGGCGGGGAAGCTGCTTGGATTAGCGATCGTCCTTGGATTGATGTGGATCGCACTACCTGACTTTGCGCATGCCCAAGGCACGAATCCTGCCACGAGTGGCGTTGGCCGCCGTTGCGCGGCTGCGCGACGCGGGATACGGTAGCGGCTCAGTGCGTCATAAGCCATGCGTGTTGACACATGGTGTAATGCGGCGATCACACAGATCGATCGCTGTTCCTGCAGGTACAATCGCCGCAGGGTTGCTTCGTCGAACAGCGCACTGGCCAGCTGGGGGCGTACGCTGCGGAGCCCGGATGGACGGCGCGGGATGCGGTAGCGGATCAACGCGTCATAGACGGTTCGTGTGGGTACGTGCTCCAGCGCGGCGATGTCGCGAATCGATCGCTGTTGTTCCAGATACAATTGTCGCAGCGTGGATTCGTCAAGCATGCCGCGCTCCTCATTCTCCACTCTTCCAGGTCAGGGCTTCCACTCGCCAAACATTTGCCTCCGTGTGATGTGTCTCCCTGGCAGGTCATAAAACAATACACAAGAAACGGCCAGTATACGTGCGATATCACGAGGGGTATCAGCATCGTACCCTGGCCTGTTTGCGTTGCGGCAACTCTTCACTATAACTTTTATGAAAAAAGATAAAGCAGATGAGCCGGAGCTAAGGGGTAGCTAAAGAAAAACGCGTCGGACGCCCGTATGCAGATGGGCATCGCTGTCGTAAGGTCGTTCGCTTTTTGTATAGATCATACAAAACAAGGTGTTAATGTTTATATGATGTGGCTGTGGCGACTTCTCCTAGCAACTCTTATTATAGCACCATCTAGGTATAGTTTCTGTTAAAGCTGCATGCAACGAAGCGGCGCCGGTATGGATCGTAGATGATCCGGCCGGCGCCGCTGTGTTAGGGTAGAGGATTTCGATGCACGAGACGCTGAACATGCTCTTGCCATTAGCTGGCATCCTACTCGGGGCCAAGGCCGCCGCGCAGCTTAGTCATCGCTTCGGGCTACCAGCGGTTTTTGGCGAGCTGTTGCTTGGTCTTGTGTTAGGCCCCTCGCTGCTAGGCTGGCTTGCCCCAAATGAGACGCTGCAATTACTGGCCGATATTGGCGTCATCCTGCTGATGTTTATGGCTGGCCTTGAGACCGACATGGTGGCGATGAAAGAGGCCGGCAAGGCGTCTACCCTTACCGCAGTTGGCGGCGTTGTTCTGCCACTAGTCAGCGGCCTGCTGATCGGCCAGGCATTTGGGCTGGAATGGCACCACGCGCTGTTTCTCGGCGCGGTGCTCACCGCCACCAGCGTCAGCATCTCGGCGCAAACACTGCGTGAGCTTGGGCGGCTGCGCTCGCGCGAAGGCTCGACCATTTTGGGCGCCGCGATTATCGACGATGTGCTGGGCGTGCTGGTGTTCGCGCTGGTGATGGGCCTCTCCGGCGGCGGAAACATGCTGCTGACGGTTGGGAAAATGATTCTGTTCTTCCCGATCGCCTGGTTCATCGGCGATAAGCTGGTGCCGGTGATGGTCCGTTGGGAGCGCCATATGCATCATCGTGAGGCCAGCCTTGCCATGCTGCTTGGTTTGGTGCTGGTGTATGCCTGGTCAGCTGAGGTGCTCGGCAGCGTGGCCACGATCACCGGCGCCTACCTGCTGGGTGTGGTGGTCTCGCGCCATGCCGACGAGAGCCATATCGTCCACGCCGGCACGTCGTCGCTGGGGTATGCCTTCTTTATTCCAATCTTCTTTATCAATATTGGCTTGCAGGCACGTGCCGATGGCTTGATCGCCGCGCCGCTGCTGACAATTGTGCTGATTGTGGTGGCGATCGCCACCAAGGTCGTCGGTGGCGGCGTGGGCGCGTGGCTGGGTGGGTTCAAGCGCCGATCATCGTTGCAGATCGGTGTCGGTATGATCTCACGCGGCGAGGTGGCGCTGGTGATCGCCGGCGCCGGGCTGGCGAATGGCCTGCTGACCGCCGACCTGTTCTCGGTGCTGGTCGTGGTCACGCTGGCTACCACGCTGGTGACGCCGCCACTGCTGCGGCTGGCCTTCGCGGTGCGTGGCGAGCATCAGCCGGCGATCGAGCCGGGCGTGGCGCTGGCGCCCGAGGTTGCGGATTAAGCACCAGCTATCTGCGAAACACGCGCAGGCGTGTTGGCGAAGGTTGAATCTGATCTGCCGCATTTTTTCTGGCAAGATCGAATTCATTTAATGTTTACGGAAGGAGGTTGTTCATAGCCAACCAGTATAGCAGTGGCCGGGCCGCCGCTGCTCCCATCCACGTTCGATGGGATGGCCATGTATGCCAAAGGGTCGCCGTACACAGGCGCGCCGTTCGACATGATTCGGATAATGACTGGCCAAGCGGGCCAGACCGGGAATTGTTGAGCCGGACGCCGCACCGAACTACGACGAGGTTAAAGAAACAGATAGGGAGGATCTTTCTCGATGAATGAACAGCTTCAACTGCTTACAACTGCGGCAAACATTCTCTGGCTGCTTCTGGCAGGCTTTCTGGTGTTCTTTATGCAGGCCGGCTTCGCGCTGGTCGAGACGGGTTTCACGCGTGCCAAGAACGTCGCCCACACCATGCTGATGAACATGATGGTGTTCTGTATCGGCGCGATCGGCTACTGGATCTGCGGCTTCGCGTTCGAGTTCGGCGCAGTCAACCACGCCTATCCGGAAGTCGCGACGGCGGGCGCAATCGCCGGCCCGTGGGCTTTTTCGCCGCTGACGCTCGGCTCCTGGGGCGATAGCCTGGGCAGCGGTATTCGCTTGGGCGAGCAGTTCGGCGTGCTGGGTACCAGCGGCTTCTTCCTGCAGGGGATTGGCGTGAGTGCCGCCGGTATCTTTGCCTTCTTCCTGTTTCAGATGGTCTTCATGGACACGGCCGCGACGATCCCGACTGGCTCGGGCTCCGAGCGAATCAAGTTCATCGGCTTCGTGATCATGGGCTTCTGGGTCAGCATGATCGTCTACCCAATCGTCGGCAACTGGGTCTGGGGCGGCGGCTGGCTGGCCAACCTCGGTCGCTCGACCGGTCTGGGCAACGGCTCGGTCGATTTCGCTGGCTCCGGTGTTGTCCATATGACCGGCGGCGCGGTTGGCCTGGCGGTCGCGATGGTGCTGGGACCACGGATCGGCAAGTTCAACAAGGATGGCAGCGCAAACACGATCCCCGGCCACAACATTCCGATGGGTGTGCTGGGCGCGATCATCCTGTTCTTTGGCTGGTTCGGCTTCAACCCCGGCTCGGCGATCGGTCTGGTGACGCCGGCGGTCTTGGACGCGAACGGCACGGTGACAACGGCGGCCTCGAACTGGCCGATCAACTTGACCGCTATCGCGGCGGTGAATACACTGCTGGCCGGCGCGGCTTCCGGCGTGAGCGCGATGACCTATATGTGGCTGTTTGGCCCGACCAAGAAGCCCGCCCCTGGTATGTCGGTCAACGGCATCCTGGCCGGCCTGGTGGCGATCACCGCCCCGTGTGCCTTCGTCAACAGCTTGGGTGCGGTGATCATCGGCCTGGTGGCCGGCGTGTTGGTTTGCCTGGCCGCTGTCTGGCTGGAGAAGGCCAAGATCGACGACCCGGTCGGCGCGGTGCCGGTGCACTTCGTGTGCGGTATCTGGGGCGTGCTCTCGGTCGGCATCTTCGCGGTCGGCAACCCCGACACAGGCGCCTGGAACGGTGTGACATCGCCGGTCACGGGCATCGTCGGCGGCAGCTTCATCCAGATCGTCCCGCAGCTGATCGAGGTTGTGTCGGTCACCATTGTCGCGTTTGGTCTCTCGTATGTATTCTTCAGCGCCCTCAAGCGCGCCGGCCTGATGCGCACCCGCGCCGAGGACGAGATCGGCGGCCTGGATATGCCGGAGATGGGCGAGCAGGGCTACGTGACCGATGGCGTCGCGGTGCCGGGCGGCATGGCCGAGGAGCCGGCCACGCTTAAGGGTGGTATGACCGCTCCAGCGAGCTAGCATCTGCCAGAGTAACACGAGCGGGGGTGAAGAGGATGGCGCTGCCATCCCCTTCACCCCCGCTTTATTATGTAGCACTTTCGCTCGACGCAATTTTCCCGGCAGCAATGTACTTGTGATTTAATCTGTATTTCGTATTTCGCGCGCAGAGCGAAATATGAAATACAAAATGAAGGAAAAGTACCACGCTGCCGTACATCCTGAGCCTGTCGAAGGGCAGGCTATAACGAGCTGAGCGAAAGTTCTAAGTATTTTGTCATTCTTTTCACAAAAGCTTGACATGGCTTTGTGATCGGTGTATACTCGATCTGCCGGAGATATTCCGGCACGACGTACGCGCTCTCTCGTTAGGTGCGGCGTCTGCACAGACATAGGTCGTTGCCCCGGCCCGTCGAAAGACGCTCAGGGGTAGACCAGGGCGATCCGAGCTAAGGCTCGCTCTAAGGCGACTGCGATTGTACGCTACGCTGTGCAGTGCCAAAGCTCAAGTTGGGGAGAAGCCGTAAGGCGTTCAGGTGAACGCTCTTATTTGGCCGATCAGAACCCTCTTGGGCTTGCCCGAGGGGGCTTTTTGTGGAGTTGTATGGACGCTAGTCATTCTTGCTCGCGGTGCGATGATACTCGCTGCGTGCTGGTGTACTCGCGATGTGAACTGGCTCACGCTTTCAGCCTCCGGCGCTGCTCAGTGATCTGACGGCGTTCTGCTAAGCTGCGTGTGCCCCCACATCGCGAGGTGTGGGGGCTTTTGATTGCCCTCCAGGCGCACCGGCCGCGCGTCCAGCGCGCCGCTTCCTGATGATGGCCCTGCTTGCCATCACAGACAACTGGAGGACGATCATGACTACACTCGCACCGCGCGCTATCTCGGCCAGCCGGCGCGCATCCGCACTGTACTGCAATGTCTATGGCAGCGGCGCTCCGCTGCTGCTGGTTCACGGTCTTGGCACCAGCGGCGCGGTCTTCCAGCCGCTGCTGCCGGCGCTGTCCGCTCGTTTCCAGGTGATTATCCCTGACCTACGCGGCCACGGTCATAGCCGCTGCTTGCCTGGCCCCGATAATGTCGCACGTATGGCGGCCGATCTTGAGAACCTGCTCGATATTCTGGCTATTCGCTCGTGTACGATGCTCGGCTACGCCACTGGCGGCGCAGTGGTTCAGCAAGTGGCCCACGAATATCCCGGCCGCGTGCGCCGGCTGGCGCTGGTCTGCTCGTACGCGCGCAGCGCTGCAACGCTGCGTGAGCAGATCGAGTGCCGGCTGCGGCCTGAGCTATTCCGCTTCCTGGGCATGCGCGGCATAGGCGCGCTGGCCGCGCGCCGCGCGCCGGGCTGCGACCCGGCGTTCGTGCGCGATGTAATCGCGGCTAATCATGGCCAGCGGGTCGCGCCGATCGCGCGCGCGCTGCTGTCGTTCGACAGCCGCGCCTGGCTGCCCGAGCTGGCATGTTCCACGCTCGTCGTCGCCGGTGGGCGCGACACCACCGTGCCGGCGCATCACTCCCATGAGCTGGCGCGGCTGATCCCCAACGCACGGCTGCGCACGCTGCCCGATGCTGGCCATTGGCTGGTGAAAACCCACGCCGATGAGCTGCTCAATCTGCTGCTGCCCTGGCTTGGTGAGCAAGAGGTGGCGGCATGAGCGCCGGCAGCATCACCTGGGTTGAGGCGCTGGAGCAGCGTGTGCGTAACGTGCTTGCGGCGAATGACCTCGACGGGCTGCGCATGCTGCTGGCCAACCGCCACCCCGCCGATATCGCCGAGGTGATCGATCGGCTCGACGACGAGGATAAGATTCGGCTGTTCCGCCTGCTGCCGCCGCGCCAGGCCGCCGATGTGCTGGGCGAAACCAGCGCCGATGCCACGCGCGAGCTGCTCGAACACTTGCCTGCCGAGGAGGTTGGCGACTTGCTCGACAGCCTGCCGATGGACGATGTCGCCGAGATTCTAACCGAGGATGTGCCGGATCGGCAGCACGAGTTGCTGACGGCGATGGAGCCGCGCGATGCCGCCGAAGTGCGCTCGCTGCTTAGCTACCCGCCCAAGAGCGCCGGCCGGCTGATGACCGATAAGTTCGTGCGCGTGCGGCCAGAGATGAGTGCGGCCGAAGCGATCGCCTTCCTGCGGCTGATCGATCCCGAGATTGAGTCGTTCACCGACCTGTATGTGCTGAATCTCGTTCAGCAGCTTCTGGGCGTCGTCTCGCTGCGCGCCGTGATCACCGCGCCGCCGGGGCGACGCATGAGCGAGATCATGAACCCGCATATCGTCACTGTTCCGCCCGAGACTGACCAGGAGCAGGTGGCCCGGCTGGTGGCGCGCTATGATCTGCTGGCGCTGCCGGTGGTGGGCCAGGGCCGCATGCTCGGCATTGTGACAGTGGACGATGTGATCGACGTGCTGGTCTCGGAAGGCACTGAGGATGTCCTGCGCTTTGCCGGTATCGAGGGTGGGCCGGAGCTGGATCAGCCATATTTCAGCGTGCCACTGCTCCGGGTGGTGCGTCGGCGGGTTGGCTGGCTGCTGCTGCTGTTTCTGGCCGAGACTTTCACCGGCAGCGTGCTGCGTTTGTTCGAAAGTGAGCTGGCGCGGGTGGTGGCGCTCTCGTTCTTCATACCGCTGCTGATCGGCACTGGCGGCAACACCGGTGCGCAGACCGTCTCGACGCTGATTCGCGGCCTGGCGCTCGGCGAGATCCGGCCGCGCGATGCCTGGCATGTCGTTCTGCGTGAGCTATGGAGCGGCTTGCTGCTCGGACTGATCCTTGGGTCGGTGGCATTCGGTCGGGCGTTGCTGTGGGGCAGCTCCTACCCTCTCGCGGCAGTGGTCGGCCTGACGATCATCGCGATCTGCACCTGGGCAAATACGATCGGCTCGCTCATCCCGCTGGTCGCGCAGAAGATCGGCATCGATCCGGCGGTTGTCTCGGCTCCGCTGATCACCACGCTGGTCGACGCGACCGGGCTGGCGATCTACCTGCTGATCGCCAAGCTGCTGCTGGGGTTGTAGGTTCTTGCGGCCCGTGTCCAACCCGTTCGGTCGGGTGGTTGTGCGCGGGCCGTGCGGCCCGCGCACAA